>OGCN01000638.1_pt1 | contig 55119 bp, 46 predicted proteins | sample 1570181 | NCBI WGS metagenome assembly OGCN01 (sample SAMEA4370584, study PRJEB24528) | human gut metagenome | reverse complement strand
TCCATCCCACCTGCAAAGGCGAGCAAAACTTGCGCCTGTACTCGCCAGCCGACGAGGAGCGCCTCAACCGAATCATCACCTTGAAGTACCTGGGCTTTTCGCTCTCGCAAATTCATGAAGGCGAGGGAAGCGACTCGCTGGCAGAATTGACGGACGCACTCGCGCACCGCGAGGCCGAACTTGAGCGCGAAAGCGCGAAAATCCTACGAGACATGAACGTCGTGCAGGGGCTGCGCGCCCACCTTGCAAACCGCGACCAGGCGAACTGGAGCGAGCTCGCCGCCACCGTGGGCGTCGCGCAAGACCGCGAAGATATGCTCTGGTCGGCCATCACCGGCGAGGCGCTTGAGGAATACCCCATTCCCGAGCTTTCACGCGAAGAAGTAATCTGCTGGCACCAACTCATGGGCGACACCATCGAGGCCATGCACGACGGCGTTTTAGTCTCCGACGACCGCGCGAAGGCGTTGGCCATTCGCTTCTCCAGCTTAGGCGGCATGCCCCATGCTCTTGCCGGATTGAAGCGACTCGCGTGCCAGCGCAGCTCGGGGCCCAAGCAATACGGCCGCGACTTTTACGCCGGCATTCAACGCCGCACGCTCAGCTTCCTGCAAGACGCGCTCGATTGCTCCCACGCCAACGCCAATACGCAGGCATAACGACACGTTTACGTCAAACGCGGTATTGGCCACGACGCAACGTCGCCACCTATCGTCATTCCCCGTCACAATTTCGATCAAAGGGGGAACAATGATCGTATCGTGGATGACCACGAACCGATGCAACCTGAAGTGCGCCCATTGCTACCAAGACGCAGACGAATGCGATAGCAGGGAGCTTTCAACCGAAGAAGCGCGCACGATGATTTCGCAAATCGCACGCGCTGGCTTCAAAATCATGATTTTCAGCGGCGGCGAGCCGCTTATGCGCGACGACATTTTCGAGCTCGTCGCGCACGCAGCGTCGTGCGGCCTGCGCCCGGTGTTCGGCAGCAACGGCACGCTTATCACGCCCGAAATCGCGCGCAAGCTCAAAGAGGCGGGCGCCTGCGCCATGGGCATTAGCATTGACAGCCTCGACGCCGAAAAGCACGACATCTTCCGCGGAGTGCCCGGCGCCCACGCGGCCACGCTTGCGGGCATCGAAGCATGCAAAAGCGTCGGCCTGCCGTTCCAGATCCACACCACCGTGGTCGACAGAAACCGCAACGAGATTTGCGACATCACGCGATTCGCGAAAGAGCTCGGCGCGATGAACCATTCGGTCTTCTTCCTGGTACCCGTCGGCCGCGGCAAAGACATCTCCGATGAAAGCATCGACGTCGAGCAAAACGAGCAGTTGCTCGCCGACATCCTGCGCGCCGGCCGCGACGCAGGCATCGAGGTGAAGCCCACGTGCGCACCGCAGTTCATGCGCATTGCAGAACAAATCGGCGTGCAAACGCGCTACACGCGCGGCTGCCTGGCGGGCCTGACCTATTGCGTCGTGGGCAGCGAAGGCATTGTGCGCGCATGCGCATACATGACCGAAGACGCCGGCGACGTGCGCAAACAGCCCTTCGACGAAATCTGGCACGAAAGCCCCGTATTCCAGAAACTGCGCACGCAGGCATACAAGGGCGCGTGCGGAACCTGCGACTACAAGGGCGTATGCGGCGGCTGTCGCGCCCGCGCCGCGTACTACCACGACGGCGACATCTTGGGCCAAGACAACTACTGCGCCTGGAGCCGAAAGAACGCGCAGCAAGCCGCGGCCAGCGAACGCCAATAGCGCCACCGAACATAACAAAAGGAGCATATGATGAAGAAAATCGCGCAAGGCACGATTGCGATTTCTTGTGCGCTCGCCATGGGCGTGGGCGCGTTTTCCCTGGCAGGCTGCTCGTCGCAGACTGATTCGAACGCGTCTGACAACGCGCAAGCGACCGCTTCCGCCTCGCAGGAATCTTACACGTTCACCGACGATCTGGGCCGCGAGGTAACCGTCGCTTCGCACAACCGCGTGGTTGCCGGCATGGGCAGCTTCGCAAATATCTGGGAGCTGGCCGGCGGCACGCTGGTAGGCGCTTCCGACGACGCGTTTTCCGATTACGGCATCACTTCCGACGCGCAGAAAATCGGCGATTTCTCTTCGCTTAACGCCGAATCAATCATCGCGCTGAACCCCGACTTCGTGATTCTCACGGGATCGAGCTCGGGTCGCGGCGGCGGCGTTGCGCAAACCGAGCTCGCCGACACGCTCACCGCGGCGAACATCCCCGTTGCCTACTTCAAAGTGTCCACGTTCGACGACTACCTGCGCATGCTGCGCACGTGCTGCGACATCACGGGCAACGAGCAGGCTTTTGCGGAAAACGGCCAGGCGCCGGCAGATAAAATTGAAGAGATTCGCGCGAAGGCCGAAGGCAAGCAAGCCGGCAGCGCGGTAGTGCTCACCACGTACTCGGGCGGCACGCGCGTGCAGTCGTCCTCCACGCAAACGGGCGTCATGCTTTCCGAACTGGGTGCGGAAAATATTGCCGACTCCAACAAGGGCCTGCTTTCCGACTACAGCCTTGAATCCCTGATCGAGGCCAACCCGACGACAATCTTCCTGCTTCCGATGGGCGACACCGACGAGGCGGCGCAGCAGGCGCTCGAAGACCAAACGACGGCCAACCCCGCATGGGCGCAGCTTGATGCCGTGAAGAACAACCGCGTGGTCACACTCGACCCGAAGCTGTTCCAGTACAAGCCCAACAACAATTGGGACCAGGCGTATCAGTTCCTCTACGACGCGCTGTATAGCGAATAGGCCGACCGGTGCGCAATAACCAAACAACCAACGCGGCGGCCCCGAAGCACGAGGGCCGCCGTTTTCGGGCGATGCTCCTGCTGTCGCTGGCGGCGTTGGCCGCCGTGATGTTCGCTAGCCTGTCGTTGGGCTCTTCCACCATCGGCGCGACCGACGTGGCGGCGTTCGTGGCGGGCAACGCATCCGACATGGCGAACAACGTGCTGGCGAACGTGCGCGTGCCGCGCGTGCTGGGCGGGGTGCTGGCCGGTGCCGCGCTAGCCGAAGCGGGCGCGCTCATCCAGGCGACGCTCAACAACCCCCTGGCCAGCCCAAACATCATCGGCGTGAATGCCGGGTCGGGTCTGTTCGTGCTGCTGTTCGCCTGCGTCGCTCCTCATGCGCTGGGCATATCGGCGGCAGCGGCGTTTTTAGGCGCGCTCGCCTCGGCGCTGCTCGTGTTCTTCGTGTCGGCGTACGCGGGCGCCTCGCGCTTGACTATCGTGCTCGCGGGCATGGCGCTCACAGCGATTTTCACGGCAGGCATGAACACCGTTCTTATTTTCAACCCCGATGCGTACGTGAATTCGTCGGGCTTTTTGGTGGGAAGCCTCTCGGGCGTCATGGTGTCAGAACTTGCCATACCTGGAATCATGATCTGCGCAGGGCTGATTCTAGCCATGGGGCAGGGAACGCGCCTGAACATTCTGTCACTCGGCGATGAGGGGGCACACGCGCTGGGTCTGAACGTGAATTGCACGCGGCTTGCGTTGCTTTCGCTCGCAGCGTTGCTGGCGGGCGCGGCGGTGTGCTTCTCGGGGCTCATCGGCTTCGTGGGTCTCATCGTTCCGCACGTGGTGCGCTATGTCGCAGGACATGACAACCGACGCGTGCTGGTGCTCTCGCCAATCATGGGCGCCATTCTGGTATGTGCGTGCGACACCATCGCGCGCACGCTGTTCGCGCCGTTCGAGATTCCCGTGGGCATTTGCATGGCGCTCGTTGGAGGCCCGTTCTTCATCTATTTGATTCTTCGTTCGCGGAAAGGGGAGGTCGATGGGCGAGCTTGATTTCGAGAACGTCGTATTTGGATACGGCGGAAATGCCCTGTTCAACGGCCTTTCCGCATCTTTTGCGAAAGAGCAGATCAGCTGCATCGTTGGACTGAACGGGTGCGGAAAATCAACGCTCGCGAAACTCGCCATGGGGCTTATAAAGCCCGCTTCGGGACGCGTGCTTATTCAAGGGCGCGACGTCGCGTCGTTGAATCCGCGCGAGAGGGCGCGGCGATTGGGCGTGCTCGTGCAGCAGCAAGAAGCGCCCATGATGACGGTGCGCGAGCTAGCGGCGTGCGGAAGGTTTCCGCATCACGGGCCGCTATCTCGGCTCGACGAGACCGATGCGCAATGCATTGACGAGACGCTTTCTCTTGCGGGCGTCTACGATTTACGCGACCGACCGTTGCGAAGCCTATCGGGCGGGCAGCGGCAACGGGCGCGCATGGCGATGGTGCTGGCGCAGGACACACCCGTCGTGTTGCTCGACGAGCCCACATCGTTCATGGATGCGGCGGCGTGTTTCGACATGATGCGCCTCGTTCGCCGAGTGCGCGAGCGCGGCAAAACGGTTATCGCGGTAATCCATGATTTGAACTTGGCGCTTTCGGTGGCCGATGCCGTATTCGTGATGGAACGCGGGCGTTTGGCAGCGCAAGGCGCGCCCGGCGAAGCGGCCGTGCAGAGTGCAATCGAGCAATCATTCGGCGTGCGCCTCGAGCACGTCGAAACGCCGAGCGGCGTTGCATGGGTACCGTTCGAGCGAGAAGATGTCTAGCAACGCTTCGCTCGGCGAAAAATCATGCAGCGCCGCGTGCTGCGCTATTCCGTCGTTAATTTCGCCTTAGCGGGCAGGCAGAATCTCAATCCACTGACCCTCGGGGTCGGCGATGAAATAAAGGCCCATGCGAGGGTTCTCGCGAATAATGCAGCCCATATCGCCTTCGTCGTGGGCGGCGTCAAAGTCGTCCACGACGAAGGCGATATGGGCGTCGTTGCCCATGAACGTATTGGTCCACGAGCCATCTTCGGGAGCCATTTCGCGCAGCAGCAAGTCGCCGCGAAGATCACTGAACCTTAACGCTCACGCCCCGCGAAGCCGCCCACTGCCGCGCAGTGGCACGTGTTAGCGAGCCTTTCAAGGAAAGCAATCGTTTGCAAAAGCGGGCGAACACCCGCATAATTAGGACGTTATCCCGCATCGAACCCGTATCACTTAAGGGAAAAACGCATGGCCTTGCAAAAGAAGAATGTGAAATGCGCTCGAGAGGTTGCCATCCTTGCTCCCTATGCCGCGAAATGCTGCGTAAGGGACGACATCTCCAACATGCCTTCTTTTACCGCCTGCATCGAATATGCGCTCGAGCGCGTCGAATCGTACGAAGAACAATACGGCAAGATCGATTTTTACGCGCTTATGGGCATGCCGCTCGCCGTATTCGACGTTCCCGCTTCTTTCGACGGGACCGCACGCTACGAAGCCTCCTTGTTTGGATCCGAAGCGTTCTTCTTGAAGCTCGAAGCTTTTCGCGCCGCGCTCGCAAAGCTCGATTTCCCGGGCGTGCGCATGGTGTATACCAATTTCGCAGTGCGAGCCGTGCTGCGCGCACTGTATGCCATCGAACATCGTGAACGCGACTGCTTCAACGGCGTCTTCAACCGCCTGTCATAACTAAAAAGAAAGGCCTATGGGCAAAAGCCCTTGTTCTCTTTTTCTTATTGACAGGGCGGGTGTACTCCCGTATTATATATGGCGGGAGTAAACCCGCGTATCTTATTGGGAAAAGAAATCGCCCCATCGCAAACGGCCACAACTCAGGAAGAGCCCGCCTATGATTTACGCAATGAGCGACATCCATGGCTGCATCGGCGCCTTCGAAAAATCGCTTTCCTTCGTCGACCTATCAGATGGGCATTCAATGCTCATCCTATGCGGCGATTACTGCGACCGGGGTCCGGCGAGCCTTGAGGTCTATCAAAAGATCATGGGGCTCCAGCACGACTATCCCAACCAGGTGATAGCCTTGAGGGGCAACCATGAGGAAATGCTGCTGGAATACTGCGCCATGGTCGACGACCCGGCGTTTACCCAAGGATGGATTCTTGCCGATTCCAACCTCGCCACTGCAAAAAGCTTTCTTGAGAAAGATGAGTTCAGTCAGGTAAAACGCCTGCTCACGCGCAGAAGATTCGAAGAAGCCTACCGATTCGTCGTCGATTGCATGAAGGCGAACCACGCCGATGTTCTCGCCTGGATACGAAAGCTTCCGTATTACCACGAAACGCCACACAAGCAAGTCTTCGTGCATGCCGGCATCGACGAAGACGCAGGCGATTTATGGCGTATAGGCACATTCGAGGAAGCCTTCACGACCATGCAGCCGGAATTCGTGGGGCAGAAATTCGAACTCGACGTCATAAGCGGACACATCGCCACCGAAACGGTTTCAGGTACCGCAGGCTACGAAGGCGTGTGGCACGACGGCGCATCGCATTTCTATATTGACGGCGCTGTCATGAAAACGGGGCAGATCCCCGTGCTTGCCTACGACGAAAGCACGGGGAAGTACTGGGAGCAGTGGCCGCACAAGAGAAGCCTTTAGCGACGTGGACAACCTGCGCGCGGATCACCGCGTTTAAACAGCGAGCGAAACCATGAACGCATTAACAGATGGGGGCCCAATGCATTCTCTCGAGTTCAATTACCTGCACGATTTGGCCACGGAAAACTACGATCTCGGCAATCGTCCCGACCCCGATTCCGAATCGATAATTCTCAAAGAAGATTTGTTAGAGGCTTTTTGGGGAGCCCCGACGAATGAAGCGCGAGTTTCCGCCGAGAAGAATTATGGGTGCGGCTCCTTCCGGGACATCGAGGTGCCATCGGGCGGCCAAACGATTCTGCTCTCCGTGGACTACCTTGGCCCAAGCGTGTACTGGCTTAAAGATTACTATTCAGAACACGGGGTTGACGCCCCGGAGGCAGACTCCCGCATTCGCGCGTTCCTTAAAGAAAGTCGAAAGCTTGGGGGCCATATCCTGTTCCCACGAGGAAGCAACGGCGGGCCGCACGAGACGTTAAATCAAGCCCGCAGCGGGGAGAGGGGCGTTTACGACAGAATCGATGCGACATTGCTGTGCCTGAAAGCATTCTTCGGCTGCCCTAAGGCCTCATCGACCAACTCCCAACGCGATGCATCGGCGTTTATGGAGGAGATGTCGAAACTCTTTCCCAGCGAAGAACAGCTCAAAAAAGTGAAGGCGAATTTGATGCGCATCTTCGATTCTCTTCAATACTATGCTGAAGACTTCGCATACTTCAGTGACTTCCGAGGCTTCTGCGAAAGGCAAAAACTTACCGGCTCATTCGTAACGAAAGAGGGGGAAGTTGAAATGTTCGCGCCTCTGTGCCCCCTAAAGCCAGAAAACTACGAAGTATATGCCAAAAACGTCAACGGGGCGATAAAAAAGAGGAATACGATGATGCATTCTGCCTAAGCGTCTCTTCGGGTCGACGTTGCGCAGCAAATCGGGATTCCCGAAAAGGGACGTACATATGAGATCTTCGCGAGACAGATTGTTTTCCGCAAACCCCAGGGCGTTTTCATAGAGCGCGAGCGGGCGAACGAAAAGTTTTTTGGACGTGCGCGCCCAGGCAAAGGCGAACCACAGTCCATACTGAAGCGAGATACCCAACGCAGCCGAGAGCCCGCATGCTATGCTATGAGGCGAAAATCAAGGGGGCCGCATGCGCATCGAATCGCTTGAGTTGTTTTTATCCGTCGCCGAACACGGCTCGGTTTCTCGTACCGCTAAACAGCATTTCATATCGCAGCAGGGTGTGTCTTCGGCCCTCAAGGCTCTCGAGAAAGAGCTTGGAACACCCCTGTTCACGCGCGGCGGCCCCAAGCTCGAACTCACCGAGCGGGGAAGGGCAATCGCCTCGGAAGCCCAACGCATCGTCGATTCCCACCGGCGCATGCTGGCAATCGCGTCGGCGCCCAAGGACGCAACGACGCAAAACCTCCGTACCGTCGAGATTCTTACCACGCCGTTCGCCTCGGCAGCACTCGAAGAATTGTTCCTCGATTACGAAACGACAACGCCCGGAACGCGACTGCGCGTCACCGAACGCGACCTGTTCCGCATTGTCGACGATTTCGCCGAGGGATACCCATCGGCACGTCGCGCGACGCAGCAAGGACGCCCGCCACTCGCAATCATCTGCTGCATGCCGGGCATGGACAAAACGATTAGCCGCATGAACCACGAGTTCGAGCCCCTCGTGAATTCTGAGCTTATGGCAGCATGCTCGACAAGCTGCGCGTTGGCGAGCAAGGATTCAATTACGCGCGATGAGCTGTGCAAATACCCTATCGTGTTCTATAGCGAGCCCTTCCTCAATAAAGTGGTGGGCAAGCTTTTCAACGGGCTCGAACCCAACATCCAGCAAAATACGACCAACACGAGCATGCTCGCGCGCGCCATGGAGCGAGACGGCGCCGTCACGTTCAGCGACTCTTTCTCAAGCTATCTGCAGCGCCAGCATGGCTCGACCGCGTTCATTCCCATTAAAGACAGCGTGTACTTCTCGATAGGTTTTCTGGGAAACGTTGCGCCCGACACGCCCGAAGCGCAATTCGCGAACTTTCTGCGTAAGTATCTCGCAATAGCGTGCGCCCCTTACCAGGAACGATACGTGTCGCTTATGGGCGATGCGTTCGGCTATAACTGGAATCGGAGCCATCCATGAAAACGCGACGCTACGCAATTAACACTGCAGCATGCCGTGGATGCGGCGCGTGCGCGAAGGCATGCCCGCGCAAAGCTATCAAAATCGACATGGGAAACGCCCAAATCAACTACGACCTGTGCGATACATGCGGATCGTGCGCGGCCGCATGCAAACTTCGCGCAATTTCCCTGAAGCACGGCATCTGGCTCAACTAAAACTTAACAACATTTCCTTGTGCCGCCAACCCCGTTTCCCTGTTTGCCGAGCATGGTAAGCACCGCCACAATCAATGGCAAGGAAAACAGGCGAAAGGGGGAAACGTGTCGTCTGTCGTACAACTGCCCGATGGCGGCAAAATCGTGAAGACTAACTGCTTCGAATGCCATGCGAAATGCGGAGTCTTATGCGAGGTTGACAAGAACGGAAAGCTCGTAGGGGTCAAGGGCAACCCGGAAGACCCGCGCAGCCAAGGCCGCATGTGCGCAAAGGGCCTCGCCGCGCCGAAGATACTCTATGATCCCGACAGGCTGCGTTATCCGTTGCGGCGCAAAGCCGGAACGCCGCGCGGCTCAGGTCAGTGGGATCGCATCACCTGGGACGAGGCCATCGAATGGCTTGCGCAACGCATCGAAGAAATCTGCGACAAATACGGCGCCGAGGCTGTCGCATACGGCCAAGGAACCGGCCGCGGCACCAATCAATGGACGAGCCGATCGTCGAACGCCGGCGGCGCTGTGAACCATTCACTGTCGCCGGGCAACATTTGTCTGGTACCCATGATGGTACAGTCCATTCTGCAATTCGGCATGTTCCCCATATTCGATGGCGTCGACTTCGACAATTCCGACTGCATCGTGATGTGGGGCTGCAACACTATGTGGACCGAAGCCACGTACACGTCGGGCCAGGTCGGTCGTTCGCGTGATCGCGGCGCCAAGCTCATCGTCATCGACCCGTTCTTCGAGCATCCGCTTGCGGCAAAAGCCGATCATTTCGTGGGCCTTCGCCCAGGATCTGACACCTATTTGGCGATGGCATGGCTCAACGTGATTATGAACGAGGGCCTCTACGACGATTATTTCACGAAGAAATTCACCAATGCGCCCATGCTCATCATCGAAGGCGTGAACGCGCCGCTCAACGAGGCACTGGTAAAAGAGGGCGGTAGCCAGCAAGTCATGCTATTCATGGGCAAAGATGGCCAGCTGCACCCGCTGCAGGAGCGCACCGACGAAGTTGAGCTCGAATACCGCGGCACCGTAACCGGAGCGGACGGCAATCCGATACCCGTAAAAACCGTCTGGATCGGCCTGAAGGAAATTGCCGATGAGTGGACGCCCGAGGCGGCTGCCGAAAAATGCTGGTGTCCCGCAGAGGTGATTCGCGAAAGCGCGCGCACATACGCAACAGCCCCCAGCGCATGCATCGAGGTGTTCCAGGGCATCGAAGAACAGACGAATTGCCGCGATTCCATCCAACTCATCAATATCATTATCGCCATCTGCGGAAACCTTGAGAAAAAGGGCGGCAACCTTTCCATGCCGTTCTGGAATCAGATGTTCACCCTCTCGGGCGCCAACCCCGAGACGCATGAAGAAAAGCGACTGAAAGATGAGCGCGCGGCGGGCACGTTCAACGGCTCGTCGAACACCGCCATGTGCTTCGAGGCAATGAAAACCGGCAAGCCTTACCCAATCAAGGGCTATATACACGTACAAGGAAACCCGCTGTCGTGGTCGGAGGACACCAAGAAGGTGCGCGAGGGGCTGATGAACCTCGATTTGCTCTGCACAATGGACTACTACATGTCGCCTACCGCACAGCTAGCCGATTTGGTGCTGCCTTCGACGCATTGGACCGAGCGCGACTACCTAGCCGACGAGGTGTGCAGCGAGTGGGTGTTCGCCCAGCAGCACGCCGTCGAGCCGCTCTACGAGCGTCGAAGCGATGTGTGGTTCTGGCGCACGCTGGGCCGGCGTCTGCATCCCGATTGGTGGCCATGGGAAACCGATGACGAGCTGTTCGAATGGCAACTTGAGCAGACCCATGCAGGCATCACATGGAACGAGCTCAAGGAGCAATGGATTCACCATGTGCCCCAGATGCCGAGCCGCGACTACGAAAAAAACGGCATCGCGGCACCCACGGGCACGGGCCGCGCCGAGCTGTATTTCACGGTCGGCCTCATAAGCGGGCTGAACCCGTTTCCCAGCGCGAGCGAGCCGAAACAAAGCGTGTACGCCACACCAGAAATTGCCGAGGAATACCCACTGACCGCCGTCACGGGGCGCCGCTATCCAGTCTATTACCACTCGGCGTACCGAGGCATTCCGCAACTGCGCGAAATCGTTCCCGACCCGCAGGTCATGTTCCACCAGAACGTAGCCGACGAGCTGGGCATTGCGTATGGAGACTGGTGCTTTGTGGAAAGCCCGACAGGGCGCATCGTAATGAAAGCACGCCCCACAGTCGGCCTCGATCCTCGTATATGCGTGATTCCGCATGGATGGTGGCAAGGATGCAAGGCGCTCGACAAGGAAGATTACCCCAACGACATGTGCAACGCCAACGTGCTCACCTCAAGCAAGTACTACAGCAACGAATACATGACGCCAGGCCTGCGCTCGACGCTTGTTCGCATCGTTAAAAAGGCCAACCCCTCGAGCAAGGAAGGTGATTGAGCCGTGACCGAGAAGAAATACGGAATGGTCATAGACCTCGATAAGTGCTCGGGCTGCCAGGCTTGCTCCGTGGCATGCAAAATGGAAAACGATGTAGATTTGGGCGTTTTCCGCACGCGTGTATACCGAATGGGCCCCATAGGGCAATGGCCCGATGCGCTCGAGTTGTTCTACTTCCCCAACGGGTGCATGCACTGTGAACACCCGAGCTGTATAGACGTGTGTCCCACAAAGGCGACATTCAAAACCGATGAGGGCGTGGTGCTCGTCGACGCAAACCGCTGCTTCGGCTGCCAATATTGCGTATGGGCATGCCCATACGAGGCGCGCTCGCTGAACCCCAATACAAAAGTCGTCGAGAAATGCACGCTGTGCGTCGACAAACTCGACGCCGGCGAGCAGCCGCTGTGCTGCTACACCTGTACTACGGGGGCGCGCGTTGCTGGCGACATGAACGATCCCGATTCTCGCATCTCAAAGGTGCTCGCCGAAAACGCTGACCGCGTGTACCGCGTGCATCCCGAATTCGGAAACGAACCGAAGGTGGTCTATCTCGTTCCCCGGAAAGGAGCTGAGACGCTATGCAAGTCCATTGGCCTCTCGTGATATCGACGGCATGCCAACGCGCCGGATTAGGACTTTTGCTGTGCGTGGTGTTCGCCAATGCGGTATTGGGTTCACAACTTCCCTCGAATATCGCATGCCTCGTCGCTCTGGCGTTCTTATGTGCAGGCGGCATTGCCTCGGTGTTCCATCTACAACGTCCATCAAGATTTTTCAACGCATTCTCGAACCCCAAATCGCACCTCACGCAAGAGGGCTTCATCACGCCGTTTCTTGGCGTGGCGCTGATTGCTGCAGGCCTTGATGGAATCGCATTCAACGCTGGCGCAGCCAGCGCGGGGCTTCTGTGCATCGCTGCCGTTTTGGCGCTCGCATTTCTCGTATGCACGGGACTCGCATATCAGATGAAATCGCGACCAGCCTGGAGTACAAAGCTTGTATTCGCGCTGTTCTTGCTAACCGCCGTGGCGGCAGGATTCATGGGAGCATATGCTCTCGCGCTGCTAGAAGGGGATGAAGCAGCCAATAAAATCCTCGCATGTGGACTTGCGGCGACAATAGCGGCGGCGGCAGTGCAAACAGCCTATGTTTCGAGGATGAAGCATGTAGGCTATGGCGTGGCGTACGACGCGATGAAGCAGCCGTACCGCCCCTATGCACTGGGTTGGGTGGCGCTCACCGCTACGGCACTCATTTTGGCAGCCTTGTGCATTGCCGTACCATCGGCGATGTTAGCATGCGTCGCATGGGCACTCTACGTTATTTCGGTGGCACTGTGGACCGCGCTCTTCTTCAAGGGCGCCCACAAAGTGAGAATGTTCCCCATGTATGCAGACGACTTGAATTTAGACATGTAAGCTGCGCAAAACATGCATCTTCGACTAAGCTCCTCGACCCGGTTTCATTCGGGCCGAGGAGTTTTTACGCGAGGATGTATAAGAGCGACTTTCTTTCCCTCATCGAGAAAATGCTGAAAAGCCGCTACAAATGTCGCCATCTCATCAATGCTCGGATTGACCTCATCGATAGTCACCAGCAAACCGGTATTGCATTCGGCCAAAGCATCCAGACTATCGTCCATTCTTGAACGCCAATTCGATAGCTCACGAGGAGAATCCTCCAATTCAAGCGAAATGAAATCGGCAATCCCCGCACCTTTGATTTTGCGGGCAGGCTCAATATCCACCAAATGTCGCGTTGCTCGCTGCGTTCTAATAAGGATGTCTTCAAGCATTCCCGCGACGCACGTCACACGAGCAGTAACCCAGCCAGACGACTCAGCCGTATCAGCAAAATGAGACAGAAGGGCTGTTTTGCCCATTCCACGCGGACCGACTAGAAGGCTGATAATTGCTGGATCATTGCCCGCGCCAGTTAGCTTTTTTAGTCCGCGTTAGCTTTTTTAGCTTCAGTTAGCATTTTCAGCATCCGTTAGGTTTATTGGAAATCCAAGCATCAGCATTCCAGGCACTCTGCCGCTAGACCATCGTTCCAAAACCCCAATTGTCAAATCGATAACAAGCCCTCCATAGTTTGTTGCCGAGCATGTTTTCGAGCCGTATAATGCACTATTGAACAAAGTGTTGAATAATAATCAACCTGTTTAATAGACCAGATGATTGAACCCAAGGGGGACATTTGACGGCACCGAATACCGCCACCAAAGCGCATGAGGAGCACGCGGCACCAGCCGCTCCGAAGTGCGACCAAGTCGCAACTCCGGGCGCAGCCGCGACACCCGCACCCGTTGCGGCACCCACGCCCGCCGCTTCCACGGCTGCGGCGCCCACGTCTGCCGCTTCCGCGCCCGCTACAACCGCCGCAGCCGAGCGCGACCCGCGCATCGCCCGCTCTCGCGCCGCGCTGCGCGAAGCCTTCATCACGCTCGTCGAAGAACGTGGCATCGACGGCTTCTCGGTGGGCGACCTGTGCACGAGCGCCGGCCTGAACCGCGGCACGTTCTACAACCACTTCCGCGACAAAGAAAGCCTGCTCGCCTCCTTCGAAGACGAAGTCATCGAAGGTCTCGGCGGGGTGCTCGCGAAATTCCAGAACATCAAGCTGCGCGAACTCGCCGCATGCAGCCTTACGCACCGCCCGCTTCCCATGCTCGTGGAACTCTACGACTATCTGCGCGAAGAGGGCCCCTTCCTGCACGCGATGCTCGGCCCAGGCGGCGACGCCCGTTTCGGTATGCGCCTTCGCGAGGCCGTGTGCGGGCGCTTCGTGCGATCGCTTCTGCACGAGCGCTACCAGAACGACCCTTCAGCGTTCACGCGCTACTACATCTCGTTTTATTCCGGCGCCTACCTGGGCGTGATCAGCGAATGGATCGATTCAGGAATGACCGAGACCTCCGAAGAAATGGCACTTATCTCGATGCGCCTGCTGTTCATCAAGCCGGGCGAATCCATCAAAATGTAAAAGGGGACCAACATGGCTGAAACCAACGACAAGCAGGCAATCGCCGCCGCAGGCGCCGCGAGCCAGGCGCCGCTCCACATTGGCATCGACGTAGGCTCCACCACGGTAAAGGTGGCCGTGCTCGACGACAACAACGAGATTCTGTACTCGTGCTATCGCCGCCACCACGCCGACATTCGCGCGACCATCGTAGAAGTGGTGGGCGAGGCGGCCGAGCAATACCCGGCAACGTCTATGACCATCGCCATCACCGGCTCAGGCGGCCTTCTGCTCGCGCAGTGGCTCGGCATCGACTTCGTTCAAGAGGTCATCGCAAGCAAAACCGCCGTTGAGACCTTCATTCCGCAAACCGACGTCGTCATCGAACTCGGCGGCGAAGACGCGAAAATCATCTACTTCGACAACGGCATCGAACAGCGCATGAACGGCACCTGCGCCGGCGGCACGGGTGCGTTCATCGACCAAATGGCGGCCCTGCTCGACACCGACGCTGGCGGCCTGAACGAGCTCGCAAAGAGCCACACCACCATTTACCCCATCGCGAGCCGCTGCGGCGTGTTCGCCAAAACCGACGTGCAGCCGCTTTTGAACGAAGGCGCCCGCAAAGAAGACATCGCGGCCTCCATTTTCCAGGCCGTCGTAACGCAGACCATTTCGGGCCTCGCGTGCGGCCGTCCCATTCGCGGCAACGTCGCCTTGCTCGGCGGCCCTTTGCAGTACCTCTCTGAACTGGATAAACGCTTCTGCGAAACGCTGAATCTCGACGATGAGCACGCCATTCGCCCGAAGAACGCCCACCTGTTCGTCGCGAGCGGCGCCGCTTTGTGCGGCAAGAAAACCGCCACGCCCGAGCTGCTTGCCGACGTGCTCGAACGCCTGCGCGGCCTGGGCGACATTCAGGGCAGCGAAGTCGTGCGCCTGCCTCCGCTGTTCGCCAACGAAACCGAATTCGACGAATTCGAAGCGCGTCACGCGACCGAAAAGGTGAAGCGCGCCGACCTTTCCTCCTACGAAGGCGTGGCCTACCTGGGCATCGACGCCGGCTCCACCACGTTCAAATCGGCCCTCATCGGCGAAGACGGCAGCCTTTTGTGGACCTTCTACGCCAACAACAAGGGCGACGTTTTGGGCACCGCCAAGCGCGCGATCGCCGAAATGTACGCCGCGCTGCCCACCGCAGCCGACGGCCAGCCGAAAGTCACCATTGGGCATGCAACCGTGACCGGCTACGGCGAGGGCCTGCTGCTCGAGGCGCTGCGCGTCGACTCCGGCGAAATCGAAACCGTCGCGCACCTTCGCGGCGCACAGGAAATGCTGCCGGGCGTCGAGTTCATTCTCGACATCGGCGGTCAAGACATGAAGTGCCTGCGCGTGAAAGACGGCGTTATCGACCACATCATGCTCAATGAGGCATGCTCTTCGGGCTGCGGCAGCTTTATCGAGAGCTTCGCTGCGGGCCTGAACCTCGACGTGACCGAGTTCGCGAAAACCGCGAACGCCGCCGAAAATCCTGTCGATCTAGGCAGCCGCTGCACCGTATTCATGAACTCCCGTGTGAAGCAGGCTCAAAAAGAAGGCGCCACCGTGGGCGATATCGCCGCGGGCTTGGCCATTTCCGTTATCAAGAATGCCCTGTTCAAGGTCATTAAAATTCGCGACCCCAAAGAAGTCGGAACGAAAGTTATCGTACAGGGCGGCACGTTCCTCAACGATGCCGTGCTGCGCGCCTTCGAGCAGCTCGCCGGCGTGCATGCCGTGCGCCCCGACATCGCGGGCAACATGGGCGCCTATGGCGCGGCCCTGCTGGCGCGCGACCGCTACCAGGCCGCCGTGCGCGCAGCCGAGCGCGCGGGCAAAACCGCCGACGTGCACACTGCCATGCTCGGCGCCGCCGCGCTTGAGGCCTTGGCCCCCACGCACAAAACCGTGCGCTGCAAGGCCTGCGCGAACCACTGCCTGCTTACCGTGAACGACTTCGGTAAAGATGAAGCCACCGGCAAGCACCGCCGCTTCATCACGGGCAACCGCTGCGAGAAGGGCGCAGGCGTGCTCAACGAGAAGAGCGACGTGCCCAACCTGTTCGAATACAAGAGCCATCGCCTGTTCGACTACGAGCCGCTCGCGCCCGACGCCGCCCCGCGCGGCACTGTGGGCATTCCGCGCGCGCTTTCGATGTATGAAAATTACCCGTTCTGGTTCGCCTTCTTCACGAAGTTGGGTTGGCGCGTGGTGCTTTCCGACCCCTCCACGAAGAAAACCTACGAGGCGGGCATCGAAAGCATGCCGTCGGAAAGCGTGTGCTACCCGGCGAAGCTCTCGCACGGCCACATCATGAACCTGCTCGAGAAGCACCCTGACTTCATTTGGTTCCCCTGCAGCAAGTGGGAGCGCCAGGAAGACGCAACTGCGGGCAACCACTTCAATTGCCCCATCGTGGCAAGCTACGCCGAGGCGCTGCGCCTGAACATTGACGAGCTTCGCGAAAGCGACGTGCAGTTCTTGAACCCGTGGCTGCCGTACGACAAGAAAGACCACCTGAAGAAACGCCTGATGGTAGAGCTTGTGCAGGCGCACCCCGAGCTCATGGGCGAAGGCGTTGCCGCGCCCACGCAGGCCGAAATCGACGCCGCGGTTGACGCCGCGTGGGCCGAAGACGAAGCCTTCAAGCGCGACATTCGCGAGAAGGGCGCCGAAACCCTGCTGTGGATGGAAAAAACCGGCACGCACGGCATTGTGCTGGCCGGCCGCCCGTACCACAACGACCCCGAAATCAATCACGCGATTCCCGAGTTGCTCACGAGTTTCGGCCTGGCCGTGCTTACGGAAGACTCCATCGCGCACTTGGGCACGCTCGAGCGTCCCATTCGCCTGGTGGACCAATGGATGTACCACACGCGCCTCTACGCCGCCGCGAAGGTTGCCGCCGAGCGCCGCGACCTCGATCTTATTCAGCTAAACAGCTTCGGCTGCGGCCTGGACGCGCTCACCACCGACCAGGTGCAAGAGATTCTGGAAAGCGCCGGCAAAATTTACACCGTGCTCAAAATCGACGAGGTCTCCAACCTGGGCGCCGCCCGTATTCGCGTGCGCAGCCTGCTCGCAGCGTTGAAAGACCAGGCCGATGAAGAGGCCGACGCCAAAGCCGCCGCACGGGAATGCCCCGCGTGCAGCCTCGACGTGAAAGAACTTCTGGCCGAAGCCGAAACGCGCGTCGCAGCCGCCGACGCCGCAGGCTCCAGCAAGCAGACGGCCGGTTCCGCCGACGCCGCAGCCATTGAGGCCGTAGCCCAGGCCATCGAGCCCCCGGCGACCTTCACGGAAAAAGCCGCGCCCGAAGCTCGCGAGCGCTTCAAGCAGCGCGAGGCCACCTCGACCGAGTTCGAACGCGTGCAGTTCACCGAGGAGATGAAGGAAGCGGGCTACACGATTTTGGCCCCGCAAATGGCGCCGTACCACTTCGAGCTGCTCGTGCCCATTTTCAAGCGCTTCGGCTACAACGTCGATTTGCTGCCGAGCGTCGACCACGGCGCTGTGGACGCGGGCCTGAAGTACGTGAACAACGACATTTGCTACCCTTCTATCCTGGTCACGGGCCAAATTATGGAAGCCGTTACCTCGGGGCGCTACGACACCGACAAGCTGGCCGTGCTCATTACGCAGACCGGCGGTGGCTGCCGCGCCACCAACTACATCTCGCTCATCCGCAAAGCACTCAAAGCCGCCGGCCTTGGCCATATTCCGGTTATCGCGCTTTCGTTCAAAGACCTGGGCGAGGTGAACCCCGGCTTCAAAATCACGCCGAAGATGCTGCTGCAGGCTGTGTACGCGCTGTGCTACGGCGACCTGCTCATGATGACGCTCTACCGCACGCGCCCCTACGAGATTGAGCCAGGCGCGGCCAACCATCTGTTCGACCATTGGATGGCCGAATGCAAGGCGCAGCTGGCGCGCGGCGTGAAGCGTTCGGAATTCAAGCGCACCGTGAAGCAGATTGTAGAAGACTTCGACACGCTGCCGCTGCAGGGCGAGGGCACCAAGCCGCGCGTCGGCGTCGTGGGCGAGATTCTGGTGAAGTTCCACCCCACGGCGAACAACCAGATCGTCGACGTGATCGAACGCGAGGGATGCGAGGCCGTTGTGCCTGGCCTCATCGAGTTTTTCCTGTTCGGCATCGCGGGCGGCATTTTCCAGAAAGACCCGCTGGGCCGTTCCGCCAAGGGCGCGCTTGGTGGCAAAATCGGGCTGTCGGCCATCGCGAAGTTCCGCAAACCGGTCAACGACGCGCTCGCCGCATCGACGCGCTTCAACCCGCCGGCGAACATCTATAAGCTGGCCGAATACGCAAGCGAGATCTTGAGCCTGTGCAACTCGATGGGCGAGGGCTGGCTGCTCACCGCCGAAATGGTGGAGCTCATTGTGTCGGGCGCGCCAAACGTAGTGTGCACGCAGCCGTTCGCATGCCTGCCGAACCACGTGGTGGGCAAGGCCGTGATCAAAGAGCTGCGCCGCCGCTACCCCGAGAGCAACATCGTGGCCGTCGACTACGACCCGGGCGCGTCTGAGGTCAACCAGCTCAACCGCATCAAGCTCATGATTTCGGTGGCGAAGGCGAACCTCGAGGAAAAGGAAGAGGCCGCCCGCGCCGAGCGCAACGCGAACCTCACCAAATCCGCCGACGAAGAAGTAGTCGGTGGACTCGAGGTCGAGGAAGAAAAGCTGGGCTAGGAGAGAGCAGGCAATTTCATACCCGACCTGCTAAATGCTTGTAGCGTTTAGCAGGTCGGGTGGCGCCGTTTCCCTCGGTAGTCGCAACCAGCACGAATGGGTGATCGGAGTTCTGTTTCGGCCACCCATTCTTTTTGCAGGCTCCAGCTCCGCCCCAAGACCCATGCAATCGTAAAACTGTTAAATGCTCCGAGCATTTAACAGGCTACTAGCTTGCTAGCTAAGTAGGTTGCTAGCAAGCACTTTCGACCAGGCGATATCCAATTCCCCATACCGTTTCGATTATGCGAGGGTCACTCGGGTCGTCTTCAATTTTGTTGCGAAGTTTCTTTATGAACACCGTAATGCTTTGCGTTTCACCGACGAATTCGGCACCCCAAGCGTCTTCGATGAGCTGCTCTTTCGAAAGCACAGTATCGGGCATGCGGGCAAGCGCAAGCAAGATTTTAAATTCCTTCGGCGTGAGTTTAATTGAGATTCCCTCTTTTGTGACCTGGTGTTTTGCGGTATCTATAACAAATCGGCCAAGCATAAGCGTTTTTGGCTCCGGCTTAGCAGGCGCAACATCCATATGAGCGCGGCGCAGGTGCGCCTCGATATGCATGAGCAGCTCACGAGGGTCGAAGGGCTTGGTCATATAGTCGTCCTCACCAGCGGCGAACCCAATACCCTTGTCAACGATATCGCCTTTTGCGGAAAGAAAAATCACCGGAACCGTTACGCCCCGGGTGCGCAATTCGCGACATGTAGCGAACCCATCCATCCGCGGCATCATGACGTCGAGAATCACGAGGTCGAACGATGCGTTCTCGAATGCCTCAAGAGCATCGGTGCCGTCTTCGACACAGACGCATTCATGACCCTCATCTTCAAGCAATCCGCTTATAAGCTTTTGGATGCTCACCTCATCATCAGCAAGCAGAATCTTCATCGAAATCTTCCTCCTCATCCGGCAAGGGAACATAGGCGATGCGCACGCAGAACGTGCTGCCGACCTTTCGTTGCGATTCGACGGTCGCCACGCCGCCATGCAACTCCGTAAGCTCCTTCACAACGGCAAGGCCCAAACCCGTGCCACGATAACGACGATTAGGCGATTGACCAGCTTGTTTATACAATTCGAAAATATCTGAAATATCGCTTTCGTCAATACCCATTCCATCGTCTGCAACCGTGACGCAAATAGTGCCATGCGGGGCAGAAGAACAGGGGAGGGGAACTTCCCAATCGTGACGCGCAGAGTTCAATCCCGCCTTGGAATCAGAACGCGCGGTGACGTTGCTGCCATCGCCATACGTAAGCTCGCCTTCGTCCCCTGCGAACGCCCCATCATCGTACGCTCGAGGGTCGAGCGGCGCCATGAATGTTGCACGAACATCGACGCGACCACCGCGATGGGTGTACTTAATGGCGTTATCGGCGAGGTTTTCGATCACGCGGCGCAGCTTTTCCCAGTCGGCCATGGATATCGGCACGTTCGCATCGGCCTTCGCGGAAAGCGCAATATCTTTATTGGCGGCTATTGGGTCGAGCGTCTTTTTAATGAATCCAAGCAGGTCGACGAAGTCGACCGGTTCGACAAGCAGCTCGTTACGGTTGGCTTCGGCTTTCGAGATGGTGAGGATGTTGTTCACCAAATTAAGAAGCAGCGTTCCATTTGCCTCGATATCGGCAATGGATTCGTGCGTTTTTTCATCGAGGTTCGGATTCTCGAGCAGCAAACGCGCGAAGGCGAGAATCGAAGTGAGCGGCGTGCGCAGTTCATGACTCACGATGGCGAAAAACTCGCTTTTATAGGCCGATTTCTCATGCAGTTTATCAAGTGCCTTTTTCAGTTCATGCTGCTGGTACATGAGCATATCATTGAGCACGCGCGTTTCTTCGGTTTGTTTCTTCACTTCGCTATTCAAGTCGGTGCACAAACGCTCAAGGTGGCGCGCCATGGAATCGAAATCGCGCGTAAACTCGGAAAGCTCGTCTTCGCCTCCGACGCGCGGCGTCGTGTCAAGCTTATAGTCGAAATTTCCCGCTTCAATATCATGCGCCACTCGCGAGAGGCTCTCGATGGGACGCAGCAGCAAACGATTCGCTGCAAGGAAAATGCCGAGACCCGCAACCGCAACCATAATGAGTACCATGAGAGCCTGCTGCGTTACGGATATCGCAATACCTTCTTCGTAGATGCTCATAGGCTCGGTAATGGACATGGCGCCGCCGATGTCGCCTACCTTCATGCCCTCTTTCGGGTAGCCATACTGATCGATTTCTCCAGCCGGATCGCCGTGGCACTCGAGGCACGATTCGGTCACATACAGCGGTTCGGTATAGCGGAACACGCGCTGGCCCGTTTCTTCGTCGGTTCGAACGCCGCTATATGAAGCAAGGCCAGGATTGGAACGAAACGCATCAAAGGCCTCCTGCTCAAAAGCGTCGGGCGCATTCGCTTTCTGTCTGGGGGTTTCCCCTGTGAAACGAATAATGTAGTCGGTGTCGCTCGTGAATAATGTGCTCACCGATTTCGCGGCGACCACGCATACGAGCGTTTTCGTGCGGAAATTGCCATTCTCGTCTCGATTGATGACATCCTGGTTCATGTCAATGAAGTCCCACATGGCGCGCATCTCGGAAGCAAGGACTTCGGCCTTTTCCCGAGCTTCGTTTTCAGCCTGCGTGCGTTGGAGACTGTAATTCCACAACGCATCGGCGCCCATGAGCACAGCAATCAGAACGATTACGATTATCGCCATTTTACTGCGCAGGCCGCGATGGCGAGATGGGGCCTTTGCCTTTTTGGGTGCAAGCTCCCAAAACTTCGCCCTGGCTTGCTTTCCGCTCGTTCGCTCGTTCAGTCTGTCGGACATTAATCCCCCTTGCGCCAAACGCGAACCCCCATTCACCAGCTGGCCAGCTGGCCAGCATAGTATTCATGCCTAGTATCCCTGAATAATAGAGCGATTTTACGATTGGTCCAATGTTAATAATTTCTTAAGAATTAGAGCAATTTCTTAATGAAATATTACAGCCCGTTCAATTGAGTTAACCAGAGCTAATGGTGAAAATATGAAGCATCCTTTCAAATCTTTAAGAAAAAGGGGGAAAGATATGAAAGAACATGCGGAAACTACCATGCCCGCTCTGTCTCGCAGGGCGTTCGTGGGAACTGCGGCCGTCACCGCTGGCGCAGTTGCTGCAACAAGTCTTGTCGGATGCGGAAGCACGGGGGACAAAAAGGCCGACAAACAGGAAGAAGCCGCAGCCGATCCATACGAGGGCGCGCAAATTTTCTATTCAACCTGTCCGCCTGAGTGCCAGCACCACAACCTGAAGGCATATGTCATCGACGGCAAAATCGCCAAAGTCGAATCTTCCGAACTCAACGATTGCGCGGCTTGCGCCCGAGGTATAGCTCGCGGATTCATGACGAAAGACCCCGACCGTCTTACTAAGCCCTTGCTGCGAACTGGCGACAAGGGATCCGGCGAATTCAAAGAAATCGAATGGTCCGAAGCCTTCGATTTGATTCAGGAGAAATTCCAGGACGCAATCGACACCGACAGCGTTCATTCTATTTGCTATGTAACCGGATCGGGCAACTTCGGCGCAATGCACGGCCCCATCGCGTCGGCGTTCTTCGCTCACCTGGGCGGAGCCTCGACGACCGTTGGCTCACTGTGCTGCGCTGGAACTAGCGCCGCTGAAGTGCCTATTTACGGACAGCGCTTCCTTGACACGCGCAACCAAATCGAGAAGAGCAATTACGTTATCGCCTGGGGCAACAATCCCGCTATCTCCAAACAGGGCTATTTCCAGCGCTTCGAGAAGATGATGGAAAACGGCGGCAAGTTCGTCGTAATTGACCCCATTTGCACTGAATCTGCCGCCAAAGCGTCCGAGTGGATTCAACCTTGGCCTGGCACCGATGCCGCGCTCGCCCTTGCGATGATCAAAATCGTCATCGACGAAGACCTGTTTGACAAGGAATTCACCCTTGCCCACACCTGCGCGCCATGCCTCGTCGACAAGACGACCGGCGAACCCGTTTTGCAGGATAAAGACGACCCGACTTCTTTCGTTGTTTTCGATACCAAGAGCAACGAAATCGTGCGCCACGATAAAGAAGGCATCGAAGCAGCGCTGAAGCTCGACGGAACTTCTGCCGCCGATGCATATAACACCGAATTTGAGCTCATTTACGCCGAAGCGGAGAAATGGGATTCCGCTGCAGCCGAAGCAGAATGCGGCGTTCCGGCAGCCGACATTGAACGCATCGCCCGCGAATATGCACAGGCCGATAAAGCAATGATCATTCAAAACATGGGCGGCTTCATGCGCACAGAAAACGGCACGAATGCCGTCGGCACTCAGCTGTACCTTGCAGCCCTGTGCGGCCATGTTGGCCACGAAGGCGACGGCATCAGCGACGCAGGTGGCGTCAACGAGGTCAAGACCGGATCCCCCATCGAGGTTCCGAAGGTCGAAGATCCCGCGCCGAGCATTCCGCGCTTCAAGTTTGGCGAGGCCATCCTGAGCGAAAATCCGCTCAAGGTGAACGTTCTGTACTCCATGACAGGCAACCCGATGACGCAGTGGCCGAACACCAATATGGTGAAGAAAGCTCTGGAAAAGATTCCGTTCGTCATTACCGCCGATCAATACCTCACTTCTACCGCCCTCTACTCCGACCTCGTTCTTCCTGTAACGGGCGTGTTCGAAACCGAAGGCGTTTTGGCCAATCATCGCAGCCATTGGATCCAGCTGTGCGAAAAGGCCGTTGACGGACCTGGCGAATCGAAGAGCGACTTCGAAATCTTCTCCGAACTTGCTACGCGCTTCGGATTCGGCGATGCTTTCAGCAAGCCCATGGACGAAATGATTTCCAACGTTCTTGAGCCCACTGGCGTTACGCTCGACGAGCTTAAAGAAAAGCATGCGGTATGCGTGGTCGACGACAATTACATCCCGTTCAAGGACGGCGAATTCAAGACCAAGTCCAAGAAAGCTGAATTCTGGGTTGCGGCCTGGAAGAAGGACGGATTCAACCCCATCGCCACCTATGCTCGCGCCGAAGAAGATGCGCGCAACGGGGACGAACTCGCCCAGAAGTACCCACTCTTTAGCGTACAGCGCAAAACCTATCGCAGTGTGCACTCCACCTTCAACAATCTTGAATGGATGAACGAGGTCTGCGATCAGGCGCCGGTTATTCTCATTAACACCGCAGACGCCGAAGCACGTGGCATCAAAGACGGAGATAAGGTTGTCGTATTCAACGATCGCGGCGAACACCATGGCATCGCAGAGGTTGGCGAGCGCATCAAGCAGGGCGTTGTCGGCCTTCAGAATGGCTGGTGGGAGCAGCAGGGCGGCTCAAGCAGCTATGTAACGAATGACAAATGGAAGACCCTTGGCGGTACCCATTGCTGCAACCAGACCCTTATCGAAGTTAAGAAGGAGGCGTAGTCATGGCTCTCGGTTTCTGGATGAACAACAAGAACTGCTACGGCTGCAAAACGTGCTCCATTGCGTGCAAGAGCGAGAAACAGCTGAACGAAGGCGTCTTGCTCCGCAAGGTATCGTGCATTCGCCAAGATAGCCCCGTCAACGTTTCCTTCCTCTCGATGTCGTGCAACCACTGCGAGGACCCCGCATGCGTAAAGGCGTGCCCCGTTGAGGCTTACACCAAGCTCGACAATGGAATCGTCAAACAGGATCACGACAAGTGCATCGGCTGCAAAATGTGCATCGAGGCTTGCCCTTACAACGCTCCGTGCTACGACGAAGAGGAGAGCAAGACCTACAAGTGCGACATGTGCTATGACCGCCAACAGCGCGGTGAGCTGCCCGCATGCGTCGCTGCTTGCCCCGGCGCAAACATCGCCGTTGGGGAGATGGAGGACCTGCAAAAGAACCACCAGGCCGATATCGTTTCCGACGAGAACTCGGGGACGAAGCCGAACTTCGTTATCACGGTTGACCCGAAGCTCAACAAGGAGCCGGACGACTCTGCCATGGAGCAGCGCGACGTCGAAGTTGATGTGAACACGGCAGCGGCCGACGCGGCAAAGAAATAATCTTCTCCCAGGCGCAATCCCTCCCACGCGCCATGCAGGGGCCCAGTCAACCTGGGCCCCTGTTGTATTGATGCGCTCCATACGGCTCGATGAAAAACGCGCCCCGAGATATGACAGCGAACGAAAACTCGCCGTGCTTTTGCACGCAGAAGCCCAGTTCGAGCTTGAAACAAGACGCTTTTCGACAACGATCACATTTTTTTCAAAGACCTTGCAAGGATTCCTCCACCTGAATCGTCTCCTTATTGAAAGCTCAAAACGACAGGAGGACGCCATGACATACACCACTTCCCAAAACATCAAAACCCGCACGACCTATATGGCAGCAGCGCTTTTCGCAACCCTGATTCTTGTTGCAGGAATCGCAGCGCTCGCTATGTACCCAGCGGAGGCGTTCGCGAAACCCCTCTGCGCTGGAAATGACTCCTGCTACGCAAGCGTCAACGCCAACACCGCCGACAGCGCCAGCTCGTTGTGCAACAGCATGACATGCATACGCTCCGCAATCGAAGGAAAGCTCTGCGCGAAACGTTGCCTGAGCGGCAATGGCCCAGCCTTCATCGACGAAAACGACAACGGCATCTGCGATAATTACGAAAAAGGCCTTTGCCCAGGTAAGGGCTTAGACTACGGAAACGGCAACGATTGGGGCAGCGATTCCAGCACCCAAAACGGCAACACTTACGGATACAGCAACGGCAATGGCTACGGCGCCTGCGCCAACGGCAACGGTTGCGGCTACGCTTACAGCCACGGCCACGGCGCTTGCGGTGGCTTCGTCAACTGCTGCCAGCGCGCCCAAAATTGTCCCAACCGCTAAACGGCATTAATGTGAGGAACGCATAAACGAGCACATGAGACCCTCTGAAGACATATCACGCGCCATGAGCGAGCACGGTGACGCCGTGTGGCACGCGTGCGTCGCATACGTGCCCGCGCACGATGCCGAAGACGTGCTGCAGAACACGTTCCTCAAATACGCTATGCATGACCAGGACTTTTCGAGCGCCGGACACGAAAAGGCCTGGCTTTTGCGCGTCGCGATTAACGAATGCAAAGACGCCCTGAAGGCGGCCCGCGCGAAAAACGTTTCGCTCGAAAGACGCCTCGAAGCATACAACGATCGCCTGCTCGGCATTCAAGACGATTCGACCCAAACCGAAATCGGCGTTAAACGCATACTTGAAGCCATGGACGCGCTCGGCGATCCGCCGAAAACGCAAGTTTACCTGTCGCTCGTCGAGGGCTACACGGCTTCCGAAATATCCGAAATGACCAACATGCCCGAAAATACCGTCTATTCGTGGATATCGCGCGGACGCAAGCGGCTGCGGGAGGTGCTCAACTAATGGCAAATAGCAAAGAACGTCAGGTCAAAGAAGCGTTTGAAGCCATCCACCTTCCGGAAGATATCGCAGCGCGCGCACTTAAGAGCATCGAGGCGAAACGCGAACAGAGGGAAAGCGAACGCGTCGAAGGGGTCATGGCCACGCAGTCAAACGTTTGCACGAATAGCCTCGTGCGGCAGGAAGACGAGCACGCTGAGGAGCCTTTGGCCACGCAGGAAATCTTCTACGCAAACAAAATCGCAGGTCAAGAAGCCAAAACTGCCGAAGAGCCCTTTGCCTCGCAAGCAAGCGATCACACAATCGAAGCATCTAAAGGGCGGGGGAGCGCCACTTCCCAGAAACGCCGCAAAGCCCTGCGTTTCGCCAAGGGCGGACGCATCGCCGCGATTGCGGCGTGCCTGGCGCTTGTCGCGTGCCTCATCGGCGGCGTGGCCGATTTCTTGCGTCCCGTGGCATATGTGGGGATCGACGTGAACCCGTCGGTCGAGCTGACGCTGAACCGTTTCGACATCGTGGTGGGAACGCACGCGCTCAACGACGATGGCCAGCGGGCGCTCGACGAGGCGCCTTGCATGTGGCGCCCCTTCGACGACGCTGCACGCAACCTCGATGGCGCCATGCGTGCCATAGCCGGCGAGGGCGCCGTCGTGGAGGTGTCCATCGACTGCGACAATGAGAGTCGCTACGCCGCGCTCGCTGCGCAAAGCAACAATTGCTTCGGCTGCAACGGCGAGGCGCACTGCGACCGCACGAATGCCAAGGAACGCCAAGCCGCCCACGATTTGAGCATGGGCGTCGCGAAATATCGCGCTTACCAAGCTCTTCAAGAAGCTGGTATCGACGTCTCAACCGAGGAGTGCGCCTCCATGAGCATGCGCGAGCTGCGCGATTTGCTCGTGAGGAACGAAGGCGACACGAGCGAAGGGGAAGGCGAACATCCCCGCATGGGCAATGGGCAGGGCGCAGGCGCCCACAATGACGGAGCCAAAGGTCACGGCCACGGAAACGGGAATGGCAACGGAAAGCATGCCCAGGAATAACGCCCGTTTCGTTTCAAAAAAATAATCTTCGACATCCTCGACACAATTGAAGCCGCCGGTGATATTGGCTCGAAAGCGGTGCCCGAATCGATTCGCTCCGAGTTCGGAGCAGGCGTACGCAAGCTCGCGGTGAATCCTTTCGATCTCGTCTATACCTACGATGCCGAACGCGATATCGTTTTCATTGAAGCGCCAATTCACCAACGCACCGCCTGGTAGCCGAGACCCTCGCACTTATCGAACATACGTCCGATGTTTTTGCTGTGTCATCGTCTCGGCACGCGCGCGGCATGTGGTAAAGTCGGCGTTTGAACAATCTGGCCAGCAATGCCTGGCCTAACAGCAACCCGCCACCAAAGCCGCGTTTGCGAAGCAGCGAGGCCCAGGCGGGAAGCGCGTCGGCGCCCAAAAGGGTAGCGAGCCGCGCGAAGGAACACTACCATCGAAAGAGCGAGAATGGCAAACACCACGGCCAATTACGGCAACGACAGCATTCGCCAGCTGAAAGACGAGGAGCGCGTACGCTTGCGCCCCGCCGTCATTTTCGGCTCCGATGGCCTGGACGGCTGCGCTCATGCCGCCTTCGAGATTCTGTCCAACTCGGTTGACGAAGCCCGCCAAGGCTATGGCGACCTCATCACGCTTACCGCCTTCGCCGACGGCTCCATTCAGGTCGAAGACAACGGCCGCGGCTGCCCGCTCGACTGGAATCCCACCGAAAAGCGCTTCAACTGGGAGCTCGTTTTCTGCGAGCTGTACGCAGGCGGCAAATACAACAACAACCAAGGCGGCGACTACGACTTCTCGCTCGGCACCAACGGCCTGGGCTCGTGCGCCACGCAGTATGCCTCTGAATACATGGATGTCAACGTCTGGCGCGACGGCAACAAATACTCCCTGCATTTCAAGAAGGGCAAAGTCGTCGGCGCCAAGAAGAAGGCACTCCAAGTCGAGCCTTCCGATGAAAACCGCACCGGCACCACCATCAAATGGCGCCCCGACCTCGAGGTTTTCACGTCCATCGACATTCCTGCCGACTGGTATCGCGAAACCATGCGTCGCCAGGCAGTCGTCAACGCCAACGTCACCTTCCGCTTACGCCTCGAGGGCCCCGAAGGCTTCACCGAGGAAGACTTCTGCTACCCCAAGGGCATCGAAGACTACGTGCTGGAAAAGGTCGGCGCCGATTACCTCACCGAGCCGTTCTTCATCCAGGCCGACCGTCGTGGCCGCGACCGAGACGACTTGCCCGATTACAACGTTAAAATCACCGCGTGTTTGTGCTTCTCGCGCACCTTCCAAATGCAGGAGTACTACCACAACTCGTCGTGGCTCGAAAATGGCGGCTCGCCTGAAAAAGCTGCGCGCAGCGCTCTGACCAGCGCTCTTGACGCATACATCAAGTCGCAGGACAAATACACCAAAAACGAGACCGCCATCAAATGGCAAGACGTGCAAGACTGCCTCGTGCTTGTGACCAACTGCTTCTCGACGCAAACGTCCTACGAGAATCAAACGAAGAAGGCCATCAACAACCGCTTCATCCAGCAAGCCATGACGGCATTTTTCAAGGAACGTCTCACCACGTACCTCATCGAGAATAAAGAAGCCGCTGGCAAAATCGTCGAGCAGGTGCTCATCAACAAGCGCTCGCGTGAAAACGCCGAGAAAACGCGCCAGAGCATCAAAACCAATCTGCAGCAGAAAACTGACATGGCCAACCGCGTGCAGAAGTTCATCGACTGCCGATCGAAAGACAAAGGCCGCCGCGAAGTCTATATCGTCGAGGGCGACTCGGCAGCGGGCGCCATTCGCACGTCGCGCGATGCCGAGTTCCAAGGCGTCATGCCTGTTCGAGGCAAGATTCTCAACTGCTTGAAGGAAGACTACCCGCGCATTTTCAAGTCTGACATCATCATGGACTTGCTGCGCGTTCTGGGTTGCGGCGTCGAAGTCAAAGACAAGCGCATGAAGAACCTGGGCACCTTCGATTTGGACAACCTCAACTGGAGCAAGGTCATCATCTGTACCGACGCCGACGTTGACGGCTACCACATTCGCACGCTCATCCTCACCATGCTCTACCGCCTTGTGCCCACGCTCATCGACGAGGGCTACGTCTACATCGCCGAGTCGCCGCTGTACGAAATCAACTGCAAGGAAAAGACGTACTTCGCTTACACCGACCTCGAGAAAAACAACATCTTGAAGGAAATCGGCGACCAGAAGTGCTCGATCAACCGCTCAAAAGGTCTTGGCGAGAACGACCCCGACATGATGTGGCTCACCACCATGAACCCAGAAACGCGTCGCCTGATCAAAGTCGAACCCGAAGACGTCGCCACCATGGAGAACATGTTCAACCTGCTTCTCGGCAACGACGACGAGGGCCGCAAGCGCCACATCGCCGAGCACGGCAAGGAATATCTCGACCAGCTCGACCTGCAGTAACGCCATATAACCACTCAAACCGCCCAGCGGTTCGATAGATGAGCCCGATACACGCACCAAGGGGAAACCGTGGCAACAAAGAAGAAGACCAAAACCGAACCGAAGAAAAAGCACGTTGACAATCCCAACGTGATTGGCCTGCATTCCGAGGTCATGGAGCAGCCCATCACGCAAACGCTCGAGCAGAATTACATGCCCTATGCCATGAGCACGAACGTGTCGCGCGCATTCCCGGAAATCGACGGCTTCAAGCCGTCGCACCGCAAGCTGCTCTACACCATGTACAAAATGGGCCTGCTGAACGGCGCACGTCAAAAAAGCGCGAACATCGTCGGCCAAACCATGAAGCTCAACCCGCACGGCGATTCCGCCATCTACGAGACCATGGTGCGTCTTGCCACGGGCAACGAAGCGCTGCTCGCGCCGTTCGTCGAATCGAAGGGCAACTTCGGCAAATACTATTCCGGCGACCTGAGCTATGCGGCCTCGCGTTACACCGAAGCCAAGCTCTCGCCGATTTGCGCCGAGATTTTCAAAGACATCGACAAAGACCCGGTCGACTTCGTGGACAGCTACGACGGCGCCATGAAGGAGCCGCGCCTTCTGCCCACCACGTTCCCCAACATTCTCGTGTCGGCGAACAAGGGCATCGGCGTTGCCATGGCTTCCGATATTTGCGGCTTCAACCTGAACGAAGTGTGCACAGCAACCATGCACTTCCTAAGCGACCCCGAGTGCGACCTGCTCGAATACATGCCTGCGCCCGATTTCTCCACCGGCGGCGAAATCATCTACCGCCGCGAGGAAATGGAGCGCATCTTCAACACGGGCCTCGGCAGCTTCCAAATTCGCTCGCGCTGGCGCTACCTGCCCGATGAGCGCATCATCGAAGTGTACGAGATTCCGTACACCACCAAAACCGACGTCATCATCGAGCGCATCGTGAAGCTCTCCAAAGAGGGCAAGGTGCGCGAAATCGCCGACATCCGCGACGAAACCGACCTTTCCGGCTTGCGCATCGCCATCGACCTGAAGAGGGGCGTCGACCCCGAGCAGCTCATGGCGAAGCTGTTCCGCTCCACCACGCTGCAAGACTCGTTCTCGTGCAACTTCAACGTACTCGTCGACGGCTACCCGCGCGTCATGGGCGTGCGCGAGATCTTGAGCGAGTGGGTGGCATGGCGCGTCGAATCGACCCGCCGCCGCATGAACTTCGATTTGGACAAGAAAACCGACCGCTTGCATCTGTTGCACGGCCTTGAGGCGATTCTACTCGACATCGACAAGGCCATCGCGATCATTCGCGGCACGAAGCTCGAGGCCGACGTTGTGCCCAACCTCATGAAGGGCTTCAATATCGACCAGGTCCAGGCCGAATTCGTGGCGGAAATCAAACTGCGCAACATCAACGAGGAATACATTATCAACCGTACGAAGGATATCGAAAAGCTCGAGGCCGACATCGCCGAGCTGAACGCTATTCTCGCAAGCGAGAATAAGATCAAGAAAGTCATCCACGACGAGCTCGCCGCGGTGAATAAGAAGCACGTCATGCCGCGCAAAACCGGCCTGGTCGCGCCTTCGGAAATCGTTGAGGTGAACCTCGAGCCCGAAGTCGAGGAATACCCCGTGACCATGATGCTCTCGCGCGACGGCTACCTGAAGAAGATGACCGACCGCGTGCTGCGCAAGGCCACGACACTGAAATACAAAGACGGCGACGAGCCCTTCATCGAGTTCGATTCCTCAAACACGCACGATTTGCTCGTGTTCACGAACCAGTGCCAGGTGTACAAGTGCAAGGTCGCCGCGTTCGAAGACACCAAATCGGCGCAGTTGGGCTCGTATTTGCCCACCGATTTGGAGATGGACACCGACGAGACTGTGACCTGGGTCATCGACCCTGAAGATTACAAGGCCGACGTGCTGTTCGTGTTCGAGAATGGCCGCGTGGCGCGCGTGGCGCTGTCGGGATACGCCACTAAAACGAATCGCAAGCGCCTGAAAAACGCGATTTACGGCGGTTCAAAACTCATGTATGCCACGGTGCTGAAGGAAGAACGCGACCTGGCGCTCGTTTCTAGCGACTTCCGCCTGGTGAACTTCAACACATCACTTCTGAAGACGAAGACCACCAATTCGACGCAAGGCGTGCAGGCGCTCACCATTAAGGGAAGCCGCACGGTGACCATGGTCGGCACGGCAGAAGAATTCATCGGCGGCAAAGCTCAGGTCGAGAAGTTCCGCGCAGAGAAGCTGCCATCAGCTGGCGCGCCCATGAAGGAAACCGACATGAAGAGCTTGTTCGATCTGGAGGAATAGGGGAGCACGATCCACAATCAAATAAGAGATGATTGTGGGGCAATTGCGGCAAAAGTCAATCGAGGGCCCTATGGCTACCTACGGTGTCTATGCCATATAGAGGGATCGAAGCAACGCAGCTCGATCCCTCTATACCTTTAACCCACTCGCGCGCCGATAGCTTCCCGTCAATGAGGAATGCAGCATACCGACCGAGCCTTATCACGCCCAACATTCTCACGAATACCCCTATCGGACAGTAGATGCGCGAGCCTCTTCAACCAAATCGATGAGGCCCTGTTTTCCATGGGCTCCTGTTTTCGCATATATACTTTTGATATGAACCCAAGCGGTATTTTCAGCTATGCATAACTCGTCGGCGATATGTTTTGCCGAGCGCCCCTTTGCGAGAACGACAAGTACGTCAAGCTCCCTAGGTGTAAGGCCACTCTCGTCGGCAATAGAACGACAGGCGGTTTCCAGCTCATAAGATTCATCGACCTGAATTGCCCGGCCAGGCTCGCTTTTGCCATCGGACTTATGAATGAACCGAAAGCCATCGCCCCTGCGATATAAAACCATCGTTCCTAAAGCAATGGGATAAATGGCCGCCACAGTAAGAAGCGCGAGAATCGAAACTTCGTGTCCGGCGCTAAATGAGCTAAGCAGCAAGCCAATTGACAGCCCAATTGCGAGCGATCCGCCAGTTCCTCCTGTAAAAAAGCAAGGCAGGGTTAACGACGAGCACTTCGTTCGATAGCACTCGCAAAGAATGTAAGCGAGAAAAACCTTGCTATAAACCTCATAGCAAAAAATTGAGATAAATCCAACTAAAGCACCATTGCTCTCACCGAGAAGGGGCAGCAAAGAAAGTGCAACGAGGACGCACGGGAAGGCGACTTTACCAACTTTCAACGTGCTCACGTTCCATCCCATAGCGACAGTGATTACCAAAGCCGTGATGGAGGACAGCTCTCCCGCGAGATCCATATCGACCTGGCCGACAACGCCCTCGGCGCTCGATCCGATTACCGTGGTATGAATAATGCCAACAATTCCTACAAGGATGAATAACGCGATGAAGGATTTAACGAAAGAGTACTTGTCTTCTTCCAATGTCTGAGAAAGCTCAACGGGCCGTCGATTTCGATTTGAAAAGAACAGCAATATCGCCGAAAGAAGAAGCAAACCAACGGTGAACAGCTGGAAAGTGATTTCGGAAAGCCCGCACGCCCATGCATAGACCACCTCTTTTAAGGTAAGCCCCAAAACAAGAACGAGAAGAGCAAGTTTCATTGTCCTAAGTCGGACAAGCGTATCTATCCACACCACGCACAGCAATACAATTGAAAAACCGCACACCGCGCCAAGAATAACGACGAGGATTTCCGCCGGAAGGGCGCTCGCTGCCTCCTCGCGGCTCACAAGCATACCCGTTGAAAGAGCAATGATCGCGGGACTTTGAACAATGCCGCCTTCCGCCACAACGCCCTTCCTATAAAGAAGATAGACAATCAGAGCCGTGACAAAAGATGAGGCATTGACGACAATCATGAATCCGACGTCGGATACATACCCGCATGTTTCGGTCACCGACCCCATCGCCGTTCTATAAGAACAAGAAATGGCAGCTTTATACGAAGCGAAACCGATTGTCATGGCGGCAGCAAGGAAACAGGTCGAGATAGCGCCACGTGTTGCTTTCATCATGCTCATCAGCGAAACCCCCATATTGCATCGTCTAACCGATAGTCGGTTATCGTCGGTTACGGCGTTATTCAATCGATAATCGGTCATGACCGAGCAATTCTTTGCCTCCTATAGTAACGCTAAGCCGCTTCTCAGCGGCAAGAGAAACAAGGAGGGAGTTAACATGGAACTCAATCGTAGGGACTTTCTTAAGGGGACAATCGCAGTCGGATCCGTTGCGGCATTGGGTGGTGCCATGGCGGGCTGCTCGAAGTCTGGAGCCGAAACCAAAGGGGAAGAATCAACCGAAAAAAGCTCGGTGAAGCCCCCCGATAGCCTGACGGACGGCAAATGGGTCGGCAAGGCCATGGGCCACAAAGATTACCTGTATGCAGAAGTCACCATTGACGATTCAAAGATTGCTGACGCGAAAATCCTTCGCAATGATGACACGATCGGCATTGGCAGCGTTGCTGGCCCCATGATGGCACAGCGCATTCTTGAATCTGGCAACCTCGACGCAGACACGATTTCCGGCGCGACCATGACCAGCATGGCCGTTCGCAGCGCAATTTCCGACGCCATCACCAACGCCGGCGGCAACCCCGCCGACTTCTCGCTGGGCACCCCCGAGCCCGCAAAAGGCGGAACCGCACAGACGGCAGATGTCGACGTCGTGTTTATGGGCGCGGGCACTTCTGGACTCGTAGCCGCAACGCGCCTGCTCGAAAACGGTTACAAAGTCATGCTGCTCGAAAAGAACGATATCCCAGGCGGCTCGATGTGCATGACGTATTCGGGGGTTCTTTCCGCAGGCTCCGAGCTGCAGAAGAACTATAGCCTCGGCCGTTTCGATGACAGCATCGGCATGAGCCTGGATGCCAGGCTCGAGGCAGTTAAGAAGCGCGTCAATCCTGAGCTCAACCGCTTCGATGGCGAGATTCCGTACGAAGCCGCAATGTATGAGAACTCAGGAAAAATGGTGGACTGGATGCATGACATGGGCATCGGATTCTTCACCATGGGCGTCAACCCCTATTACGGCACCACTCCGTACCTGGCACCTGGCTGCTACATGGGCGGCTGCGGCTACGCCATGCAGTTCCTCGTCGACCGCATCAATGCACTGGGCGGCCAAATTGTCTATGGCGCCAAAGTGACCGAATTCATCAAAGACAACGACGGCAAAATCGCTGGCCTGCTCGCAGAATGCAAAGACGGTGGCAGCTGGACTGTCAACGCTCGCGCAGTTTGCCTCACCTCCGGCGGCTTCGCGGCAAACCAGGACATGATTAAGGAGCACTATCCCGAGTACGGAGAATTCTCCTTCAACTGCGCCCCTGGTTCCACGGGTGACGGCATCGTACTCGCGCAGGCCGAGAATGCAGCAATCGAGTGCATGGGCCGCGACCTCGGCGCGTTCCTGTCTACTACGCCCCAGGCCGGCAGCCGTTTCGAAATTGCATTCGCCTACCGCACGACGCCCGGCATTATGGTCAACGCAACCGGCGACCAGTTCGGCAACGTGAATGGAAACAACCACGCCGAGCTCAGCAAGGCGGTGCGCGACTCCAGCAACGGCGGTAAGTTCTTCATCATCACCGACGAGAGCGGCGCCGTTACAACCATGAAGAACGACGAGTGGTCGACGACCGAATACAAGGCCCTGTTCAGCCGCGGTGACATGGTTCACTTCGACACCGTTCAAGAGGCTATCGACGAATACGGCATCGACAACCTGCAGCAAACGATCGACACGCACAACGCGCATGCAAAGGCCGGCGAAGAAGACGAATTCGGCCGCAAGGACCTTCCGCTGATCAATACGCATGGCGGAATTTGGGTATGCCCCTGCATTCCCACGTTCTACCTCACGACCGGCGGCCTTGCCATCGACCCGAGCTGCCACGTTCTGACCGAGGATCGCGAGCCTATCGCCAACCTGTACGCCGCAGGCGATGTGTGCGGCTCCATCGAGGAGAAGGACGGTCGAGGCTATGGCTACGGCTTCGACGCAGCCATGATCTACGGCTACATTATGGCCAACACCATCACGACCGATTTGGCATAGTGCACCGATCCGCATACGCAGCTCCCAACGTATGCGAGAAGACGGTTCTCCTCCAACAGAAAGGGCCCCATTATTGGGGCCCTTTCTATCAAGATGCGAACACGGCAGGGCGCTGTAATCTAAAAAGCATTGCACATTGTTTTCCTCGGCCGCTACCGAAGCTCAACCCAAACGACATCGCCCGCAGCCGGCCTGGAAGCGCCCTGGCCCGATTCAAGCATAAAAAGCGCATTCGCCGATAGCGTCGCAGGCGAACCGGGACGGCCCGTGACGGGAGTTCCTGCGAGCGATCCATCAGGCCGCGCTTCCACATTGAGCATGCGAACGCCAAAGAATTGCTTTCCAGTAACAACTTCGGACGGACGCTCTTCGCCAGCATATTTTCGTGCACCGCCATGGCCGGACATTGGACCAGAAATAGGGAAGGGCTCGGTCAGCCGAGCAGCAACCTTGAAAGGCTCGGTAGCAAGACCCAGGAAACGGTTCATAAGAGGCAGCAGGTAGAACCCCAATGTGAACGAGGCGCCGAACGGCGGGTCGGAGATGCCCAAACGGGAGTTCCGTCAACCACGGCGGCAGAGCTATGGTGGGCAGGCCCATGATTGACCTGGTGGCATATTATGGTGCCGATTTCCTCTAACTGTTCGACCGACCAGTCGTCAGACCCCTTCGATGACCCCGCATTGAGCACCACGATATTGGCACACGCGCATGCCTTCTTTACAGCCTGAACAATGAGGTCGGGATCGTCGGGAACGATGTCGAAGGGAGGAAAAACGCCACCCCACGCCTCGACTTTTCCACGAACCACCAAGCTATTCGATTCAATGTTCTTGCCAGTAGGAACAACAGCCGACCCCGCAGGAACCAGCTCGTTGCCCGTTGGAACGAATGCCACACGAGGCTTGCACCGAACAGCAACGCTCGTAACGTTGCCACCAGCCTTCAACACATCGCTTCTGAAGACGAAGACCACCAATTCGACGCAAGGCGTGCAGGCGCTCACCATTAAGGGAAGCCGCACGGTGACCATGGTCGGCACGGCAGAAGAATTCATCGGCGGCAAAGCTCAGGTCGAAAAGTTCCGCGCAGAGAAGCTGCCTTCAGCTGGCGCTCCCATGAAGGAAACTGACATGAAGAGCTTGTTCGATCTGGAAGAGTAGGGGAGAGCGGCAGAAGAATACACTATCGAACAGAACCGATGTGCAGCCCGACGTCAAACCTGAAGTCAACTCAGGAATCTTGACGAGTCGCAAGATTGGTTTATCGATTCGCGTGCGCCATAATCCGTTTAGTTCAAATCGAGCACAAATATGCAAGGGGGACGGCCAAGCCGCCCCCCTTGCATAAACATATCGAACGTCGAAACTAGAGTGACGCCACAAGCTTACCCGTCACATAGCCCTCAGTGTAGCAGCGGCCAATAGACAAGCCGCCGACAGTCAGCGGATAATCTACTCCACCGTAAAAACCGCCCGAGCAATTGCCGACGGCATACAGGCCCTCGATGGGTTCGCCAACTTCGTTAAGGCACTGATGCTGCTTGTTCACATCAACGCCCGTGCAAATTGCCGACAAGCGAATCGTACGGCTAACGCCATAGTACGGAGCAGAATCGACAGGAATAAGATACTGGGCTTCCTTGCCGAAATCGGTATCGGCGCCCGACTCACAAATCTCGTTATAACGCTTTACCGTCTCGACAAATGCATCGATATCCCCAACGCCCATTTTTTTGCCAAGCTCCTCAAGCGTGTCGGCCTTCCAGGTGCTAATGAAGCTCGGCAGCACGCCTTTACGCTCAACGTCTTCTTCCTGCATGTAAACCTTGAGGCCTTCGGGGTCGACGTACTTGCCGCAACCCTTCCAGGTAGAGGCGGTATCAACATACTTGCTGTCAAATACCTGGCAATAACGCCCTGCGTCCTGCTCCGAAGTAAGGTAGTTGCACACCACGGCCATGTCGATCTTCTCATTCATGAAGCGCTCGCCTGTAGCGGTCTTCACCGCCAGGAACGGCATGTTCCACATCGGGCCCGCATCGAAGTCGTGCATCATCTTGGTATGAACGATATTCGAGATTTTTCCGCCGGCCCACACGATCATCTTGTGACCATCGCCGGTTTTATTAGACTGCTTGCGGCCGAAGTATTTCAAATCGGGCAGGTAATAATTCGACATCTCTTCGTCATTCTGATAATCGCCCGTGGCAATAATCACGCCCTTTGCGGCGTTAAATTGGATATAGCCTTCTTCGCCCTTGGCAATAACACCAGTTACTTTATCACCATCTTTGACAAGCTGCTCACCTGGAGTATTGTAAAAAACCTCGACGCCGTTTTCCGCTGCAACCTCAGCGAGCACCTTCATGCCTTCGCCATTATTGTAGGGTTTTGGGCCCATATAGGACGTGACGTAGTTCAGGCTCGAATAACCGTTAACCTCATTGGACGCCTTCGATTGCTGATTATTGCCCTGATCGACAACCGAGCCACCGGCCTCCTTCACGTGGTCGAGCACCCATTTAACGGCTTCTCCGCCATTCTCAATCCACACGTTAATCAGCTCGGGGTCGGCTCGGTACGCCGATTCTTTCACAAGCAGCTGACCAAGGGCGGCAGCGGCTGCAGGATTGCTTTGGTCAGTGATAATACCGCTTGCCGTATTTCCTTGGGAAATTGCGGTAGCTTCTTTCTGGATGAGCGCAACATGAGCGCCGGCCTCGCAGGCGGCCAGGGCAGCAGGAACACCGGCCGCGCCAGCGCCAACAACAACCACGTCAAAATCAAGAGTTTTCTTAATGTCGGTAATGGGGTCGGGCGCAACAAGGAACGAAGGCAGCCCTGCGCGTTCGTGGCCCGCGACAACCGTGGTTTTGGTCGCGTCACCCGACGCAACATCATTCTTTTCCTTTTTACTCGGAGAGCAACCCGTCAAAGCAGCTGTGCCAGCGACTGCCGCAGCTACGCCTGCAAGCCCAACAAAGCCTCGACGCGAAACATTTTGCATTGCTTTTTCCATTGGAAAACCTTCCCTTTCCTTACCCTGTCTTCCACGCCATTCAAGCAATGCGAGCCGATGCGATAGGAGGGGTCCACCGGCTCGCGTTGAAGCCAAGATGAATCCAAGATGTGAGGGTGTCCATCCGCCACGAATGCAATTCCAGGGGTATTTCTCTACCACCTTTTTCTACCCCTTGATTTACCTGGGAATATATTGACAAACATGACGCGCCCACCACAAGCAAGAGCTTTATAGCAGGGAGATAGCATTCGGCAAGAAGGTATAATGGCATGCACCGAAATCTAGGATGCGCCCGCTGCGCTTAGCGAAAGACCGACGAAACGTGAACGAGAAATACGCACGATCCACGGGGACGATAAACCCCAAGCTACCGAAATTGCCGCTCGCCTTCATTGGCCTCGCAGCATATCGCGCATGGATTGAACTGACCTTCGTCGGATCGTACTTCCGCGAAGCTCCATATTCCCCCATGGCGCGCGATGCATTTGATTTATCCATGATGGCATTTCTTGTGCTTGGCGTGCTTTTCGCAAAACGGCTTACACCGCTCATTGAGAAGCAATCTATTCGCAACACAGCGCTTTTCATGCTGCTGATCTCAACGGCGTGCGTCGTCGGCGGAGCGTCCTTCGCCGAATGGGGCGCAGTTTTATCATTGGCGGGAGCAATTATCGGCGGGGCAGGAATCGCTATCACGCTCATTCTTTGGTCGGAGCTTTATAGCTGTCTGAATCCGCTTCGTGTTGCGCTTTACTATTCGGCCTCAATCGTTGCCTCGGCGCTCATCGTATACACAATGAAGGGGTTCCTCTTCCCGTGGTTTGCGACATACCTGTTTATATTGCCCATCGCAACAATCGCGAGCGCAGGGGCAGCCTTTCGGTCTATTCCGCAGGCAGAACGCAGCCATATCTCCCAGGCACAAATCGCATTCCCCTGGAAGCTCGTACTATGGATGGCAATCTTCTCGCTTGCATACGGATTGGTGCAAGAGCAGCTTACAACGTCCGCTTTCGGTCCCCACTCTTCACCAGGAACGCTATTCGTGGGGCTGTTCGTCTTCATGGGCATAGCCCTTCGCAAGAGGAAATTCGATTTCTCCGCAACCTACCGCGTAGCACTGCCGCTCATGGTGGGCGCCTTTCTCATCATCCCGATAGTTGGCAACTTCAATAATATGGTTACGGCATTCTTCGTCTCAGGAGCCTACACCGCATGCTCAATTCTGGTCATGATAATCATGTCCAACATGTGCTATCGATATGGAATTGCCGCAATGTGGCTTTTTGGCATAGAACGCACCGTGCGCATGGCGTTCAACGGGGCCGGACGAACTGCCCACGATGTACTTCTAAACGCGCCATCCGGATTCGACATGCCATATGTTTTGCCGGCAATTGTGATAATTCTTGCCGTGGTGAGCACGATGGTGCTTTTATCTGAAAGCGGCCTCGCAAACACTTGGGGCATGAATGTCAGCGACACCGAGCCACATCGCATGGAGCAGTTCGTGCGGTCAGACGTCATCAAAAACCACAGCCACGATTTGGCACTCCAATTCGGGCTCACCTTACGCGAAGAGGAAATACTCTCGGCATTGGCGGAACGTAAACATAATCCGGAAATAGCAAAAGAACTCTTCATTTCCGAGCAAACGGTGAAAACACATGTACGGAATCTGTACCGCAAACTCGACATCCATTCTCGAGACGAACTCTTCTCGCTATTTGACGGCATCGGCGGCAAATAAAAGGCACGTTGACAGCGCGCTCGCGAAGGCGTCACGAAGAACGGACGATTCGCAACAAAATCCCAGCCAGTAAGCATTGGGCGATACCTCCGCGTTAAACTCACGAACACCGCATCCCACTCTTTTGCAAAAGCACCACAGCGATCGAACCCTGCTGTGCTTTTGTTCTACAACAAAGAAATGTCGCTCTGGCCTAGAAAAATGTCTATGTATCGAACGCAACCTGAAGCTGGCATCGAGTTCTGGCCCAATACAACCAAAATAGTGATTCCAATTGTCCATAAATATGCAATTGCAGACATTCGATTTCGATATCGAAAGCAGCCCAACACGCAGTCAGTCTCTCCTCCGCACTAATTTCAATTCTCGCCCCTAGAAACCACGGTCATCATCTTCCTTCCGCAAAATCGGCCAACCCGACACGCCGTCGGCACGCGCAAACGTATATTTCCCTAAATCTTGACGAGGACAAGCCTTCAAGAGCCATAGCGGAGATATAATTTCTCCTTGTCAGTTCTGGCGCAGCCAGATACGGAAGCGCGCTTGGCGCGCATGCGCACGTGAGGGATAGGCGGTTCGCGAGCGATGTAGGCACACAGCCCAAACGCGCCGTGGCAATTTTGCCAGCGGCTCGACCGTCGCAACAAAGGAGCCTTCCGTGTGGGCAGTCATCGTTAACACCATCGCCATTATCGCAGGCACCACCGTCGGATTGCTCTTGCGCCGCGGACTCCCCAACTCAATTACCGACGCCGTCATGAAAGCGCTCGGCCTGTGCACAATCGTCATCGGCATTCAAGGAACCATCGTCGAACAAAACATCTTGCTCCTCATCGTCGCAACGGTTATCGGTGTGGCGATTGGAGAAGCGGGCGATATCGACGGGCACGTGAATCGCTGGACCGAAAAACTCACATCGCGATTTACTGGCGCGGGCGAAGGCGCCAAAGTCGCCAATGCGTTCATCACATCGTGCCTAATCATGAACGTGGGGGCCATGACTATCGTCGGCTCGCTCGACGCGGGCCTCATCGGCGACTTCGACATGCTCTACACGAAAAGCCTGCTCGATTTCGTAGCGGGCATTATGATGGGCGCCGCGCTCGGAGTGGGCGTATACGGTTCGGCCGCATTCACGCTCGTGTTCCAAGGAGCCATCGTTCTAACCGCTGGATTCGTGGCCCCTTTCGCGAGCGACGTACTTATTTCCGAGCTTTCGACCTGCGGATCCATCATGATTCTCGCGCTCGGCTTAAATATGGTTGACCTCACGAAGTTCAAAGTGCTCAACTATCTGCCTGCACTTATCGTAGTGCCGTTTGCACTTTGGGCGTTTCAAGCAGCAGGGCTCGCCTAATCGCACGGCGACTCAAGCAGTCCACCGCGTATAGCCATTCACCGTAGCAACAGCCAATTAAAAAACGAATCGTCGACGGGGCTTCACCCCGCCAACCGTTGGCGCGGCTTCGCACGCTTGACCCTTCAGCCCCGCTTCCATTTTTTCCTTCTTCCCAGTAAATCCCTGGACAATTGTCGAGTACTATGGAAGCACCGTTCATCCCACAACGACAGGAGCAGCCATGATTGTTACCACCGCAGACGTCATCCCCGGTCAAGCAGTACAAGTTCTGGGTCTTGTTCGAGGCAATATCGTTACTTCGAAAAACATCGGCCGTGACCTTATGGCCGGCATGAAAAGTATCGTCGGAGGCGAGATTGTATCGTACACGCAAATGACCGATGAGGCTCGCCAAGTCGCAGAGGACCGCATGGTCACCGCCGCGCAAAACCTTGGGGCCGACGCCGTTGTCGCCATGCGTTTCGCGAGCGACAGCATCGCCGAGGGTACGATTGAGATTCTTGCGTATGGCACCGCAGTGAAGTTCGCGTAGACAAAGCTTAGGGGCTTGTAAATTCTATAAGGCTGTTTACCAGGCATTATGCCGTTCTGCAAGTTTTGTAAGCTCTGCAAAATCGGCTAAAAAACAACGACTTGGGATATGCCTGGGATATGCGCGACGCGTTTTCTGGGCGGTCTCATGCGTGCCACACCCCACTGGAATAAACGCAAAAAGGGGCGCCCGAAGGCGCCCCAAATGTCACAGCTCTGTCACAGCTTGTCACAGCTAGCCGACCATGGCAGGCCAATCATCGCTGATTTCGGCCTGCAATCGGTCCATGCCGCTGCCGATGCAGCCGGCGTACGGGTCGCCGCCATAGGTCGTGCCGTCATCGCAGACGGTATCCCAATAGCCGGCATGGTCGACGTCCTGGGCGCGGTAATAGATCTGGTACCAGTTTGTGCCGTCGCTGGTGTAGTAAGCCTGGAGGCCGTCGATGACGGAGCCGTCGCCGGCCGCGCCGTAGACGTAGTCGCCCTTGTCGCTCCCGTATACCCAATCGAGCCACCCATTGGCCTGCGTGTGCACGCGGTAGCGGACTGAGCCCGCATCGACCGACATGGTGATGTAGCGCATGGGCTCGTAGGGAATTCCTGCGAAGCCTTCGCTTCCGGTGCCGGAATTCGTGACGTCATCCAACCATCCGTAGCCGTTGACGAAGGCGGCATAGGTCACATTGGGCGAGCCTACGGGAGTCGCGGGCTTAGTGGCGGGCTGCTGCGGAGTCGGGTCGCCAGCGGTCACATTGCCGCTGTACTGGCCCGTAGCCATGTACTCGCGCACAGCCGCTTTGAAGTCGGCCCAAGACTTGCCGTACTGGGCGAAGTAGCCCGTCGGATCGGTGTGGTCCGTGCCGCCCCAGATGTACCGGCAATCATTGTGGGACAGCAGGCGGTCGATGCCCCAGCCGCGCTGGTTGAGGTAATCGCCCGCCCATTTGACTGCTTCCGTCCACTGTTTCGCGAAGTCGGCGGAATTGGTCGCGTGCGCGAGCTCGATGCCGATGGTGGAGTAATTGCCATTGCCCACGTGCCAGCAAAGCGCCCAGTCGGGCACGGTGTGGTACACCACGCTTCCGTCAAGCTCCATCACGTAATGCACGGCGTAGGTATCGTCGCGGCTATACAGCAAAGAGTGGTTGTATGCCGACGCGCCAGGATTGGCGGTCTCGTGGATAACCAAGTACTGCGCCGCGTTGGCGCCGTGGCCGTCGCTTACGATGTCCTCTTGCTGCGTATATGCAAAAGCCGGAGAATACAGCGATAAGGCGAGGACAACCGCCGCGCTAAATGCGATTATCCGATTTTTTGCATTTAGCATTACGCATCGCCTCGCCCGAATTGCTCCTTGAGCGCGAAGCCGTACAGCTTCCAAAGCTGGTCGCGAAGGTGCTCGCGGCAGATGCACACGCCGATCTCGCGGTCGTAATTCTTCGGGTCGACGCAGCCCGACTGGTCGCTGATGGTGAATCCGTTCGGCAGGTTCCACGCGACGATGGTGATGCCGGGGAACGGCTCCCATACCTTCTCAAGGCATTGCTCTTGGATTGCGTCGATATCCTCGTTGGTCAGCTTATTCTTCATCATGCTCTCCTTTCGGTTGTCCGCCCTTCAATGCGCTCGCGCCGATGAGCACGCCGATGAGCGCACCAGCCGCATTGAGCGTGAGCACGACCGCCGACGTGTCGGCGAAGCCCCAAGCGGGGCCGATTGTCTGCACGAAGACCGCCAAAGCGGGGCACACAATTAAGCCGACCCATTTCAAGATGTCGTACAGACGATTCGGAATCAGCCAATCTGGCACTGTCTTCTCTTCCATGCTTTTCTCCTTTCTCAAAGTCCGAAATTGCTCGCCACCAGGCCGAGCACCACGCCAAGGATTGCCGTCAGCACGTAGTCGCTCGCCTTGCGCCACCTGTCGGCAGGCTCCGCTTCGAGCGCGGCCAGGCGCTCGTCCATGCGGTCGATGCGCTCCTGGTTCTGCCGCTCGATTTCGCGCAAGGCCGCTAGCGTCTCCGACAGCGTGTCGAGGCTCTTGCCGTGCGTGTCGAGGCGGTGGTCGTGCTGCTCGATGGCCCTCTCGTGGGCGCTGTGCTCTGGGCAATGCTCCATCAGACCTCCCTTCCGTCCGATGCCCATGTCTCCTTCGCCCTCCTCCCGCGATTGTGCGCGAGTGGTCACGCGGGCGGCAGGTGCAATATCGCGCCCTCTCCCAGCAAAAAGAAAACCCCAGGTGGGTCGGCTGTTCGCCGTTGCCCGTCTGGGGTCTCTCGATTGCCTGTCGGCTTAGTCCTAGTAGCCGATGTCCATCGACATGCGGCCTCCGTTCGGGACGACGATGAACTGCACCGCCCCCTGGCTCGCGCTCCACTCGCCGAGGTACACCTTTCCGCTGGCCGCGACGATGATGCACAGGTTGTTGACGTACATCGGCTGGATGGCGTTCGTTGCAGCTTGCCAGCCCGTGCCGTCGAAGCGCTTGGCCTTGCCCGGGGCCTTCGGCACGGTCAATCCCGTGTCGATGTACCAGTCGGAGCCGTTCGCGTAGCCTGGAATCTGGACCATGCTCGCCCAAGCGTCGGAATACTTCGACCAGAAAGCCGTGCCGCGCAGGGAAATCCACGAGCCGTCTTCGGCGCACTCCAAGGTCAGCATGCCGCCGCTGCCGACTCGCGCCGCCTTGATTACCGACTTGTGCGAGCCTCCCAGCTCCGCCATCGTCGGCATCGTCTCGAAGAGCGCCACGGGCGTTCCCGCGTTGATGCCGTCGAGCGGCACGCGCCAGAGCTTCAAGTCGTTCGCCGTGGTCGCGGGGTCTGCCGCCGCGCCCGTGGTGGGCGTGCCCTTGATTACCACTGGCGTGATGGATTCGATGCCAGCGCTGGTCTTCTGGTATCGCGCGACCACCAAATCGTGTCGCTTCTGGCCTTGCGTGCCGCTCTGAATCGTCAAGCTGGTAGCCGCCTGGTTCCAAAATCTTTTTCCGCCGACCATGCCAACGCCCGTGCCGAGCGTCGCGGAATTCGCGCTCGCCATCGTCAGCTTGAAGTCGTCGCCGTAATGGAGCACGCAGTCGGCCTTGCCGACGGTGGCCGTGTTGAGCGCTGCCAAATCGTCGCTGCTGATGTGCTTCGTGCCCGTCATTCCATCTACGATTTCAAACGACATTTACTCCCCCTTCTTCGCCATGAATTCCTGGAAAGCAGCGTCTTGCTGCGCGGCCAGGCGCTTGTACTCGTCTGTGCAAGCCTTGCAGAGCAGGCGGCTAGCCTTGCTGCCGTACTGGTCGAAACGCTCGACCTCGCGCCAGTCCGCCGTCGCGGCGCTGTTCGCGGCCAGGTACGCGTCGGCCCCGCATCGGTCGCATACGTAATGCGTGATGTTGTCTGTCTTCGCCATGCTTGTCTCCTTACTTAGTCCTTAGCCACGTGTACGGGCCGATGCTCGGCACCATGCTCCATTCGCCGCCGTAGTCCGACGGGTCGTAGCCCGTCGTCTCGATGTAGGTGCCGACCGGGTGCGCGGCCAAAAAGCCCGCCGCCGCCGTATCTCCCGCGACCACGATTTCGAGGTCGCCCGAGCCGTCCCACGTCGCGCTGCCGTTGACCGCGCCCGAGACGGACACCGTGCGGGCTTCCGCAAGCCTGCCAGCCGTCTCCGCCTTCTTCGGCACGGTCGCGCCAGTGGCAAGGCCGTCGAGCGCGGCTTTGTCCGCCGCCGACATGAGGCCGCTCGCCGTCGCGGTTGCCTCGCCGTAGGTCGTGTCGGTCGCGCTGATTGTCGCGCCGTCGATGGTCACGTTAGCGCCAGCCGTGAGGGCGTCCTGCTTGCCTGCGATGGCCTTCGCGTTCTTCGCCGCCGCATCGGTCGCGGCCTTCGCGGCTGTTTCGGCCTTGCCAGCAGCCGCACTCGCGTTGGAGGCGGCGGTCTTCGCGTCGTCGGCCTTCGTCTCGACCGCCGCCAGCGCGGCCTTGTCCACGTCGGCAGAGAACGTGTAATTGCTGAGCGTCAGGCCGCTTCCCGCGTAGTACGTGTGGCCACCTCCGCTGCTCTCGGCGTTGCCGCTGCTGCTCGTCTTGGTGGTGGTCTCGCTGCCGACCTCGTAGCTGTACGTGGCCACGCCGCGGGAGACCTTCACGATCTTCTTCACGACAGTGGCCGACACCGTGCGCCCGTGGGCGTTGTCGCGGGCGGAAATCACGTCGCCCACGTCCACGTCTATGTCGTCGTGCGCCTCGACTTCCACGCTGCCTTGGGTTTGGTACTCTTGCAGCTTCTTGCGGCCCTCTTCTTCGAGCGTGTCCGCATCGGCATTGCTGTAGTCGTAGAGCGCGCAAATCTCGTCGACGCCGAAGAACGTCTGCGTGTGCGAGACGTTCCCGCTGCTATCCGCGTAGAAATGGATAACAGCTCGGTCCTCCAGCTCGCCGATTCCGGCACATACCAGATGGTTCACGCACCTATGCACCGACGTGATCGTGAAGTCGAGCAAATCGGAATCGACCTTGTTGGCGCAGTCGACGATTGGGGCGGCGGAAAGCGCGACCCGCCCGTTGGCGAAGCGCATCGTCGGCTTCATCCCGCTCGCCTTGAGCATCGCCCGGATGCCCCCATAGCCGTCGCAGAAGCGCTCGAACGTATACGACACGTTCGCCCCGCCAAGCTCGACGGAGAATATCGCGCCCAACCCCATCATTGATACGAGGGAGGCCAGCACGTCGCCGACCTTCCCGCTCACGCGCAGGTGGTCTCCCTCCGGCATGATGCGCTTGGCCGCGAGTATCCCGTGCCACGTGCGGCCCGTGCATGTCACCATACCAGTCGGCTCCCTGCCGGCGTCGTACGTCGACTCGTCGACGATTCCGCCGTACTCCGTGCCGTCGATGAACACGTACTGGCCCTCTTTCGGCGCGTATGCCTCGGCGCAAGTGAGGCTGAACGCGTTCTCGTCGCTGCCGAACGCCAAATCGAGCGTGAAGTCGGCCAGCTCGCGCACGTTGCCGAGCGCCGAATCGAAAACTACCGCGACCATGGCGGCTCACCCTCTTCCTCGTACCACGTCAAGTCGAATCCGAACGAGCGGTCCCAATCGACCTCGTGCGTGCCCGGCGACGCCGGCTGGAACACGTACTCGCCGCTTCCCAGCCCCTCGCCGCGGTGCGCCTTGGAGAACATGTCGACGGTCGAGCCGTCGGCGTTGACCATCACCACGCTCCGCGGGCAGGCTATGGGGTCGATTACCAGGTATCCGCCATCCATGACGGTGGCGTCCACCTTGTACCAGTTCCCGTCGATTCTGATGGACGGGTTCACGCACGGCCCGTATATCTTGAACCTGAGCGGGGTGCCGCCCCATTCGGAGCCGTCGAAATACTTGCGCGTGGACGGCACGCCCAGGTCATACGGAAGTCCGTACGGCAAATCGAGGAATTCGCCGCCGCCTTCCGTCGCCGTAAGCGGCTCGAACGCGACCTTGTGCGCCCTGCGCCACACGCCGTCGAGAAGCACGGCCTTGATGTCGGCCTCCACCCAGGCGCGGTTGATCGTGTCGGGCTGCGAGCTCGCGAGGTACGCGCGCTGGGTCCATTCGCCGAACTGCAGCGCGCCAGGCGTGCCGTTCGCCATGTCGCGGTCGGCGACGCGGCGGAGCAAATCGGCCTCGCCCATGTCGGTGAACGCGACGGGCAGCGAGCACTCGCGCGCCGTCCTGGTCACGCCCGTCAGCGACATGTGCCCGAGCGTGTAGACCCATTCGCGCCCGCGTATCCCGCTCGCCGTGCCGGCGAACGTGGACGGCCCGCTCATCTCGACGCGGACGCCGCCCGTTCCCGATATGTATGCGAGCCTACGCATATGAGACAGCCTTCCTCACCTTGCGTCCGAAATCCTTCTCTCCCATCACGGGCGTGTACTCCGCGATGATGCCAGGCAGCGCGTCTATGACCATCTGGGCCACCTCCTCGCTGCTCGGCTGGTTCGCAGCCCTCTGGGGCTGCACCTTCACGTTCACGACGGGCTGCGGGGCGCCGACCGTCGTGTGGGCCGCGCCGCCCGCCAAGGCCGCGCTTCCCCCCGCGCGCTCCATATAGCCCGCCGCCGCGCTCGCCACGCGCGCCATAGTCGCGTTGAGCGCGGGTATCTGGGACTCGATGCCCGTGATGTAGTTCTGGACCATGTGCTGGCCCCACGGCTTCTCGCCTTTGCCGCCGTTGCGCAGCGGCCCCTTCTTGGCGATGGTGTGCTTCAGGTTGTCGGCCCCCGCCTGCGCGACCGCGGCGGCGGCTCGCGACGCCTCGCCCGTCTTGCTCCACAGGCCCGCCGCGAAGTTGGAACCCATGTGCGCGCCCCATTGCCAGGCGTAGTCCGAGTATTGGCCGAAGCCGTCGGCGGCGGCCTTCGCCACGTCGCCCGCCGCGCGCCCTGATTCTCCCGTCTTGTCCCAGATGCCCGCCGCGTAGTTGGAGCCGGTCGCGGCGCCGATTTGCCATGAAGTGTCCTTCATGTTGTCGATTTGGTCCTGGGTGGCGTTGGCTATTCCGCCCGCCGCGTCCGACGCCTCGCCCTGCTTGGAGGACACGCCGTCTATCGCGTAGTCGACGCCCTCGACGAGGCCGGCGAACGCCTGCGCGCCGTCGGCGGAGCTCGTCGTCATGGCGTCGACGGCACCCTGCTTCGCCGCTTCGAGCTGCGGGACGGTCGCGTCCATGGCTATCGCCGCGCCGTTCACCGCGGACGCGCCCGACTCGCTCCATTTCGCCACGAGTTCGTTCCACGTCGCGTCGTCGGTCGCCAGCAGCGCCGCGACGGTCGCCGCGTACTCCGGGCCTTTCGCCGCGATTGACGCCACCAGCGACTTTCCCGCGCCGTCGCCTGCGCGCGCGTAGAGCTGCTGCAGGTTGCTCGACCAATTGTTCGTGACCTCGATGTTGTGCTGCAGGTTCGCGACCATCTCTTCCGCGGTGACCGCGCCCTGCTCCTCAATCGCCTCGAACGCGTTCTGGACCTTGGCCTTCATCTCGTCGATTTGCGAGCCGAGCTCCGAGGCCTCGATTCCCGCGCTTTGCAGCGAGAATGTGAACTCGTCGACGCTCATTCCCGTCGCGAAGAAGAACTCGGCCAGGCCGCTGCTTTTGTCCATCGCCTTGACGACGTCCTCGGTGAGCGACGCGAACTCGTCCGACGTCACTCCGAGCATCGCGGCGTACGACTGCGCGGAGTCCGCCGCGCCGTCGGTCGTCTGCTTGTTCTCCTCAATGGCGGCGTTGGCGCTCGCGACCTCGTTCGCCAGGTACTCGGCCATCGCCGCGTTGGCCTGGTCCTGCTCTTCGAGCTGCTTCTTCTTCGCCTCCAGGTCGTGCGTGGCGACGCCGGCCTTGGTGGCGAACACGGCGAAGTCGCCGACGTAAAGCCCCAGGCCTTTTTCCTGGCTCGCCAGCGTCGCGTCGACGCCAATCATCGCGGCCTTGTTCTCGGCCTGCTGCTTGAGCGCGTCGGCGTACGCCTGCTGCAGCGCCTGCGCCTTGGCGTTCTCCTTCCACGCGTCGGAGTTCGCCTCGATTTCGCTGGTCGACTTCGACAGCGTGCCGCTGGCCATGTCGGTGATTCTCACGGTGTCGCCCGTGATTTCGTTGTAGCCTGCGACGGCGGCGCGCAGCTTCGCCTGCTTTTCGGCCGAATCGTCGCAGTTCCCCGCCAGCTCCTTGATGGTCGCAACGTAGTCGGAGACCATGGACGAGTTGGCGTTGAACTCGTTGAACGTGCCCGTGACGGAGCTTGCGAGCTCCTTCTGCGAGCCTATCGCGTCGTTCGCGGCCGAAATCACCGTCTCGGCGGACTGGGCATAGGAGGCGCCAGCCTGCTCGGCCCCGCCCTTGATTGCGTCGAGCGCGGCCCTCGTGCCCTCGGTGGCCTGCTTAGCGGTCTCGCACGACCTCGCGTAGTCGACCAGCTTCATGGCGAGCTCGGTGACGAGCATCGCGGCGAGCACCCACGGGAGCTTCGCGAGCGCCATCCTCGTCAGCTCGGAAGCGGCTGCGGCGAGCTTCATCTTCGTCGAGACGTGCTCCGCCGACGCCGCCGTCGCCTCCATCGCGGCCTGCGCGGCCTTCCACGCCGCCGTGCTCTTCACGCTGTCCTTGAGCGTGTTGAACCCGTTCGCGATTGCCGTGACGGCGACGAGCCCGGGGCCGAGCGCCGCGAACAGGGCGATGAGCACGTCGGTGAGGACTTTCACCGACTCGGGCGCGTCCGACCAAGCCTGGGTGAGGGCCGCGAGCCCCTGCGCGAGCCCTTCGAGCAGGGGCTGGACGGAGCTTCCGACCTCTACGCCGAACGCCTCGAAGTTGTTGCGGAGCAGCTGGATTGCGCCGGAGAAGCCCTCGGCCTTGCGCTCCGCCTCCCGCGCCGCGTCGCCTGCGTCGCCCCATTCGTCGGAGACGCCGTTCCATGCGTCCCCCGCCATGGTCAGGTTGTCGTTAAGGCCTCCGATGGTCTGCATGAGGCCGAGAATCGCCTGCTTCTGGCGCACGGACGTGATTCCGAGCTTGCCGAGCGTCGCGTCTGCGGAGCCGCCCGACGCCTCCACGTTCTTCAGGCCGTCGATGAACGCCTTCATGGCGCTCGACGGGTCGTTGTTCCACGCGTTCGCGAAGTCGCTCGCGCTCATTCCCGCTACCTTGGCGAACGCTTCGAGCTTTTTGCCGCCCGCGCCGACCGCGCCCTCGATGTCGCTCATGGTCTTGGAAATCGCCGTGCCCGCGGCCTCGCAGCCCTGGCCCGTGGCCGCGACGGCGGTGGACCATGCGAGCAGCTGCGGCGTCGTGAACCCAGTGATCGTGCCCATGGACGAGATGCGCAGCATGACGTCCGAAATCTTCGATTCGAGCGTGGCGTTGTTGTTGCCCAGGCGCGTGAGCGCGTCGCCGTACTTGGCGAAGTCGTCCTGCGACATGTCGTTCAGGATTCCAGAGAGCTGTCCGAGCTGCTGGGCGGCGGTGTCGGCGTCGAGGTCGGTCGCGATGTCGAGGTTGCTCACGACGGTCGCGAACGCCTCCAGCTTGGATGTGGCGACGCCGAGCTGGCCGCCCATCGCCTCGATTTCGAGGATGGTCTCGGGCGCGGTGACGTGCGTGCGCGAGTAGTCGATTGCCGCCTGCTTCAGCTTCTCGAACTGCTCTTCGCTGCCCTGGACGGTCTTGCGCATGTCGCGGTACGCCGCGTCGACCTCCTCGGCTGCGGAGACCGCGCTGTGGGCGAACATGGACGCGCCCGCGGACAGCGTGGCGCTCATGGACCAGCCAAGGTTCTGCGCCATCGCGCGCAGCTCCCCGAAGCGCTCCTTCGTGGAGCCGAGCTGGGCGCGGAGCTCCGCGAGCTCGGCCTTCGCCTTGGCGAACTCCATCTGCTTGTCGGCGTATTTGGCGGCGTTGCCCAGCTGCTGGACCTCGTTCTCGGCCTCTGCGAGCTTCGCGCGCACGCGCGACAGTTCGGCGGAGGTCTGCTTGAACGAGCCGGAGGACTCCATGCGGTCGACCTCGGCGCGGAGGGCCTCGGCCTTCTCCTTCGCGCGCAGCAAGTCGCCCGCGAGGTCCTTCGATTTCGCGGCAACGCGGTCAAATCCGCCCGCCTTCAGCGTTGCGAGCTGCGAAGACAGCTCGCGCGCGCGGTTCTCGCTCGCGTTGATTGCGTCGGAGAGGGCGCGCATGCGCGCGACGGCGATTTCGACCGATGGGTTGTTCTTGAATGAATCGCTCAGAAGCGACAGGGATTTGCGGGCGCTGTCCCCCGCTGCGGCGTACTCCTTGATGCGCTGCTCGCCGCGCATGAACTCCGCGTTGAGCGCGGCCGTGCAGTTGGTGGCCGACAGCTCCACGAGCTTGCGGCGCGCCGACTCTGCCTGCGCCTCGGTGGAGGCGATGCGGGCCTTCAGCTCGCCGAACTCGCGAACCTTGGAGGCCACGGAGTATTCGTCCATGCGCTTGAAGTACGCGCCGACCATGCGCGCGTACTCGGCGACCTCCTTCTCGGTGGCCCCGAGCTCGCGCATCTTCGCCTTGACGGCGTCGGCGTTCTTGTCCAGCCCCTTGAACGGGTCGGTGGACGGCTTGGCGATGTCGAACCCCGCGTCGTATTTGGACGCGAGGGCGTTCTTGTAGCGCTTGATTTCGGCGACGATGCCGGAGTACGCCTCTTTGGCCTTCTCGGCCTCGTACGCGGCGTTCTTCGTGCCGGAGTAGATTTTCCCGATGCCCTCGGCGTCGAGCTGCGCGAGGGCCGTCTTCAGGGTATGCAGGGTCTTCGAGTAGGCGGAGGACTGCCCCGCCAGCTCCTTGAATTGGAGCTGCACGGCCTTCACGCTCGTCGGGTCGAGCTTGGCCGCGTTCTCCAGCAGCCTCATGTGCTTGCGCGCCTCGTCCGCGGCCCGCGAGCTGGCGCGCATGGCGTCCTGCAGGCGGGTGGTGTCCGCGCCTATGCGGATTGTTAGGCCCTTGTAGGCGTCGGACATTCTCTACCACCCCATCAGTACAGCATCCTGCGTATGTCTTCCTGCGTGGCCTCGCGCACCTTCGGCCCGCTCTGCCCGGCGGGCGGCATCGAGGCCCTGTTCCTCTCGGCTATCAGGTTGCCGAGGACCGTGTTGCGCATCGAGCGCAAATCGGACAGCGACAGCCCCATCTGGAGGCCAGACGAGACCATCGCGGTCCACGGGCGCGGGCTTGGCTCGCTCGCGCCCGACGAGGTACTTTTAGGCGGAGGCACCGGCTCCGGCTCAAAAGCAGACCCGCATCACTTCGTTCGGGACCTTGCCGGCGATTTCGAAAATCTTGTACGACTCGACCGACTTCGCCCATTCGGCGAACGAAGGCGTGGAGTCGTCCTCGTTCTTCACGCCCGCCCACAGCACGCGGGAGAGCATCGCCCAGTCGTTCGCGGTGAAGTCGAGCTTGAACTCGGGCTTCTTGCCCTCGTCCTCGCCCTCGCCGTCGGTCGGCGCGTCGAACACCTGCACGCCGAAGAGGTCGCCAAGCATGTTCGCCCCGCCGAACTCCTGCTCGTAGAGCGAGAGCGCCCAAATCGAGTAGCTGGCCTTCACGGCCTCGCCGTTGATTTCGACCTCGACCATTAGGCGGCGACCTTCTTGGGCATGTAGACCTCGGTGAAGAAGGAGTCGTATGCGGTCTTGGATGCCTCGGTGAGGGCGAGATGGCCCTTGACCGCGTCGATGGTGCCGTCGCCGTAGGCGATGCTGCGGGCGATTGCGGTCAGGTCCATCGTCTGGGTGTTGACCTCGATGGAGCTTTCCTTGGTCTTGCGCTCCTCGGACGGGCGCGCGATCGTGCAGGAGTAGAGCACGAAGCGGGCCGGCTCGATGTTGGAGCCGACCTCGAACAGAAGGGCGAACGTCGCGGGGGTCGCGGACGCGTCCTCGATGAGCGCGCCGTTGGCGTCCTTCACGTAGCCGAGCAGGTCGACGTACATGTCGTCGGTAACGTTGGCGATTTCCATGGAGCCCGTGTAGCCGCCGTTCGCGGTGACGGCGAAGTACGGGCGGTCTTCGGCGTAGAACGTGGTGGAGTCGCCCTCGGGGGACAGGCTGATTGCCACGATGCCGGGCGCCTTGACGGGCGCCAGGTACTTGCTGGTCTTGGGGTCCCACTTCGCGTAGTACGCGTTCTTCAGGCCGAAGCGTACGAGTTCTTTTGCGTCTGCCATTTCTATCCTTGCTTTCTCTCGACCTGGGAGAACGCGTACGTGGTCTGCACGCATCCCTCGCTCTCTACCCAGGCATCCCATTTCCTGTACGGGCCGAACGCGCGCGCCACGGCGGCGTCGAGCCTCTTCTCCGATTCGGCGTCCTCCTGGCTTTGGTAGAGCTCCAGGTTCCAGGTGGTGACTTCCGCGTAGTTGGCGTCGTCGGCGAAAAGCGCATCGACCTCGTCCGCGTAGAACACGCAGTACGGAAGCCCCTGCTTCGAGCCGACGGGGAACGCCATGTGCGCGACGGGCAACCCCGCCGAGCGGACGGCCGAAACGACGTCTTCCTTGCTCACAGCGACTCGTCCACCGCCTTCCTGACCCTGCGCTCGAAGTCCTCGAACGCGTCCTCGGCGGCGGGCGCGATGTGCGCGCGGCCCGCCACCCTTCCGCCTCCCACCTTCGCGTGGCCCTTCTCCAGAAGGTGCGGAAGCCCCGGGAGGTCCTTGTTGTAGATGTGGCCCGTGTACGAGCCGCGCCCGTCGGGGTCGCGCCTTGCCGACCAGCCGCGGGCGTAGTCGCCCGAGCCTTTGAACTGGGCCGCGCCAGCCTTGACGCGGCGCTTCCCGAGCTGGAGCGATTGGGACAGCGCCTGCGGCAGGCGCGAGCCTATCCCCGTCTCGACCTCGCCAAGCAGCTCGTCGATGGTTCGGGAGAAGTCGTCGACCGAGCATTCCCTATCGCCCATCGTCGAGCCTTTCCGCGAGCTGTCAGTGGTAGCGTAAAAGTGAACACTTCGGCCTGACCATTTTGAGCACAAAAG
>OGCN01000635.1_pt1 | contig 55330 bp, 47 predicted proteins | sample 1570181 | NCBI WGS metagenome assembly OGCN01 (sample SAMEA4370584, study PRJEB24528) | human gut metagenome | reverse complement strand
ATTCATGTATAGAATAATATTTACTCAAAGTATCAACTCCTTTCAATAATATTCTACTCTAATATCTTATAAAGCTCAACACCGGCTTATATGACTTTATAATTTATATTTAACTGTTAACAACCTCCATAATCAATTTTTGATTAGTATGTGGTAAAATATAAGAAATTATGTTCTTTTTGTGATAAAATGATGTAAGTGCGGAAATGCATAGCAATGGAGAAATCCGGTTACATCAGTGAGCGGCAAAATTTACTTTTGACACTCACATCATAAAATACTTAATACTGATTATGAAACAAGGAGATTTTAAATGAAAATTGTATTTTTAGATGTCAAAACAATTGGAGAAGATATTGATCTTTCTGCATATGATGAACTCGGTGAAGTTGTAAAGTACAGCTTTTCTTCATCTGAAGAAGTCCCGGCGCGTGTCACGGATGCCGATGTGATCATATTAAATAAAGTTCCGGTTAATGAGCAGACAATCGGCACTGCAAAGAATCTGAAGCTTGTCTGTGTCACAGCCACAGGCACGAACAACCTGGATAAGGAATATCTTGATTCAAAAGGAATTGCCTGGAGAAATGTTGCCGGCTACTCTACAGAGACTGTCGCACAACACACATTTGCAATGCTTCTCTTTCTATTAGAAAAGCTGCGCTATTATGATGATTATGTGAAAGAAGAGCGCTATGTAAATGATGTCTCTTTCACTCATTTTGCAGAACATTTCACAGAAATCCATGGAAAAACCTGGGGGATCATCGGTCTTGGGGCAATCGGCAGACGTGTTGCTGAGATTGCACGTGCATTTGGAGCGAAAGTCATTTACTACTCCGCCTCCGGTGCTCCGGCGCAGGAAGGTTATGAACAGGTTGACTTTGAGACATTGCTTACGCAATCTGATATTATTTCCGTCCACGCTCCACTCAACGAGCATACAGAAGGACTGATCAACAGCAAAGCGTTTGAAAAAATGAAATCTTCCTGTATTTTCCTGAATCTCGGAAGAGGACCGATTGTTGATGAGCAGGCATTATATAATGCACTGGTCAGAAATCAGATTGCCGCAGCAGGATTAGACGTCCTTTGTAAGGAACCGATGTCCGCAGATAATCCATTGCTCAAGATCAAAGACAGTAAACGCCTGCTGATCACACCACACATTGCCTGGGCGAGCGTGGAAGCGAGAACTCATCTGATGGAAATTATCCATGGACAAGTCAAGGACTTTTTTGCTTAAGATTAATATTTTGTTTATCCCTACAATTTTTCTGCAATTTGCAATCAATATTTTTCTGTAAAGTTTAAAGAAAATAATTGTAAACTCCAGGTAAAGTGTTTTATAATAACCATGTACGTAATTTTTTACAAGACGTAACATGTCAACTTAATAACTTAAGAAAAAGGAAAAAAGAAAATGGGAATTACAATGGTTTTGTCCTTGCTCAGCGGAGTTGCCCTCTTCCTGTACGGAATGGCACTCATGGGAGACAGTCTTAAGAAGGTTGCCGGTAACAAACTGGAACTTATCTTATACAAGCTCACAAACTCCCCAATCAAAGGATTGCTGCTGGGTACAGTCGTAACAGCGATCATTCAGTCGTCATCAGCTACAACTGTTATGGTCGTAGGATTCGTAAACTCCGGTATGATGAAAGTTGCTCAGGCAATCGGAATCATTATGGGTGCCAACATTGGAACAAGTATCACCGGCTGGATTTTATGTCTTTCTTACATTGATGGCTCCAGTGGCATTGCACAGCTTCTGTCCACCGCAACAATCTCTGCGATCGTTGCGATCATCGGTATCATCTTCCGTACATTCGTAAAGAAGAAACCTTATTCCGATATCGGTGACATTATGCTTGGTTTTGCGATCCTGATGTTCGGAATGCAGACAATGAGTGGTGCAGTTTCACCTCTGAAAGAGAACCCACATTTTGTCAGCCTTCTGACAATGTTTAAGAATCCATTTATGGGTATCCTTGTTGGTATCGCATTTACTGCAGTGCTTCAGAGTGCATCTGCTTCTGTCGGTATCCTTCAGGCATTATCAATCACAGGCTCTATTACATTTGCTGCCGCACTGCCTATTACAATGGGTATTGGTGTCGGAGCTGCCTGTCCTGTACTGCTTTCTTCTATCGGTACGAACAAGAACGGAAAGCGTACAGCACTTATTTACCTGATGAATGACTTATTCGGAATGATCTTTTGGTCTATCGTATTTTACTCAGTAAATGCCGCTGTCCACTTTACATTTATGGACATGGTCATGAGTCCTGTCAACATTGCTTTATTGAACTCGGTATTCCGTATCGCTACGATTCTGATTCTTGCTCCATTTATCAGCAAGATTGAGAAACTCGTCTTCTTCCTTATCAAAGATACTGACGAGGACAACGAAGAGCAGGCTGATTTTGATCTGCTTGAGGAACGTTTTCTGGATTACCCGCCGTTGGCGATCAGTCAGAGTCAGATGGCTGTTAACGGTATGGCGAAGAATGCCCGCAAGAATCTCATGCGCGCTTTCGAACTTCTGACAGACTTTAGCGACAGCAAGTTCAATAAGATCCAGGAAAAGGAAAACATGATCGACAAGTACGAGGATAAACTTGGTACTTATCTGATGCAGTTAAGTATGCATGATATGACACCTGAGCAGGCGAAACAGACCTCCAAGTTCCTTCATACGATCAGTGACTTCGAGCGACTTGGTGACCACGCAGTCAACATTTCCAGAGTTGCCCAGGAACTTCATGAAAAGTCCCGCACATTCTCTGAATCTGCTACTTATGAGCTGAATGTGCTCGAGAAGGCATTGGTTGAGATTGTTGATCTTACAGTAAATTCTTTTGTAGATGAAGATCTTGAGACTGCGGCAAAGGTTGAACCTCTGCGCGAACTGATTGGTATTCTCTGTAATGATCTGAAACTTCGTCACATTAAGAGACTTAGAAATGGTCAGTGTGATCTGAATACCGGATTCGCTTTCAATGACCTGCTTACAAACTACGAGCGTATCGCAGCGCACTGTTCTAACGTTGCTGTAGCGATTCTCGAGCTTGATTCTTCTAACTTTGATATTCATGAATATACAAAGAGTGTCCGCAAGCTGAAGGATGAAACTTATCTTACAGCCTTTGAGGAATATGAAAAGAAATATGATATCAACGGATATCAGCCGGAAGCTGAAGCAGATAAGAAATTCTCTGCAAAAGCGAAGGATAGCGAGAAGAATAAGGACAACGAGAAATCTTCCGGAAAGAAGAAAGACAAAGACAAGAAAAAAGATAAAAAGAAATAAATCCCTTTCTATTTTATACAAAAAAGGAATAGCTCACAAAGAGCTGTTCCTTTTTTGTATATATTATCCTTACGTGCAATACCGAAATGTCTTATCCGTAAGAATTCTTGCAAAGATCAACCCTAACGGAAGAGCTGCAACGATCAGTATTGCCGCCGCAAACCAGGAAGCTGATGTAGAAAGATTCATTGTTCCCAGATTATAAAATCCACGGTACAGATACAATCCCGGAACCATGATTACAATCGACGGAACCGTGACAGAGATTCTCGGATATCCGACCCGATTTTTAATCATAGTTGCCAGGAGTCCGGCTGTTAATGCTCCGACAAATGCTGCTGCCGCCGGAGGCAATGCCGTCAGATCAACCAGTTCCAATCGCAATGTATTGGCAATAGCACCGATTCCTGCCGCCACTGCCGCAAGGCGTGTAGGACTGTTGAACATAATCGAGAATCCAAACACACCACAAAAGCTTGCAAGTAACCGGAAAATAATCCATTCTTCCTGCGTCAGATCAAGTTTCAGGAAATCCACAGGTTGTAAATTTAAGACTAGTGCCATGATCCATGCAGACATTGTAGCTACCAAAACAATAATCAGTGCATACATGAGTCGTTCCATGCCAGAACGCATGTCCAATTTTGCAAGGTCAATTCCACTTGTGATAAAAGGGAAACCTGGAATAATAAATAGCATTGCACAAATATATCCCGCCTCATGCTGGATTGGAATCGCCCACAAAATCTCAGCTGCTTTCAAGAGTCCCGCATAAACCAGACAGGCTGCCGAAACAGATGAGGCTATACACAAAAATAATGTGAAATGATGTTTACTCAATTTGCACCTGATAAAATTTCCAATCCCTGCACCGACAAATGCACAGAACATTTCAATCAATCCACCGCCAAGCAGAAATGTAAATCCACCGCATGCCAATGCTGCTGCCATTCCCAATGCAATTGGAGAATATAGTCCGTGAATCTCTTCAATCTGATCCAGCAGCTTATGCAGTTGTTCACCAGACATATCCTGTCCGCCCTGTTCGAACTCACGGATAAAGTGTTCCAGTCTGTTTAACTTAGATGTATTCACGCCTGTATTCGTCAGACACAAAGACTGCGTGAATCCATCATCACCATCAAAACAGGTATACTCAATCGACATCAGACCAATATCCGCTGTACACGTTATCCCCATCTCTTCTGCTAGTGCGTTCATAGAACTTCTCACTCTCCAAGCTCCGGTTCCACAGGAGAGAAGCATAATCCCCACTCTTCCGACAATTGATGCTTTCTCCGTCAAACTTGCTTGTGTTACCGGTATTTCTTCTCCACCTTTATCTGTGTATTCATGCCAGAGAATATCCATATGATTTTTTCTTATTTTCTGTGTCTGCATCTCATTCACTTCCTCTTTATTCCAGGTCAAGGCTTTCCGCTCCGGCCTTTTTCATCATCTTCTCTCTGCATGAAAGAACAATCCCATCAATCTCATCCAGATGATGAAGCATTCGTTTCTCAAATCCATGAATTGGAAGTAAAACTCCTATCTCGTCAAATCCTTTCTGACGCTTCTCACCGGTATCCTGCCCATAATAAACTTCCACTCTCGGAGCCTGTTTCTGAATCTTCTGGAAAGTATCCCAGACAACTGCATAGGCCTGTGCTTCTGTCAGTCCAAGCTTTCTGGTATCCGGTAATGCATATAACGCCATCACGCCACGCTTCTTGTTCTCTTTTTTCTCCTGAATCTGCATGCCCTCTGTATAGGAACGAACTATGTCATATCCGTCAGCAAGATACAGTTTTGATCTAGGTGCACATTGATGTTGCCTGTACGTCTCATGGAACTTTTCATATTCATGAGCTGTTACTTCCCTTTTCTTACTCTCCAGAAGCTTTCCCTCTACATCAGTCAGGAGAACCGGATTCTCTCCTGATTTTCCATGAAATTTCTTTGGAATCAGATATGCGTCCCGAAGCAGATCAAACATACTTCCTCCGCACAATTCAAGTAGCAACGCGCTGACATCTCCATTTTTATACGCCTGGAGCAAGACCTCTGCAAAATGTCTGTCGCCATCGTCATTTATCTCCTGATAGTTTTCCAAATGCTCATAAAACACTTCATTTAACCGGCCACAAGCCTCCTGTGAACCGAGAACCTTAGATATAACCGCTTCTACAGCTTCTTCACGTGGTAATACTGTCTGCATACTTACACTTCCTTTATTATTTCTTTGTTTGTCTTTTGCTTGTTAAACAGAACAAAGTCCCACTTATTAATATAGAAAGCGCCGGTTTCAAAGTCAAACCGGCGCATACTGTTTTATTCACATATCTGATATATATTTTCTACATAGGAATAGATTGGATCCGCAATATCTTCTTAAACAATACCTTATTTCAGAAGTAACATTTTTTTGAACATATCCGCCGCAATGCTTGGTGGAAATGTATGATTCTCAACCAGACAGATTTCTCTCTCCGGAATATTCTCCTTTAGTGGAATCTGACAGACCTTTCCTTCCTCGATCACTGGTCTTACGAACAGCTCCGGAAGGAATCCAATGCCCAGTCCATTCATAATAAGCGGCAACACCTGATCGATCGTCTCAACTTCCGTATCCGGAGATAGAACCAGATCATTCTCCAGGAAAAATTTGGAATAGAACTCATAGGTTGTGCTTCCCTGCCCAAGAGAAATCAACGGATTCTCAATTAAGTCTTTCAGCCTCATTGGTTTTTCTTTCTCCTGAAAAGAATGATCTCCCACTGCAATTTCCTTAAAAGACATTAAAGAAGTACTTTTCAACGGTTTCTTTGCCTGAAGCGGCGTAGTCACAACTGCAAAGTCCGCCAGTCCGTTCTTGACGGACTCAACTGCCTCCGGCGTGGAATGATTCAGAAGTCTCAGCCGAACACCCGGATATTGCTTATGAAAGCGCCCCAGTATAGGAAGAAGTAAAAGATGAAGTGCAATCTCACTCGCACTGATCGTGATACTTCCGCTCTCCATGCTTCGCTCCATTGCAAGCTCCGCTTCAGCCGCATGAAGATGCTGATATGCAACAGAAACATGCTGATACAGCTTCTCTCCTTCCGCTGTAAGCGTAACTCCTCGATTAGATCTGACAAACAATTTACACCCAAGCTGATTCTCCAGATTATTCATAAAATGAGTAATATTCGGCTGGTTGCTCATCAATACTTTCGCCGCTTTAGAAAAGCTCTTATACATTGCTACATAATAAAAAATTCGGTAATAATCATAAGTAATTTCCATAAGTCCCCCCTAAACTGACACTAATCTGTTACTCTCCACCTGCAGAGGTGGGAGTCAAACCACATCTGATAAATCATATAAAAAACGTATATCTGTCATAACAAATATGTATTTTTATTTCTTTGTTATTTATTATATACTGAATGACGAAAAAATCAAACACATTCATTTACGAGGGGCGATATCATGATCAAGCAAAATATTAAATTTCTCACAACCGGACAATTTCTCACTTTTTCACACACTTGTAAAAATCTTTCTTCGGATGTGCGCATCCAGGATCTTGAGAACCACAATCGCGTAGATATCAACGGAAAAGATCTTTCTGAACTCGCCACGATCCAGCTTGGTCTTCCGTTTCTCCTCGTTATTCATGGAGAAGATGAAAAAATAGCCAGAAGAATGTTGAAGAAGTATTGTGCATAAAAATTGAGTTGCCGTTTACACTCTGTATAAGCAGCAACTCAACTCTTATTACTCTCCCCAGACTTCTTCTGCAATTTCTTTCACAAGCTTTAACTTTGCCCATTGTTCCTCTTCTGTCAGTTTGTTTCCGATTTCACAGGAAGCGAACCCACACTGTGGACTGAGATAAAGTCTGTCTAATGGAATATATTTTGCAGCTTCATGAATTCTCTTGATTACAACTTCTTTCTCCTCGAGCTGAGGTGTCTTCGTTGTAATTAACCCTAATACCACTTTTTTATCCGGAGACACCTTTGCAAGCGGAGCGAATCCACCAGATCTTGCATCATCATATTCAAGGAATAATGCATCCACATTTTCTTTTGCAAAGACATAATCTGCTACAGAATCATACGGTCCGCTTGTAAAAAATGTTGAATGATAATTTCCTCTACAGATGTGGGAAGTGATTACCATATCCTCCGGTTTTCCTTCCAGTGCAAGGTTATTCACTTCAAGAAGCTCTTTTTTCACATCTTCAATATCCGTTCCAAGAAGTTTGTATCTCTGCTTTGCCGCATCTCCGACAATTGCTCCCCAGGTACAGTCGTCAAGCTGAAGATTTCTGCATCCTGCTTCATAGAACTGACGGATCACTTCCTGATAAGCTGTTCCAATGTCGTGGATCAGTTCTTTGTTTGTCTCATAATATTTTCTCGTATTTTTATAGTTGACCGGAATAATCATCTGCTGGAACATCTGCGCCGGCGCCGGAATTGTATATTTTGCAACTGTGTTCTCATCCTCAAACTGTTTCAGGAATTTAAAATGTTCTACAAACGGATGCGTCTTTGCCTTTATCTTTCCTGTCAGATAAGTATCTTCCAGTGATGCCAGCTCTCCATCAAACTGTACCCCGCTGCCGGTCTGTTCATGACCGACACCTTCAAATCCCCACATAAAATCCAGATGCCAGTAAGTTCTTCTGAACTCTCCGTCTGTGATCACATGAAATCCAAGCTCTTTCTGCTTTGCTACAACTTCTGTAACTGCTTTATCAATGATCTGATTCTTTTCTGCTTCGCTGATCTTTCCTTCCTGATAATCTGCATTCGCTTTTTTAACCTCTTCCGGTCTCAAAAAACTTCCCACAAAATCGTATCTGCATGGTGTCTGATATTTGCTCATAAATTAATTCTCCTTTTATTTTTGTAAGTGATGTTTTATCTGCAATCATCTTATCATCCCATGCTTATTTTGAAAAATATATAAATTTATGCATTTGTCATAGTTTGAAACTATGGTGAGTAACCCTCTATTATATTTATGGGCTATCACTCCACCCAAAAAACATAATCATCTTTTCTTGGTTTCGCCTCTGCTGTTTCTTCATCCGGATACCCAAGTACACAGTGTCCGATACCTTCATACTCTCCTGTCACTCCAAGATCAGACAGAATCTGCTTTCCTTCTTCACTCTCAAACTCTTCCTTTGCACGATGAATCCAACAACTTCCAATTCCTTCTGTATGTGCTGCCAGCATCAGATTACCCATTACAAGACTTCCATCATACACATGTGTTGGCCAGTCTTTCTCTGCCAGTACAACCAATACCACAGGTGCTCCATAGAACGGATCAAATCCTTCGTCCCATCCACCAATCTTACGATTCATCTCTGAAAGTTTATCCCGTAATTCTTTATTTGTCACTGCCAAAATAATAGATGCCTGGTGTCCTCTTCCATTTGCTGCATAAGTACCTGCCTCTACAATTCGCTCTATTATGTCTCTTGGAATCATGTCAGTTTTATACTTGCGAACACTTCGTCTGTTGATCATTGCTTCTCTTGTTGTCTCTACTTGTTTCATTTTGGATTCCCTCCCTGTTGATTTCTTTCATTGATGTATTATTTCTAATAAGAATACTACACCTATTATACATTATCAAGAATTGTATTTAACAAAAAGGGCGAAGCTTACACCTCATCGGTACAAATCTTCGCCTTTTCTTTCACTTTTTCAACTATATTCCTTTCACCCTTGATCAAATCACAAGAATCTCATCCTGCACCGGTCCATACACTTTCGCTTCTCCCTCCGAAGTAATATGAACATCATATTCCAGTCTTACACCATACTTCTCTGTATACAGTCCTGGCTCTATGGAAAACATCGTCCCCGGAAGCAGACAGCGGTCATCATGTGTCTCATAATCATCCAAATTTGCTCCGATTCCATGACATCTGTGACCGATATTATGTCCTGTCCGGTGCATCAGATACTGGGCGCATCCAAGCTGTTCGAACCGTTCTTTCAGCCTTCGATCCACTTCATATCCTCTGACTGTTTCTCCTTCATCCAATCTTGCCTGAATAAACTGTCTTGCCTCTTTACGCGCATCATATACAATCTGAAACCATTTTTTGTACTCCGGATCAATCTTTTCTCCGACATTCATGCACCAGGATACATCATAATATACCGCATCTTCCTCAGGGAGACGGCCGGCGATATCTATGATCAGACGGCTGCCTTCACAAATCTGCTTCGAACCATTTTCCTTCGGTTCATATCCCGGATCACAAGCATGCTCATCAATACCGAAAAACGGTGGTGAATCCATGTAGATATCCTCCTGCCCTGTCAGTTCCTGCATTTTCAGAAGCATCGCATACTCATCAATATAATTACCCACATCTATATTTTCTCTGATCCATGCAAACGTATCAGTAAGAATCTTGTGAATAATAATTCCCGCCTGTCGGTGTGTCTCTATCTGATGTTCCGTTAGTACTGCACCGAAGTGCTGCATCAGATCTGCGCTTGTAACCGGCTCGATTCCGTAAGTTCTAAGATACTCGATCAGGCCAGCATCCATAGAGCTGATCGTCGGGACATTTCCGCCCGGAGAGTACTGGCAGGCAATCTTCATGCCCGGCTTCAATAACTCTGACAACACTTTCTTCTGTCCTTCAATTCCATGATATAACACTTTCTCTCCCGGAAGATGATCAAGGAGATGCGGCTCAATTGCTGAAAGCACCTTGACTGGTTCACCCTGCGTCGGAATCAGATAGAACATCCTTCTTGTACAGAAACGATTTCCAAGCTCAAGAAACTCTTTTGTGATAAAATCATGTCCCTGGAAATCTGTAAACAACCAACCGTCTAATTCTGCTTCCTGTAATAAGATCTGTATCTTTGCAATATCCAACTTAATAATTCTCCTTTTTGATTATCAGACATATGTGCTATGACATTGACTTCCTGGCTTATTAATTTCCTATGCTCCAAGGATTCTCTGGTAAGCCTTCTTCACCGGAACATACAGAATCGCAATTCCTACTACTGTAAATCCTGCATTGATGATCGTAGCCGGGATAGATGTGATCTCTGCCGCCAACGCTGCACTCCAGGAACTTCCAAGAACAACCAGTTCAACGGTTGACCAGATAAAGTCTACGATAATGTTCGTAATGCCGTAGATAGCCGCACAGAGGACTGCATAACCATATTCCTTCTTCGCATCTCCCTGAGCTTTTTTCTTCAGAGACTGAAAGATCATGCCCACAAGCAGACACTTGATAATTGTGCTGACGAACACATTCGGGATTGCCTGAATATAACCGTTCAATACATCAAAGACGAGAAGTCCGAGAACTCCTGCCACAGTTGAAAGCTTAGGTCCAAGCATTAATACTGCAAGCATTACGAAAATGTGTCCGAAATGCAGAAATGGTGTTCCGACAGCCGCCGGAAGCGGAATACGGAAAGACTGGATTCCCAGATAAATAATAGCTGCAAAAAATGCAGTCATTACGATTTTCTTTGTGCTGATACTTTCGTTTTTCATATTTTGTAAATCTCCTGTTTGTTATCTCTTATGTTGAGTAATAATCCGACAGCTAATGTCAGACTTGTAAGTGAATTTTCCCAACATACCGCCTTATTATATCAGTACTCTGGTCTGTTAGATATATCCAGTTTTGATTTATTTATGCAAGCCAGTTTTATGGTTATATAACAAAGAATCCACATTCCTATTTTTTCTGTTTGCAGATGCTCTCCGCCAGAAAAAGCACCGCAGAAAAAAAACGTCCCCCGGGGAAATCCCCGGAGAACGTTTTCTTTCAACTTATATTCTTAATGTCATCCATATATGGATTACAAAAGTATTACAGAAGTCCTCCGATAGAAAGGAACAGCGGAGCGAATACAAGTGATACAACTGTCATAAGTTTGATCAGGATGTTGATGGACGGACCTGATGTATCCTTGAACGGATCTCCTACAGTATCTCCAACAACGGCTGCCTTATGAGCCTCACTACCTTTTCCGCCGTGGTTTCCTTCTTCGATATACTTCTTAGCGTTATCCCATGCACCACCTGCATTTGACATGAAGATCGCCATAAGAACTCCTGTTACGAGGGATCCTGAAAGAAGTCCGCCAAGAGCGTCAACTCCAAGAAGAACACCTACTACTACAGGAACGATAACTGCCATCAGACCTGGAAGAAGCATCTCGTGAAGTGCTGCTGTTGTAGAAATAGCAACGCATGACTTGTAGTCAGGTTTCTCTTCACCTTTCATGATGCCCGGTTTCTCACGGAACTGACGTCTAACTTCCTCGATCATTGAGTATGCAGCCTTAGATACAGACTCCATAGTGAATGCTGAGAAGAGGAATGTAAGCATACCACCGATAAAGATACCGATGATTACTTTGTAGTCAAGAAGGTTGATGGATTTCAGACCTACTGTCTCTGCATAAGATACGAACAGCGCAAGAGCTGTAAGTGCTGCAGAACCGATAGCAAATCCTTTACCCATAGCTGCTGTTGTATTACCTACAGAGTCAAGCTTGTCTGTAATGTCACGAACGGACTCATCAAGACCGGACATCTCTGCGATACCACCAGCGTTGTCTGCGATCGGACCATATGCATCAACTGCAACAGTGATTCCTGTTGTAGAAAGCATACCAACTGCTGCAAGAGCAATTCCATACAGACCAAATACATTATAAGAAACAAAAATACCTACACAGATCAGAAGCAGCGGGATAGCTGTTGATTTCATACCAACTGCAAGACCACTGATGATTGTTGTAGCTGCACCTGTCTCAGACTGCTCTCCGATTCCTTTAACCGGTTTGTAATCTGCTGATGTGTAGTACTCTGTGATGTTACCAATGATAACACCAACAATCAGACCAGCGATAACTGCGATTGCTGCGTTCATGTTTCCGAAAAGCACCCAGCTAAGTGCTAAAGAAGCAATGATTACGATTGCTGAAGAAGCATAGCTTCCTTTTGTAAGAGCTTTCTGAGGATTTGTGTTCTCTCCGCCTCTTACGAAGAATGTTCCAAGGATAGAAGCGATCAGACCACATCCTGCGATTGCAAGTGGGAATAATACTCCTGAAACTTCGCTTACTGCAACACCAAGTGTCAGTGCTGAGATCAGAGATCCACAGTAAGACTCGAAAAGGTCAGCTCCCATACCTGCTACGTCACCTACGTTATCTCCAACGTTGTCAGCGATAACAGCCGGGTTACGCGGATCATCTTCCGGGATACCTGCTTCTACTTTACCTACAAGGTCAGCTCCAACGTCTGCTGCCTTTGTATAGATACCACCACCAACACGTGCAAACAATGCGATGGAAGAAGCACCAAGGCTGAATCCGAATAATACATCTACATTCTTAGTTACGATGTACACAAGGCTGACACCAAGTGCACCAAGTCCAGCAACACACATACCCATAACGGCACCACCTGAAAATGCGATGGAAAGAGCTTTGTTCATTCCGCTCTCTTTAGCTGCGTTAGCTGTTCTGACATTTGCCTTAGTAGCAACTGTCATTCCGCAGTAACCTGCGATTGTTGAGAACAGAGCACCTACTACGAAGCAAACTGCTGTTACCCAGTTACCTACTCCTAATCCGATAAGTACGAAAAGTACTACTACGAATACAATAAGGATCCTGTACTCTGCTGTCAGGAAAGCACGTGCACCATCTGCGATTGCACCGGCAATTTCCTTCATTCTTTCTGTTCCGGCATCCTGTCTGCTAACCTTTGCTGCAAGATATGCTGCAAAAAGAAGAGCAATGACAGCTGCAACTGGAACCAGATACATATAATTGTTCATTCTTAATTCTCCCTCCTGAATTTCAATATCATATGTTTGTATTACACTATATCACATTTTTTTAGGTTTTTAAAGAAAAATTTTATGTTTATTTAACTCTCTTTACATAAAATAGTATTTTTTTCACATTTTTCTTTTCAAATTATATGATAATCTAAAAAATTTTTAGGTCATTTTTACCATCCTGTGTTGTTTTTTACGCTGTTACTTCTTATTAAATATAGTAGTATATAAGATTTCAATCTTATTTATAAAAAAAATTATTCAAGAAATCGTTCAATAATCATAAAAAATAATCTCCCAAAAACAGTCGTTACTGATTTTGGGAGATTATTTTTTTTACTCAAGTATTATTCTACATCTTTCAATGCTTCGAGATCTTCTTCTCCTGTACGTACTTTTACTACTTTCTGCACGTTGTATACAAAGATCTTACCATCACCGACATGTCCTGTATACAGTGTCTTGGATGCTGTTTCGATGACTTTCTCAACCGGAATATTTCCAACGATAACTTCTACTTTTACCTTTGGCAGAACAGTAACGTCCATCTCAACTCCACGGTATTTCTCGCCGGCACCTTTCTGGATACCGCATCCCATAACCTGGGTAACTGTCATTCCTGTAACACCAAGATTATTCAACGCTGATTTCAGTCTGTCATACTTGGAAAGTTTTGCAATAATAACAACTTTATGCATTCCTGTATCTGCATCTACCGGTCCGGCTACAGGTACAGCTGCTGCTCTCTGGATTGGAGATGCTGCGTCATAATCTGCTACACCAAGATCTGTGTTTTCATTTTCATTCATTGCACCTTCTGTAATATCCATGATGCTGAATCCTGCATATGCTGATGCAAGACCATGCTCCTTGGAATCCAGACCAACAATCTCTTCTTCCTCTGAAACACGAAGTCCAATTGTCATATCGATTACTTTGAAGATAATTGTCATTGTTACAACTGTCCAAGCAACAACTGTTACTACACCAAGAAGCTGTGTTCCGAGAAGTCCGAATCCACCGCCGTAGAACAGACCTTTCAGTGTGCTTTCCGGCGCATTTGTTGTTGCAAAAAGACCAACTGCGATTGTTCCCCAGATACCATTTAAGCAATGAACTGCTACGGCACCAACCGGGTCATCTACATGTACTACATTATCACAGAACCAAACGCCAAATACTACGAGAACTCCTGCAACTGCTCCAATGATCAGTGCTCCTAATCCATCTGTCACATCACAAGGTGCTGTGATTGCTACCAGACCTGCGAGGGATGCATTCAGACACATAGACACATCTGGTTTCCCATAACGAAGCCATGTGAAGATCATACATACAACGGTTGCTGTTGCCGGTGCGATTGTTGTTGTCATAAAGATAGATGCAAGCTGTGGGCCTGTTGTTGCTGCCGCACCGTTGAATCCATACCATCCAAACCAGAGGATGAAACATCCAAGAGCACCTATTACGAGGTTATGTCCAGGAAATGCGTGGACTTTTGTTACTTTTCCATTCTTATCTCTTGAGAATTTACCAATTCTGGCTCCTTCCATTGCAGCTCCGATAAATGCTGTTACTCCACCTACCATGTGGATTGCACAAGATCCTGCAAAATCATGGAAGCCAAGCTGTGAAAGCCATCCGCCTCCCCAAATCCAGTGTGCTTCGATCGGATACACAACTGCGGAGATCATTGCGGAATAAATACAATAGGAAAGAAACTTTGTTCTTTCTGCCATAGCTCCTGATACGATTGTTGCTGCTGTCGCACAGAAAACCAGGTTGAATACAAAATTAGACCAGTCAAAGTTTGCATAATCTGTAAAGATTCCAAGTGTTGGAACTCCTACCAGTCCGCCAAGTGCATCTTCCCCGAGTAACAATCCAAATCCAAGGAAAATAAACACGATTGTTCCAATACAAAAATCCATCAGATTCTTCATGATAATGTTACCGGCATTCTTTGCTCTGGTGAATCCTGTCTCTACCATAGCGAATCCTGCCTGCATAAAGAATACAAATGCAGCTCCGATCAGGAACCAGATGCCGAACACTTCTGTTCCGACTGTGTCTGTAATCTGAGTAATAATTTCTTGTGTCATACTACTTCCTCCTCATACCTAGAAACTAAAAAGACGTATCTTACAGTTTCGTTGAACCATCCCCCTGAATCGGTTCTTTCTGTAAGACACGCCTTTGTGTCATTGAGACTTGCTGCTGTTCGCGGCAAATCTATAGGTACCATATTTTATTAAAAGAAAAAGGCACTCTGAGATCTGTTTCTCAAAGCGCCTTTGCTTTTATGTCACGTAGTTTACTCCTTGAGCCCAATGTTGTCAACCTATATTTTTACTTTTCGTAAATTTTCTGATTTTTTATACTTTTCATGCATTTCTTTCATACATTTTTACAAAACAGAGTGCGCTCTGATGCATTCTGCGGAAGTCAAAGAATGGAGCTTGGATATTGACAAGTTCCTGCCTCTGGATATTGGGTCTTTAAAGTCCAAATTCCTTCAATAACTTCTTCTGATATTCCCTGTCCACTGCTGCCTTGAGAATCTCATCACTTCTGCTAAGTTCGGATAATTTAAGATTCAGCTGATTGATTCTGCTTTCGCCAAGAGATTCCCCTTCTTTTATACCTTCTTCTCTTTTTTCATCTAATTCATCTTTCATTAATTCTAATAACGCATTACACATATCTCTTTTCCCCTCCTTTAATCGATTCTTGTTTGCTTTTACTATGATCTCCATAACGGCCTGATACAGCTGATCGTCTTTGTTCTTTTTATAATCCTCTAAAAGCTGTCTGGTAACAGACATGTCTTTCAGTGTATCTGTCAAACTATATAACCAGAGATTTTTCTCCGGCGATAATCGATTTGTTACAAGAATCTGAATCGGTAAGATATCTCCAATTACATAATAAATCCCTTCTTCCGGATTATCAATAATGTAGTGGCGGACTTCTTTCAAATGTCGGATCAGTTCTCTTGGATATCGTTTTGACACTAAGGTGATTGTCAGCTCCTGAATCGGAATTTCATTTACCTTCCCTGTATCTGCCTTATAAAAATTCGTATATCCATATACCTTATAGAAATCGTCCACGGAAAGTGAATCAGATGGTGATTTAGCATCACACTGCTTAAAAGCTGTTTAAAAACAGAGTGCACTCTTGCAATATAAATCATCATCTGCTAAAATTTATCTTAATGAATCATAAGGAGGACTCTAAAATGAGCAAAATTGATGAAATCAGAAGCGCTATGGTCGCTGCAATGAAGGCAGGAGACAAAGAACGAAAAGCCGCACTTTCCTTTCTGCTCTCCTCTCTGAAGAATAAAGCTATCGACAAACGTGCCGACCTGACAGAAGAGGAAGAAGGACAGGTAATCTTAAAAGAAATCAAACAGTTAAAAGAAACAATTGATATGACACCTGAAGATCGTACAGATCTGATTGAAGAGGCTCAGAAGCGTCTTGCTGTTCTTGAAGAATATGCACCAAAGATGATGAGCGAAGATGAGATCAAAGCAGTGATCACATCCGTTCTTGCAGATCTTGGTATCGATGCTCCTACAGCAAAGGATAAAGGTAAGATCATGAAAGAACTCATGCCGAAGGTAAAAGGCAAAGCTGATGGTAAAGAAGTCAATCAGATTCTTGCCGGCATGATGAAATAAATACAGATTCCAGAATAAAGACGTAGCAAAGAGGGTGTCGCACTAAACGACACCCTCTTACTTTTTGTTAATTATTTCATTTTTTTCTGCTTATTTTGTTATCTGTTTTCCCACTTATGATAAATCGCCTCAAGTGCATCTACCGCACCATCAATTCCAAGAAGACTTGTATTCATCAGGATTGCATTCGCATCAATACTTCCCCACTTACGGTCTGTTCTACCTTCATAATACAGGCGTCTCTCTCTGTCAATCTTCTTAATCTTATCTACAGCCTCTTTCTCGGAAAGCTTATAGATATCCATGATTCGATTGATTCTATCATCCTTATAAGCATAGATAAATGTATTCACAACATTTGAATAATCCCCAAGAACATAATCTGCGCAGCGTCCCACAAAGATTCCAGGTCCACGTTCTGCCAGCTTGCGGATGATTGCTGACTGTGCGTCAAAAAGTTGATCACTTAATGGTTTCTCCACTTCCGGACTGAGCATAAATGTAGTATAATCACCCATTCCAATATAATAGCTTGATAACACATTTCCAAGTCTCGTCTCATCTACTCTTCCAGCATCTTCGTTCGAAATTCCAAGATCTCTTGCTGCCATTCGAATCAGATTGTGATCGTAAAGAGGAATGTTCAGTCTCTCTGCCAGTCTGTTTCCTACTTCATGACCGCCACTTCCGAACTGTCTTCCAATTGTAATAATTGTATGATTCATCATAAGCAAGTCCTCCTTTTTCTGATAATTCTATTCTATCACTCTTTGAATTAAGAAAAAAGACTTTCTTCCTGTTTTCCACTAACAATTTTATAATACTGTTTCGAAGTCACCAGATACACAATGATATAAAATAATGCAAATACCAGATAGGAGCACATGGTCACCAGAATCAGGAATTTTCTGTCAGAAAAAGCAAGCAGATGCACCATTTTTTCTATCATTGGAAATGCAAATGCCGTATGAATTCCGGCAGCCACAAGAGGCAGGAAGAATACTGTCATTACCTGAGAATTGATCGTCTGACGCACTTCTTTCTGTGTCATCCCCACTTTCATCAGAATCTGGAATCTGTCCTGATCCTCATAGCCTTCTGTAATCTGTTTATAATAAATGATCAGCACCATTCCAAGAATGAATACGACTCCAAGAAGGATTCCAAGGAAGAACAGACCGCCGTACAAAGCCTGGTAATCAGCTCTTGATGCGGCTCTGCTGTCTGTAGAAGCTCCAAAAAATAGGGTATCTGATTCCTCTGATTCCTGTTCAGCCAATGCATTGATTTTCTTGTCAATCTCGTTTTGAATCTGGATCTGCTCTTCATCTCCACAGGACAGATCAAAATTGTAGTACCATTTCTCATAAGAACCATTGACACCGTAAACGGAAACATTTCCTTCTTCCAAAGCTTTTATATCTTCCAGTCCGGAAACCACCAGATAGAAGCTGCTGTTCATATTTGCCATATTATTTCCATTTGAAATCATTTTATCCAAATGTCCTTTAATACTCCATGTCCCGGAATTCTCCACCGTGATCTGATCATAGGGGAAATCGGAATCTTTCGCATACAGATACGCTTCCCCGGGAGCAAGCTCCAGATTCGTCCCCATGATCCGATTATACGCTTCCAACGGCAGAGCATAGAACATTTTTAAATGATCAAATGTATTCACTTCATTGACTCCCGGAGCATTCTCCGGATTAAAATAGATTTCATTTTTTGAAACAATTCCACTGACTGTAAGCATCCGGTAATTCTCCGGATTCTCCGCGGTCTGGTTATGTTCTTTCAAAACCTTCTGTACAAGCTCTATAATCTGTCCATTCTGATTCTCTTTCATTTCTTCCGTCTGCTCCGGTTTCGTGTACATCTCAATCTGGACAGATTTCGGATATCGAAGATTCAAGCCATGTTCCATACTCAGATACAGGCTGGTTGTAGAAGATACCATAACCAGAACCATTGTGGACAGAATACAAATAGACGCTAATCCTGCCCCATTTCGTTTCATACGGTAAATCATGGATGAAAGTGAAATAAAATGATTTGTTTTATAATAATATCCTTTCTTTTTCTGCATTATTTTACAAAATGTGACCGAGCCGGCAATAAATAACAGATACGTTGCAAGGATTACCAGCACGACGGCAACCATAAACCAGATCATCGCTACAAGCGGATCTTTGATTGTCAGAGATAAATAATAAGCCACACCAAGCAGAAGCAACCCGAGTACTGCAAAGATCCAGTTTGCCTTCGGGGGTTTCTCTCCTGTCTTTTCACTTTTTAAAAGTTCTACAGGTTTTAATCGATAGACAGACACGATCATCCGAAGCATGATCAATGCAAAAATGGCCAGGAATAACAGGACCGTAGCTACGAGTGCCTGAACACTGATCTTCATAGAAAGTCCGGCATTACTTACAAGTATCTTCGCTGCCAGAAGTTCCCCCAATTTAGAAAACAGGATTCCTCCCACGATCCCTCCTGCAATCGTCAGAACACTGATGAGCAGATTCTCAAGAACCATGATTTTTACAAGGTCAATTTTTCCCATTCCAAGGATGTGATACAACCCAAACTCTCTCTGTCGTCTGCGGATCAGAAATGAATTTGTGTAATACAGAAGGATCAGAGAAAAGATTGCGATCACACCGGAGCCAAATCCAAGGATCATCTGCATAGTATCCCCACCTTTGATCTGGGCAAACTGTGGGCTCACTGCAAGATAATCGATCAGATAGAACATCATAACCATACAGATACATGTGATCAGATAAGGAAGATACAGCTTCTTATTTTTCTTAATTCCATTAACGGAAAGTTTCATATAAAGTCCACTTTTCATTGTCTCTCACCACCTGTCGCAAGCATTGTAAGTGTCGCTGAGATATTCTGATAGAACTGTTCATCTGTCTGTTCGCCTTTATATACCTGGTGGAAAACTTCTCCGTCTTTAATAAATAACACTCTCCCGGCCTTGCTCGCTGCTTTGACAGAATGTGTTACCATAAGGATCGTCTGTCCCGACTGATTGATCCGCTCAAATACCCCGAGCAATTCATCCGTTGATTTCGAATCGAGTGCCCCGGTCGGCTCATCCGCCAGGATCAGTCTCGGATCTGTGATCAGTGCTCTCGCCACTGCTGCACGCTGCTTCTGTCCTCCTGATACTTCATATGGATACTTCTCCAGAAGTCCTGCAATTCCAAGTTCTTTCACGATTGGCATCATCCTGACATTCATTTTCCTGTAATCAACTCCCTGCAGTACCAATGGCAGTAAGATATTGTCCTTTAGATTAAATGTATCCAAAAGATTGAAATCCTGAAATACAAACCCAAGATGATCTCTCCTGAACTTGGACAGATCCTTCTCACGGATTGCTGATAACGGTTTTCCATCCAGATAAACTTCCCCTTCAGTTGGTTTATCCAATGCTGCCAGCATGTTCAGTAATGTCGTCTTCCCCGAGCCACTCTCTCCCATGATTGCTACATATTCGCCCTCTTCTACTGAGAATGTTACCTTAGAGAGTGCCTGTACCTGATTACCGCCAAAACGCGGACGGTATATTTTTTTCAAATTTTCTACTTCCAAAACTGTCATTTCTTACGACCTCCTCTTCTTTCTTTCAACATCCTCAGTATAGCAATACAGCCAGAATGCCAACATTGATTTCTGTGACATTCCAGCTGTCTGATGTGACAATTTTGTCACTTGCTTCTCTCTGATAATTTAGTGATTTACTCTGCTCTCAACGGATACTCTGCCAGATCTATTGTAAAACTGCTGCCTTCCCCCAGCTTCGACACAACCGTGATCTGATGCCCCAGTTTCTTTGCCGCCATCTGACTCAGGTACAGACCGATTCCCGTTGATTTCCGTTCCATTCTTCCATTATATCCCGTATATCCTTTTTCAAAGATTCTCGGCAGATCCTCCGGTGCAATCCCCATTCCGGTATCTGTAACTGTCAATTTCTTTTCTTCACTGACAATAATCGTCACAGTTCCTTTCAGTGTATATTTCACCGCATTGGATAACAACTGTTCAATAATAAACGAAAGCCATTTCTCATCCGTCAAAACGATCTGATCTGTCCCTTCATAGATCAGACGGATTCTCCTTCGAATAAACTGTCCTGCATATTTACGGATCGATTTTCTTATAATTTCATCCAAAGGATACCGTGCGATCACCAGATCCTTCGTGCCACTGTCAAGACGCACATACCCAAGTACCATCTCCACATACTGCTCCACCCGGAACAGTTCGGCTTTCAGATTCTGATTCGTCTCGGTATCTTCCTGCTGGAGCAGCACATTCATCACAGCGATCGGTGCCTTGATCTGATGCACCCAGGTTGCATAATAGTCCTCCATGTCCTGACCGGACTTCTCCCATCTGGCATGTTCTTTTCTTTGCTGTTGTTCTTCTTTTCTGATTAGCTCCTGATATCCTGACTCAATCCCATCTTGTGCGATTGGAAGCGAATCCTCATAAGGTCCTTCTCCTTGCAGCAAATGTTCCAGCTTCTGCCCGGTTTTCTTATACCGCAAATATCCACAGAGAAGAAAAAGTAATCCAAATGCCAGACACAACACTGTCGGATAAACCGCTGCCTTCAGATTAATCTCTTCCAACACAAAAATCAGAAAAAGGATTCCCGCACACAGCAAACTCCACAGAAGCACAAATCGGATTCTTTTCAAATATTGTAAAAACATTTTTACTCCTTCTCGATGATATATCCACCGCCGACTTTCGTCTTGATAAAGCCTTCCATTCCCGCTTTTTCCAGCTTTTTCCGAAGTCTTCCGACATTGACTGTCAATGTATTCTCTTCGATATAATTGTCTGTCTCCCACAGCTTTGTCATCAGCGTGTCTCTGCTGACCACGCGTCCTTTATTCTCCATCAATGTCTGTAAGATACGAAATTCATTCTTTGTCAACTCAATTTTTTCTCCATTATAAGTCATTGTTGTATCATAGAGGTTCAGGATTGCTCCTCTATGTTCCAGCATCGGTACTTTTCCTGATAGATCATATGTTCTCCTCAGCAGAGCCTGAATCTTCGCTGTCAGTACACTTAAGTCAAACGGTTTTGCCACAAAGTCATCTCCGCCCATATTCATCGCCATGATAATATTCATATTATCCGCTGCTGAAGAGATAAAGATCACCGGAACGCTCGATATCTTACGGATCTCGCTGCACCAGTGGTATCCATTATAAAAAGGAAGCGTGATATCCAAAAGCACCAGATGTGGACCGTACTCTGCAAATGTCTCAAGAACCTTTGCAAAATCTTCCACATAACGTGCTTCATTTCCCCACGCTTCCATCTCTTTTTTAATTGCCCCTGCCATCACAAGGTCATCTTCTATGATTAGAATCTTATACATTCTGCGGATTCCCCTTTCGCTCTTATCCACTACTATATATCATAGTATACAGTATTTCAAGAGCACACGGTCATACCGTATCCGGCGAGATAACCCGCTGGATATGGATTGCAAGAAATCCGATTTCTTCTTTTGCGACCGGTTGTTTCAGCTGTCTGGACATATAGTCACACACTCTCTTCGCCGCCTCTCCGGTCCTTGGGTAATTCTGAAAAATGAAATCATTAAAGTCTGCATTCGTCCCTTCACCCTTACGGGTTCTCAGAATCATATAATACATATGACTCATCAGACGTGTACATCCAAGTGAGCCGCTCTCCAGCTTCTGATCGAATTCCTGTTCAATCATGGCAATCCCTTCATTTACAATCCTGGTCGCATCCAGAGTCTGGGATACTGCCTCATCAGAAAGGCCTGCATGGATATGTAGCGTAATGAATCCGACTTCATCCTCTGAGATTTCATATCCTGTCAGCTGCTGTATAATTTCCCGCCCTTTCAGGGCCACTTGATACTCCTCTCCAAACAACACACGGATATCCGGTGTAAATGGATTCGGAAGCTGGCGGTTCTCCTTCGCTCTCTTCGCTGCAAGCGCAATATGATCTGCCAACGGAAGCAGCATCTCATGATTGATCTTCTGAAACACGTTCTCTGCTTCTTCAATGATCTTTCCTGTTGCCTCAATAAACTCCGGGCGGATTCCATTGACTGTTTTCAGAACAGACTCTTGCTTTCTTCTTGTGACAAGAGAATATACTTTGGCTCCGGGAAGTTTCTCGATCTGTTCTGTAGGTTTCTTTCCAAATCCCACACCGTTTCCGAGAAGGATCATCTCCTTCCCTGTCTCAACATGATATACAAGAATCCCATTATTATTCAGAACTTTAATGACTCGATACATCCCCCCGGAGCCTCTCTTTCTTTCTCTTAATTCAAGCTTACGATTTCTGCTGTCTTCTCAAGCTTCTCTACTTTTCCGCTCTTAGACATTCTGATCTCTTCACCTTCCTGAAGACTTGTAAATACAACCATACATTCATCGGATTTTGCATGCTCTTGGATATATTTTATATCAAAACCTATCAGTTTGTCACCCTTTTTTACTCGGTCTCCGTCATTTACAAAAGTTTCGAATCCTTTTCCATCCAGATTTACAGTATCCACGCCAATGTGAAGCAGATACTCGGTTCCGTCATCACTAGTCAGACCAACTGCATGTTTTGATGGGAAGATAAAAGATACAGTTGCATCTTCAGGCGCATAAGCCATTCCCTCTTCCGGGCGAACCAGATAACCGTCTCCCATCATTTTCCCTGCAAATGCTTCGTCACACGCTTCTTCGATTGGTGCTGCCACTCCTGTGAATGGAGAGCAAAGCTCTTTCTTTACAGTTCCGGCTGCAACAGTTTTGTTCTCATCTTTCTTCGCTTCATCTTTTGTTTCTGCATATTTATTCGTTTCTTCTGCGCTGTTTTCGTTTTCTTTTGGAAGATATTCAACATCCGGAGCTTTCTCCAGATAATCTTCCAGATTGGATTTAATAACAGAAACAGCCGGTCCGTAGATTACCTGGATTCCCTGTCCTTTTCTTACGATTCCGGATGGGGATGTCATTCTTAAGACATCTTCATTTACCAGTTCCGGCTTTACTACCGTACAACGAAGTCTTGTCGCACAGCAGTCTACATCAGAAATGTTTTTCTTTCCACCAAGTCCTCTTGTGATCAGTGCGCTCTTCTGATCTTCCGGTGTCATTTCATTTTCAGAATCTGCATCATTTCCATCTACTTTTGCTTTATAATCAGCTTTTGTATACAGCTTCGTTTCCGCATCATCATCTTCTCTTCCCGGTGTCTTCAGATTCAGCTTCAGAATCAAAGTACGGAAGATGATATAATATAAGAAGAAATAAATAATTCCAACCGGGATGATTCTGATCCAGCTTGTCTTAGCATTTCCCTGAAGGATACCGAAAAGGAACAGATCAATAAATCCACCGGAAAATGTAAGTCCTACTGCAATATTTAACATATGTGCGATCATATAAGCAGATCCGGCAAGGATCACCTGTACCGCAAAAAGGATCGGTGCTACAAACAGGAATGAGAACTCCAGTGGCTCTGTGATTCCGGTCATCATACATGCAAGTGCTGCAGAAAGCAGAAGTCCGCCTGCCTGTTTCTTCTTTTCCGGTTTTGCACACTGATACATTGCAAGTGCCGCACCCGGAAGACCAAAGATCATGAAAATAAATTCACCGGAAAAATATCTTGTCGCATCCGCACTGAAATGTACTGTGGATGGATCTGCAAGCTGCGCAAAGAAGATGTTCTGACCGCCCTGTACCAGCTGTCCCGCAACTTCCATTGTTCCTCCAACCGCTGTCTGCCAGAACGGAAGATAGAATACATGGTGAAGTCCAAATGGAATCAACGCTCTCTTAATAATACCAAAGATCAATGTTCCAATATAGCCTGTTCCTGTTACAAGTCCGCCGAGTGCATAGATTCCATTCTGAACGGTTGGCCATACAAAATAGAGCACGATTCCGACAGCCACATAAGTCAATGTTGAAATAATCGGAACAAATCTTGATCCACTGAAGAATGACAATGCATTCGGAAGCTGGATTTTGTAAAACTTATTATGAAGTGCTGCTACTCCAAGTCCAACGATAATACCGCCAAATACACCCATCTGTAATGTCTGGATTCCGCAGACACTTGTCACAGTTCCTTCCAGAACTCCGGCTCCAAGCGTTCCGTCTGCAAGAAGATCTCCACGGATCAGAAGCATGGCATTCATTGTTGCATTCATTACAAAGAAAGAGATCATTGCCGCAAGTGCCGCAACTTCCTTCTCTTTCTTCGCCATACCGATTGCTACACCGACAGCAAAAATGATCGGCAGGTTATCAAAAATAATACTTCCCGCTTTGCTCATAATTGTGAGCAGGGAATTCAGAATTGTCCCCTCGCCTAAAATTGCCTGAAGATGATATGTCTCAATCATCGTTGCATTTGTAAATGAACTTCCTACTCCAAGCAGAAGTCCTGCTACCGGAAGAATTGCGATTGGAAGCATAAAACTTCTTCCGATTCTCTGCAATACTCCAAAAATCTTGTCTTTCATCTGTAATCCTCCTCGTATAAAATTTCTCATAGAGTTAGCGCAACAAAAAAAGCATAAACTAATCCTCAATAACGAAATCCACCTTATCTGGTGAACTTATTAAGGATAGTTTATGCCTGCTTTACCAGTAACACTCTATCGTGCGCTTTTCTCTTTTAACCACGTATAGTATAACCATACTCACTTCCAACAGTCAATCTGTAATATTCAACAATATTTATCCTGTTTATTTGTTGAATATGTTACTTAGTGATTATTTTAGTAAATTAAAGTTTTTCTTTTGATTTAAATTAACTTCTCTTCATTTTACGCTTCTGGCTTTTGCTTATTTGCTTTTGTAATATCCAGACGTACATTCACACCAAATGGATTGATTGCAACTCCCTTTGCATCCGGAATCAGTATCTCCGGAATCTTATCCGCCGGGATTGCTGCTGTCTTCATCTTCTTGCCCTGTGCAAATCTGGTAAATTCTATCATATCTGTAAAGATCGGCTGATACAGACTTCCGTCCGGCTGTCTCAGAAGTGGAACCTGATTATCTTCCTGAACTCCTACGATAAAGGTTCCTTTCTTATAATGCGCCATCATCTCTTCCTGAAGTTCCTTCACATTCTCCGGCATCTCCGGTCCGATATTGCGGTGCATCTCCTGCATCAGATACATTGCTGTCAGATGAAGTTCCGGATTCTCGATCAGTTTCTTTCCGTCAGGCAGTTCTTCCTTATTCTTACGAACTACAAGATGTTCCAGCTGAACCCTGATCTCCTCCTCTGTACCAACATTCACTGCCAGTGCATTCACGCCCATTGTATACAGATTTGTAAAAAATCCAAGTCTGACATTCTTTTCAATCTTGGCAATTCCTACATGATAACGATCTTCTGCAAGCGTCTTTGCCTTTTCCTTTGCAGACTCTTCCTGATAATAAACCAGAACCTCGTCATCAAATGTCTCTTCATCACAGAGGACAAACGGCATCTTCGTCACACCTGACATGATCACATAAATCTCTTCGAGATTTCGCAGATTCACCAATACCTGCTTCATCTCTGTACTGACAATTACTTTATTCTCATCCATCTCTTTGTTTTCCTTTCTGGTTGCTTTTCTTTACATTACAGTAGTGCAATGAAATGAGGTATAAATATAATACACCCTATGATCACAGCCATGATTGCCGTAAAAAGCACTGCACCAGCTGCCGTATCCTTCGCGATCTTAGCAAGTGGCTTTCTCTCCTCTGTCACAAGATCGACAACAGCTTCCACTGCCGTATTCACAAGTTCCAGTGAGATCACCATTCCAAAAAGGAGAAGACAGATACACCATTCCATCGGTGTTAATCCTACAAAGGTTCCAACTGCTGTTACAAGAATCACTGCAAGGCAATGAATCTTCATATTCCTCTCTTTTGAAATCCCTGTCCAGATTCCTTCAAAGGCATAGCCAAAGCTTTTGAATAAAGGCTGTTTTCGATTCTTCATTCGTATTCTCCTTTCGGATTCGTATCATAGATCAAGCAACAAATCTAATTTCTATGATACCACATCTGACTCCTTATCAAAAGAGGTATTTTCCTATTATTATCAAAAGAATACTCGGATTTCGAATCGCATATCCTTTTCACTTATTTACAAGCTTCAACCATACTCTTTACATATTCTGCAACATACGGCGCGCAGTCTTTTCCGTATTTCTCACACAACTTAACGATTGCACTTCCAACGATCGCACCGTCTGCGCTCTGACACATCTTCGCCGCCTGCTCTGGAGTGGAGATTCCGAATCCAACCGCACATGGAATATCATTTTCCTCTTTTACAAGCTTCACCATTGCTCCGATATCCGTCGTGATCGAGGATCTTGTTCCTGTTACACCAAGTGAAGAAACACAATATACGAATCCCGATGCTTCTTTTGCAATCATCCGGATTCGGTCATGAGAAGTCGGTGCAATCAATGAGATCAGATCGATTCCGTACTTTTTGCACACGATGTCAAATTCTTCTTTCTCTTCAAATGGAACATCCGGAAGAATCAGACCATCCATTCCGACATTTTTCGCTTTCTCAAGAAATCTTTCTGTTCCGTAAGAGAACACAACATTTGCATATGTCATAAAAACAAGTGGAATCTTTGTATTCTGACGGATTTCTTTTACCATATCGAAGATCTTATCTGTGGTCACGCCTCCTGTCAACGCACGCAGATTTGCTCCCTGTATAACCGGTCCTTCTGCTGTCGGATCGGAAAATGGGATTCCAAGCTCGATCAACGCCGCCCCTGTTTTCTCCATCTCATAGACGATCTGTTTTGTTGTCTCAAGATCCGGGTCACCACATGTGACAAATGGTATAAATGCTTTCTTCCCTTTAAATGCTTCCTGTATTCTACTCATGAAGATCCTCCCCTCTGTAACGTGCGATTGCTGCACAGTCCTTATCTCCGCGTCCTGAAATATTAATTACAATAATCTGGTCTTTTCCCATTGTCGGCGCAAGCTTTCTTGCATATGCAACTGCATGTGCACTCTCGATCGCCGGAATGATTCCTTCTAATTTAGAAAGGTACTCAAATGCATCGACTGCCTCATCATCTGTGATTGCTACATATTCTGCTCTTCCCTTATCATAAAGGTCTGCATGCTCCGGTCCGATTCCCGGATAATCCAGTCCGGCTGAGATTGAGTAAACCGGCGCAATCTGTCCGTACTCATCCTGACAGAAATAAGATTTCATTCCGTGGAAGATTCCAAGCTTACCGGTCGCGATCGTTGCAGCTGTCTCTGCTGTATTCACGCCGCGTCCTGCCGCCTCGCATCCGATCAGGCGCACGCCTTCATCTTCAATGAAATTATAAAATGCACCGATCGCATTGGATCCTCCGCCGACACAGGCAAGCACTGCATCCGGGAGTTTTCCTTCTTTTTCAAGGATCTGCTCCTTGATCTCTTTAGATATAACTGCCTGAAAATCACGCACGATCTGCGGAAATGGATGCGGTCCCATACAGGATCCGAGTACATAATGTGTGTCATCAATTCTTCTTGCCCACTCACGCATCGTCTCCGAAACAGCATCTTTTAAAGTACCAGTTCCACTTGTAACCGCGTGTACCTGTGCTCCGAGAAGACGCATTCTGTATACATTTAATGCCTGACGCTCTGTATCTTCTTTTCCCATGAAAACTTCACATTCCATTCCCATCAGAGCCGCTGCTGTCGCTGTTGCAACCCCATGCTGTCCTGCACCGGTCTCAGCGATCACTCTTGTCTTTCCCATCTTCTTCGCAAGAAGAACCTGACCTAACACATTGTTGATCTTATGGGCACCTGTGTGATTGAGATCTTCTCGTTTCAGATAAATTTTCGCCCCGCCAAGATCTTCTGTCATACGTGCTGCATAGTATAAAAGAGACGGTCTGCCTGCATATTCATTTAATAATGTATTCAGTTCGTCATTAAATTCTTTGTCATTTTTATAGTAGTTGTACGCCTTTTCCAATTCGATCACTGCATTCATCAGTGTCTCCGGAATGTACTGTCCACCATGGATTCCGTATCTTCCTTTTGTCATGGTTGTCTCTCCTTCTTTCTTGTTTCTATTGTTTTGGTAAATTTATTCGTTCACTTGTATACTCTTTTGTTTTCAAAAAATGTTTACTGCTTTCAAAATTTCTCACAGTTTTCACAGCTTGAAGAATTTTCTCACGATCTTTCTTTCCATCTGTCTCCACTGCACTGCTCAGGTCAATTCCCCAAGGGTGTATTCGCTGTATTGCCTCCGGTATGTTTTCCGGATTCAGTCCTCCTGCGAGGAAATACGGCCGCTTTGTCCAGCCTTCCAAAAGACTCCAATCAAATGTCTCGCCGGTTCCGCCTTTTCCATGATCGAGAAGAATCAGATCTGCACTGCTCGCTGCCGCCGCATCAAGATCTTTTTTCTCCTGAATCGAAAATGCTTTCATCACCGGATGGTCTGTCAGACTTTTCAACTTCTTTATATATGCCTCATCTTCCTGCCCGTGAAGCTGAGCGATCTGAATGGTTCCTTCATTTAATAATTGTGCGACCTCGCCGCAGTCTTTATTGACAAATACTCCGACCGGGCAAATCTGCGATTCAAGATTTTGAACCAGTTCACGAACTTTCGAAATGGATACATTTCTCCAGCTCTTCGGAACATCTATAATAAATCCACAATAATCCGGTTTTACCTCATTTATATTGGTAATATCTTCCGGGCGGCTTAATCCGCAGATCTTAATCTTGGGCATGTTCATTTTTTCTTGTCTCATACTATATCTTCCGCTAATTCATATCTAGCTGCCTTCCTGTCTGCTGCTTCAACTCCATCAATGCCGCTTTCCGATCAGATTTTCTCATCAGAAGTTCTCCGATCAGTACCGCATCGGTTCCATTTTCATAAAGTGCTTTCATATCTTCCACTCCGCGGATACCGCTCTCAGATACGAAAACTGTTTCCGAACTGACCATTTCTCTTAGCCGAATGCTATTCTTGATATCCACTGTGAAATCTTTCAGATTCCGGTTATTTACACCGATAATCTTTGCACCGATCTTCTGTGCTCTTAAGATTTCTTCTTCGTTATGTGTTTCTACCAAAGCAGATAATCCGAGTTCGTCTGCCAGCTGATGATACGCTTTTAACCTGCCATCTTCTAATACCGAACAGATCAGAAGTACTGCCGAGGCTCCCATTGCTTTTGCCTGATAGATCATATATTCATCACAGGTGAAATCTTTTCTGAGCACCGGAATGGATACATTTTGCACGATTTCTTTCAGATACGCATCACTGCCCCGGAACCAAAACGGTTCTGTCAGACAGGAGATTGCTGCCGCGCCGCCTGCTTCATAGTCTCTGGCGATCTCAACATATGGAAAATCCGGTGCGATTAATCCTTTGGAAGGAGAAGCTTTCTTTGCCTCGCAGATAAAGGATAATCCGTCTGCCCGAAGTGCCTGTTCGAATGCAGGGATTTGATCTTTAATTCCTTTTTCTTCCGCCTGTCTTCGAACCTCTTCTAATGGAACTATTTTCTTTTCTTCTTCGATCCGCTCTTTCGTGTGCTCGGTAATTTTCTCGAGTATATTCATACTATTTGTTCCTCTTTTTCTTTCAAGTTGCTTCTTCCATTCTCCCCTGCATAGCCGGGGATCAGACTTTTTATTTATTACTTTCTTCTTTAAACTGCTCCAGCTTCTTCAGTGCAAGTCCTTCGTCAATGATCTGTTCCGCTTTTCTTACACCTGCTTCGATTGAATCTGCTTTTCCTGCAAGATAGATTGCTGCTCCTGCATTCAGGCAAACTGCATTTCTCTTTGCTCCCTGCTCTTTTCCTGAAATGATATCCAATGTGATCTGTGCGTTTTCCTGAGGTGTTCCTCCTGTCAGTGCGCCTTTTTCGCATCTCTCATAACCAAACTGCTCCGGTGTGATCTCATAGCTTGTAAATGTTCCGTCTTTAATCTCACAGACTGTAGTCGGTGCACACATGGAAATCTCATCTAACTTATCCTGTCCGTAAACGACTATTCCGCGGACGACTCCGAGATTCGCCATGACTCTTGCAAGTGGCTCTACAAGGCTTTCATCATAAACTCCCATCAGTTCCATGTTCGCTCCTGCCGGATTGGACAATGGCCCGAGAATATTGAATACCGTGCGGATACCGAGTTCTTTACGGATCGGTCCGACGTATTTCATTGCAATATGATAATTCTGTGCAAATAAGAAACAGATCTGAATGTCTTTGAGAAGCTGTGTGCTGCGCTCCGGTGCGACATCGATCTTCACTCCAAGTGCTTCAAGTACATCTGCCGCACCGGACTTAGAAGATGCTGCACGGTTACCATGCTTTGCGACCGGGATTCCTGCTGCCGCAATCACAAGGGAGGATGTTGTTGAAATGTTAAATGAATTTGCTCCGTCTCCCCCTGTTCCTACGATTTCCAGCACATCCATGTCATGCAAAAGCTTGATGCAGTGTGCACGCATTCCCGCTGCTGATGCTGTGATCTCATCGATTGTCTCACCTTTCATGGAAAGTGCTGTCAGATATGCTGACTTCTGAACATCCGATGCCTTTCCTTCCATAATCTCATTCATTACTTCTTCTGCTTCTGTATAGGTGAGATTTTCTTTCTTTGATAATTTTATAATTGCTTCTTTGATCATTTCTTAATTCTCCTTCAATGCTTTTGCATAGTTAATAAAGTTCTCTATCATCTGAAGTCCTTGTGGTGTCATTACTGATTCCGGATGGAACTGTAACCCAAAGATCGGATATTCTCTGTGTTCCATCGCCATGATCTCGTTATCTTCGCTTCGCGCTGTCACAACCAGTTCTTCCGGAAGTGTCTCTTCCTTTACTGCAAGCGAATGATATCTTGCCACCTGGATTGGAAATGTCAGATTCTGAAAGAGGACACTGTCTGTCTTTACATCTTTCAGCTTTGAAGTCTTCCCGTGCATCAGCTGTCCGGCGTGACCTACGGTTGCTCCGAATGCTTCCGCCATTGCCTGATGTCCGAGACATACCCCGAGCATTGGAATCTTTCCTTTCAGCTTCTGAATTGCTTCGATACAGATTCCGGCATCAGAAGGTTTTCCCGGCCCCGGTGAGATTACCAGCGCCTCTGGTGCAAGTTCCAGAATCTCTTCCGGTGTGATCTGGTCATTTCGAACAACCTTTACTTCTGAATTCGTCTGATCTTTTTGTATGCCGCTTATTTCTGATTCTACTCCTGCGATAAACTGATACAGGTTATAGGTAAAGCTGTCATAATTATCAAGTAATAGTATCATTCCAATCCTCCTTTCGCAGTTTCCACAGCCTGAAGTACTGCCCCTGCCTTATTTAAACACTCCTGGAATTCATTTTCCGGGATACTGTCTGCTACGATTCCGGCTCCTGACTGTACACGAATGTATCCATTTTTCTTATAAGCAAGACGGATGGAAATGCATGTATCTACATTTCCTGCAAAATCGAGATAGCCGACTGCTCCTCCGTAGATGCCTCTCTTCTCCTGTTCAAGTTCTGCGATAATCTCACATGCGCGGATCTTCGGTGCTCCGGAAAGCGTTCCTGCCGGGAGAATCGCATCGACTACGTCCAGTGCATCTTTATCTTTCCGAATCTTGCCTGTTACTGTGGAACCAATATGCATCACATGGGAATATCTCTGGATTTCCATATATTTATCAACTTTAACTGTTCCCGGCTGGCTGATCTTGCCGACATCATTTCGCCCAAGATCTACAAGCATGTTGTGCTCTGCAAGCTCTTTCTCGTCTGCAAGTAGCTCTTTCTCCAATTCCTGATCTTCCTCTTCGGTCACGCCTCGCTTCCTTGTACCGGCAAGAGGAAAAGTGCACACCTGTCCGTTTTCTAACTTCGCCAGCGTCTCCGGTGAAGCCCCTGCCACTTCAATATCATCACTTGAAAAGTAGAACATATACGGAGATGGATTCGAGGTTCGAAGCACCCGGTAGGTATCAAAAAGACTTCCTTTTGCCTTCGCTGTCAGCGGATTGGATAAAACGACCTGGAAAATATCACCTTCATAAATGTATTCCTTAGCTTTCTCAACCATCTTGCAATAATCTTCTTTATCCACTCCCGGATGGAACTCTTCTTCTAAAACAAGTGGTCGGAAATCTGCCTGCGCCCCGCTTCGGATCAATCGTTCCATCTCTTCTAATTCCTGCTTCGCGTTCGTATAATTTTCTTCCAGATCACCTTCCAGCTTCACGCCTGTAATCAGGATCAGCTTCTGTCTGTAATTGTCAAATACGATGACACGGTCAAATAACATCAAGTCCGCATCCCGGAAATCTCTTACTGCCGTTTTTGCTGCTGTCTTTCCTGTAGTCTCATTCTTCTCTTCCAGGACTGGCTTCAATGTCGGTTCTGCATATTTGATGTAGTCATAAGAAAAATATCCGACAAGTCCTCCGGTAAATGGAGGAAGTCCCGGAACAACCGGACTTTTATATGCTTCGAGAATTTCTCTTAGAACCTTTCCCGGATGGTCGGTTAAAACTTCCCGTCTGGTCTTATCCTCATCTTCATGCCCTTCGCTGATGATCACACGCCCATCGGTACAGGTGATCTCCATCGTTGGTGCATATCCAAGGAAGGAATATCTTCCCCACTGCTGTCTGTCCTCCGCACTTTCCAGCAGATAGCAATGCTTGCTTGCCGCCCGCAGCGTCCGCATCACATTAATCGGCGTAAATGCATCTGCATACAGCTCTTTGCTGATCGGAACTCGCTTGTATCTGCCTTGTTCAGCGTAGGATCTGATTTGTTCTAATGTCTTGTCCATGTGTATTCCTCCTTGAAGTTATGCTGCAAAATGAATTTCTCTTTTATCCCGATAGGAAATATATGTTTATGGTAGAAAAAAAGTCCTTGACAGAATATTCCTATTCTGTCAAGGACGGTAAATCTAAATCTTTTCCGCGGTGCCACCTTGATTCACGGGTACACTCCCCTGCGCTCTGTAAGATACTAACATATCTCCGGCAACTGACGTATGCCCACACGTCACAGAGTACTCGGATTCTCAAATCCTTTGACTGTGCCCTCAGCGGTCCATTTGGCAACCTGCATCTCGATCCGGCTCTCAGCTTCCCGGACTCTCTGTGCGCGCATAATTACTTTAATCTCCGCTTCATCGGTTTAAAGCGTTATTCCATTTGCTAGGAGTTTATCACTTTAAAGTGATAGTGTCAATGCACTATTTTAATCTTTTTCGCGAAATTGTTGAAAAATTTTCTCAATTTTCTTGTCTTTATTTTCTTTTTCTCTTCCATGCAAATCCGCCAACTCCTGCTCCGAGTGAGGAGAATGCAAGTCCTAATAAGCCAAGAACATTTGCCGGATCACCTGTCTTTGCGGCTTTTGATCCACTTGTTCCTTTGGAGGCTGATCCATCCGTAGTTGTTCCTGCCTTCTTTGTAACAGTCGGAGTTGCACTTCCATTCTGACTTCCCACCTGATTTCCATTCTTTTCAAGTGCTTTGATTGCTGCATTCAACTCATCTGTTGCTTTATCAACTTTTTCCTGGCTTTCTTTTGCATTTAATGCGCTCTTAGCGTCTGTCAGTGCACTCTGCAATGCCTTCCAGCTGTCAACTGTGTAATCAGCTTCTTTCAGAGCTGCCGCATCACTGATTACTTTCTCAAGGGAAGAAGTATCAACTGCTGCCGGCTCTTCTATCTTAACAAGTGCTTCAACAGCTGCGTTGAGGTGGCTTACTGCCTCGTCTACAGTTGCCTGAGTTTTTGGATTTTTCAATTCATCTTTTGCTTCCTGAAGTTCCATCTGCATAGATGCCCAGCTTTCCGCTGTGTATTCAGCTTCTTTCAGGGCTTCTGCTTTTGCAATAGCTGCCTCAAGCTCTGTTGTTGTGATTGTTTTATCCTCAGATTCTTTTACAATGTTCTCCTCTGTTGCCTGGAATTTGTATGTCACGTCATTATATCCAAATGCTGTCAGTGTAATGGTCCAATATCCTGTTCCATCCGTTCCTTCCGGAAGTGTACAACGAAGAGAATCTGTCAGTCCAAGCTGGATTCCCATTGCTTTGTGCATCCAGTTATCTGCTGCAAATTTTGTTCCATAAGTAGCTTTTGCATTTGTATATGTGCTGTCATCTCCATAGTAAGTCCATGTAACAGTCTGGAGATTTGATCCAAGATCACCATAATTTCCTGTCAGATCAACTCTTAAGAATTCTCCATAAGATCCGCTTGCTTCTTTTACTGTCAGCCCTGCTTCCTCTGCTGTTGGTGCTGTCTTGAGTGCCTGATCTTTGATTCCGGACTCTGATCCATGATTCACTCTTGCAGAGAAACTGAAAGATCCATCCTCATTCTTTGTTGCTGTTTTCAGACCGTTTGTATTCTCTGTTACATTGGCAACCAGTCCTGTATAGCTTACCAGATTCTTTTCTGAATATCCTCCTGCAAGTTCACTTCCGTTTTCGATCACACGATAGCTTGCTTTCAGTGCATCCAGATCAGATGTTTTTACTTTCACCGGCACATATTTCAGTCCGAGTACATCATACTCTGTCATCTTTGTTGTTGCACCGGATTCTTCTGTGATCTCTCCTCTGTTAAATGTAATCTTGCTTCCGTCTGTCAGAACTGCAGTAGTTCCATCTGTCCAGTACTCTACTGCATACTCTTTTCCATTTTCCGCCTTGATTACTGCGTTGCACTGGAAAGAACCTCTGTGAAGTCCATGATTTACTGTAGCTCTTGTTACAGTATCGAATGCACCCTTGTCAGACTCTCCTTTTGAATCCTTTGCATCTGAAGAAGATGTATTTCCTGCTGCCTGCACATTTTCAGCAGCCCAGTACTCTGCCCAGCTAAGTCCTACATATGCGTAAGTATACTCACTCTCCTGTGATAAAGTATAAGTGAATTCACAATCCTTTGCATAGCCTGTTGCTTTCACTGTAATCTTAAATTCCTGTCCATTTTCTGCATTCTTAAACGGAGCTACAGTTGTATCAATTGTTCCATCTTCTTTGATGATCTTCACTGCACGTTTTCCTGTTGCCGCATACTCTGTTCCGTCAACTGTTACAGATTCGATATTCTTTACATAAGAAGTTACATCCTCTGCTGCATATCCTTCCGCCGCTACAAGTGCTGCACTTTCACTGTTAAATACAACCGGTACAGCTTCTGTTGTCAATTCAAAATCTGTCGTAAGATCTGCATATTTTCCGGATTTATCAGATACTTTCAGAGTATATTTGCCTATCTCAGCGCCTTTTGTCTTATAGGTAAGTACTCCGTCTTTTACCTGAACATCCTCAAGACCTTCAACTGTATATTCTGCCTGATAATCGTCAGGAAGGCCTTCTACAGTTACATTTACTTTTCCACTTTCAACATCTGCATTCTCTGCTGCGATAGTTCCATTGAATTTAACCGGCACATACTGATCTGCATCAATCTCATAGATTCCATTATCTGTGTAATATGTGATTTTATTGATTGTCTGACCCATCATCTTTTCATAATTTTTTGAGTCCAGTGTGTTTCCATGAGATGTTGTCACAAATCCTGTACTCCATGCCAGTTCTTTCTTTTTCCAGATATTTTCAAGATGACGAAGTCCGTAGTTGTCTCCTTCTTTTGTGCTGATCACAACTCCATATACTGTATTAACTGTTTCTGGGAGTCCATTTACATCTAATTCATAATCTCCATACTTTGTATCTGTTGTGAAATCAATTGATGCATCACTCAACTTCTGTGCAGTTGCACCTTTCACTTCACTAAAGCTGAGTGAACCATCTGCATTTACTGTTGCTTCCTTATAATAGGAAGGAGTCTCACTTAAAATATAGTAAGAATAGCTTGCGCTCTCGAATAACGCATCTTTTCCATTATATTCTGTTGTTGTCTCTTTTCCTTTCATATTCACTGTAATAGAAAGCTTGCTGTCATCTGTGATCTGTGTATAGTTTTTCAGTACAGATGCATCACTAATCTTAACCGGATATGTAATACCTGTAATATCTGTTCCATCACTGTTTACATGATAAGATCCAGCTACAAGTGTTGATCTTGTTTTCGCTTTTGTAGCGGAGGATACACTGTCTGCTCCTGCTACCTGATCAGCTGCATAAAATTCAGAATATGGAATATTCATCAACACATACGTTTCTTTCACAACTTCTGCCTTTTTCAATGCCTTCACTGCTGCATTCAACTCATCTGCCGCTGTGTCCACTGCACTCTGGGATTCCTTTGCTTTCAGAGCCGCCTTCGCTACAGTTAATTTTGTCTGCATTGCACTCCAGCTGTCTGCTGTATAATCAGATTCTGTCAGTTTCTCAGCCGCTGCGATTGCTGACTCCAGCTTTGCTGTGTCAATGGTAACTGTCTCCCCAGCTACCGGAGCTGACTGGATTGCTTCAAGTGCAGCTTTTTTAATTGCATCAGAAGTACGTGTTGCACCGGAAACTGTATCCCAGCTGTTAATTGTATCTTCTGTAGCAGCCTGTCCTTCAAGCTTTGTTTTAAATCCTTTTGATTTGGAATATGCTTTATTAAAGTAGGATGCATTTTCTTCGTCATATCCTTCTTTCGGTGTGACTGTGATCTCAGAGAATTTTCCATCCTCTACTTTCAAGCTTACTTCTACATCATATTCTTCCCACTCATCGTCACTGTCATCTTCTGTTCTGGTTACATGAGCCGTCTTTGTATAAGTTCCATCCTTTGCAGTCTGACTTCCTGTTGCCGCAAAGATCGTTGACGGGCAAAGTCCTACTACCATAGACATTGCCACTGCCATGGACATTGCCTTTACTTTCATTTCTTTGTTTTTCATAGAAACCTCCTTTTTAACTAAAATAGTTACATACAGATCCTGCCTGTCGCAGTTCTGCTTTCCTGCTCCCGCATGGAATATATTATCAAGTTAGCTTTTACTAACCTGTAATCAAAAAGTATTATTATCTATACTGTCCTTACAGCTTCTTTCTTCACAACCGGTAAAATCTTTCCTGCGACAATTCCAATCACGAACCCTGTCACTGTTCCTGCCACAAGAAGAACCGGCAGATAATAAATCAGTTTCAGATTCTCCACCACTGCCATCGCAACAAGAATCTGTCCTATATTATGAAAGACGCCGCCAGTGATACTTACTCCTACAATGGAAATTCCATCCATCTTCTTTACAAGTACCATGGCAAGAAGGCTGACAACCGCCCCTGCCAGACTGTAAATGATCGACATTCCATTTCCAAAAAGAAATCCTGTCAGAAGTACACGCAGTACCGATACTGCCAGTACCTCCGGAATTTCCAGAAAATAAAGACCTGTTACAGTGACCAGATTAGCCACTCCAAGCTTCATCCCCGGCACTCCAAAATTAATTGGGATCAGGCTTTCCACATAACTAAAAATCATTGCCAGCGCAACAAGCATTGCCATATTCGCAAGTTTTTTATTTCTATTCATACATTCTCCTTTACAGTCGAACAATTGATTTATTTAGAAATTGTATCCGGTAGATGTTCCTTTTCACTTTGAGAATCATCAGAATTCTCAACCTCTTCTATTTCCACAACCAGCTTGTGAGGCAGGCAGACAATTGTCTGTGTCCGGTTATTGATCTTTCCCTGCTCTTCGCAATATCCATCCGGACAGTCAGCCTCTTCCATGTAAGCTTTTCCATCCTCAATCTGGACACGGTTGTAAAAATCTCCTTCCTGCACTTCGATCACCTGATCTTCATCCAAAGCATATCTTCCGTAAACTTCTCCATCCACCTTGATCACAACCTGTTTTTCCTGAATTTCTTTTTGCCCGCTTTCCTTTGCCTGTACATACTGCATCAGGTTCATCACAAGAAACAGTACACATGCCGCAAAGAGGATTCCGCCTCCTAAAAACAGATCTTTTTTCTTCATCTATTACACTCCTGCCCAGATCATAATTACAAGTAACAGAATTGCCCGAAGAATCGTAAACCAGAATTCATTTCCCTTCAGACCTTTGATTCCTGTATGGATATGCTTCTTTGGACAGGTATCAATACATTTCTGGCATTGGAAACAATCTCCCTCGACTTTGAGTGATCCGTCTTCCGGGAGTCCGATCCCGGATGGACATTTCTTCGTGCATCCGCTGCAGCCTTTGATGCAATTTTCTCTGTCGCGGTGCAATGCAAAGAACGGAAGCACCGGAAGCAATGAGAATACTGCTCCCATCGGACACAGATTCCGACAGAAAAATCTTTCTTCCAGACACATCCCCACAATAATAAGAAGTAGTAATATCACTCCCGGCAAATATCCCTGCAAATGGAAATTTCCTGCATGCAGCATAGAAAAAACATCCCACGGGCTTGTCCCTTTTGCCTTTCCGTATATTCCTGCAAAACAAAATACTGCAATTACAGTCAATACCAGATATTTCAAATAACTTAACTTCTCTGTGATCTTTTCTGAAAGCAGCACCGGCTTTTTCTTTCTCTTCTTAAAGCACCAGATATAAAATGCATGAATTCCATCTCCAAGACTTCCGAATGCACATGCGAATCCACAGAAGAATCTTCCGAAAAGAATCGTATACGTGCAGAGAACAACCAGCACAGTCACAAAAGGGGGCATCCCGATTGCCTCACCTACTCCTATCTGTGTGAAAATATATTTTACACCGGCAAATGCTGTTGTATACACAGATGGCAGAAACAGAAAATAAAGGATCTGAATCAAGGCACGAAGCCAAGTATGCAATTTTTTAATTTCTTTTGCTTTTAAATTATGTATGTTTAACTTCTTCACACTACTCTACCGCCTGTTCCAATGCCTGTTCTGCTGCATTTTTAATTCCTGTCGAACTGAACGTTGCGCCGCTGATCGTATCAACTTCTGCACTCTGCGCCTCTATGATCTTCGGAATGATATCTTCCGCCATTGCAAGATATGCACTGTCTTCCTTCTCGGCGGAAGTCACTTCTACCGCTTCAATCTTTCCATCTTTTACAGTAACTTCTACCGCAACCGTTCCGCCAAATCCATCCGCTTCTCCGGTATAGGTTCCATCCTTGTATCCTGCTCCATCTCCTGAATCACTCCCTGACTCAGAATCACTGCCGGCACCAGATGACTGTATCTCCAACTGTGCATTCAGTTTTGCGATTTCCTCATCCTTCGCACGGACATCCAACACTTCATTATATCCGAAAAGGACACCGACGATTGCCAGCAGACTAAACAGTCTTACGATAAACTCTTTCATCCTACTGCGCCTCCGTCTCTTCTGGTCTTAAAGCCATTTCCAGTGCCTTTTTGCATCCGTCAATAATCGCATTCGAAGAACAGGTTGCTCTGGATACCGTATCAATTTCTTCCGGCATTCCTTTGGTAATAATCTGGGAAACGACACCTTTTTTGCTTGAAGTTCCATTTGCCGCCTTCTTGATATAGCTGTCATTTGCTGCATCCCCATCTCCTGACACGTCAGTAATGGATACAATTTTGTCATTTCGTATTGTCACCTTCATAGAAAGCTGATACTCTGTAAAATCTTCATCCTCATCCGGCTTACATGGTACACTCACCTCATAAGTTCCATCGATGTATTTTGTCTTCACTTCTTCCTCTTGATCTGACTTCTTTTTCTCAAGCTGTGCAACTGCAAGGTTCAGATTTTCCACAGCTTTATCAACCGTCTGCTGTTCCACTGTTTCATTTGCAGCTGTTTCCAACAGCTCTTTTGCATCATTCAGTCGGAGACTCAGAACCGCCCAGCTACTCTGCGTATACTCCTCCATCACAAGTGCTTCTGCTGACTTGACTGCATTTTCCAGTTCCGTTGTATCTGCTTTCTCTTCAATGGATTCTCCATTCGTTACTTTCTCCGCCTGTTTCAAAGCATTCTTTATTGCTCCGAGAAGTCCCTTAGAACTGTAAGTTGCACCAGATACAGTATCTACATCTGTATTCTGATTTTTAAGCACATTTTTCACTACATCCATTGCGCGGTTGAAAAATGCTTCATCATCTGATGTCTCTGTGACTAAAATTGCTTTGATTGTATGCTCCTGGATCACCACAGCTACCGATACATTTCCACTGTATCCTTCCGCTGTTCCATAATAGATTCCTTCTTTGTATGGAACTGTTCCGGTTGTGGATGTACTCTGATCCTGACTGGAAGAACTGTTCGAGCTATTCGTTTCAGATGAATCCGAAGTCGCTCCATTTCCACTCACTGCCGCCTGACTTAATGCATCTCTTACTGCCTGGATGATTCCAACCGAACTGTACGTTGCTCCAGACACGGTATCTACATTGGTGCTCTGACTACTGATGATCGCATTGATCAGTGCAGAGGCTTTGGAAATGTATTCGCTTCCATCTTGATTCTCCATAATCTGGATGTCTGTGATCTTTCCGCCACTGATCTCAACCTTTACTTTCAGTGTTCCACCAAATCCAGTCCCTGTTCCGTAATAAGTTCCGTCCTTATATGCTGCCGGGTCTTCCACTGTTGCGACAGAAGTAGAACTTCCTGCTGCCGCGCCGCCACCAGACTGTGACTGTCCTGTTGTTCCGCTGTCTTTTTCTCCTGTCAGTGCATTCTTCACCGCACTGATGATTCCCCGTGAACTATAGGTTGCCCCTGAAACAGTATCGACTTCCAATGTCTGTCCTTCGATGATCTTATCGATCACCGCCTGTGCACGTTTGAAAAATGCTGCATCGTCAGATGAACTCAGAATATCGATTGCAACGATCTGTTTGTCTTTGATTTGAACTGCAACCGTGATCTCTCCTGCATAACCTGTTCCAGTTCCCTTATAAACACCATCCGTCAGATCAAAAGAACCTTTTACCGCCTGCTCCTGCTCTTCTGACTTTGTAGTCTCTTCTTTTACAGAATTCGTTTGCTCCTGCGCTGCATAAACCGGTGGCTGATATCCACTCAGGGTGCCTGCTACACAGGATGCCACAACTGCTACCGAAAGTACCGGTGCAAATGGTTTCAGCTTCTTTCCTGTTTCTTTAAAATCCATTTTTCCTCCAAAATCTACTCTGTCTTACACTTTTCTATCGAATGATCTCAACTGTTCTCTCCGTTGAAAAATCATTTTCCAGCCCTTCTGTTACATATAGCGTCCCATCATCACTCATAAGGATTGCATCAAAATCATCCTTATGTTCTCTCCAGAAATCTGCCGCTTTCTCTTCTCCCATAATAAAAAGTGAAGTAGAAAGTCCATCTGCCAGTGTTCCGTCCGTACTTACAATTGTTACAGATACAAGTCCGCTTTCTGCCGGGTATCCGGTCTTTGGGTCAATGATGTGATGATACGTCACACCATCCTGTTCAAAATACCGTTCGTATCCTCCCGAAGTGATAACAGCCTTATCCTGAACACTCAGAATTCCCAGATAATCTTCTGTGTCATCCGGACTCTGCACTGCAATCTTCCATTTCGTTCCATCCGTCTTTGTTCCGAGTGCTTGCACATTTCCGCCAAGATTCACTAACCCACTTGTGATTCCATTGTCTTTGTAAATGTCCATAATTCTGGATGAGGTATATCCTTTTGCAATTCCTCCGAGATCGATTTTCATTCCTTCTACGCCGAAAGATATCTTTCTCGTTTCTTTGTCACAAGAAATGTTTCCCGCATCAGTGAGTGGAAGAAGTTGATCCAATGTCTCCTGTGACGGAACCTGGAAGTTCTGTGTTGGGAATCCCCATGCTTCCATCACCGGATAAATCGCAATATCAAACGCGCCATCTGTCTCCTGATAAAGTTCCAATGCACGTTCCGTCAGATAACCTGCATCTTCGGAAAGCTCTGCACTTCCATCTGCGTTCAGTTTTGCGATCTCGCTGTCTTCATCTCCTGTCGATAAAAGTGCGTCCAGACGCTCAATCTCTGCCTGTGCTGCATCAACGGCTGCTTCTGCATTTTCTCCATACGCAGTCACTGTCATATAGGTATCCATTGCAAAAATATCTCTGGATGCTTCTTGAATATCATCCGACTGGTTCTGTGCACTTTCTGACGATATTTCGGATTTATCTGCTGTCTTCTGTCCGCATCCGACCAACAGGGCCGATGCACAAAGACAGACTGCAAGTAAACATTTTATATTTTTTAATTTCATGTAATCGCTCCTGGTTATGCTTTTCTAACTCGTGTTAGTCCAACTAACTCCGTAAGTATACAGGATGTCTATTATCCAGTCAATTGGATTTTTATTATTTGAGAACTTTTCTCATTTATCTGTTTTAAACTTATATATTTTTCTCATGAACAAAGAATGTGCCTCGGCACATTCTTGCGCCTGCGGCGTTGCTAAGCGCCAGTGGCGCTTGTTTAGCAAGGACCGAAGTGGAAACGTAGACCGCTTGCAACACCTACCTTGTACGCCGCAGTGCGCATCCTGAGCGGAGCGTTTTTTATATATTAGGAAAGGACTTTCCTAATATATAAAAAAGAGAGACGAAAATTTCATCTCTCTTTTCCTTCGCTTTATATTCTTTTTTTACTTCCTCGAGAAAATATGTTTCACAAATACATAGATCATAATCACCACTGCCATCAGATATCCGAAGGCTCCAAGCGCCGGGATTCCCATAAACTTCGGTGTCATATCCGTTGTACAGATAATACTTGAACTGATCAGAAGTGCCATGACCCACAGACCCATAACAATATTCCTTACAAGTCGTCTCAAAAGAAATGCCAGATCCTTTGACACGCGCAGATCAAGGTTTACTTTTGACTGTCCTTTCATGAATTCATCCATTAAGTCCGTCGTCATGGAGGGAAGGTCAATCATCTTCCGCACAGATTTCAAAAGGCTTCTTCCTGTGTTCCTCAATTCCTTCTTAAAGTTAAAATTGTGAAGAAAATCCGCAGCAAGTCTTGCTCTGGCAATCTCCACCATATTGATATCCGGTGCGATATTGGAAAGTACACCTTCCATATGCGTAAGTCCTCTGGCTAGCATCGTCAGTCCATGTGGCATCATGATCTTATTTTCTTTCATGACTTCCATCAGATCCGTCATGACCTCTGCCACATTAATCTTGCCCATATCGGTACTTCCGTATTTCAAAAGCAATCCTTCAATATCTTCGTAAAGTTTTCTCTGCTCCGGTCGTTCTTTGAATTCGCCCAGTCCGAGAACCGCCTTTAGGATCAGACCAACATCATTCAGTGCAACGCCTTCGATCGCAAGCGTGATCATCTCACGGTCATGCTCTGTCAGTCGTCCCATCATACCCATATCAATCCAGACAATCTTTCCATCACGGATCTTAACATTTCCGGAATGCGGATCAGCGTGGAAGAACCCATCATCCATTACTTGCTTGATATAGTTATCTACAAGTTTGCTTCCAATTTCTTTCAGGTCATAGCCATCTTCAAGAAGTTTCTCCTTCTCATCAATTCCACAGCCGTCAATGTATTCCATCACAAGCACATGCACGGTTGTATATTGTTGATACAGAACCGGTGTCTGGACGAAATTGACATCTTTATTTCTTCTGGCAAATTCTTCGATATTCGATGCTTCGGTCAGGAAATTCATCTCATCTCTTGTCACTGACCAGAGTTCGTCAAGCACAAGATCAAAATCAGCCATTCCTTTCAGACTGATCGGTGGCATCAGCTTGATTGCTTTACGGATAAAATCAATATCTCGCGCCATCATTTCATAAATGCCTTTTCTCTGGATCTTAACGACAACCTCTTCTCCTGACTTTAAGACTGCTCTATGTACCTGCGCAATTGATGCAGAACCGATTGGCGTCTCTTCGATCGATGCAAATACCTTCTTCCAGGAACGCCCATAAGACTCATCAATTACAGACACTGCCTCCTCGAAAGGCATCGGTCTTGCATCCGTGCATAATTCCATCAATTCATCGCAATATGCCTTCGGAAGAATGTCCGAATGAAGTGCCATAATCTGTCCGATCTTCACAAAAGTCGGACCAAGATCCTCCATAATCAAACGAAGTTTCTTCGGACTAAGTCCACGTGTAATATTATGTTTTCGAAGTACAGAAATAATCTCTCTAAATCTTGAATTATTTGTTCCCTTTTCTTTCTCACTCATATCTGTATTCTCCTGCTGTCTCGGTGACGCGTTCCTCTTTTCTTCAGTATCCCTTGCTGATAGTTCAAAAGTAATAGTCACTTTTTTCTTTCTTGAGAAAGCAGAAAAGCCGCTTTTCGGCAGCTTCTCTGATATTTTTACTCTTCTTTTGTATCTTCCTCAACTACTTCTGCATCTTCTACATTTTCAACATCTTCCACTGTATCTTCTGCATTCACCTCTTCTGCCTCCGAATCTACAGTTGACTCTTTCGCCTTGATCTGAGCCTTCAGTGCTTCTAACTGCTCCGGTGTCATCTTGTCGAGAAGTTCGCTTAATTCTTCCGGTGTAGTGACTTTGACTTTCACATTCACATTGTTCTTTACTGTCTGCTTCAGATTATGCTTGAGTTCCTCATTCAGAACCTTCCCCTGCTCCACTGTAAGTTCGCCTTTTTTTACCATATCATCAAGAACGTCCTTTGACTTCTCTGCAGTTGTAGCAACCGCTCCGATTCCAGCCAGTATTACCTTCTTTAAGTTGTCTGTTAATTTTTCCATAATGCCTGTCTCCTTCCGTAATTGTTCTGTCTCGCATCACCTGTGGAGATGAGAGTCATCACATATATGATATTTAGATTCTACAACTTTCTCATTATTTCGTCTAGTATTCTAGCCCATTTTCTGTACTTGTTTCACAATAATTTAATAGGTTCTTTATAAATTTCAATACTTTTTCACAAAGAAAGTGCCTGAAATGTTACATTTTTAACTATTTGTAACTTTTCTTTTCTATTTCTGATTGTTAAAATAAAAACATAAAGTAACGGGAATGAATTTCCCGAAAATCTGTTTTTAAAAAAGGAGATCGAAAATCATGGCAAACAGAATTATGTTAAATGAAACATCTTATCATGGAGCAGGCGCAATCAAAGAGATCGCTACAGAAGCAAAAGCAAGAGCATTTAAGAAAGCTTTTGTATGTTCTGACCCTGATCTGATCAAATTCGGAGTTACAAAGAAAGTAACAGATATTCTTGATGAAAATGGACTTGCTTACGAAATTTATTCTGATATCAAAGCAAACCCAACAATCGAAAATGTACAGCACGGAGTAGAAGCATTCAAGAAAGCTGATGCAGATTACATCGTTGCAATCGGTGGTGGTTCTTCTATGGATACTTCCAAAGCAATCGGTATCATCATCGCAAACCCGGAATTTGAAGATGTAAGAAGCCTTGAAGGTGTTGCACCGACAACAAAACCTTGTGTTCCGATCATCGCAGTTCCAACAACAGCCGGAACAGCTGCTGAGGTTACAATCAACTACGTTATCACAGATGTTGAAAGAAAGAGAAAATTCGTTTGTGTTGACCCACATGACATGCCGGTTATCGCAGTTGTTGACCCGGATATGATGTCCTCTATGCCAAAGGGACTTACAGCTTCCACAGGTATGGATGCCCTGACACATGCAATTGAAGGATATACAACAAAAGCTGCTTGGGAAATGACAGATATGTTCCATATCAAAGCAATTGAGATCATTGGAAAATCTTTAAGAAGCGCTGTTGCAAATGAAAAAGAAGGCCGTGAAGGAATGGCTCTTGGACAGTATATCGCAGGAATGGGATTCTCTAATGTAGGTCTTGGAATCGCTCATTCTATGGCTCATACACTTGGTGCTGTATACGATACTCCACACGGTGTTGCATGTGCTATGATGCTTCCAATCGTTATGGAATACAATGCAGATTGTACAGGTGAGAAATACCGTGAAATCGCAAGAGCACTGGGCGTTAAAGGTGTTGACGACATGTCTGTTGAAGAATACAGAAAAGCTGCTGTTGATGCTGTTCAGAAACTTTCTGTTGACGTTGGAATCCCGACAAAACTGGAAGCTCTGAAAGAAGAAGACCTGCAGTTCCTCGCTGAGTCTGCTCACGCTGATGCTTGTGCACCGGGTAACCCGAAAGATGCAAGTGTAGAGGATCTGAAAGAGCTCTTTAGAAAGCTTATGTAAATTGATTTCTGGTACACGGACGAAAATTCTGAAATGTGATAAGCTATGATTCCTTCAAAGGATGACGCATCGAATCTGGCTCAGGGTTACGTGTACTGATAATTCTAGGAAAAACTTAAGATTACTAAATACAAAGAAAGGTTTGGAAAACTCACTGCCGCTCAGACAGTTTTCAAACCTTTCTTTAACGTAACCTTAAGTTTTTCAAGTATTATCAAGCACACTCCACATTCACCATCTTCGATGCGTCATCCTTCTTCGGAGATTCACTTTATCCCACATTTCCGAATTTTCTGTGTATAGAAATAGATTTACGGAACGTGCAACGATTTGGAAGGATTCGCACAAATTTTTCTGTGGACAGAAATAGATTTACAGCAATCCACGTTCTTTGAAGACGTCTCTTAGTTCAGCGGGCATGGATTCGGAGAGGAATCTAGCCAGGGTTTCGGGGGTGGCTTTGTGATTGCCGAGAACCCATTGGACCGTCATGTAAATGGAGCCTTGGCAGTACATTTCTAACTGAAAGCGAATCTTGTCGGACATCTTTTTCCCTGTGTTTCCTTCGATACGATCGGTATAAAATTGTGTGATCAGTTCAAAGTCGTGATCACGCAAACAGTTCTGGTCGTCATTTTTAAATGCCGCACGAAAGAAAAGTGTTTCTTTCTGAATGTATTGGAATTTATTTACAAGACTTTTATAAACTGTTTGTCCCTCTCCCATATGTTCAAAGGATTCAATCAGTATCTTGTCAAAATACCAGTTGATCAAATCGTATTTATCCTGAAAATTCCGGTAAAAGGTCTGACGCGTCACTCCGCATTCTTCTGTGATCTCTTTCACTGTGATCTTCTCGACCGGAGCTTTTTTCATGCATTCTTTCATTGCCTCTGCCAACCGGTATTTTACTTTTTCTCCTGACTTGTATGTTTCTGCCATAACTTTTTCCTTTCCACTCCAAGCAGTTCAAGCAGTTCTTCATGCGGGTATTCTTCGTCTTCCTGGTAAATATCCACGTAATTCATTGCAGCGCCTCCATCTACGAATGCAGGAAACAGGAAACCACATTCCGGTTCGCCCGGTTCATATTCTCCGCTTAGTGGACAGATCACGCATAAAATGTATTCATACATTCGTTCTGATTCTCCCTGACGTATATGATCCAGCCCCTTCGCCGGAATGTCATATCTGTCATGAAAAACATAGATTGCATAATCTTCATCTGCCTGATAATGTTCCCCGATAATCTCATAAAATGTCTCCATCAGAGCATCATTTTTCAAGCCACAGGCACGCATCCCCATCAGAAGCTTCCACATACTGTCCGGATTTCTTTGATCATCAGAAAACTTATATTCCTTCAGATTTTTATTTGTTTTCGCAAACGGCACTTTCTTCGCAAGCGCCAGATTTTTCTCCTGTTCTACAGGATTTAATTTCAGGAAACTGGTGTTAAATGTTCCATCTATAAATCCGTCTATATCCATATATCCCCCGGCGATCCGGGTGATCGATGTCCGTTTTACTGTCATTCGTCTGGTCAGCGCCAACATATCTTCTCGATTGATCATAATCTTTTCCCTCCGGCTCTCTGTTTATCCCTACAAATCTCTGCATATCTCGACAGCTTTCTGTTCATCTCAAACATCTTCCGCCTGTCTACATCAGAGATTCTTCTGTCGTATCCGCTCTGTCAATCCTCGAAGCATTAACGGTTCCACGCCGCTACTTTTTTCTTCCTCTTTTTCCTCCGCCTGCATGATCACATCACGCACCTTCTGCATTCTCTCATCAAGAGCTGAGCTGATCTGTGCACAGTCCATCATCTCTTCTGCCAGATACTTACTCTGATCTTCCGGAATACTCTTTTTATAGCGAAGCTTATGCTCCAGGCTCGCCCAGAAATCCATCGCGATCGTACGAAGCTGCACTTCAACTGTGATCATCTTTTTTCCTTCTTTTAAGAAAATCGGAGTCTTCACGATCAGATGAAGACTTCTGTAACCACTTGGCTTTGGATTTGCAATGTAGTCTTTTTTTTGAATTAAAATTACATCGTCCTGATCAAGGAAGCATTTCGCAAGTTTATAAATGTCATCCTGAAAAGCGCAGATCACACGCACACCGGCAATATCCTGAATATTTTCTTCGATTGCATCAATCGTCAATGGAATATTTTTACGACGAATCTTCTTCAGCAGACTCTCCATAGATTTTACACGCGTCTTAATACTCTCAATCGGGTTGCGGTCATACTCCAGCGAATACTGTTCGCTCAGCACCTTAAATTTCGTCTCAACTTCCATGATCGCACACTGATAATAAGCCATCATCGTATTGACCGGCTTTAAATTCTCCTGTACAAAGTCAATAAATTCATCTGAAAGAAGACTGTTTCTTACAAAGTCCTCTCTTCTTTTCTCGATTCGTTCTTCTAATTCTCGTCTACCCATTTGTTTCTTTCATCTCTCTTTTCTTGCTTTTTATAAGATTGACCTGATCAGATACTTCCATTCTGCCAGATATTCTCTAAACATATTGTTTGGCAGATACAATGGATTCGAGCCCGCAGCAATTGCTTTCGCTGACTTTAATCCCTCACCTTTTGTAATCTGCATTGCACGAAACATATGGAAATCATTTGTGATAATTCCCACACTTGCTCCGTCTTTCATATATTTTTTACTGTATTTTATATTCTGCTCTGTTGTCTTCGATTCGTCTTCCAGAATCAAACGGTCTTTCTCAATTCCGGCCGCTTCCATATAATCAGCCATCGCCTGCGCTTCCGTACATGGCTCGTTATACCCCTGTCCACCTGACACAATACAGATTGTCTCCGGATTCTTCTCCAGATAATCGATTGCTGTGTTCAGTCGATGCTTCAGCACCTTACTCGGTCCATCTGCTCTCACCTGTGCACCAAGCACTATGATGTAGTCCAGATTTTCATCTGCCTTCGCATGCATCTGACTAATAATGCATCCTTCGATAATTACAAAGGAAACTACAAATACAAGCAGTATTCCCCTTAATATCCACAACATCCACATCGGAAGTCTTGCCCATCCATCCAGAAATGTAATCGCTGCGCATCCTCCAAGCAATGCAGCCAATACAAACCAGATCAGGAAGAATCCCGTCCCAGATCCATTTTCGCTCATCCAGAATCCATAACAGGCAAATAACACTGTAAATAAAATACATATTATAACTGCTGTCATTTTTCGCTTTATTCTCACTTTCCACTTTCTCCAAGAATCAGTCGAAGCAGTGTCTTATCAAGCATGATTGTCCGATCCCAGGGATTCAGAATGATACCTTCAATCTCATTCTCCTGTACAGCAGACTGGAATAATGGTTCGATTGCTGTCAAAAATGTAGACATCACACTATCAGAACCTTTTAATTCTTCCTCAAAACTTGTAAATGCACTCCACCACTTCTTTCCATCAGCTGTCTTCACTGCCTGTATCTTTAATTGTTCTGACACAGAAGGCTCTACCGCAAGAATCAATTGTCCTTCTTCTTTCATTCGTCTACGGATCATTGTCAACGTATGTGCTAAAAGTTCCTGAGATGGTTCCTGCTGGAGTGCAAAAATTGCTTCCTCAATCTTCTCGTTTCCTTTCAGTCCTTCATCTTTTGTATCGTTATTCTGCATCTTCATCCTTGCTGCTCCTTGTAAGTTTTTCTAGTTTTAATAAATAAATCATCTCATTATTTCATATCTGATATCATCTAAGTATATCATAAAAAGAGAGAATAATGTGATATTTTAAATTTGTTTCACACTATTCTCTCTTTTTAATTTTCCTCAATATGACTTTGGATTCTTCCCATTTATCTAAGACACAAGTTCCTGCATCAGCTCATGCACACTCATCATCTGATTGATCCGTCCGACATTACTTCCACAGAACACAAGTCCATTTTCCACGTCACCTTTGACCGCATCAATCAACGCCTTCGTGATACAGTACGGAACTTTTCCCGGATTACATTTTGCTAAGCAATTATAACATTTCTTAATAGGCTCTTTTTCTTTCTCGACACGCTCGATCAATGCATTGCGAAGAGCACGCCCCGGCATTCCAACCGGACTTTGGATAATCTGGACATCCTCTTCTTTTGCATTGATATAGGCCTGCTTATACGCCTCTGACGCATCACATTCTTCTGTTGCCACGAACCTGCTCGCAATCTGGACTCCATCTGCTCCAAGTTCAAATGCGTGCTCTATATCCGTCTTATCAAAGATTCCGCCCGCTACGATCACAGGAATCTTCTTCTCGTATCGCTTTTCATACTCTTCCTTACAGGCAATGATCTGTCGGATCTCCTCATCATAATCCATCGTATCAATCTCATCTAACTGCTCTCTTGAAAAACCAAGATGTCCTCCAGCTTTCGGTCCCTCAACAACAAGGAAATCTGCTGTTCTGTCATACTTATGCGCCCACATTTTCAAGATCAGCTGCGCTGCTCTTTTGGAAGAAACGATTGGCGCAATCTTCGTTCTGCAAGTCTCACTGACCAGCTCCGGCAGATTCATCGGAAGTCCGGCACCACTGATGATCACATCTGCCCCCGCTGCCACTGCCTCTTTCACATGCTCCGCATAATGCTTCAGCGCAACCATAATATTTACACCGACAAGACCATTCCCCTGCGCGAGTTCCTTTGCTCGCTTGATGTGCTTGTGGATTGCTCTGTTGTTACATGCAGCCTGATCCTTCTCAAACCCTTCTTCATCATAACCAATCTGCGCTGTCGAAATAATTCCAACTCCGCCTTCTTTCGCCACTGCACCTGCAAGGGAACTTCTGCTGACACCTACTCCCATGCCGCCCTGGATAATCGGGAGCTTCGCAGTCAGATCACCTATTTTTAATTGTTTGTTTATACTCATTTTCAATTCTCCTGTATTTTATTTTGAATTTCAAACTATTTTAAGTATAAACTATTTTATTAAAATGTCAAGGAATATTGATTTTACGGATTAATCCGCAGATAAAAAACCCCGTTTTGATAGGCTCTTGCGATAACATATGATGATTCATAAAATGCACTAGTGACTCCCAGGCGGATTCCCGATTCCATTTGCTCCGGTTCTAACAGGCAATGATCCATTCGTTGACTTTGCTTCTCAATTTTTCAATTCTTGGGTAACGGTATGCCTCTCTTCTTTGACTTGCTTTGCAGTTTTGCGCTTCTCGGGTAACGATACGCTAGGAACTAACTGTAAAAACAAAAAGCAAGTCAACAAATGCAACCAAAACAGTTCTCTTGGAATTGCAAAATCATAAAAATAGAATCTCCCCTCATATCTGCCGGAACCAATTAGATTCCATTAGGTATGAGGGGAGATTCTATTTTTTAATCAAGTGCCAATGTTTTGGGTTTTATTGTTACAAATTGGCAATTCTTGATTCATGCGAAAAACTTAATTCAAATAATGGATCAATCTACAACAATCAGGCGTCCTTCAACTTCACGGCAAAGATGCGGTGTAACCATCATATATTCTTCTACAATATCTCGACTTGATGTGGCCAGTACACGAGGAAGTGCATTTTTTTTCGTTTCTTCCAGTGAAATATCCATAAAATCAGAGATATTCATAAAGTGATATTTTGAAAGAGCAATAGAATATAACTGATGCTCTTCAATAGGCTGGTCATTGAGACTAAGTTTCCGGAAAACCTGTTCTTTACGCGACCATATAATCTGCATACCGTGGGAGAACTGATAGAACTCCGTATGTTCTCCAAGAAAGGCTTCTTCGCGCAGGATAAAACGTAGCATATGTTCTAACTGTGCTCCGGTTACTTTCAGCATATAGACAGCTTCATCATATGGCAGGCATTCTACCAGGCTGTGATAATGTACGACAGGTCCCAATTCATAACTTCTGACTTCACCGGAACCGAGAAGCATCAGATCAATTCCAAGGCTGTCTTTCAGAATATCTGCGATCAGGTTACCAAGAGCTGTTTCCTGATTGCGGAGTGGATGCGTCAGACATTTGGTGAATCTTGTTACAATACGATCATACTTCTTGTCAGTTTCCCGCTTATACTGTGTTATAAATTGTTCCATAGCTTCGTCTTTTAGCGCAGTATCGTTGTTGATCGGAATCAACTGCCAGGTAAATGTATCGATTGCATTAAGATCAGTATCTACCATAATATCAAAGCGTCCGATCTGATCTGTGCCTGTACCGGCTTGCACGATATAGATATTATTAACAAGTGCAGGTTCTTCCAGAAACGTGTGTGAATGCCCACCGATGATTACATCCACACCCCAGGCTGGATCCAGTAAAGCTGCAAGCTTTTTATCTTCCTCGAATCCGATGTGTGTCAGAAGTACTGTGAAATCAATATCAATGGCATTGTAAGCATTGCATATATTGCCTACTTCCTGTGCTGCTTCGCTGATATCCACAAAGGAACCAATCAGTTCTTCTGCTTTTGTCTGTGCAAGTACATCCTCTGTTATTATTCCAATAAAAAGTATCTTCATGCCATCTATTTCAGCAATATAGTGAGGCTGAAACAGTCGCTTATGATTAGAGCGGATATGGAAGTTGGCATTGATAATCGGGAAGTTTGCACATTTCTCCAGAAACAGCAAATGCGCCAGACCATAATCAACCTCGTGGTTACCAATCGTTGCCACATCAGGCCCAAGTAGATTCATAATACCGATGGTTGATACGCCCTTGTACTCGGAATCGATAACAGAACCACGGAACATATCACCGGCAATAGCATAAAGCACATTCTTTTCCTGATTACGCACCATGTTCACATATCCTGAGAGAAGAGATACACCACCTACCAGCTTTTCATCAATCTGTTCTGCCAGAAAATCTCCGTGCATGTCGTTTGAATGAAGAATTATTAATTCCTTCAAGTTTTTCATAAATACCACCTCACTTAAAACAGTTCGTTCTTCGTGATGGTTAATTCTTGTAAAGTGTGTCCCCACGCACCCTACAAATAATATTGTAGTATTTTATTGTATTTTAACATGCTTATGTGACAAAGGCAATGGATGGTGTAGCGGTTACAAATTTGTTGACTTTTCTCAGGTAACAGTTCCCTATCTTTATTGACCTACATAGAATTATTGCCAACCAAGTCATTTACTATAAAAAATCTCCGCTTTTTGTTGGAAGCTGCGGCACATATCGTCTGAAAACCGTCGAAAAGTTACCAACACACCGTCCTCGGGGAAGATTAGATTTCCAACTTATTTATATTGCCTCAGGAAAAGGAGAATTTTATTTTCATGGTAAGAAAGAAATTGTAAATGCCGGAAATATGGTGATCTACCGCCCCAAAGAAGAGCAACGCTACTACTATTATGGTGTAGACCAAACTGAAGTTTACTGGGTTCATTTTACTGGGAATAATGTAACGAATATTTTGAGACAGCATGGTATTTCTGATGATATGCATATAATTTATACCGGTACTTCTTATGAAAACCCACTATATTTTAGCCGTATTTTCAAGAAACAAAGCGGGCTTTCCCCGTCTGAATATAGAAAAAAATATCAAATAATAATGTGAAACTAAATCGCTTTCTAAAAAAAACCAGAATTGTTATTCAAAACAATTGTCGGTTCTTTTTTCTGTATAGATTTCCTGTTTTTGCAGTTCTCGGGCAACAATATCCTCTCTCTTCGTTGACTTGAACACTCTCACCATGCTTTAACAATGGAATATAATTCCCTTTCTGCTTTAAAATCAAAGAATCCTTTCGATTCTGCATATTTTTTCATGACAGTCTCCTTTTATTTTTTTAAAGGTTTAATTTCCGTGACACCACCTAAAGAAGCAGGTGATGTATCCTCTACAGCGCCATTGTATGTCACTATAACCAAGTCCCCGACATTAAAATCCGTAGATTCTTTTCCAACCAAATGTACCCTATAGTCATTAGAATACTTTAAATCTTGAAGGATCAGATAGGTATCGTGAACTTCAAGAACTTGTAATTCTATAGATTTTTGAAGTTTTGTATGTATAATAAAAAATAATAGAAATAAAATACATACAAAAAAACAACTTTCATAATATCCTTATGAAAACTTTTTAGATATCCACCTTTCCTCAGTTCATTATTCTTTTTTAACAAAAAAATCCCTTCCTTCACGCTTTTTATATTGGTGACATTTATTGATCATTCAAATATTTCATATTGCTCTTGTTTAACCAACTCTGATTGAACT
>OGCN01000609.1_pt1 | contig 56767 bp, 59 predicted proteins | sample 1570181 | NCBI WGS metagenome assembly OGCN01 (sample SAMEA4370584, study PRJEB24528) | human gut metagenome | reverse complement strand
ATCAGAAGATAATAAAGGTGCTGGGACTACCTGATGGAAGCGTCAGATAGTCTTCTGCAGAAAAAAATAAAATTTTTTTTGTCCTATACTTGACACATCCACATATTTTCAGACACACATTTGCATCTAGGTTTTGCGAGAATGAAACCAACATTAAAGTAATTCAAGAGGTAATGGGACATGCTGATGTATCGACTACCATGAACATATATGCAGAAGCAAACCCAGATGTTACCAAATCAGTAATTGAGAAATTATCAAAAAATATGGATATTTTTTAGAAAAGAGTCCTGCGATTGAACTCTTTGAAGATTGAAAATATACCTATTCATACTGAGATAAATATGATATACTCATCTAGTATTGTAGTGTTTGACACGGCAGTACATGTCTTAAAATAAAAAGACGTATTTTAAGGCGAATGACATCTTTTGGACACACAAAAGTCAAAAAAACGTCCAAGAGTATCCAAGTATATAGAATTCGGGAAAGCCCGTTTTCCAAGGGTTTGCAAGGATATACAAGAGTTAGCTTAGCAATCAAAAAAATTCCCGACAATGAAGAGTCTGGATTCTGACAAAAAAGCTGCAAAAGCAGGAAACGATGCAGAGGCAGTAACAGCAGGAGACAACAATGGATTCTTCACTGCAAATGAGAAAATTGATTTCTCCAAAGTAGAGATCGAGCCGCTGTTCAAAGAAGAGGTAGATTTCGATACATTCAGCAAATCTGATTTCCGTGCAGTAAAAGTAAAAGCATGCGAAGCTGTAAAGAAATCCAAAAAACTGTTACAGTTTACTCTGGATGACGGGACAGGCACAGACCGCACAATCTTAAGTGGTATTCATGCTTACTATGAGCCGGAAGAACTGGTTGGCAAGACACTGATCGCTATCACAAACCTGCCGCCAAGAGCCATGATGGGAATTGATTCCTGTGGTATGTTATTATCCGCAATCCATGAGGAAGAGGGAGAGGAGAAACTTCACCTTCTGATGGTTGATAATCATATTCCGGCCGGTGCAAAACTGTACTAAAAATGAGATAGATATTATTTCTTATAGCATAAAAAAATGAATGGGTAGTCCCTTGATGGGATTGCCCATTTTGCGTAAAACGCATATTTTATTATCAAGAATAAAGTTTTTTGATTAAAAATTTATAGAAATTTTATAAATAGATTGACAAAATAATAAATTACTGCGATAATTACAGAAAAACAAAAGATAAGAAAACAGGAGGAAGTTGTAATGGCTGTAGCATCATTAGTACTTGGTATTATTTCAATTATCATTGGCGCTGTTTCCGGTGGATTAGTTGGTTGGTTAGGCGCTATTTTAGCAATTATTGGTATTGTTTTAGGAGCGATTGGAAGAAAAAATCCGGAGCATAAAGGTATCGCTACCGGTGGTTTAGTTTGCTCTATCATTGGTTTAATACTTAGCCTTATCTTATATATTGCTTGCATAGGTTGCACTGCTGGTCTTGCTAGTTTGTACTAGTCTATAAGTTTGGAAAAGTTAAGAATGGGGTTTCCGCATTATGCGGAAGCCTTTTTTATATTCAGGAGGAAACATGCACGTATATTTACATTTATTTGGTTTGACAATTCCGTCCTATGGTTTGTTGATCGCATCTGGGGTTGTAATAGGGAATATCATTGCTTTTTTTGTGTTGAAGCATGAAAAACTGGATTTTAATGACTGGATGATATTAGAGGCTTACTGTATTTTAGGCGGCTTCCTGGGAGCAAAGCTATTGTATCTTCTGGTCTCTTATAAAAGCATCGACTGGTCGCGGATTACAGATTTCCAATATTTTAATGCCTTAATGTTGAGCGGATTTGTATTTTATGGAGGATTGATCTTTGGATTGATCTTCGTATTTCTGGCAGGAAAAATTCACAAGATCCCGGCAGGGATATATGTTCGGAAATTTATATTTCTTATACCATTTATGCATAGTTTTGGAAGAGTGGGATGCTTTATGGCAGGATGCTGTTATGGAATCCCATATGATGGAATTGGAGCGGTCGTTTTTCCGGAAGGTTCTTATGCAATTCCGGGCATAAAATTATTCCCGGTTCAGTTGGTAGAATCAGCTTGCTTAATGATCATTGCATTTACTATTTTATATTTGCAGATAAAGAAGCAGTGGTATTATACTGTTGAAACCTATTTGATCTTGTATGCTATTTTGCGGTTTTGCTTGGAAAATCTGAGGTACGATGCTGAGAGAGGATATTATGCAGGACTGTCAACATCGCAATGGATCAGTATTGGTTTTCTGGTGGCAGCAATGGTGTCTGTGGTGTGGCAGAAAAAAAGAAAAAATCAGAGATTTAAAAATACGATTCTGGAGGAAAAGAAATGAGTGGACAGGTATTGTATGGCGTAAATGACGATACTGCCATCGACATATTTGTGTCAGATGAAAGTCAGGTTACCATGCGTGTAGTTGGAATCGGTTTTGACACGGATATCTCAGAAGCAGAAGATGAAAAATCTGATTGCGTATTTGGAGAGAATGCGCTTATAATTAGGAATATAATAAAATTGTTGCAATAACATTTTCGTATCAGTTATGAAGACGACCAGCTCTAAGCAGAAACCATGAAGGATATTATTGTGATGTCGATCTTTCTGCCAAAATAGAGATAGCGGAGGTGAGCAAACGTTATGAATAACTATATAGAACATAATAACACAATTGCATTTCGTCCAGGATATTATATAAATGAGCTTATTGATGAAAGTGGTGTTACCTAGGAAAATTTTGCAAAAAGACTTGATATAACGCCAAAGAATTTGAGTTCGCTGATTCGTGGAGAGCAAAGTTTATCTCAGTCTGCGTTGAGACTCCCACTTCTGCAAGTGGTGAGTAGTAACAAGTATTTCTCAGTGGGAGTTCAATCTCCGACTGAGATAAATGCTCCGCGAGGATGTGCAGTGATTCTGAAAAGAAGATGTCAGCTTTCGCTGACCAGAATCACGCACCAAGTCTCACGTGCGTTCGACTTGAACAATTGAGATAGCTATGAAGCTGTCAAGGATGGTAGGAACAACGGTAAGTTATTGGTTAAATTTGCAGAATAAGAACAACCAATACCGTTGAGTAAAAACTGATGAGGAATTTGGGATATGGAAGAAAAAGACAGAGAAATATTAAGAGAGGCGGCTTCAGGGCAGGGATATACAAGTATTGCCATTAATAAAGATGGAAAACACGTGGGTGGATGTTTTATTCCGTGGAAGTTGACTTCTAGTGCGATCAATATGAAAACTCCGCGGGTAACATTGGCCGTGGAAGATTTGCAGGATGAAGCTATTATGGCAGATGTGAAAAAATGCAAAGTGCTTGGATGCTATATTATGATTCCGCTAGAAGATTATAGTTTTGTGCAGCAGTTTCATGAGCTTTGCGATTTGTTTATTTTGTATGGCAAAAATATCAGTGACTTATCTTTTGTTCAGGATATGCCGAACTTATTTCTGTTTTATCTGGAGGATGCAAAACTGACAGACATTCGTCCGTTGATTGATAATTGCAGACGGAGCAATTCGCTTCCAGGAAAAAGGTTTGGTTTTTATCATTGTGAGATTCAGGATACCAGCGCGATGAAGGATGCAGATTTTATGATTTCTGAATTACTGATCTGGCCGCCGGAAGGTCAGACGGACGAGAAAGAGCGCTGGTTAAATGAACGGCATATCAGTGGATTTAGGATTTATGATTAGCAACGATAGCATGAGTCCTTTTATCTCAGTCGAGAAGACTCCCACTTCTGCAAGTGGTGAGTAAAAACAAGTCTTTCTCAGTGGGAGTACAATCTCCGACTGAGATAAACGCTCCGCGTGGATGTGCAGTGATTCTGAAAAGAATATGTCAGCTTTCGCTGACCAGAATCATGCACCAAGTCTCACGTGCGTTCGACTTGAATTTACGGTTGAAAAAATGAGGTGTGACAATGAAAGTTTTGGTAATTCCCGATGTTCATTTAAAACCATATATGTTTCAACATGCCGCTGCACTCATGCATCAGAAGATTGCAGATCGCGTAGTCTGTCTGATGGATCTGGCAGATGACTGGGGAAAGGAATACGATGTTTCCCTGTATGAAGAAACATATGATGAAGCAATTAAGTTTGCGATAAAGTTTCCTGATACGGCATGGTGTTTTGGAAATCATGACCTGAGTTATTATTGGAATCAGTTAGAAACCGGATACAGCAGCATGGCATCCTATACCGTTCAGAAAAAATTACTTGATCTGCGTTCGGCTGTTCCGGAAAATAATCCGATCCAGTATGTGCAAAGAATTGATAATGTGCTTTTTTCTCATGCAGGTGTGTTGAATGACTTTGTGGAAGGATATGTCCCGAAAGCAAAATACGATGATGTGGATGCGGTTGTAGAGGAGATTAATAAACTGGGGCGAACGGAGATGTGGAACGATGCATCACCGATCTGGCTCAGACCGCAACATTCGAAAATGAAATTGTATAAGCCGCGTAAATTGCTTCAGGTTGTAGGGCATACGCCTGTGGAGGGAATCAGCAGAGCCGGAAATCTGATTTCCTGTGATGTATTTTCCACGCGTAGTGATGGAAGTCCGATAGGCACAGAAGAATACTTGCTGTTGAATACATTGACGTGGGAATTTTGTGGAATAAGGACAACGTGATGTCGTTACGCAAAAGCTGAGAGCGTAATTTTAGGCTTTTCATAGAGCTTTATTGGTGCTACAATGAAAAAGGATGATTCGTTCGAGAAGAGGGCTTCTGCTTGCAGTTGCCTAATCCACGACACTTTTTTCAATAGCGTAGGCTTAGCGGTGCATTTCGTGTGATTGCGGATTGTCCGAAAAAGTGCGCAGCCGGAAACGGCTGCGTATTTTTTAGTTTGACAGGAAAGTTTGTGGGAGTTCATGATAAATTATTTGAGAATGATTGTAGAGTATTTCATGAATCAGGAGGAAAGATACATATGAAAATAGCTGTTTACTGTGCATCTGAATTTGGCAAAGAGGAACTTTATACAGAAGCTGCAAGAGAACTGGGACAGTGGATCGGAGCATCTAAACATACACTGGTATATGGCGGTGGTGAATCCGGTCTGATGGGAATCGTCGCAAAAGAAGTACACGATGCTGGTTGTGAAGTGATCGGCGTTGTTCCGGGAAATGTTGCTTTTATTAAAAATCGTCCACAGCCTTATGTGACAAAATTAATTTTTACAGAGGATATGAGTGAGCGGAAGCGGAAAATGCTGGAGCTGACGGATGTGTTTATTGCACTTCCGGGTGGTATTGGTACGTTGGATGAAATATCGGAAACGATTACGTTGACGAAGATCGGAGTATTCCATAAGCCGAGTATTTTGTTTAATCGCAATGGATTTTATGAGCCGTTGAAGCAGATGTTTCAGACGATGGAAGATGCGGGATTTTTGGCGGAAGATAAAATGAAACATGTATTATTTTCGGATGATTTGAAGGAAATGGAAGGCTTTTTGCAGGAATGGCTATAAAAATAAGCTGTGATGATTACAAATTTTTGCGATAAAAAATATTTCGTGGTTAAAACCACAGATTTTTCTCTAAAAACACTGTATGCTAAGTACATCTTACAAAAGAGAACAACAATAAGGTACAAAAGATATGTTTTTTAAATTGAAAAAACGAAAAAATACAAATAAAAAAGCGAGGAACAAACTTATGGTAAGAAGAATTATTCATATTGATGAAGAAAAATGTAACGGGTGCGGCGCATGTGCAAATGCCTGTCATGAGAGTGCCATTGGCATGGTAAACGGAAAAGCAAAACTGCTTCGTGACGATTACTGCGACGGTCTTGGTGATTGTCTGCCAGCCTGTCCGACCAATGCGATCACATTTGTTGAGCGTGAAGCAGCAGCGTACGATGAGGCAGCTGTTCTGGCAAACAAAGCAAAAAAAGATGCAGAGAACGCGAAATCAGCAGGAACTTCCGCACCGGCACATGCACCGATGGCTGGCGGATGCCCGGGCACACGGATGCGTATGCTGAACCAACGTCTGGAAGAGACTGAGGAGAGCGCACCGGCTGCACCGCAGCAGAGTGTTTCCCGTCTGGGACAGTGGCCGTGCCAGATCAAGCTGGTTGCTCCGAATGCACCGTATTTCAATGGTGCAAAATTACTGATCGCAGCAGATTGTACCGCTTATGCATATGCCCGCATGCATGAAGATTTCATGAAAGGCAAAGTAACTCTGATCGGCTGTCCGAAACTGGATGATATTGATTATAGCGAAAAGCTGACAACGATTATTTCCAATAATGATATTCAGAGCGTTACGATTGTACGTATGGAAGTTCCGTGCTGTGGTGGTCTGGAGTTTGCAGCAAAGAAGGCATTACAGGCAAGCGGTAAATTTATTCCATGGCAGGTAGTGACCATCTCCATTGATGGAAATATTTTGGATTAATCAGTAAGAGAATATCAGGTGTGAGCTGATTTTCATTAAAAATAACTGAAAAAGAAAAACACGCAAAAATGACTTATATTGTCACGTTTGCGTGTTTTTTTGATAAAAAACTGGATAAATTCGATCATAAGTGATACTGTGAATTTACAAAAATCAGCTGATCTTTCGTAATACACAATAAAAATAAGATTCTGTAATTGTTTGTCAAAAATCTGGTATAGAGCAAGAGGTATTATAGAATCATACATGTAAATAAGGAGAAGAAAACTTATGATCTGGTTTATCATTGCAACACTGGTTGCATTTTTTATCAAGGGACTATGCGGCTTTGCGAACACCCTGATTTTTAACGGGATTTTAAGCTACACGGCAAACAATATTAATATTTCACCGTTAGAAGTAGTGTTGGGGTATCCGAGCAATATTATTTTAGTCTGGAAAGAACGGAAATCGTTGAACTGGAAAATCTGGCTTCCACTAACCGCTTTGGTCGTGGCGGGCAGCATTCCGGGAATCTTTTTGTTGAAACACACAGATGCTGGTCTGTTGAAAGTGATTTTTGGCATCGCAGTTATTATCATTGGCATTGAAATGCTGTTTCGGGAAATGAAAAGCAGCAAAAGTAGCAACAAAAAGTCCGGCGGTTCCAAAATTGTATTGGTACTGACTGGAATTATTTCCGGTCTGCTTTGCGGTCTGTATGGTGTAGGTGCACTGCTGGCGGCTTATGTGAGCAGAGTGGCGGAAAACAGTCATGAATTCAAGGCAAATATCTGTGTGGTATTTGTGGTGGAAAATACGATCCGTATTATTTTGTATGCAGCGACTGGAATCCTGACACTTGCAGTGCTTAAGCAGGTCGTGGTCCTGATTCCGTTTATGCTGGCAGCAGTATTTCTTGGAATGAAGAGCAGTTCGGTTTTGAATGAGAAAGTCATTAAGAAGATTGTGATTGTGTTACTGATTCTTTCCGGAATCGTGCTGATCATCAATAATCTGTAACTTTTATATAATCTTACGTTTTTTCAAAATCCAGAACTCCACGGCGATCACGCCGAGACTGATGGCGATTAACAACGGATAGCCATAACGGGCTTCCAGCTCCGGCATATGGGTAAAATTCATGCCATACCAGCCGGTGATGACGGTGAGCGGGAAAAAGACAGAAGTCAGAACCGTCATCAGCTGCATGGTTTTATTCTGTTTGTGATCGGATTGCGCCTGTTCAAAATCCCGCAGGGTCTGGCAGTAATCAATCGATTGCTGTGCCACCTGCTGGAGACGGCAGGCGCGGTCGCCGATGAGCTGAAGCAGCTGCAGCCGTTCCGGGTCGAAATAATTTCGGACGTTGCCCTGCAGCTGTCCAGCCATATCGTCAATCTGTTCATAATAATTGCGCAGGCGGGTTAACTCCCGCCTGTTTTTTAATAACCGGGGCATCAGGTCGTGGATATTGCCCCGCATGGCATTTTCTTCCAGCAAAAACAGTTTGCGTTCATAAGATTCTAACAGTTCCATATCATCCGTCAGAAATTCCGAGAAAAATCCATACAAAAATAGTTCCGGAGACATTTCCTGGCTTTCGTAACGGTGAATCATCGTTTCAATAATGCGGTCAGGTACAGAATCATCCGATACAAATACCATACAGGCTTCATTCATATAAAACGTAAAGCAGAGTGGCGATTCTAACAGTCGTTTGCGGTCGGGAATACACATGCTTCCGGAGATGTAATGGGGATAGATCTCTGCTTTGCAGCTGCGGATGATGGTGTTTTCCAGACCAGCGTAGGATGGAAAATGCAGGGATGCTTTTTGCTGTTCCCATTGTGCCGGGGAGAGTGTCAGCACGGTTTCTATGCAAGTGGAATCGTTTGAAGTTGAATCTGAAGATGATGTATTATGTCGAATAGAGTCTGTCAGGTCAGAGTCGTGTTGAATGGGATTCTGCCTTGACAAGTTTAAATCCGGTTTAAAATCAAGTTCTATTTTTCTTAGTCGCTGATGTAGTGTGTAATACATAAATAACTCCTTTTCAAGTCGAACGCACGTGAGACTTGGTGCGTGATTCTGGTCAGTGCAAGCTGACATCTTCTTTTCAGAATCACTGCACTCTACACTCCGTTCCGGTCGGCGCAAAACCATTGTCTCCCAGACAATGTGCGCCCTCGCGGAGCATTTATCTCAGTCGGAGATTGAACTCCCACTGAGAAATACTTGTTACTACTCACCACTTGCAGAAGTGGGAGTCTCAACTCAGACTGAGATGAATTGTTTTGCTAAATTTTGTTATGGAACAGAAACGATTATTTTCCATAGTGAGTGCATATCTTTGCAGTATGTTTGTCGTAGTGGGAGCTAAATGTAGACTGAGGGAAAGATTCCTCTTGGTTAGAATATCCGAAAATCTCAGATTTTATCAGTGGATTCCGGCAAAAACCATTGCATATTTATCCAGATTCGGTATAATTAAAGAATGGTTTACTGTGCGGAAGAACCGTGCATTGAAAACCTGTCTGATGAATTTGGAGGAAATACATGTCACAAGCAGTAGTCATAAAAAGTAACAAATATGGAATCAATCTGATCCTGGACAAAGACATGCCGTTTCAGGAGCTGTTGACTGCAATTAAGGAGAAATTTCAGGAATCCGAGAAGTTTTTCAAAAATGCGAAAATGGCGATTTCTTTTGAGGGACGTACACTCACTCAGGAAGAAGAATATCAGATCATAGAGACCATTACAGAGAATACAAGTATATCGATCATCTGTATTGTGGATAATGATGAGACGCATGCGGATCTGGTAAAACAGCAGATTGAAGCCTATTACGATTCGGTATCCGGCAGAGAAGGCGAATTTTACCGCGGAACACTTCGTTCCGGACAGGTGCTGGAGAGCGTATCCAGTGTCGTGATCGTCGGTGATGTCAATCCGGGTGCGAAGATTATCTCACAGGGCAATATCATAGTGCTTGGAGCTTTGAAGGGCAATGCCTATGCGGGAGCCGCAGGAGACAGCAATTGTTTCATCGTGGCACTTGAGATGGATCCGATTCAGATTCAGATCGGAGATATACTGGCAAAGAGCCCGGACAAAAAGATGAAACCGATGCGCAGACTGCGTCGGAAAGAGAAGAATCCGGTAATTCCGGAGGCACAGATCGCTGTTGCAAAGGGCGGCAATATTTACATAGAGCCGATCACACGTGCAAGTTTGAACGATTATACCAAATAAGAAATGATGCCCGTTTTTGCAGGCGGGAAACAAGTAAAAGTATGGAGGACTGGATGCAATGAGTGAAGTAATTGTTATTACATCAGGAAAAGGTGGTGTTGGTAAGACAACCACTACCGCAAATGTGGGTACAGGACTTGCCCAGCTGAACAAAAAAGTCGTACTGATCGATACCGATATCGGACTTCGTAACCTGGATGTGGTTATGGGACTTGAGAACCGTATCGTATACAACCTGGTAGATGTTGTAGAAGGAAACTGCAAGATCAAACAGGCACTGATCAAGGATAAAAAATATCCGGAATTATACCTGCTTCCGTCTGCACAGACGAGAGATAAGACATCCGTTACTCCGGAGCAGATGAAAAAACTGACCGATGAGCTGCGTGAGGAGTTTGATTACATCCTTCTTGACTGTCCGGCTGGTATCGAGCAGGGATTTAAAAATGCGATCGCAGGTGCTGACAGAGCGATTGTTGTAACAACACCTGAGGTATCTGCAATTCGTGATGCTGACCGTATCATCGGACTTCTTGAGGCAAATGAGCTTCAGAAGACTGAGCTGATCGTAAACCGTCTGCGTATGGATATGGTAAAACGTGGCGACATGATGTCTGTAGATGATGTATGTGATATCCTTGCAATTCCGTTGCTTGGTGCAGTTCCGGATGATGAGCATATCGTTATCTCCACCAATCAGGGTGAGCCGCTGGTAGGAAGCGACTGTCTGGCAGGACAGGCTTATTCCAATATCTGCAGAAGAATCCTTGGTGAGACAGTGGAATTTTTAAATCTGGAAGAAAAACAGACCGTGTTTGACAAGCTGAAAAACTTGTTCAAAAAGAACTAGGAGGGCTTTTACTATGGGATTTATGGATTTTTTCAAAAGAAAAAGTTCCGGGGATGTAGCAAAAGACCGCCTGAAGTTGTTACTTGTATCAGATCGTGCTAATTGTTCACCGGATGTGATGGAGCTGATCAAAAACGATATCATCAAGGTGATTTCCAAATATATGGAAATTGATGCGGAAGGATTAGATATCCAGATTACACAGACCGAATCCGACACAGGAAACGGAACCGTTCCGGCATTGTATGCAAATATCCCGATTCGTGATATGCATCATTCGCCGAAAAAAGAAGAAAAATAATGACTGGAAAAAGGAACTCTGGTTATCAGGGTTCCTTTTTATTATAGGAAAATTCAGATAACTATATTGAAAAATTATGGTAATCCATCATGAAACAAGCTCGCCTACAGAGAATAATACATACTTTATTGTCTATGTTGCGTAAAGAATTACAGAAACGTTGTGCAAAACTAATAAAAACGAATCGACTGATTATTGTAAAAAGTCACAAAATTTTTGAAAATATATACAATTCACTGACTTCTTTTGTGAAAGTGTGGTATACTATATATAACAATTGTTGAAAAAAGAGAAATGGCTAACAATTTATTTCCACACACAAGTTATAAAATGGAAGTTTCCATTTAAAATGAGAAGAAAGGAGCGTTGTGTATGTTTGAAAAAGGGGAATATGTCGTTTATGGAAGTAAGGGTGTCTGCAAGATTCAGGATATTTCGCACGTAGATATTCCCGGTGTTGACAGAAATCGTCTTTTCTATATTATGCATCCGGTGCAGAATAGTGAGCAGACAGTCTATCTGCCGATTGACAGTAACAAGGTAATGATCCGTAAAGTAATGACTCCGGAGGAGGCAAAGCGTCTGATTCAGGATATTCCAAGCATTGAGGTTTTGGAAGTACCGAATGAGAAGCAGCGCGAAGCCAGCTATAAAGCCGCTCTGCATGAGTGCAGCGGCCGTTCCTGGATCAGCATTTTAAAAACACTGCACCAGAGAAAGGACGAGCGTCTGGCAGCGGGCAAGAAGGTGACAGCATTGGATGAGCGGTATATGCGTGTGGCTGAGCAGGAGCTGTACGGGGAATTGTCCGTGGTACTTGGAATAGAAAAAGAAAATATGCATGATTATATTCAGGAACATATTGCATCCGCTTAAATGCATTTTCAAATTCGAGAGTTAGAGAGGATGCTATTATAGTAGTGATGATCTTAATGATACTTATTATTATAATAAAAGAGATACAAGTTATATAGAGCAGAGAAATGTCAAGATAAAGTCGAAGTTTGGCTTTATCTTCTTTTATTTTACGAATTGCGCGTGTGAACTGTAACACTGTAACTATTTTACTAGCCAGTTTACACATCATCTTACATAGTATGTGAACGGAAACTTTTCTTTATAAATAAAAGGTGCTATACTATCTAAGATAGTGCCCTGAAATCTGTCAGATATGAGGAAGAAACTTATGTCTGTGCTAAAATGGTTTTGCGCCGACCGGAACGGAGTGTAGAGTGCAGTGATTCTGAAAAGAAGATGTCAGCTTGCGCTGACCAGAATCACGCACCAAGTCTCACGTGCGTTCGACTTGAATATGGGCAGAATAGAAGTATCAAAGGAGTACATAAATTAATGGGACAGAAAACAAAAGAGAGCTTTTTTACAAAAGACAAAACATTTTACCGTACGTTGTTTCCGCTTTTGATTACTGTTGCGTTACAGAATATTGTGGCATACAGTGTCAATATGGCAGACAACATTATGCTGGGTAGTTACAGCCAGAATGCATTGTCCGGCGCGGCGACGGTCAACCAGATTTTCTTTATGGTGCAGCAGATCACTCTTGGAATCGGAGAGGGATTTGTCGTGTTGGGTGCCCAATACTGGGGACAGCAGCGTATGCAGCCAATTCGGAAACTGACTGGTATCGCGTTAAAACTGGGACTGATCTGTGGAATTATTACCATTTTGATCTGCACCTTCCTGTCACATCAGGTGGTATCTATTTTTACCAATGATCCGGAAATCATTGCAGAGGGTGTATCTTACCTTGGTATCATCAAGTATACTTTCCTGCTGTTTATTATTACAAACGTGCTGATGGCGGCGCTGCGTTGTGTGGAAACTGTAAAGATTTCGTTTTATATCTCAATTGTTTCCCTGATCGTAAACGTTGGCATTAACTATGTATTGATCTTCGGACGTTTTGGCGCACCGGAGCTTGGAATCCGCGGTGCAGCCATCGGAACATTGATCGCACGTATTGTTGAGCTGGCAATTGTTGTGATCTACATGCTGAAAGTCGATAAAAAATTAAAATTGTTCAGTGAAAACTTTATGAAATTTGATGCAGCACTGCGTCAGGATTATACAAAGGTAGAGATTCCGGTTATGTTATCTCAGGTGCTGTGGGCGATCTCCGTACCGTTCCAGACCGCGATCCTTGGACATCTTTCTTCTGATGCGATCGCTGCAAACTCCGTAGCTACTACCTTTTATCAGTATTTGAAGGTAATCGTTGTAGCAATGTCATCTTCCTCAGCAGTTATGATCGGCTCTGCCGTTGGACGTGGAGATATGAAACGAATCAAATCGGATGCACGTACACTGGCAGTCATCGATGTGCTGATCGGTGCGGCATTGGGACTGGCGCTGTTTTTACTGAGAAAACCGCTGCTGACACTGTACAACTTGAATGATTCTGCACTGGTGATGGCAGATCAGCTGATCATCGTTATGAGTTTTATTATGGTGGGAATGTCCTATCAGATGCCGGTAAGTATGGGAATCATCCGTGGCGGCGGAGATACAAAATTTACAATGATGATGAACATGATCAGTACCTGGGCAATCGTTATTCCGTTGTCCTTCATGAGTGCGTTCTGGTGGCACTGGTCTGTTGTCGGCGTTGTTATTATGATCCAGTCCGATCAGGTATTTAAGGGATTGCCGACGTTCCTCCATTTCCGCAGTTATAAGTGGGTGAAGAAGCTGACGCGTGAAGACGCATAAAAAGAGATAAGATAAAATAAGTTTTCCTATGATTTTAAAAGTAAAATCACGATATCTTAAGAAACGCCAGTGAAAATGTATGATATAATGAGCGCAAGAGAGTCAACATGCTTGCATGATTGACGACCGGCGAATGTTGATCATAAGCCGGTTTTGCTTATGATATAATGAGCGCAAGAGAGCCATAGGGAGCTTGATCACTTTTGGCGAACGGCGAAGTGATTGAGTGATGAAATCACGAAATAATGAGCAAAATCATATTAGCATGCTTGTAATACGAGACACATTTTTACGAAGTACTGAAAATCCCCGAAAGGAGTTAATGTATGGCAACGAAGAAAAAGAAAATAAAATCACATGTGAAATATGTCAAGCAGCAGCAAAAGAAGAATCCGGTTTCGGAAGAAAAGTATCAGAAGCGACTGAAAGTAGCCCGGAAAAAAGACAACATGCGCCGGTTGAGAAATTTTTTCATTATTCTGGCAGTTTTGGTCCTGGCACTGTTTATCGGTGGAAATGTGATGCTGAAGAAGGCAACCGGACAGACACTGTTTGGCTGCATGAAAGAGGCAAAGGAACTGGTAGATGAGAGTACACCGGAGACGTTCCGTCTGGCACAGACTTCTTATATTTACAGCGATGACGGCACTCAGCTGGCGGCTTTGTCAGAAGATGTGGATGCCACTTATCTGGAATACGATCAGATTCCGGCAGATGTAGTCAATGCATTTGTGGCAGTTGAGGATCGTACTTTCTGGAAGAACAGTGGTGTGGATTTCAAGGGAATTGTCCGTGTCTGTTTAAATTACGTCAAGTCAAGAGGACAGGTGGCAGAAGGTGCAAGTACGATCACGCAGCAGCTGGCGCGTGGTACGTTCCTTTCCAACGAAAAGACATTATCCCGTAAGATCAAAGAGATTTTTATTGCATGGGAACTGAACAAAAAATACAGTAAAGAGCAGATTATGGAGTTTTACTGCAACAGCTGTTGTTTTGCAAATGGTATTTACGGCGTGGAAGATGCGTCTCAGAAATATTTTGGACGGTCTGTCAATGATCTGTCCCTGTCCGAGACAGCATATCTGTGTGCGATTCCAAACAGACCGGAATACTATAATCCACTGAGAAACAGTGAAAATGCGATTGCCAGAAGAAATAAGATTCTGGAAGATATGTATGAGTGTGGTTATATTACAAAAGAAGATGGCGAATCTGCTTTAGGAGAGAATATTTCTGTAGCATCAGTCAGTGATGAAGATGACAACTTCTATAATTATGAAGTAACTTATGCAATTAACTGTGCAGTACGTTATCTGATGAAGCTGGATGGGTTTGAATTCCAGTATCATTTTGATGACGATGAGGATTATAAAACATACACGAATTATTATGACGAAGCATACAAGCAGGCAAAACATAAATTGTATACAGGCGGTTATAAGGTAACTACCACCATGAATCTGGATGCGCAGAAGGGCTTGCAGAAAGTTCTGAATGAACAGCTGGAAAGTGATGATGAGGTGGATGAATCCACAGGCATTTATGCACTGCAGGGTGCTATGACAGTCATTGACAACGAAACCGGAAAAGTAGTAGCAATCATCGGTGGACGTTCTCAGGATGCCATTCAGCAGACCTATTCTCTGAACCGTGGTTTCCAGAGTTATATGCAGCCGGGAAGTTCTTTTAAACCGCTGGCAGTTTATACACCGGCATTGGAAGAAGGGTATACAGCAAATTCTACATTGACAGAGATTGATGTATCCAGTGCAAAGAAATCTACTTCAGCAGAAATTAAGAAAATGGGTGGAACGAAATACAGTTTACGCCGGGCAGTAGAGCAGAGTTACAATGGATGTGCGTACTCTCTGTTTAATGAGATTACACCAAAGGTCGGACTTTCCTATGTAGAGGATATGAATTTCTCCAGAATTGTAGTATCGGATGATTATAATTTGAGTGCTGCTCTGGGTGGTCTGACAAACGGTGTCAATACCGTTGAGATGGCAAATGCATACTATACTCTGGAGAATCATGGTGAGTATACACAGACAGATTGTATTTCTTCTATTTTGAATTCCAATGGTGACGAGATTTATGAAGATCCAACCAGCAAAAGTGTATACAGCCAGTCTGCAGCAGATCAGATGACAGACATTCTGACTGGTGTGTTAAAGCGTGGTACTGCGGAAGATTTGAACTGGGACAGCGCTTCTGATGTTGAAGCAGCAGGAAAAACAGGTACAACAAATAAAAACAAAGTCGGATGGTTCTGTGGCTATACACCGTATTATACGATTTCTGTTTATGTAGCATATGACGATCAGCGTGCAACGAAGAAAATCTGGGGACATTCTTATCCGGCAAAAGTTTGGAAAGAAGCGATGCTTTTCATGACAGAAGGTCTGGATGCAAAAGATTTTGATCTGGACACAAGGCATTCATCCGGCAGCAAGGATCAGGTTTATGATTTTGATGACTCCGATTCCAGTGCACCGGCAGAGAACGACACAACAAATCAGGCTGATCAGACGCAGAATAATACAAATCAAGGCGATCAGAATAATAACAACAATACAGGTATTGATGGAAATATTCCTTCTGAGACGGATGGTATCAATGGAGGCAATATTCCGGATTCTTCCGATTCCAATACCGGAGATAATACGGGCGGCAATACAGGCGATACTTCCGGTGACAATAAAGGAGATAGTTCTGGTGACAATACGGGTGGAAGTACCGGCGATACTACTGGCGGTTCCACAACAAATGACGGCAATACAACCGGTACAGACGCGAATCAGTAAATTGGATGGAGAAGGAAATGGCAGATAGTTATAGGGTAAGATCATTAAAAAAACCGGCGCAGTGGACGGTAGAGGTTCCGGGGTCTAAAAGTATTACAAACCGTGCATTATTACTGTCAGCACTTTGCAAAGGTTATGTGTATCTGCATGGTGTGTTGTTCAGTGATGATTCCAGACATTTTTTGAGTTCCCTGCAGTCACTGGGATATGGTGTACGGATCGATGAAGGACAACATACCGTTGAACTGGAAGGATGCGGAGGTGTCCTTCCAGTGCAGACTGGTTCCATTCATGTGGGAAGTGCGGGAACCGCAGCACGTTTTCTGACGGCAATGCTGGGCGTATCGGAAGGAACTTTTGTGATCAATGCATCGGAACAGATGCAGAAACGTCCGATGCAGCCGCTTTTTGAGGCGCTGATCAGTCTTGGTGCATCCGCGGAATGGCTGGGAGAGGCATGGCATCTTCCGGTGCGCATCACGGGAGCAGGAGCGCAGATACGGAGTCTGGAGCAGGAAGCGGTGCTGAATCTGGATATCAGCACAAGTACACAGTTTTTAAGTGCATTTTTGCTGATCGCGCCGATGTTTCCACACGGCATACGAATCCATATTACCAGCGAGAAAAAGGATGGTTCCTACATTCGTATTACGAGGAAGATGATGCAGGAATTTGGTGTGGAAGCAGGATTTGACGGCTGCGATTATACAGTAGCACCATTTGATGGTTATCAGAAAACAGAGTATCAGATCGAACCGGACGTATCCGGGGCATGTTACTTTTATGCGGCAGCAGCTATGAGCGGCGGCAGTGCAAAAGTAAAGCATGTACACTGGGACAGCATGCAGGGAGATATGAAATTCCTGAAGCTATTAGAGCAGATGGGATGCAGTCTGACAGAAGAAGCAGATGGAATCCGTCTGACAGGTCCAGTGGATGGATTAAAAGGTCTGGAAGTGAATATGAACGATTTTTCCGATCAGGCATTGACGTTGGCGGCAATCGCGCCATATGCTTCATCTTCGGTAAAAATCACACATGTGGGACATATCCGTGGGCAGGAATGTGATCGGCTGCATGCAATCGTAACGAATCTGAGAAATGCCGGAATCACCTGTGAAGAAGGGGATGACTGGGTGTGCATCCATCCGGGTAAGCCACAGCCTTGTAAGATTGAAACCTTTGAGGATCACCGGGTAGCCATGGCATTTGCTGTGATGGGACTTGGTGCAGAAGGTATTGAGATTTTAAATCCGGGATGCTGTAAAAAGACATTTGAAAACTTCTTTGAGGTGCTGGATGGCTTGTTGAATAAGCAGTAATATAGATGTCCTTGTTATAATGTGTATGACATTTGAGTGGTGATCTGAAAAAAGATAGTAAATTGTTAATTTGTTGACAGAATCTGGGAATGGGTGTACAATTCAAAACGATATAAGAAGAAATAGTTCTAAATAATATCGACAGAAATCCAAAATCAGGTATTATGAATTGGCATTGGTCAGCAATCGTGCAGACATGCCGAAAATGTCAGAGGGAGGACAATTATCATGGCAAGAAGAAAGACATCAAATGTACATACAACAAAGGCAACAACTACAGCAGCTCAGAAAGTTGAGGCAACAAAAGCAGTTGTAGAGGAGAAAGCTGTAGAAGTAAAAGAAGCTGTAAAAGAGACAGCAGCAAAAGCAGAAGAAGCAGCGAAAGAAACTGTAGAGAAAGCTACTGAGGCAGCAGCAGAAGTAAAAGAGACTGCAGAGAAAGCCGTAGAAAAAGCGGCTGAGACTGTTGAGAAAACTGCAGAAGCAGCAAAAACAACTGCAAAGAAGACAGCTACAAAAGCAAAAGCTGCTACAACGAAAAAAGCTACAGCAGCAAAGAAAACAGTAAAAGCAAAAGCGGATGCTGTAAAAACAGAGACTAAGAAAAGAGTAACAAGAAAACCGACCAAGAAGATCGTATTACAGTATCTTGGTAAAGAGTTTGATGAGGCTGAATTAACAGAGCGTGCAATTGCACAGTTCAATTCTGTAGAGGGTGGCGTAGCAGTAAAAACAATTACTATGTATCTGAAACCGGAAGAGGATGCAGCTTACTATGTAATCAATGACCAGTATACTGGTCGCGTAGATTTCTAATATCTAGTTTCGGGTAATTGCGTGGTTTAAAATGTAAGTTATGAAAAGGGACTCTGCTATTTTTTCTTGTCCGCTAACAATCGCTGGACAAGAAAAAATAGCCAGAGTCCCTTTCTTTTTGTCTGTGAGTTTAAACCACACTGCTTACCCTTACGTCGTGACACGAAGTGCAGGGTGGCGCAAAAATTTACCAATTCATATCACTGTGTAAATTAAGAACGTCTATATTTTTTCTCGAGGAGCGATTGTTAGCGACTGAGACAAAATACAGACGTTCTTTTATTAAAAGTAAATTTGGTAAATTTTAAGCCACCCTAATCTTGGCCTTGTTTGATTTCCCCACGTTCGCAACGATTTCCCCAAGAATCAATGAGTTCCCCATCGCGGTAAACGCAGATGATCTCACAATGGTTTGCACAATTCGGACATACAACTTCTCGTGTCACAAATTCCATATCTGCCACATCAAAGCTGAACGGTTTCTCAATGCCGCATCCGAGTGCAAGGATCGCAGCACCGTAACATCCCATCAGATGTCCGTTTTCATCTACAATGATTTCTTCTCCCAGAGAGTCTGCAAAGGCTTTTACAACGCCTTCATTTTTACTAACACCACCCTGGAATACGATTGGCGGAAAGATTTTCTTACCTTTTCCGATATTGTTTAAGTAGTTATTTGCAACGGCATTACACAGACCGGCAATGATATCTTCTTTTTTGTGTCCCATCTGGATTTTGTGAACCAGATCGGACTCTGCGAATACGGTGCAGCGGGCTGCAATCGGAGTTGGATTTTTACTTCCAAGAGCGATTTTTCCAAATTCTTCTACTTCCACACCAAGACGACGGGCCTGGCTGGAGAGGAAAGAACCGGTTCCGGCAGCACACAGGGTATTCATGGCATAATCCACAGCGACACCGTTTTCCACACAGATGATCTTGGAATCCTGTCCACCGATCTCAAGGATGGTGCGGACATCCGGGTGCAGGGTTGTGGTTCCAACCGCGTGTGCCGTGATCTCATTTTTTACAATGCTGGCGTTGCACATAGCGCCGACAAGTTTACGGGCACTTCCGGTTGTTCCGGCAGCAACGACTTTATATTCATTCTGATCAATTTTTTCTCCAAGGGCTGCGATTACTTTTTTTGCAGCGCCCATCGGATTTCCCTCCGTCCAGAGATAAATTCCAGCGAGGATGTTTTTTTCTTCATCGATAATGACACCTTTGGTGGAAATAGATCCGATGTCAATTCCTAAATATGCTTTTTTCAAGATTCTGTTACTTCCTTTCTCATGGCGATCATATCATAAAATGCTTCCAGTCTGGTCTCGATACCGGTATCACTGGTCTGAGTATCATAGTTTAAGTACAGCACCGGGATTTTGTAGTCGGAGCTGATGTTGTGGAGTACCGGAACGGCATCCATCTCCGGTGTACAACCGAAGGATTTTACGTGAACCAGTCCGTCAAAGCCTTTTTCGGCATAATGCTCTGCCAGGGCGATGGTGGAGATACTGGAACTTCCCATGTCAAATTTGGTGTATTTGCTGGAAAGCTTTTTCTGGATATTGACCCAGAGGGAAGATGGGAATTTGTACAGGTCGTAGGTGAGGTAGCCTTTTAATTTTTTCAGGGTTCCCTCATCCGGACAGAGCAGCACACTGTTGGAAAGGTTCATCCAGCGATGTACTTCCGCACCCATCTGTGCGATTTTTTTCTCAATTTCATGATTAGAATAAGGATCCATAATGGTGAAATATTCACCGACCACACCGACACGCAGCGGATGTTCCGGTTTGTTTTTCGGAATAGCATCAAAATCTGCGATGGTCTGTTTGTAAATGCGGTTGACATCCCTTAATCCTTTTGCTTTGCGAAGCTGTGCCAGAAAACGGTTGTATACTTTATCATAGGAGCCTTTTTCAATTTCAAATCCCATGTTCTGACGGTAGTTGTCTTCCACTTTATCGATAACGGTGATCATTCTGGCAGTGGCAGGCAACGCTTTTACCATCTGAAGCATGGATGCATTTGGGGCAAACTGTCTCATGCCTTTTAACATGCCAATCAGATTTTTGTAGCGGAAGAGAGTCAGATTGAACATGTCAAAATCGTATCCCATATCCTTTAATATCTGTTCATGAAGTTCACCGTAGTAGCCCAGACGACAGGTTCCGCCGGTCTGGATCAGAACGTTGGCACCCTGCTCTAAGGCTTCGATGTAACAGCCCATCATACATTTGAATGGTGCACAGACGAAGTCCGGACTGTATTTTGCACCAAGTTCAATGGTTCGTTTTGTCATGGCAGGCGGAGCCAGATATTCCAGATGCAGACCGTTGTTTACAAAGTACTGGATCGGAATGTCATAGTTTCCCAACTGCGGGTAACAGAGTTTATATTTCTTTTCCGGCATTACAGACGTGCCTCCTTTCGGAAACGGATAATATCAATAAAGCTTTCCAGACGGGTTTCGATACCGGCGTTTCCGTCCTGGCTGTCCAGCAGCAGGTTCAGGATCGGGCGGTCTTTGATCCGGCGGATGATCATCTCGTTGACCATGGAATCAGGTCCACACGGGAATGCGGTAAGCAGGATAATACCATCCACATCGTTGTGATATTTGGAAATCGATCCAAGCAGCTCGCGGTTCATGATCCACGGAACGGCTTTGCAGATATTCAGGGAATCCGTCTGAGCCTGTTTTAAATCTACGGCATCGGAACAGATCGGAACGGCATCCAGCTGTTCGATTCCCTTCATGATCGGTTTTCCGATATATTCATCGTAGAGGTTGTAGCTGTGTCCGACGACAAGGATTTTGATGCGGTCATCGTGCAGTTTTGCTTCCTCTTCCTGAATATGTTTCTCATGTGCTTTCTGCCATGCGGCATATGCTTTCTGATAAGCTTCTTTTGCCTGGCTTTCTGAAGCTCCAAGGGAAACACCCAGCATCATGTAAGCCTGTTCCTCTGGACATTTCTGCTGAAGATCCACGTTGCAGGTGATAAATTTAATATCATGATCGCGGAAAGTGTTGGCTGCCATATCATACAGCGCTTCAAAACGGGAGCACATCACGCCGTCTTTTCCGTAGTTTGCGATACGCGGAACAAAGACTGCGTCACATTTTCCTTCCAGTGCGGAGACATGACCGAAAAATAATTTGCTGGAGAGGCAGTTTTCGTCGATGGCGTAGTGACTGCCTGCATCCATAAGTGTCTTATTTGTATGTGGGCTTGCAATGGTCTCGTGACCAAGTTCCCGGAAAAAAGTTTCCCAGAGAACATGGTAACGATAATAAAGTAAAGCCCGTGGTATTCCGATTTTCATATTTTATATACATCCATTCTTTTTAAAATAATTCAGGTAAGCAGCAAACAGTTTTTCATCCACCGGTGGGCAGCTGATGCCGGACTGATTCAGCAGGAGATTTGCTTTGGTACAGTCATAGACCGTGTCTTTGCCGATGAAGTGGCGCAGGACACCAGGGTTGGCGTCAGTACCGCTCTCAAAAAGGCAGGCTAACAGGGTCAGGGCATTTTCTGATGCATCCGCCTGTTTTAATTTGCTTTTCCATGCCGGGAATGAAATATAACGGACTGGATAGCCGCAGGCGCGGATATAAGAAACTGCCTTTTTCACCGGAACCGGCTCCGGGTTGACCAGATTGAATGCCTGATCCATGGCTTCCGGTTTGCGGGAAATGCAGCAGATCGCATCTGCCACAAAATCTACCGGCGTCAGATGCATGCAGTAGCTTGTGCGTGGGATCGCCTGCATCTGGATCGTTCCGACGATCATACGGCTGACCATGTCATCCATTTCCCAGATGCCATTGGCAGCACCGGTGATATCGCCAGGACGATAGATCACAGTGTGAAGTCCGCGTTTCTGTGCAATTCCTACCAGTTTTTCTGATACCCATTTTGTCTCAGAATATGCAAGGGAGAAGCCGTGAGCGGTGTTCAGCGGATCGTTTTCATAGACCCGTTTGCCCTTGTTATTTGGCGTATCATAAACGCTGTAGGAAGATACATAGTGATAATATTTTGGCTGACCGGCGCAGGCAAGGCGCAGGGTTTCCACGGTTCCGTGTACGTTGGTTTCTTTCAAAAACTCATACGGGAACACAAAATTCAGCAAAGCACCGTTGTGGTAGATCACCTGAATTTTTTCTGTCAGCTCCTGCCACAGCTCTTCGGAAAGACCGAATTTCTCTGTGGAGAGATCACCAATGACCGGATGCAGAAATGCGCGGTAAGATTCATCCCAACACTGGTAATGGATCATGTTGTTGATCAGTCGTTCCAGACCGGCTTCTTCGGAGTCTGCACGTACTAGACAGTACAGATTCAGTCCGTCATGCGGATATTGCGTCAGGATCGCACGGATCAGCTGAGCTCCCAGAAATCCGGTAGCACCTGTCAGCAGAATATTTCTGCAATCCTGTGGAGCCACTGTGTAAGCATTTGTCGGCGCAATGGAAGCATCAAGGTTACATTCCTGTTCCAGATCGACTGCTTTGGAAGCTCCTTTGGCACCGGCTAATGTGCGGCGTACATAATTAGCAACACCGGACACGGAGGAATCCAGCAGTACTTCACGTAGATCCAGTTTTACATGGAACCGTTCTTCAATTTTACTTACCAGCTCAAATCCCATCAGGGAATCGCCGCCAAGCTCTAAGAAGGAATCTGTCAGGCTGTACTGTTCGATGTTCAGCACTTTTTCAAAGACAGCTTTTACCTGCAGCAGAATCTCATCTGCTTTGTCAATGGACTTATCAATGATTGTTGTCTCTGAGCTGCCAGTGCGGTATGCATGGCTGCTGTGGAGAATTTTTAATTTTCCCTGCTGATACAGATCTCTTGCTTTTAACATCTGCAGTTTACTGTTGTCTGTACGCGGGATTGCTCCTCTTGGAACAAAAATAATGTCATAGAAGGAGAAGCCGAAGCGCGCGGATACAGCTGCGTTGATCTGACTGACCCGCTTCTGGAAATCTTCTTCTGGTTTGGATTCAACGACAGCGATCACCTGTTCTTTGTTTCCGTTATTCGTGGAGAAAAATCCAAAGGAGGTTGTAGCAAGCGCTGGTACTTTCTGCATGATCAGCGCCTGCAGATCACTTGGGAAGATATTGTGTCCGTTGATGATCAGCATTTCCTTGATTCGTCCAGTGATATACAGATGCCCCTCATATAAAAATCCAAGGTCACCTGTTTTATAGAAGTTACAATCATAGTCTTCCAGTTTGACGCGGAAATTAGCATTTTCTTTTAAATTGCCCCAGTAGCCGTTTGCTACGCTGTCACCGGAAATAAAAATCTCTCCGATATGCAGGTCTGAATATACTTTTTTGGTTTTGGGATTGCCAATGACCACAGTCAGATCTTTGACTGGTTTACCGACACTGACAATTTCTTTGACCTGTGTACCTTCCGGAACTTCGTCCAGAACGATCGCGCGGTTTTTCTGATATGCTTCATAATCCAGCTTTAATACACGGTAATCCTGACTGGCAAAGGTTGCAAGACAGACATTTTCTGCCAGTCCGTAGCCCGGTGCCATGGCATTCGGGGAAAGATGGAACAGTTCGGAAAATTTTTCCACGGTTTCGGCACTGATAAATTCCGAACCGTTCATAAAATGAGTTACCTGTGTCAGTGGATATTTTGCTGCTTCCTCCGGTGTAAAAATACGGGTACATGCATCAAAGGCAGAACCTGGTCCGACAGTCAGAGTCAGATTGAAATCATGCAGCATTTTTACCCACAGCTTTGGATTTTCCAGAAACTGTAACGTAGAGAGAAAATAAGCACAGGCATTGGTGGTGCAGATCGGCATACAGATCGTAACGACCAGTCCCAGATTGTGAAAAAACGGAACCCAGGTACCAAGGGTACCATTGTTAAAATCGTAGCATGCCTGACACTGTTCCAGATTTTTCATCAGTGCTTTCCATGTGACGCGGACGCCTCTTGGTGCGCTGGTGGAACCGGAAGTGTACTGCAGGTAAACCAGACGGTTTTCCGTTGCTTCCACGATCACGTCTTTTCGTTTGTATGGAGTCAGACGATCCGTGTAGATTCGTTTTAAACGGATGACACTGGTAAATGCCTCGCGGATCAGACGGCCGGTGATGCTGACACCGGATTCTTGTTCCATGGCATAGTTGGAAATCAGCGCTTTCGGCTGACAGGATTTCAGCACAGAGATAAAACGTGCTACTTTTCCTTCGTCCAGTGGCGGTGGGATGACGGTGAATGTGACACCTGCCATCATACAACCAAGGATCGCATAAGTAGTACCATAATCCTGCATACTGAAAATAACCGCCCGGTCACCAGGGCGGAGTCCTTTTTTGCGCAGCATGTACGCAATTTCCAATGATTTATGGTAGAGGGCACGCATTGTGATATTTTGCATGTCCCATTCGCCGTTTTTGTATTCCAGAAAACGGTAGATGACACGTTCCGGAGCTTTTTCGGTCTGCGCGGAAAGAATGTCAATGAGTGAGGTTATTTTTTTCATAATGATATACTTTGCTCCTCTGTTTTTCTGATGGATTTCAGAAAGTGTTATCCTATATAAATAATGGGTTTTATCTTATACATATTATATAAGATAGTTTAGCTTTATAATAGTTCATTCTATGAGTTGAATCAAGTTAAATAAGTATAAACTCTTTGTTGTGTCTTTTTTTGCAAGATGAAAAATAAAAATTTACAATTTTATTATAGATTAATAAACATAAAATGTAGTATAATGTTGGTATTGCAATATAATTAAAAAGTAAAGGAATGTTATGTCTGAAGACAAGGCAGCTAATACAAATGTATGGAGGTATGATATGAAACAAAAAAACATGGACAAAGAGACAAGAATCAGGAAAGCACAGGAGCGCACAGATGAGTTGTTTCCGGGGAAAGATCTGAATGACATGTATGAGATGTATCTGGAATTTTTCGCGGAATATGAACGGTTGTGGGATGAAGGAAAAAATGTTTCCATGGAAATGCTGGAGTTCCTGAATCGAAACAAAGATCTGATCGAGATCATTGACTATTTTCCACAGGAAGACGAGCCTTTGTGGGAGGAGAGCCGTCGTGTGCTGGAACTTTTATTTACAAGTGATGAACTGGATTAATGCGGAGCTGCTTTTGGGGAGCTGTTATATCAGATGGGAGATGACTCCCACCTCTATAGGTGGTGAGAAACAAGCTAGTATCAGTGGTGGGAGCCAATCCCCCATCTGATATAGCCTCCGGCAGGATTACAGAGGTGCGCAGTTGAAGTATGTCATGCAATTGCATGACGCGCACCTCGCAACAAGAATGCCGGAGCATTCTTGAATGGTAAAAAATAAAAGATAAGAAGAATATGGCATTGGAATGATTTATATGCAAAATCGTTTCAGTGTCATATTTTTTTCTCTATTTTCGAAGAAAATATTGTATATTATATATAATATATGTTAAAATGAGAGACAGAAATGGTAATGCGTATGAAGTAATTTAGAAAAGAGTCGAAGGAGGACCTTACAATGGAAAAATTATTAATCTTAAATCCTGGTTCCACATCTACAAAAATTGCTTATTATGAGGACGAGCAGCAGATTTTTGTAGAGAGCATCTCTCATTCTGCAGATGAGATCGCAAAATATGACCTGATCGTAGATCAGTATGAGTTCCGTAAAGATATGATCATGGAAGTTCTGAAAGAGAAAAATGTAAAACTGGAGGATCTGACAGGTATCGTTGCCCGTGGTGGTTTACTTCCGCCTCTGAAGGCAGGCGCTTACCGTGTAAATGATGACATGGTATGGCAGCTGAAAAACAAACCGGCAATGGAGCATGCTTCCAACCTTGGCGCTGTAATTGCAGATGCGATCGCAAAACCACTTGGAATCCCGGCTTTCATTTATGACGGTGTAACAGTTGATGAGATGATGCCGATCCTGAAGATCACAGGTCTGAAAGAGATTACAAGAAAAGGTATCGGTCACAACTTGAATACAAGAGCTGCAGCTATGAAATATGCCCGTGAGAATAACAAAGAGTACAAAGACTGCAAACTGATCGTAGTACATCTTGGTGGTGGTATTTCCGTAACCTTACAGTACGGCGGAAAAGTTGCAGATATCATCAATGATGAGGATGGCCCATTCGCTCCGGAGCGTGCAGGCGGTCTTCCGGTTCAGTCTCTGATCAAATATTTTGGTGAGAGCGGCATGACTACAAAAGAAATGCTCAAGAAAATGAAGAGTCGTGGCGGTCTGGTAGCACATCTTGGTGTAAATGACAGCCGTGAAGTTGAGAAAATGATCGAGAATGGCGATGAGCATGCAAAACTGATCTATGATGCAATGGCATTAAACGTAGCACGTAAGATCGGTGAGGAAGCTGCAACAGTTGCAGGTGATATTGAAGCCATCATTCTGACAGGTGGAATTGCATATTCTGAGTACTTCACAAACGAAGTAAAGAAAAATGCAGAGTGGATCGCACCGGTTATCGTATATCCGGGTGAGAATGAGATGGAATCTCTGGCACTTGGCGGACTTCGTGTACTGCGTGGACAGGAAGAAGCACACGAATTTGTAAGAACAGAGTAATTAACATTTCTGCTTAGAAGTCCGAAAGGATTTTCTATAAAGGGAGCATTCTTGAATTATATAGAACCGTAGTAGCATGATGATTATCTGATATTAGTCGGAAAATATTCGTGTTACTGCGGTTTTTTGTTTATAAAAAATGACTGTTAATTTTTTACTAAAGCGAAGACACATTTTCTTGTTACGTAAATTGAGAACGCCTGTATTTTTTCTCAGAGAGCGATTGCTAGCGACCGAGACCAAATACAGGCGTTCGACTTAAAAACCTAAAAGATATAAAAATATAAAAACACTGGGGGCAATTTTAAAACTCTGTTTAAGACGCAATCCGGCGAACCGGTTTTGCAGTTCTGGAACCATGGGCGATCGGTTTCCATTCCACTTTCTTAAACATTGCAACAAATGCGATCGGAATATAAGTCAGCATATAAATCGGGAATGTGAACATATATCCGATTTTTTTATACCATGCCATATGCATGTGCTTCCATTCTGTCAGTGTTGTGTAGATACCAAGTACCAGCATAGCTGCGGATGTATTTACCGTAAACTTACCGACACAGAGCAGTGCTGAAACAGAATCCTGTGCTGTTAAAAGTGCCAGAATCGTCAATGTCAGTCCTGCAAAGGTGGCAACCATTGTCAGGATAAAGGCCGGAAGGTTGGACATCAGCATGTCGAAACAGGAGAAGCCGCCCTTTTTGCCAACTTTGGATAATAACTGTCTGCCGTATTTTTTGTATACCTGAAAATAACCTTTGACCCAGCGCATACGCTGATGCCAGGATACAGAAAATTTTGTCGGCTGTTCATCGAAAAACTCTGCGTGCTCACAGTAACCGATTTTTACACCATTTGCGATGCAGTCGGCGGTAAATTCAATATCCTCTGTTAAAAGGAAGAACTTCCAACCGTCATTTTTCTCAATCAGTTCACGGGAGATCATATAACCCGTTCCGGATACCATACAGCTGTTGCCAGTTCTCATTCTGCCACGGTTTAAAAATTGCGCTTCATGTAAGAACCAGAGACCATAACCGTGGGAAATCCAGTTGTCACCAAAGTTTTTGGAGTTACGGTAGCTTGTAACGGCGTCGTATCCATCGTTAAATGTCTTGTTCATTTCTGCTATGTAATTCTCATCCAGAAGATTATCTGCGTCAAAGATAAAGAATCCATCGTAATCTTCCAGATTGTCGCTGAGTGAAATCTGATCCAGTAAGTATTTTAAGGCATATCCTTTTCCAACCTGAATCCGGTTAAAACGTTCATATACATAAGCACCGTGTGCATAAGCAACTTCTGCAGTAGAATCCGTGCAGTTATCAGCAACAACGTAAATATCAACCAGTTCAGACGGATAATTCTGTGCGTGAATGCTGTCTAACAGTTCACCAAGGACATTTTCTTCATTTCTGGCTGCGATCAGTACTGCATAACGATGAAGCTGTAATGGTTTGTGGGGCTGCTCTTTCTTAATATAAGGTGCGATCAAGTAGATAATCTGATAAGCAAAACAGGCAATGAATGTAAATAAGATCGACCAGTTGATCACACGGGTGATTGTAACTAACATAATTGGTTCCTCCCTGTGCTTGTGTTTTCATTTTCGTTATACTCAATATATCAGCTAAATGTTAGGATTTACGGTGGCAATCATTAACAAATCCTTAAGAAACATGGTTGAAAAGATAAAGAAATGAATCGTTTCCATATTATATAAGTATAAGATTATATAAGGCGTGTGATAGAAGAATATCATTGATTCTTCAACCTAAATTTTGTTGTTAAAAATTCAAGAATGCTCCGGCATTCTTGTTGCGAGGTGCGCGTCATGCAATTGCATGACATACTTCAACTGCGCACCTCTGTAATCCCATCTGATATATGTCTAAACTTCATGCCATACAGTCTCAGTTCCTGCTCATAAAGAGTTGCGATATCTTCATAAATCGTTAAGAATTTGGCGCGGTTTCCGGAAAGAATTGTCTGTTAAAGTGTCAGCATAAAGGAATTAGGGAACGATTCCTTTCCGAATGCATTCAAATCGAGTATAATAACGGGGAGGTGAAAGATTATGATAAATATTTTAGTATGTGATGATGATAAAGATATTGTAGATGCCATTGAAATCTATCTGGCTCCGGAAGGATACCATATCTTAAAGGCATATGATGGCATTCAGGCCATCGAAATGATGCGAAGCAACGATATTCAGCTTTTGATCATGGATGTTATGATGCCGCGTATGGACGGTATCCGGGCCACGTTAAAAATCCGTGAAGAATCAAATATTCCGATCATTATTCTTTCCGCGAAAACGGAGGATACGGATAAGATTTTCGGATTGAACGTAGGAGCAGATGATTATGTGACAAAACCATTTAACTCTTTGGAGCTTGTGGCAAGAGTAAAATCGCAGCTGCGTCGTTATACAAAATTGGGGACAATGACGCCGGAAACAGTATCCAATGTTTACCGTACAGGCGGACTGGAGATCAACGATGATATGAAACAGGTCACCGTCGATGGCAGAATCGTAGAAAAATTAACACCAATTCAATATAATATCCTTCTTTTCCTGACCAAAAACAAAGGAAGAGTGTTCTCTATTGAACAGATTTATGAAAATATCTGGAAAGAGGATGCCATCAATGCAGATAATACCGTAGCGGTACATATCCGACATATCAGGGAAAAAATTGAGATCAATCCAAAGGAACCGCGTTATCTGAAAGTGGTATGGGGAATCGGCTACAAGATGGAGGATATTAAAGTCGAGTAGAACAGGAGATTCTTTATGAAGAAAAAATATTTTTACAGTATGTGGGCGAAGATGCTGACAACGGCGGTTCTTCTGATCGCCGGCGGTCTGACTGCAGTCTGTGCCGGATGGAGTATGGCTGGGCTTTCTTCAGGCATGAACGTGAATGAGATTATGAGCCCGGTTTCCTATGAGGAAAGTCAGAAGGCAGAGCACTATGTGAGACGGGAACTACAGGACCAGCTGGGTAAATTCAGCTCTGAAACTAAGATTTTGCAAGGAAATGCTTATAATGGTGATCTGACTTTAGATATATCTAACTTGAATGATGGTGTAAATGCAGAGAACAAAAACCAGAATCTGGAATATAAACTGTCCGATCTGGATGCATTTTACAATTCTGATGGCTATCCGATCCTTTGCTGGCTGACACAGACAAAACATGAATATGTGTATGATGCATATGAAGAAGGTGATGAAACTGATACCAGCGAATATAAGACTTCTAACTCCAGTACGGAAACTACAACTGTTCCTACAGCGGAATCTGCCACAGATACCAATATTCCGGAACCGGTGAATGTAGAAACGACGAATATCAGTGGCTGGTTTGACGCAGGTGATGGAAGTACCGGTGACAACAGACATCCGGAAGCATATGATTCTTATCAGGTGAAATGTTATAATAATGAATCGGACGTAGTATATGCAAACGGAATTGATGTTGAGCAGAAATTTATCAAAAATATCAACGGTGTAACGCTGGCTGAGTATGCACGTGAAAATGATCAGCTGAATCTGCTTTCCGATTATTATGATGATTTGCTGGAGGCAGCAAGTCAGGTACACGATTTGGTAAACCAGACATCGAGTATACAAAAGCAATATGACAATACAAATGTATATGTATATCTGGTAAACGAAGATGATGGTACTATATATACGAATGTGCCGGCCTGGAATACAGAACAGGCCATGTCCCTTGACCAGTTGGAAGAGCAGTATCAGAGCAAAGATTATTCTGCACAGGGTAAATACCTGTATCTGATGATGGATGAGGCATCCGGAGATAGTTATGCATCTGTAACTTTCCTGGCGGATGAACTGAAGGGAATGATCAGAGATATTATGGGAGACGGCAACTGGAGGATTTTTGTCGGACTTGATACCAATTATCATTGCAGAACATCGCAATCATATTATGATTCCATGTATTATACGGCTTATCAGGATATATCCGGACAGATTGCATTTAACTTTGGAAATGGCGAATACCGCATAAATGTTTTCGCAGCTATCTGGGTATTCTTAAGTCTGGCAATTGTAATGATTATTATGATCGGAGTACAGACCGGACGCAGACCGGAAGATGACGAGATTCATCCGGTACTTATGGATAAGTTCCCAATCGAGATTTTGATAATCAAGGATATTATTCTCTGGGTTGCACTGGTTGTTGGATATGCGGAATCTGTTGTTCACATTTCCTCTAATGATAGATATTATTACAGTACATTACCGTCTGCGTTTGGAAATGCCATGGCACAGTGTACGGTTTTAGGAGTCCTGGCAGCAGTATTGTTTGCATGGAATGTGAAGAGTTATGGACGAAGAATCAAAGAACGTAAAATTGGCGGAAGTATCATTGCAGGTATTGCACATGCAATAAAAAGAACTGTAGATGCTTCCAGAAAAACAATTCAGAATTCTTACCGTGCCCAGAAAGCAAACAAACAGCTGCTGATCGCATATATTGTACTGATCGGTGCGCAGATCATTTTTATGTGGATCATTTGTACCTTTGGCTTTAATTGTATGGGTGGACTGGCATTTATCTTCTTTGTGCTGATGGTATTATTTGATATTTTTGTATATTTGAAAATGCTAAAGAGCACCAGTGGAAAAGAAGCGATCAAGGATGGAATTCAGCAGTTGGCAGCAGGAAACCTGGATTACCGTATCAATACCGAGCACATGTCCGGAGAAAATCTGGAACTGGCAGAAGAAATCAATAAAGTACGTGATGGAGTGGAAAAAGCCGTAGATGCGGAGATGAAGAGTGAACGTCTGAAAACAGACCTGATCACTAACGTATCTCACGATATCAAGACACCTCTGACGTCTATTATCAATTATGTGGATATACTAAAACGCGAAAATATTCAGGATGAGCGGATTGCCGGTTATATTGATATCCTGAATCGCAAAGCACTTCGTCTGAAACAGCTGACAGAAGATCTGGTAGAGGCTTCCAAGATCAGTTCCGGAAACATTACCCTGACGATGCAGGAAATTAATCTGAAGCAGCTGATCAAGCAGACAAACGGTGAATTTGAAGAAAAATTTGAAGCAAAGAACCTGGATCTGATCTGTGATCTTCCGGAAGAACAGATGCTGATCATGGCAGACGGACGCCGGATGTTCCGTGTCATCGAAAACTTGTATAACAATGCGGCAAAATATGCGATGCCGGGAACCAGGGTGTATGTAAGCGGAAGCATTGAGGGTGATACCGTCGTATTTTCCATGAAAAATGTGTCCGAGAATCCGCTAAACTTTAAGGCAGATGAGCTGATGGAGCGTTTTGTACGGGGCGATGTGTCCAGAAGTACAGAGGGCAGCGGATTAGGCCTTGAGATTGCACGAAACCTGACGGTTATGCAGAAAGGTACTTTTGATCTGTATCTGGATGGCGACTTGTTCAAAGTAACAATTACATTCCAGAGAATCAAAAAAGAGGAGCAGAATCCAAAGACCGAACAGACAGAATCATAAATAAAAGATGAAAGAGATGGACAGAAGAAAGAAAAAGTTACGGAAGTTCATCTCTTTTTTTCAGGAATGCCATGTTGCGGATCGTGTCGAAATTTTACGATGAGATTTTCTTGAGTGCTGTCATAAATGTGCTACAATTAATGTAACAGTAATAAAGGAGGATATTGTCGTGAAAAAGGTACGATATATGATTTCAGATGCAGCAGCGATGATGCATGTGGAATCTCATGTATTACGTTACTGGGAAGAAGAACTGGAATTAGATGTTCCACGCAATGAGATGGGGCACCGTTACTATACAGAAGAAAATATCCATCAATTTGAACAGATTAAGAAATGGAAAGAAGAAGGTTATCAGCTCAAAGCCATCAAAATGATGCTGCACAGTGATAATCCTGAATTATTAGAACAAGAGCAGGAAATGCAGAGCCAGCATCTGAAGCTGGTGCCGGATCAGGAGACCGTTCCGGACAAAGATCTGTCACATACATTGCCGGCAAAAACACAGGAAACCAAAGAATCGATGAATCAGACTGTCCCGGCAGGAATGTCAAAACTGGAACAATTTCAGTTAATGATGAATGATATCGTCCGGAACGCCATTGCTGAGAATAACCAGTCACTGGGACAGGCAGTATCCGAGCATGTGGGTGAAAAAGTCATCAAAGAAATGAATTATCTGATGCGGGAGCAGGAAGAACAGGAAGAAGAACGCTACCGGAAACTGGACGAAGCAATCCGCAGCAGGCAGATGAATCGAAAAGAGAAAAAGCAGAAAGAAAAACTGTCCCGAAGAAAAGCAAAAGCAGAAAAAGCTGGAAAACATCGGTTCCGCACCAAGGAAAGTACGGTCTGAAGAAAAAGCTGACAGTTATAAGTAGTAAATGTGGACAAGATATAAATGCAAAATCGGAGAATCCTTCCGCGATAAGCGATTAAGTAAGCAACCGATTTTCACAAGGTTTTGCGCGAATGGGAAGCGACCAGCATCTACAGGAGCTGAGAATGAGCGCGATGAAACCACAGTGAAATGAGGGGAGCGCACGTCTGGCGATCGTGGAAGGATTCTCCGATTTTGTTTTATACGTAAATAATCAATTCATTACAAATATCCCCCGTCAAAGGTAATAACCTGCCCGGTAAGATAATCCGGCGCCTCAATCAGTTTCAAAATCATTTCTGCCACTTCTCCCGGCGCTGCAAAACGTCCGGCAGGAATCTCATTTTCCAGTTCCGTCCGTTCTTCATCATCAAAGCATGCATTCATACGGGTATCGATCACCCCGCAGGCAATGGCATTTACCTGAACATTACTTGGCGCAAGTTCTTTTGCCAGTGCTTTGGTAAAAAGATTCACGCCACCTTTGCTGGCTGAATAGGCCACTTCACAGGAAGCACCGGAAACACCCCACATAGAAGAGATATTAATGATTTTCCCCTGTTTTTGAGCTACCATGTATGGAATCGCATATTTGCAGCAGGAGAACACGGAAGTCAGATTCGTATTTATCACGTTGTTCCATTCGTCAATACTCATATCTTGCAGCAGACCAATGTGCGAAATTCCGGCATTGTTGATCAGAACATCAATAGCACTATGAGAATCCTCAATCTGTTGAAACATTGCTGCCACCTGTGCATGATCTGAGATGTCGCAGGCAACAGGGGTACATGTTACATGATAAGTTTCTGTCAGTTCTTTTGCATATGCTGAAAGACTTTCCACAGAAGTCCGGCAGTTTAAAAACAGGCGGTAACCTGCCTGTGCCAGTTGTCTGGCAGCTGCTTTTCCGATTCCATGGGAAGCTCCGGTAATAAGTGCTGTTTTCATAAATTTATTCATTCCTTTATCATTTATTAGTATAAAATTTGTTTCTGTCATTTTAATAAAGTACACAGAGCATTTTTTATAATAAGTCTTCCGGGTACTTGCGTTAAAATTTGACAATCTGTATTATCACATTTAAAAAATATAACATAAGAATTTTAACATAAGACAGATACCGTGTATAGAATGAATACCGTTGCATTCCTGAGAAATGCTATTCCAAACATTAAAAACAGACTAAATTTGGGAAAATCCATAGCCTAATTTAATGTAAAATGATATAATTAGTCAAAAAACAAGGGAGAAATGTTATGGAAGTATGTAAGATCAGTGATGTGATCCGGGATGCGCGGATCAGAAGCGGAATGACGCAGGAAGCACTGGCATTTGGGATTTGTTCAGTCAGCACGCTGTCGAAAATTGAAAATGGTCGACGCATGCCGCAGGTGAGAGTTTTTGAAGCGCTGATGGATCGTATGGGGGAGTCATCGGAGCGCTGTCTTGTGTATGTCGGCGAGCATGAACTGCAAAAAAAGAGGATGCAGGATCAAATGACACTGGCAATGCTTTTGAAAGACCGTCTGCTGTTGGAAACAGAACTGGCGCAGTATGAGAGACTGGTGCAAAAAAGAAAGCTTATGGATGAGCAGTGGCTCAGTCTTGGAAATACTGTTCTGCAGTGGTGGGGCGGTGCTGCCCTGCCGGATACGGAACAGCGACTGACGAAAATCCTTGGCATGAGCTGCCAGAATTATCGGGAAAAGTGGGATGGGGAAATGCAGTATACATACTGTGAAATCCTTATTTTTCAAATGCTGGTACAATGCCGGATGTTAAACGGTGATTTTTTATGGAGCATTTCTGTCCTGAATGGAATGCGTCACTATCTGAAATGTGGCAGCGGTATTCTGTGGAAAGAGCGGATGCTGATCTCCGTCCATGTTTTGCTGGCACAAATTTATTATATTGCAGAAAAGTATCCAAGTTCTGCCAAATACAGCGCAAAAGGTCTCACCATCAGTATCAATACGGACTGTTATCATTTTGCACCGGTCTTGTTGAACTTACTGGCAGCTTGTGAGGCAAAACTTGGTGATACTTCAGAAGCAGATCAGGCAGAAAGCTGTTCAAAACTGCTGGACGCATTTATGACAAGTCAGAAGTACCTGTCGAAGTTCATAGACTAACATTACCATAGTTTGTAGTTGAATCCCATGGCGAAAATGGAAAATTCGAAAAAAGTATGATATTTTGCATAAGTACCATTCACAAATAAAAAAAATGTGCTAAACTAAAGAGAATGTAAAAAAAGTATTTCATATTAAGGAGATTAATATAATCATGAATATTGTAGTTTTAGCTGGTGGACTCAGCACAGAGAGGGATGTTTCCCTGAATACAGGAGCTATGGTAAGTAAGGCACTGCGCTCCAAAGGACATAACGTAATTATGCTGGATGTTTTCATGGGTTACCATGATCAAGAGGAAGATATCACAGGAATTTTTGAGCGTGCGGAAGAGGCAAGTGCCGAAGGGACACAGATTCCGGGAGAAGCTCCGGATATCGCACAGGTAAAGGCAATGAGAAAAGATCAGTCTGACTGCTTCTTTGGACCAAACGTGATCAAAATCTGTCAGGCAGCGGATGTCGTATTTATGGCACTGCATGGCGAGAACGGTGAGAATGGTAAGATTCAGGCAGCCTTTGATCTGTTTGGCATTCAGTATACAGGAAGCCGTTACCTTGGAAGTGCACTGGCTATGGACAAAGGCATTTCCAAGAAAATGTTTGAGGCAGCCGGCATCCCGACACCGCATGGTATTTCCATGAGCAAAGCACAGCGTGGTGTTCCGTTCGCAGAGACAGGATTAAGCCTTCCGTGTGTTGTAAAACCATGCTGCGGCGGTTCCAGTATCGGTGTTACCATTGTCCGTACTGCAGATGAGTATGAAGCTGCTCTGGATGAAGCATTTAAATATGAAAATGAGATTGTGATCGAGGATTACATCTGTGGTCGTGAGTTTTCCGTTGGTGTTATTGACATGCAGGCACTTCCTGTTATCGAAATTGCTCCGGTAGAAGGTTTTTATGATTACAAGAACAAATACAAAGCAGGAAGCGCAGTTGAGACCTGTCCGGCTGACATTCCGGAAGAAGTTGCAAAAGAAATGCAGAAACATGCTGTTGCAGTTTGCCGTGAACTTGGTCTGGACGCTTATGCCCGCATGGATTTCCTGTTAAATGACAAAAACGAGATGTTCTGTCTGGAAGCAAATACTCTGCCGGGTATGACAGCAACAAGTCTGTTACCGCAGGAAGCAGCTGTCATCGGCATTCAGTACGAGGATCTGTGTGAGCGTCTGATCCAGATTTCTCAGGAAAAATACGGAGGAAAACATGAATAACACATTGGAGCAGATGACACTGGAAAATATCGCAAAAGCATGCGGCGGTACTTATGTAGGCGACGATGCACAGCGCGGCAGCGAGATCACCGGCGCAGTTATTGACAGTCGTCAGGTAGAGCCGGGCTACTTATATATCCCGATCCGCGGAGAGCGCGTGGATGGACACCGTTTTATCCCGGATGTATTTGAAAAAGGTGCGCTGGCAGTTTTATCCGAGGAACCATTGGAAAATCCGGCAGGACCGTACATTCAGGTGGCTTCCAGCGAGCAGGCACTGAAAGATATCGCAGAATTTTACCGTTCCACACTTTCTATCAAAATTATCGGAATTACCGGAAGTGTTGGAAAAACAAGTACAAAAGAAATGATTTCCGCTGTTTTAAGCCAGAAATATAACGTGCTCAAAACAGAAGGAAACTTTAATAATGAGATCGGTCTTCCTCTGACGATTCTCCGCATTCGCAGAGAACATGAAGTGGCAGTGGTTGAGATGGGAATTTCTGAGTTTGGTGAGATGCATCGAATTGCAAAAGTAGCAAAACCGGATATCTGTGTCATGACAAACATCGGACAGTGCCATTTGGAAAATCTCATTGATCGTGACGGTGTACTCCGTGCGAAATCAGAGATTTTTGATTTCCTGAAAACGGATGGACATATTGTGCTGAACGGAAATGATGATAAGCTGATTACTGTGCAGGAAGTAAAAGGTGTAAAACCGGTATTTTATTATGTAGAAGATGGTACTGCTAAAAAAGCAGATCTGCCGTATGAAATTACCGCAGATGCTATCGAAAATAAAGGACTTCGCGGACTGAATGCAAACCTGCATTTTCCAGAGGAAGTCTGCCAGATCCATGAGCCGATCCCGGGCGTACATAATGTATACAATGCATGCGCAGCGGCATGTGTCGGACGTATCATGGGACTGACCAATGAGGAAATCTGTCAGGGTATCGCCCATGCAAAAACCATTGCAGGACGTACGAACCTGATCACATTGGGTGAGGTGCTTGTCATCGATGACTGTTACAATGCAAACCCGGTTTCTATGAAAGCATCTTTAGATGTACTGGCACAGGCAGATGGTCGCAAGATCGCGGTTCTTGGTGACATGGGAGAACTTGGAGAAAATGGGCGTGAGATGCATTATGATGTAGGAAAATATGCAGCAAATACAGGTGCTGATATTCTGTTCTGCTGTGGAACTCTCAGTGAGGAACTGGCAAAAGGTGCACAGCGCGGACATACAAAAGTAATGTATTTTGCAGACCGTGAAAAACTGACACAGACATTGATCAATTTTGTGGAAGCCGGTGATACGGTACTTGTAAAAGCTTCTCATTTCATGGAGTTTCCAAAGATTGTAAAGGCGCTGGAAGAAGCGTTGGAGGCATAAAAAATCAGATAAAAAATAACTTTTGGGTTATTAGGCAGAGTATAAGAAATATCGAGAATATTTTTTTATGACAAGAACTATAAAAAGAAAACTGGGAAATAGCAATTTGCTATACTCCCAGTTTTTTTGCGTTATAAAATTGTTTTTATTTTTCTGAAAAATGCCAATACTTCGTGCAAAAGAGATATTTTTTTATTGCTCAGATGCTTTCTGTGCATCCAGCATTTCCTGAATCATATTCTGAGAAAGGCGGCCAAGGGCACGTCTCTCTTCTTTTGCCAGCTCTTTCGGATAGATCGGAGCACCATATTCTACCGTAACATGTGTCGGTTTTACAAATGGCATATGATCTTTGATAATGTCTCTGGTATGGGAAATTGCCATTGGAACGATCGGACATCCGGTTTTCTCTGCAATTTTCATACTTCCCTCTTTGAACGGTGCCATCTCATCGCTGTCTCCGCGGGTTCCCTCCGGGAAAATGCAGATGGAAATGCCTTTTTTGACATATTCGATTGCCTGCAGGATTGTTTTTAAGCTGGCTTTCATATCATCACGTTTCAGAAACAGGCAGTAGAGCCGTTTCATCCAGATGTTCAGCAGCGGAACCTTTTCCAGAGAATCCTTTGCGATGTAGCCGGTCAGATCCGGACAGAGTGCATAGGTGATCATAATATCAAAATAACTGTTGTGGTTTGCTACATAGAGCACCGGTATGTCCTTTGGTACATTTTCCTGCCCTTTTACGGTGAGTTTTACACCGCAGATCCGGCAGATGACACGAAATGCCCACTGTACCATGCGCAGGCTACTGATGTCACGCAGGTGCGGATTTTTTTTGCCGATGAGCCATTCTACAAAAAGCACCGGAATTCCGATGATCAGATAGCAGACGGCGAACAAAACTGCAAGAATTGTTCTTAACATAATATTTCCTCCAAATAGTTTTTAGGTACTCTCAGAATCTTTCCTTTAAAAGATTTCGAAAGTACATTTCTAAAATGTAATAAAAATGTAATTTCTTTTAAAAAGACTTATCTAGTATAGCAGATAGTTTTTAATAAATCTATGCATATTTTTCGGATTTGAAAAATAGAATAGACCAAAGAAACAGCGGGGACAGGGAGTAGCAGTTTTTATGAAACGAATAAGCAGCATTTTTACCGTGAGTCTGCTGGTACTTATTTTGGGGCTGACAGGCTGTGGATTACAAAAGACCGGGACGCAAAAGGTACGTGATCTGGATTATACTGTTGTCACAGAACAGGAGCTTCCGGAGGAATTACAAAAGGAAATTGATGAACGCTATACCGAAGACTTCAAAATGACCTGCATGCTGGATGACAGCCTGTACATTGTGCGTGGCTTTGGAATGCAGGAGACCGGAGGATACAGTATACAGGTTCAAGATCTGTATCTGGCGCAAAATGCGATTTATTTTGAGGCAGATCTCATTGGACCGGAAAATGGTGCGGAGGCAGAAAAGGCAGTCAGCTATCCGTATATTGTCGTCAAGACCGAACGACTGGAAGAAAATGTGGTATTTGAATAGGAAAGGGGAAACATATGGAATTAAAAACAGAAGCTCTTTATATGGAAGAAAAAAAGGGACCGGCGATCACTCAGGTAACATTTGATGAAACATATCATCTTCCGGATTATCTTCCGGATTTTTTTTCTGTGATACTAAGCCGAGGGGATGTCCGGCTGGATGAAAGTAAGTGTGGAAACGGACATATCATGGTGCGCGGTGTGCTGCAGTTTCGGGTATTGTACCGCACCGGACAGGGGGAATGGAAGATCAGCAGTCTGGAAGGGGAATATCCGTTTCAGGAGACACTGATGCTGGAGGAAGCGGGAGAATTTGACATGCCGCAGACGGAGGTGTTTCTGGAAGATCTGACGGTTCGGATGATCAATGCCAGAAAGCTGAACATTCAGGCTTTGTTAGAGATTCACTGCACCGCCCGCACACGGTTGGAATTGCAGATCCCGGTGGGAATGGAACAGGAGGAGTCCTGTGAGCATCTGTACCGGAAAAAGGAGTTTCTGGAACTGTGTTATCGCGGGGAAGAATTGTGCGCTATGCGGGAAGAAGTGCGTCTGCCTTCAAATAAACCGAATATCCGCCAGTTACTCTGGCAGCAGGCACAGCTTTTTGGCATGAATGTCCGTGTGGCAGCCGGGGAAGTGACTGTACAGGGCGAATTACAGGTGTTTGTCATTTATCTGGGAATGCAGGAAGACCGCATGCAGTGGGCAGAGATGCGCGTTCCGTATCAGTGCCGGCTGGAGATTCCGGAAGCTTCCCCGGATATGGTGTCGTATCTGACAGCAGATCCCGGCGCGATTCGGTGTAGTGTGCAGGCGGATGCCGATGGCGAAGAACGGGTGATTCTGGCAGAAGCGGATATTCCGATTCGAATGTGGCTTTACCGGGACATCAGCAAAAATCAGCTGGAAGATGTATATTCGCTGGAAAAACAGCTGATACCGAAACGAAAACCGGTAAAAATCCGGCAGCTTCATATGAAAAATGAGAGTCAGTGTCGGGTAAATGATACGCTGCAGATAAAAAATACAGAGGAAGAAGTGCTACAGATCGGTGCCGGTTTTGGAACGGTAGAACCGGAACACTGGGAGATTTCGCCAAATGGTCTTATGATCGAGGGAACGGTTCGGATGCAGGTCTTTTATATGGTAAGCTCCGACAGTGCGCCTGTGGGAGCAATGGAGAGTTTAGTGCCATTTCAGTGTCAGATGGAAATGCAGGATCTGGATGAGACCTGTGAGATTGAGATCCAGACAACATTGGAACATTTATCCTTCCTGATGAAAAATGCATCAGAGATCGAAGTGCAGGCAATTATCAATGTCAGTGCATTGGTTACAAAATTAAAAGAGGAAGAACTGATCAGTGCGATCGAAGAAGAAGCGGCAGATGCACAGGCAGACGAAAAACTGCCGGGGATTGTGGGACTGATCCTGACCGGCTCCTCAGACCTGTGGGAGATTGCCAAGAAATATCATACGACGGTGTCTGCCATCCGCAAGACGAATGAACTGGAGGAGGAAACAGAATTAAATGGAAGAAAAATTTTGGTAGTCAAACAAGTTCTGGATATCGGATGAGCCCGAACGTATATCAGATGGGAGATGACTCCCACCTCTATAGGTGGTGAGAAACAAGCTAGTATCAGTGGTGGGAGCCAATCCCCCATCTGATATAGCCTCCGGCAGGATTACAGAGGTGCGCAGTTGAAGTATGTCATGCAATTGCATGACGCGCACCTCGCAACAAGAATGCCGGAGCATTCTTGAACAACTGCGAGATGACGATTACTTCTATATATAAAAGTAAAATATAGAGATAAACGATAAAATAGATAGTAAAAATAAAAAGAAATTCGGAGGTTTGCACAGAATCATAGAATTGTTACAAAGATATTACAGAAAAGTGTGAAATATTTCTAAAAAGCGTCTATTTTGGTTGAAATCCTGCAATGAAGATGTTATAATCCTAAAGGTAGCTGAAAAAGGATTTACAAAGGAGTATTTATATATATGAAAAAGAGATTATTAGCAACAGTTCTGGCAGCGGTTATGATCATTTCCGGAACTCAGATCGCAGGAGCAACATCCCTCTCTCAGGCAAGAAGCCAGAAGAATCAGGCGCAGAACAAACTTGATTCTGTAAACAGTCAGATCGCAGATATTGAGAGCCAGCAGTCCAGTCTGCAGTCAGAGATTGATAAAGTAGATTCAGATTTAGTAGATGTACTGGTAAGTCTGGACCTGATCTCTGATCAGATTGATCAGAAAAAAGTAGAGCTTGCACAGGCAGAATCAGATCTGGCAGCAGCAAAAGAGAAAGAAGCTGAGCAGTATGATGCTATGAAGAACAGAATCCGTTACATGTATGAGAACGGTGACAGCTCTTTTCTGGATGCATTTGTTGGTGCACAGAGCTTTGCAGATGTATTGAACAAAGTAGAGAATTTCTCCAAGGTATATGATTATGATCGTAACCTTCTGGTAGAATATCAGAATACAAAGACAGAAGTTGCAAACCTTGTAACTCAGGTTGAAGAAGAGAAGAAAGATCTGGAAGAAAACCAGGCTACATATCAGGAACAGCAGAAGAATCTGGAAGAGATGAAAGCTCAGAAGAGCAGCCAGATGTCTGATTTTGAAAATCAGCTTGCACAGGCACAGAGCCTTGCAGCACAGTACAAACAGACTGTTGCAGAGCAGAATGCGATCATCGCACAGAAACTTGCAGAAGCACAGACTGTAAAAACATCTACTGCAGGTGTTTCCAATGTAGCAAACAATAACAGCAGCTCAGGTTCCAAATCAGAATCTAAGAAATCATCCGATTCTGATTCCGGAAACTCTAATTCCGAAAGTTCTTCTTCCGATAGCAGCAGTTCCAGCTCAGGATCAGGTTCAGGATCTGCAGTAGCAAGCTATGGCTGCCAGTTCGTTGGTAATCCATATGTATGGGGCGGCGAGAGTTTAACAAACGGAGCAGATTGTTCCGGATTTGTTAAGAGTGTATATGGACACTTTGGTGTATCACTTCCACACAGCTCCGGTGCATTGACAGGTGTAGGTCGTGCAGTATCCACATCCGATATGCAGCCAGGTGATATCGTATGCTACAGTGGTCACGTTGCAATTTACATTGGCGGTGGTCAGATCGTTCATGCAAGTTCACCATCCACAGGTATCAAGATCGGACCTGTAAACTACGGAAAATCCATTATTGCAGTTCGTAGAATTTTCTAATCAAAGAACAGATATTAAAATCCTCTGGGCATTATGCTCAGAGGATTTTTTTGTGCAAAAAAGAGGCACAGTTGATTTTGGGTAAAAAAATTCCCGATCAACAGTAAATCATGTGATCGGGAATAGATTAGATATTGTATTATTTGCAAAGTTCAGCAACAACCTGGTTAATGACTTTTCCGTCAGCTTTGCCTTTCAGCTCTGCCATAACAGCTTTCATGATCTGACCTTTGTTCTTGGTTGCCAGTACGTCGGCAAAACGCTCAGTAAGGATTGCTTTTACTTCCTCTGCGGAAAGCAGCTTCGGAGCATATTCACTGATAATGTCATAACGTGCCTGATATTCTTCTTTCAGATCAGTACGGTCTGCCGGGCAGGTATCCACCTGTTCTTTTACACTTTTTAACTCTTTTAAAATCACGCGGGCAACCAGCTCCGGTTTGATGTCATCACGGCATCCCTCATCGATGGCTACTTTTTTGACTGCGGATACTAAGGATGAGATGGCATCCTTACGTACTTTGTCTTTTGCCTTCATAGCGGCAATCATGTCTTTTTGTAATGTCTGCATTTCCATAATGTAGTACCTCCTGTATTTTCAGGCAGACAAAAGCGTCTGCTCATTTTTAGCAAAACAATGCTTCGTCAAGCGGATATTCACAATTAAAACAGGAAAAATCCCAGATTTACTTAAATATGAATACGGCTCAGCAGTTTGTTTATATAATACTGCTTGATATGCTGATAATGCTGGTGCAGTGTCTGGTGTGCCAGATCGGAATCCTGATTGCGGATCGCGTCCAGAATCTGGGTGTGTTCCTGTAAGGAGCGTGCTGCCAGATCACGATCATCCAATATAGTGGAAATAAACAGCATCTGCTGACAGTCTAACTGATCATATACCGTTTCCAGACGTTTGTTTCCAGAATAGCTGACCAGTAATTGATGGAATTTCTGATCCCAGCGGGTAAAGTGGAAAATATCATCTTTTTCCAGCGCTGTTTTCATATTGTTGAGAGCCATTTCCAGTGCATTTACCACCAGAGCATTCTGTTTATTGATACATGCCTTGATGGCATAATCCTGAAGAAGTTCGATGAGATCGTAAACCTCCAGAATATCATCTGTGGAAAAGGATGCCACGACAGTTCCCTTCCCCGGAACAAAAGAGAGCAGACCTTCGTGGGTCAGCTGCTGCAGGGCATTCCGGATGGGTGAACGGCTGACATTGTAGATTTCACAAAGCTTTCGTTCTACCATGACAGTTCCTGCCGGATAAGTATTATTCAGGATATCCTGTTTGATCTGCTGGTATGCAAGTTGCTGCTTGTTTTCCACTGGCTGATTCAGAGAATCATACTTGCTGTTTTCCTGATTTATCATGTTTGTTCTCCTGTATAAAATAGGTATTCCATGGAATACTTGCGGTGTGTGTCTGTTCTTATTGGGAAAAGTATAGCAAAAATGAGAAACAATGTAAAGTTTTGGAGAACCGCAAGTTTATCTTTTCATTTTTTCTGAAATGTGATAGTATATCAGAAGAATGTGACGATTTAAAGTAGTGACGTGAAAAAGATATAGGGGATTTGGAGGAAATATATAATGATTTCAAAACGTTTAAGAGAATCACTGGATTCATCCATTTGTATCCGTGACATTTTTGAGGAAGGTAAAAAACTGGCAGCAATTTACGGCGCAGAAAATATTTTTAACTTTACCATTGGAAATCCGAGTGTGGAGCCACCGGCAGCAGTTAATGAGGCATTAAAAGAGATTATCGACACAGAAAAACCGCTGGCACTGCACGGCTATCCTGCAAACGTGGGACATCCGGAAGTCCGCAATCACATTGCAAATTATCTGAACGGAAAATATGACTGCAACTATACAGAGCAGGGTATTATTATGACAAGTGGTGCGGCAGCAGCTATCGTAGTTATTGCAAATACATTGCTGGATGACGGTGACGAGGTCGTAACATTTGCACCGTATTTCTGGGAGTATAAGAGCTATGTGGAGACAATGTACGGAAAACTGGTTCCAGCTCTTTGCAATATGGAGACATTACAACCAGATCCGGAGACTTTTGAGGCAGCACTGTCACCAAAAACAAGATTCGTTCTGATCAACACACCGAACAACCCGACTGGTGCGGTATATACAGAAGAGTCTATTCGCATGGTTACTGATATTTTAAAGAAAAAACAGGAAGAATACGGTCATCCAATTTATCTGGTATCCGATGAGCCATACCGTAAACTGGCTTACGATATCGAAGTACCGTATCTGACTCATTATTATGAAAATACAATTGTTGTATATTCTTACAGTAAAGCATTATCCATTCCGGGCGAACGTATCGGATACATTGCTATGGAGACTTGTGTACAGGATTACGAAGACCTGATTGCAGGTATGACCGCTTCCATGCGTTACCTGGGCTATGTAAATGCACCGTCTCTTCAGCAGAAAATGCTGCTGAAATGTGTGGATGCTTCTGTTGATATCAGCATTTATCAGGAGACCAGAGACATTCTGTACAACGCCCTGACAGAGATCGGTTACACATGTATCCATCCGGACGGAGCTTTTTATCTGTTTGTAAAAGCACTGGAAGAGGATGATACAAAATTCTGTGAACGTGCGAAAGAAGAAAAAATCCTGATGGCACCGGGAACTGCATTCTACGGTCCGGGTTGGGTGCGTGTATCCTACTGTGTTCCGGCAGAAGTTGCAAAACGCAGCATACCGGCTTTCCAGAGATTGTATGACAAATATCAGGCTGAGCAGGTATTGTAATTAAGAAGTGATGGAGATTCAGATTTATTATCAGAAATGGGATGAAAAAAGCAAAGCTTCCCATGAGTTATTAGAACATGTGATTCGCATTTATGCCAAGGCGCATCAGATAAAATTGCCGGAAACGTTGCAGATTCATCAGGAAAAAAACAAAAAGCCGTTTCTGGAACATGTATCAGATATCTGCTTTTCTATTTCCCACAGTGGAGAATGGTGGAGCTGTGCAATTGCACCGCAGGAAGTTGGTCTGGATATTCAGGAAGAACATGACTGCAAGGCAGAACGTCTGGCAAAACGATTTTTTCATCCGATGGAAGTAGAGTGGCTGGAACAGCATGGATATGAGAATTTTTGCCGGTTGTGGGCATACAAGGAAAGCTATGTGAAATATACAGGGATTGGGCTTGTAAAGGGTATGGATTATTATTCGGTGGTGAAGCCGGATGGCACATTGACCGGAGAGGAAAGTGTCTGGCAAAAACAGATCGCCTTTCAATCGGAGTGCTATATGGTTGTGACAGCGAAGCAGGAAGCAGAAATAAAGCTGTTTTCATTGACAGAACAGGGTGAAAAATGATAATCTTATAAACTGGTATGGGGAATACTCATACTAGTTTGTAGTATAGAAGAAACACTCTATGGTATTTGAATACAGGTAGAAAAATGACTGTGTGTATGAGCAAGTAGAAAAAGTGGATTGCGAATGTCTGCTTTACAAGGAATACCAGATGAGAGATAATTTCCACCTTTGTATATGGGTGGTAACAAGATGATGTTATGAAGGGAGAGTAACATGCGAAAGAAGAAACTTATTGTTATGATCTGTTTTCTTGTGATCGTTGCGGTGCTGATCGGAGTATCCGTAGTGACACCGGGAAAAGTTGCAGATCCGGATAACTATGCCTGTGCTGCTTATGCGACCGTGTTTGCGTTACTGCCACCGGTTGTGGCTATTGCGCTGGCGTTAATCACAAAAGAAGTATATTCATCACTGTTTACCGGAATTATTGTCGGAGCACTGCTGTACAGCAACGGCAATCTGGAACTGATGATGAATACCATGTTTTTCAATGAGAGCGGCGGTATGGTATTTAAACTTGCCAACAGCTGGAATATCGGTATTCTGATCTTCCTTGTTATGCTTGGTATGTTAGTTGCGCTGATGAACAAAGCCGGCGGTTCCGCAGCATTTGGTAAATGGGCATCCAAACGAATTAAAACAAGAATCGGGGCGCAGCTTGCCACAATGGTACTTGGAATCCTGATTTTTGTCGATGATTATTTTAACTGCCTGACCGTCGGAAGCGTTATGCGTCCGGTTACAGATACCCACAAAGTATCCAGAGCAAAACTGTCCTATATTATTGATGCGACAGCGGCACCGGTTTGTATTATCGCACCAATTAGTTCCTGGGCGGCAGCTGTTACATCTTCTGTTCCAGAAGATTCCGGAATCAACGGGTTTGCTGTATTTTTACAGACAATACCGTACAACCTGTATGCAATCCTGACACTGGTTATGATCGTTGGAATGGTCGTATTCCGGGTAGATTTCGGACCGATGCGTACTCATGAATTAAACGCGATTAAAGGTGATCTGTTTACAACACCGGAGCGACCATATGATGAAAGCGATGAGGCAACAGAGAGCAGCAAAGGTATTGTCCTTGACCTGGTTCTTCCGGTTGTTGTGCTGATTGCGGCCTGCATTATGGGTATGGTTTATACAGGTGGATTTTTTGACGGAGAGAATTTTATTACAGCATTTTCCGGTTCTGATGCTTCCGTTGGATTGGTAATCGGTGGATTTATCGCGTTATTATTTACCTTTGTGTATTACATGCTTCGTGATGTTATCACGTTCCATGAATTTGCAGAATGCGTGCCGGAAGGCTTTAAGGCAATGATCGCACCAATCCTGATCCTTGCGATGGCATGGACTTTATCCGGTATGACAAACCTGCTTGGCGCAAATATTTTTGTTGCTGATCTGGTAGCAGGATCCGCGCAGTCTCTGCAAGGATTTTTGCCGATTATTATTTTTGCAGTGGCAGCAGGTCTGGCTTTTGCCACAGGAACATCATGGGGAACGTTTGGAATCCTGATTCCGATCGTTATTGGTGTATTCCCGTCCGGAACAATGATGATTATTTCTATCGCGGCTTGTTTGGCGGGTGCCGTTTGTGGAGATCACTGTTCTCCGATTTCTGATACAACCATCATGGCTTCCGCAGGAGGACATTGTCATCATGTGAACCATGTCACGACACAGATTCCGTATGCGCTGACGGTAGCGGTTGTGTGCTGCATCGGTTATGCACTGATCGGTGTGTTGAATGCAGTGGGAATGCTTGGTATTTCATGGATCGCGCTTCCGGTTTGTGTGGTGATTATGCTCGGATGGTTACTTGTTTTACGGAAGAAATTCGGTAGAGAAGATATCTAAGCGTTGCAGTATCTTTACCATATGCAGTTAAATCATGTTTTGCATGAAGACTTTCTTGAATGTAGTAAGGGTAGAAGATATGTGTGAGTTGTAATAGTTAATCAGATATAAAAAAACTCCTTTGAGTATATTTATGACAGATGAATGATTCGTCATAAATGTAATCAGAGGAGTTTTTTATGTATCATTAAGTGAACTGACAGGTCTGAGCAAAGAGTATATGTGTTCCTACTTTAAAAAGCGGATGAACAAGACCATCATGCAGGTGCTGTGTGATATTCGGATTATGAATGCCTGCGTATTGTTGAATCGTTTTCCGGACAAAACAATAGCTGAGATTTCAAAAAAATGTGGTTTTGAAAGTCCCAGCTATTTTGGAAGCGTGTTTCGTAAACATCAAGGGATGACACCGGATACTTACCGTAAGTGGATTCCGGCAGATCACTGATTTAACTTTTGCATTTCCTCATTGAGCAGTTTGATATTGATATTATTTTCGCTGGTGGTTTTGTCTACCCAGAGATTTAAGGCATCTACTGCCAGAGAAATATCATTTAATTTTTTACTGATCAATGCAAAATCTTTGATCTCATCATCGGTGATCTTGCCATCCCGTGTAATCTGAATCAGGCGGTCGGTAAGCGGCTGAATGTCATTCAGAGATGCGATGGTTTCCAGAATAATGCTGGATAATTCCGATGGCTCAACTTCCGGAACATAGCGGTCGCCGATAGCGCATTTGTGTGAACAGTAGTAGTTACACAGATCTGGGCGCTTGTAGCAGTCTGCCATCTGCAGAATGTCATACGGTGTTGGCTCCTGAAGTTCATATTCAAATTTTTCAATGCGGGCGGCAGAAACACCGTCCATCAATTCACTGGCACCGTCTCTGGTAAGTCCGCATTCTTCGCGGCATAACTGATAAATTGTTTTATGTTCACGTTTTGATTGTTTTCCCATAATAATGTTTTTGTCCTTCTGTAAAATATGATTTCATGCTATCTGATCAATAATTCCTGGTAATAAGATTGGATATGGAATATCTGGAAGAGATTCTTAAGAAAATATTTCGCAAATAGCAGTTTTAACTTAAGAGTAATTCCCTAAAATGGAGAAATAGAAGTAGTTATTTCCCCGAAATCGGTATGTACGAATATATCAAAGAATATTATACTTGAAATATCAAGAGGCAGCAAGCTTATGACAAGGAAAAGCTTGAAATACAATTTTATGCATCAGGCATGAACCTGATAGAAAGAGGAATTATGTTAACGTTATTATTTGGAATCTGTATGTTAGTTTTATTTGGAAAACTGCTTGTTTTCGGAATCAGAGCAGCATGGGGAATTTCAAAAATTGTGCTCACCATTGTATTTTTACCAATTATTTTAATAGCATTAGTAGCAGGTGGATTGCTTTACATTGCATTCCCGATTTTAATCGTATTGGGACTGATTTCATTAGTAACAAGAAGATAGGAAAATATAAAGTATATCAGACGTGAGAGGAAGCTCAGCGGTATAGGTGATGAGTAACAAAATTATATTAGCAGCGAGATTCAATTTTTCACAAACAGGTCAGATAACGAAGGGAGTACCGATTATGGCATATGATTTAGAAAAAGAAAAACAGGAAGCAATTCGTCAGGTGGAACGGGTAATGGATCAGTTACAAGCCATAGATGTGGAAGTAAACGAATAAAGGGCGTGTCGTTAATGCGCAGTTAGTAATAAACAGTATTGGTAAATGAACAGAGATAAAGAAAGAGAGAAAAAATTATGTTAGCAAGTATATTTGGAGTTACAGGATTAATTGTTTGGATCGTAGTGATTGTTGCGGTGATTGCATTATTAAAAGGAAAAAACAAGACATTGTACAAAAGCGATTCCAACCGAATGCTTTGTGGTATTTGTGGTGGAATTGGTGAATGCCTGAATATTGATCCGACAATCATTCGTTTGATCTGGGTTGTAGTTACACTTTGTGGTGGTAGCGGAATTCTTGCATATATTATCGCAATGGTAGTAATGCCACGAAGAGTATATTAGTGAATAATTGTAAAGATGAATGGTCTTAGTAGAATAATAAAATATTAGCAAGCAAAAATGCATTTCAAAATACTGATATGATACCTCTAACGTAAACAGATTAAATATAAAAATCTGTTGCTTTAGAGGTATTTTTATGTCCGGAAAAACAACGTTTGAATGGGAAAGAAGAGTGTTGAATGTAAAAAATGACAAAATTTTTCATTTTTGAACATATGAACAAATTTTTTATGAAAAGGTCTTAAAAATGTAGAAAAAAAGAGGTAAAATAAAACGGCAAATGCAATAAAGTAATTGAGGATGGATAATGAGAGAAGATAAAAACGAAACAAGATGGGATAAACTTTTGCATATTCGAACCATGGGGCGGGATGATTCCCATTCCGACCAGCATAGATTTCCTTATGAACCGACACCATATTGTGTGTTGGAACGTCTGGCAAATGCCGGTTACATCCGCAAAGGAAATACGGTGATCGATTATGGATGCGGCAAAGGTCGCGTGGATTTCTTTTTGTCGTATCAGACCAGATGTCATTCCATCGGTGTAGAATACGATGAGAGAGTGTTTGAACGTGCACTGGAAAATAAAGCGGATTCGGCAGCTTCCGGTCGTGTGGATTTTGTGCAGGCGAATGCAGAAACATTTGAAGTACCGGAAAACGTTGATCGGTGTTACTTTTTTAATCCGTTTTCGTTGGAATTTTTAAAACGGGTAATGGGACGTATTCTGGATTCCTATTATGCAAAACCGCGTAACATACAGTTGTTTTTCTATTATCCGACGGACGAATACATTTCTTATATGATGACAGTGAATGAGCTGATGTTTGTGGATGAAATTGACTGCAGAGATCTGTTCCCGGGAAATGATCCACGGGAGCGGATTGCGATTTTTGAACTGCAAGGGGAAGTATGATGTCAGAACAACAGAAATTAAAGAAACTATAGATAAGAACAGGAATATTTTTCGTTGCTGTATTTGTGATTGCCATCGGTTGCGCACATTTGATTCAGCGTTCGCAGGAAAACAGAGAAAAATTGAAAGCTTCCTATACGGCAGAATCCATGATCCGACGGATCGAGTCACAACTGAGCCGCTATCTGGAAAACTCAAAATTTTTCAAAAACATTAGAACTGGAAAAATTTTGTGGAAGAGCTGAATGTCGAGAGTCTTGAGGCGGAATCCTATCATTTCAGGATCTGGAAATATGATCAGAATGAGGAAAAAGTTACGATTATGCAGGGTGAAGAAAATGATTTCACGGATGCGCTGGACGTAGAGTGCAGTGTGCCAAATGATACGTGGCACTTTGAGATTGTACCGAAACATGGTTGGAGCACAACAGCTGAAAAGGCGCTGTGGTATGTGATCACAGGAGAAAAAAGAAACGAGCGGACGCAGGTAAAACTTAGTGTTGTGTATCTGGATGGAAAGTATTGAAGATGTATGATGTAAGAAATTTTCAATGTAGACATACATCAAAATCTCCCCGCATAGATTGTAAAAAAAGCAAACTATGCGGGGATTTGAGTGAAAGGTTATATCGAGGAACGGGCAATGGAAATTGCGCGTTATATCATAGACAACAAGGCAACGGTTCGTCAGGCAGCAAAGAAGTATGGTATCAGTAAGTCGACAGTTCACAAGGACATTACAGAGAGACTAAAACAGATCAGTCCGGCACTGGCAGTAAAGACGAGAGTTGTGCTGGATGTCAACAAATCAGAACGGCACATTCGTGGGGGAATGGCGACCAGAGAAAAATATTTGCATCAACATCATATCTAGAAGGTGAAAAGGCAGGAATAGTTTCTGCCTTTTTCTGTATTGTGTTATACTAGAATTATCAACTTGAATTGACGAACGGTAGAAAATATAAAGGGGACGTACAGAAATGCCAAAAGGAACGAATCAGAAATTTAAGTTATATCAGATGGGAGATGACTCCCACCTCTATAGGTGGTGAGAAACAAGCTAGTATCAGTGGTGGGAGCCAATCCCCCATCTGATATAGCCTCCGGCAGGATTACAGAGGTGCGCAGTTGAAGTATGTCATGCAATTGCATGACGCGCACCTCGCAACAAGAATGCCGGAGCATTCTTGAACGGCTAGCTCAGATCATGTTAGAAAAAACAGATGATGAACATTACATCACCATGCCTGAAATCATGAAAGCATTAGCAACGTATGAGGTTACAGCTGACAGAAAAAGCATTTATAACGATCTACGTGATCTGGAAAAACTGGGGATTGAAGTAGAAGGCGAGCCCGTTGGAAAGTAAAAAATCCGATTTCAATATTATCAATGGAATGTGAAAAAGGAGACAGAATTGCGGCACAATGGTGCGTGGTATCACATCAGTCCGTGGGGCTTGTTGTGGGAGGATGAAAATTATTTTACAGTTAGTGTGAACGTGCATGTCAGCAGGCAGTTCCTTGGATGGGTATTTTCTCTTGGAGAAGGGGTAAAAATTATTTCGCCGGATGATGTAGTGGATGAAATGAAACAGGAAATTGAACGGTTGATTCGACAGTATAAATAATGATGTAATACGTGGTGTTGAAAAAATAATAAGAGAACAGGCGGGCGGAATCAGCATCTATCAAAAAGTAAAATTACGAAAACTGTGATATGTATAGAATTATTTATAACAGAGACAACATGTAAAAATAATTTGAAAGATATAGAGAAACGAGGATATACAAGGATACTATGAGCAATCAGACAAGCATAGAATTACAGAAAGATGGTCGTACACTGACGCTTTATGTGATCCGGTCAGCGAGAAAAAGCATTGGCTTACAGATGCGGGAAGATGGGACGGTACTTCTTCGAATCCCGAATCGTTTATCCGCACGTGCGCTGCAGGATTTTCTGACACGGGAGCAGACGTGGATTTGGCAAAAAACAGAACAGATGCAGTCACGTATAAAACAGCGGGAAACAACAGGTGCAATCCCAGTGGAGCAACTCTCAAGCAGAGATCTGGATCAGATTAAGGAAAAAATTGGTTCACGGGTAGCATATTATAGCAAAATCATGGGCGTGACGGTTGGACGAATTACAATCCGAAACCAGAAAACCCGTTGGGGAAGTTGTAGTTCCAAGGGCAATTTGAATTTTAACTATCAGTTATATTATTTGCCGGAAGAACTGTTGGATTATGTGGTGATTCATGAGTTGGCGCACAGAAGACATATGAATCATTCCGCAGATTTTTGGGCGGAAGTAGAAAAATATTGCCCAGATTATAAGGTGCAAAGGAAGCGGTTGAAGGAATATAAACTGGTGTAAATCAGTGCGATTATTGCGTAGATGCAGCGGTTGAAAATGCGAAAGTGCGGAATATAAGCCAGTGTAAATTGGTGTGATTATTGGTAGATGCAGTGGGTGAAGATGTGAAAGAGAAAAATAGGTTAGTGTAAAGCATTGTAATTACTGAGAGGTACTGATAAGAAGATATAAAAAATGGACAGATAAAGAGATTTATTAGAATCCCCGATATCTGTCCGATTTTTATTGTTATGATTTGTTGTACTGTTACGTTATAACTATTACAGTTTTTCTATTATAACGGGACCGTAACGAAACAATTTATATCAGATGGGAGATGACTCCCACCTCTATAGGTGGTGAGAAACAAGCTAGTATCAGTGGTGGGAGCCAATCCCCCATCTGATATAGCCTCCGGCAGGATTACAGAGGTGCGCAGTTGAAGTATGTCATGCAATTGCATGACGCGCACCTCGCAACAAGAATGCCGGAGCATTCTTGAATTTTGATTAGTCGATGTAAGATACTGCAATACGATCAGCTGGAATCTCACGCTCCGGGAAAGTGTCATCGGTATCGCCAAGTGTTACAGCACAGCATGGAACATGTCCTTCCGGAAGACCAAGTTTTGCAACCAGTTCCGGTTTGGCATTTAATGCAGCGATTGCGCCCCAGATATTGCAGCTTCCGATTCCAAGATCAGTAGCCATCAGGCACATATGCTCAGCCATCATAGCAGCGTTGGAGTACTGTACGTTACCCATTGCCGGATTTTCAATCGGTGTGGAAATTACTACGAGGCAAGGAGCGCCATAAAGTGGTTTTATGGAAGAATCACCAAAAAAATCAGCACCGTTGCGGTCTAATTCCTGTAATAATTCAGCATTGCGGATAACAGTCATATGCATGGTATCATATTTTCCCATTCCGATCGGTGCTGCCTGTGCAGACAGTAGGATTTTCTGTAAATCTGCATCTGATAATGTGTTTTTGTAGCTTCTGACTGATTTACGACAAGTCATAGTTTTTAATGTTTCCATAGTAGTATCATCCTCCTGTAACAAAATTTACTGCATTGATTCTGTTATGAAAAATGCAGTTTGACCGTAAAATTAGTTTTTTCTATCTATTATTATACTATGAAAAAATAAGGATTCAATGTTTTTTTGATTCATCGGGGCGTATATCAGTATGGCATTAAGTTTGAAATATAGAAATGTGGATTTTAACGATAAGGATATCATACGACAGGCGTAACAATTATTGTATGGCTTATATATAGAGCTTTTGTGGGAGAATGTATTTTTTCGTTTTCCCTCTTGTAAAGTGGCGTGGGAGTAATATATAATAGAATGAAATGGCGAAGCGTTTTTGTCGATGTATGGCAAAAATTTTTTTATATATAATTATATAGAATCATATATAAAAAGTGAAATCAGCCATGATGAATATCAATATCACATGTAAATAATTTATTGCGAAGGAGGAAACGATCCAATGAACAGAGAAACTGTCATAGTGATTGATTTCGGCGGTCAGTACAACCAGCTTGTGGCACGACGTGTCCGTGAGTGCAACGTGTACTGCGAGATTTATTCCTATAAGACTGATATCGAAAAGATCAAAGCTATGAATCCAAAGGGAATCATTCTGACCGGAGGACCGAACAGCTGCTACGAAGCGGATTCACCGACTTATACAAAAGAGCTGTTTGAACTTGGAATCCCGGTACTTGGTCTTTGCTATGGTGCACAGCTGATGCAGCATATTTTAGGCGGAAAAGTAGAGCGCGCCGAGGTGCGTGAGTATGGTAAAACAGAGGTATTTGTGGAGAACAGTTCCAAATTATTCCACAACGTATCTCCATCCACTATCTGCTGGATGAGTCATTTTGATTATATTTCAAAAACAGCTCCGGGATTTACGATTACTGCTCACACTGCAGACTGTCCGGTGGCAGCAGCAGAATATGAGGAGAAAAAATTGTATGCAATTCAGTTCCATCCGGAAGTACTTCACACAGTAGAAGGTAAGACAATGCTTTCTAACTTTGTATATGAAGTATGTGGATGTGCCGGTGACTGGAAGATGGATGCATTTGTAGAAAATACCATCAAAGATATCCGTGCAAAAGTAGGTGATGGACGTGTACTTCTTGCATTATCCGGTGGTGTAGATTCTTCTGTTGCAGCAGGACTTCTCTCCAGAGCAATCGGAAAACAGCTGACTTGTGTATTCGTAGATCACGGTCTGCTTCGTAAAGATGAAGGTGATGAGGTAGAAGCTGTATTCGGACCGGAAGGACAGTTTGATCTGAACTTCATTCGCGTTAATGCACAGCAGAGATATTATGACAAACTTGCTGGAGTAACAGAGCCGGAAGCAAAACGTAAAATTATCGGTGAAGAGTTCATCCGTATTTTCGAAGAGGAAGCAAAGAAAATCGGTGCCGTTGATTTCCTGGCACAGGGAACTATTTATCCAGACGTTGTAGAGAGTGGTCTGGGCGGTGAGTCTGCAGTTATCAAATCTCACCACAATGTAGGTGGACTTCCTGAGTATGTAGATTTCAAAGAAATCATTGAGCCGTTGCGTGACCTGTTCAAAGACGAGGTTCGTAAAGCCGGACTGGAGCTTGGAATTCCGGAGAGACTGGTATTCCGTCAGCCGTTCCCGGGACCGGGACTTGGTATCCGTATCATCGGCGAAGTTACCGAAGATAAGGTTCGTATCGTTCAGGATGCAGATGCAATTTACAGAGAAGAGATTGCAAAAGCCGGACTGGATCAGGATATCAACCAGTACTTCGCAGCACTGACAAATATGCGTTCTGTTGGTGTTATGGGTGATGAGAGAACTTATGATTATGCCGTTGCACTTCGTGCTGTAAAGACGATTGACTTTATGACGGCAGAAGCTGCAGAGATTCCTTATGAGGTTCTAAATAAGGTGATGAGCAGAATTATTAATGAGGTGAAGGGTGTAAATCGTGTATTCTATGATTTGACGAGTAAACCACCTGGAACGATTGAGTTTGAGTAGAATCCGGTGAGCCGCAAACCCTTTGTTTATAAGG
>OGCN01000600.1_pt1 | contig 57156 bp, 97 predicted proteins | sample 1570181 | NCBI WGS metagenome assembly OGCN01 (sample SAMEA4370584, study PRJEB24528) | human gut metagenome | reverse complement strand
TCTGCCTATAACTGTTTTAGGGTAGCGACTACAATCAATCTGTAGCCGGTAATATGCGTAGTCAGTAGTAAAAGCTATTCTTAGCACACCAATATTGTACGCACCTCTTAGTGTTTCGGAAATTATTTAGAGACTATTTTCTTCGTCTTGTTTTAGGGTAGCGACTAACTCTGTTTGTTAGCCGGTAAGTTTCTATTTCATTTGTTTTAATATGCTTTCACAAAAACTTATATGTCTTTCAAGTAGCATTGTTTTCACAATCTCGCCCTTTTTTCATGCTATTTGCTAATGATTTTGTTTCCTCTAGGACTTTCACTGCTAAAGCTTTTGAAAACTCCATATTGTCTTTAGGGTATCTGCCTAAGATTGATTTTGCATACTCATTAACTGCATCAACAGAAACATCAACACCCATTGCTTTTACAGATACCTCAATACGCTCTGTTCTCTTTTCATCATTTGTGCATTTATTGTCTTTGTTGTATCGGCAGGTGGTTAAATTGCAGTTATTCATTTTTAACGCACCCCATTCTACCAGCTATATAATGACTTCTTGTATCGCAAACTGTCCTGCAATCAATAACATTGCCATTATCAAGACAAATCTCAAGATGCTCACATTTATCGCACTTTGTATCTTTCTCTTTATATTTTTGCGGACTGTATCGTTCAAAGTCTTTACACTTGTAATCAAGTGATGTGTCGTTTCTTTTTTGGCATATATATATTGGATATTCGTCACATTCTTCTTCATCAAAATCATAATCTATATCGCAATATTTGCAAATTGAGCAATCTTTCATATTGCACCTCAAATCTTCGTAAATATCTCTAAATCATAGTTATCTCTGATATGGTCAACAACTTCCTGTAATTTGCTCTTTACAAATTCGTCTTGTGCAATATAAGGGTGTGCGTAAAACATGCAGCTATCTTTCTTGCCCTCAGCCTTATACTTAGGATAATTGAATGTCATCGTAAATAATGGTATTCTTTTTAAGTTTTTAGTTTTGTATCGGATGTACAGATTTGCTAATCTTCTCAAACTCATTCACCTCGTTCATTGTCAATGCCGTAATAAAGCCACAGTTATCATATTTCTTTCCAAGTTCACTACTTTCTGTGACTATTTCAGCCCACATTTTATCATCGGCAAACTTTATCTTGTCGATGTACTTCTTGTGGAATGTCCATATATCTCTATACATGCTAAAATAGTCCATTGTAGTCCTCCGTAATTCAGTGCCAATACTAAAAGATTGATGCGGTGTGGATTTGCACCACACATAATATACAATAGGCGTGTACCGACGCCTCGTTTTACCCTTCGTGCAAGTCTATGGGAACATCTTCCAAACTTATCCGCATCCATTGGTATAATGGGTAGCATTGCTTTCACAACCAATCAAGGGGATGTTTCACGCTATCTCGCTTGCATATATCGTTACGCAGTTTCACCGAGCGAAGTCTTGTATATCTGATTATCGTCTACCTATTCCGCCACACATCAACTCGCGCATACAGATTACGCGCGAAACATCACATTTTTACAACGATTTTGACCTATAAGGTTGTGAAGCTAGGTTACATCGTGAACCAACTGGCAAGGTGGGGATTGAACCCACGACACATCGGTTAACAGCCGATTGCTCTACCAACTGAGCTACATGCCAATAGACAATTTGTGCCTAAATGACGCATGAGAGAATCGAACTCACGCCTCCGCCGTGAAGGGGCGGTGTCTTAACCACTTGACAAATGCGCCATGTCCGCTCTTTGTTTTACTTGCCGAACGGCAGCAAGGCTACACGAAAATTGAATCAAAAAGGGGTATTGCTTTGTGCCTCATTCGAGGCAGTCGGAATAGCAGGATTTGAACCTACGACCTCTCCATCCCAGGTGGAGCGTTCTGCCAAACTGAACTATATCCCGTAAGTGCAGACTGGGCGACAGCGAGAACCAGCAGCGTCGCAAGCTTCCCGGCTTATATTGTCTGCACTGTTGCTATTCTTTTAGCGTGTTATGGAGCGCCGGGTAACTACAGCAACAAAACCCATAAACCTATCGAGCCTTGTGACGGCTCTTAACAGCATTCCGCTAATAGGTGGAGTTTATGAAACAACATGACTTAAAAGTCCGATGGTCATTTGCATGACCGAGCTGGGCTAGTCGGATTCGAACCGACGAATACAGCAGTCAAAGTGCTGTGCCTTACCGCTTGACGATAGCCCAAGAAATTACATGTCTTTAAACATCTGCATAAGTGCCCTTATGGCTATGGCAAAAATCATTATGAGCACTATTATTATGCCGATTATAAATATCCCTAAAGCTGTCAGACCGAGAAATCTAATTATCCCCATTGCCTTTATCATGCCTTTCCTTGTGTTTAAATTGACATCTAAGCATATCTGCCACATGCTCACGCTCTGTGCCTATGCCATGACCTTTGCGGAATAATTCACAATCAAATATGTTGCCGCAACGTGAGCACTCATCATTTATCTCTTTGCCTTGATATTTCATTCAACGACCTCTTTATTGCCTCGTCTAAGGCTTTTTCCGACTGCCTAGCACCTAAGTTCATGCCGAAGTTAATTATCTTGATTAAAACCGATATACCGATTGCTACAAAGCACCATGTAGGAGCTTGAAGCATACATAAAATTCCGAATACAACCAAATCTGTTATCATATATCACCCTCCGCCCTATTGTTAGCTCTGTATGTGTCAAAGCCCTCAGGATAGCGCTCCTTGAGCTTATCAATGTTCGTCTGCATAACATCATCAAGCGCAAATCCGCAAGCGTCACATATCATTGCCAAGTACCATGCACAATCACCCAGCTCCTTTTTGAGGTGTTCTAAGTCTATGCCTTTTTCGTGGAATATGCCTTTCTTCACGAGGTCTGATACCTCACCTGCTTCACCAGTAAGCCCTAATGCTCCATTAAGCAACTGTGATACCAATATGTCACCCTGATTTGCTATTGCGTCCTCTAAACGCAGCCTATTAAGTCCATCGTTGGTTCTCATTGCCAACTGCTGATATTCATTGCCTGTCACTTTACTACTCCTCCGATTAAAAGTCTAAAAGTCTCCTTACCTTTTACAGTTACATAAGTCTGAACATTTGAATAACCAAAAGGTGTCGAAAAATCTTTCAACTGAAACAATCCGTCTTTGCGATACTTTTCATAAGGCTTCAATGAATTGTGCTTATCTCGGTACAGATAGCCATTTTCCACAAGCCATTGCGTGAACTGCTGCGGCGGAATGTGTAACTCTTTTGCTGTGTCTCTGAAAGTTGTTAAAAGCTTGCTATCCACAAGATTGTCAAAATATTCCGCTTTGAACTTCATCTCAGCAATCTTTGCTTCTTTCTCCTCAATAATCTTATTTGCGACAATCAAAGCGTTTGCAACAATCTGTTCCGGTGTCATCTGCTCCTGATTCTGTATGTAACCGCCGTTCTTGCGGATAGATGGTAAAACCTCGGATGTAACCCAATGTCTAAAGCTTTTCGCTGTTGGTAGCCTGCTTCCAAATACCAAATCATATAATCCTGATTCGTTAATTGCTATCATTTGTTGCGTGTGGTTATTCGCGTCTGAGACACCCGTTATAATGGTGTCCTCGTCATTCACATTTGTTTTAATCGCGTCATACGGTTTTGCATACCCTAATGATTTTGCAACATCAGTTCCCACAAACCACGGCTCATCATTAATCACAACCGTTCTAATCGAACCAAATTCCGGGTTTTCAAAGATTTTTAAATCATTCATTGCTTATACCTGCCTTTTCGATATTGCCTTAATGTTATGGCATGGAAACTATTAAGGCTTATAGCTTGTCAGGTGTACATCCCTATCCATGCCATGTAAAAGGTCTTTTTATTTTTGTCGGAGTTTAGAGGACTTAGAGGGGGCATATACGACAATCATATAACCCCCACCCCGGCTGGTCCCGTGCCACCAATTCATTTATACACAATTCCCAAACAATTCATACAATAGCGTTATCGTTCCATTCTGTTCTGCTCAACTATTCGCTAAACCTAACTTTTGCGAATAGTTTACAATGGGCTACAAGTCCGCAAACCATTGTAAATAGGGCATTTGCAAATTGTATTAAATTGTGTGAAAACTGTATGTGATAAAACATTAATTATCACTGTCTATCGCTGAGCTATTATCAGTCAATTCAAGCGGTCTCGGCTGCTGTCCAAGCTGTATTAATGCATCTGCTCCGAGTGCTTCGGCTGGCTTCTCAACCTTGACACCTGGCATGTTCCAGTGATGGACCTTATTCAACTTCGGCAGTATCTTCATCGGATTGTATCGCCGGTCTTTCATCAGGTTGAACAGGCTCTCCTCATTGTCTTGCATGATTTTTTCCTGCAGGTCGAAAGTCGAAGAGCTTAGCCAATTGTACAGCGTCTGTTTATCAATGCCTGTCATATCGCAGAAGCCCTTCTGTGTTATCTCTTGGCAGTGACTGTTACATAAACGTCTGTAAATATAATTATATATATACCCAACCTTCTCCTTATCATACTGATTATATAAATTATCATCAGTTTTTAATAAGCGATTACATGGTTTAAATAAACTGATATATAACTCGTCGATTATGTCAGCCCATATAGACGGGTATATATCATTTTCATCAATACCATGTCTATTACAGTAATCAGTGACTATATCGCTAGCGACTATACGCATATCGCCTACTGTTCTAATTGTCTGGGTATCATATATAAAACTATTATCATTCACGATATATTTACCTCCACTGTTATAATCTCTGGGTTATCTCTCACACTGATAACATCATAGCACTTGATATAAGCCTTGCCTATATCGAAAATCTATATAAATTATAACTTTGGGCTATTTAAGCGTAGTACTTTAGTACCAACTGTATATACATTATATAATAATATACGCTTTTAAAAAACTGATTATTTATTTACGCATTCTCATTAATCTCATCTTATCTAATCTTATCTAATCTTCTCTAGGCTACGCTTTGGTAACGGAATGTATACGGTTTGTATACAGATTTTATCACGTTAATGTAATGATGTAGATTGTGTCCATGTGCCCGGCAGCCCTATATATTAATAAATATAATATAAGGGCTCAGGCTCTTAATCTATGACAGTAAATTTTATAATAATATACGATACATAAATAACTTAAAGACATGGGATTAAATAAGATACATTGTCAAGATATTAACAGAACGACAAAAAGACCACATAACGGATTGTTATTGGTCTAAAATTTTAGGTGTGTGAGATATGCGGTTGTCAATGTGCTATCTGCGATACTGCCATGAGTTCTTCGCCCTCGCCCGTCTATGATAATACCAGTTAGCCGTGGACTTGTCAACACTTAAAATACATCAATATACTATCTGATACGTTGACAATCAGCCGTAAATCATGTATGCTGTGAGAGCTGGAAGTGCTGACCGTTAATGTCGCTTGGTATCGTTGTTAAATCGGTCGTGACTTGGCAGGAGCCATTATTATTTAATTTAATAGGCACTTTACAGCAGAAAACGAACCGGGAAAGTTATTAACCTCGCCCGGTTCGTTTTTTTAATATAAGTTTTCAAACGCTTCTGAAATTGAAGCTGTCAGCTTTGAACTAGAAGCCTTGAAATTTGCTTCTTCAACAGTCTTCGGCAGACTGTTTTTAAAATCGGATGCCGCTCTTAACGCATCTGATTTTATCTCTCGCCATGTGTGGTCAACTATATTAATATAATAGTCACACTGTGAGCCGCTCCCTGTCGGCTTGTGGTCGGATATTCTGATTTTATAACAATTTCCGTCATTGTCAGAAATTGTTAAATAATTACTCATGCCATAACATGAGCTTTCATCATGCAGACAAGATAAACCTGTCTGTGATTCTATCTTGCTTGCAAGGCACTCACACCTTGCCGCAAGGTAGTTCTTGCATGTGTAGTACCTTGTTCTATTTTTATCATCAAATTTAAAATCTGACATTTTAAATCCTCCTTCATTTTTTATTTTTAAAAAGCAACCCGGGGAGTTGAACCCCGGCAGTGCGCCGCCTCCGGCGGTTGCCTAACTGTCTACCGTAAACCGAGCGCCTCCAACTCGGCGCGTTCCCAGTCGCTGACAACACAGCGTATCGCCAGCTCTGGGTCATATCCGTACTTCAATGTACGGAGTTTTGAGCAATACTCGTCTGCGCATTGCTCTATGAAATCACAATCACTAGGGTTAATTGTGATTGTGTCGTTCTCAAGGAGTTCTGGCAGCTCCCTGAGAACTTTCTTAATTTTTATAACTGCTGCTGGGTCGGCAGCTCTGTTTTCTCTTCTCCACTGGATTTTAAAATCCATGTTGGCACCTCCCAAATTTTAATTTTTCGTGCAACAAACACACGTTCGGAAATTCTTATCTTCTCCCTTCCGACATCATTATAATATCACGAATAATAGAGAATGTCAACACCCTATTTTATAATTTTTAAAATATTATCTCTGTCCTCGTCTGTCTCCGTGAACTTGATAATATCGCGCGGCTGCATTTCGAGAATGCAGCATAAGCGGTTGAGATTGTCTAGGGTTATGCCAGTATCGCCCTCTCTAAACTTACGCATAGTGCTCTGGCTGAAAATCCCAGTCTGTTTTGCTGTCGAAGCGTTAAATCCCGCCTCTTTCAGTGCTTCCGTAACATTTATCTTATAAGATATCAATGTATCACCTCCTCAGTGACTTCATTATATTAAGCCTTGCGGTTTTTGTCAATAAAAAAATCTCTAAAAAAAGTGATTTTCTTGTTGACATTCTCTAATAATCGTGATATTATAATATCAACGAAAGGGAAATAGAGTAGATACAGAACATGTGCTTGTTGTACCCAAAAACAGGGAGGTAGTCAATTATGACAGATTTACAGCTTGTAGATGTTAAAAAGACGATAAGAGCAGCCTTTAAAAATCAGTTTGGTTTTGCTCCATCATCAAACTCAATCGCAGTGCTTGAAGGCAGCTACGACCATGAACATGAGGACAGGTGTACGTGGTTTGAGCTGACGTTCAGTGTAGGTGGGAAGAGCTGGTATCACAGCACGAGAACCGGCGAATTAAAACGCATTGAGTGGGTAGATTAGCCGAAACGCTCCACTTTGGAGCGTCAGCCGTGGGATGGTCTCCCGGCTCTGATGATGGCAGACTGGAAAGGGAAAACGTATGAGAACATACGAACAGGATTTGAAAGAGCTTAATATTTCAGAGGATGAATTTAATAACATAATTTCACACATTTACGATAAAACAGCCGATGAAATGGTGGCACTTGCTAAGGCAATTAAAAGCGGTGCGGCTGTTCTCCCGACTGTAAAAAGAGCATTTGAGCGCGTTCTTGCAATTAGACAGGCGGAAAGGCAAGAAGCACATAACATTTATTATAACGATTTAAATACTATGTGTTATAGCTGTAAAAAATGCGGTGTGGATTGCAACGGTACAACTTGTAAGGCTTGGACTGGATGCGCGATGAAAAAATAGTCGAAACCGCCCCCGGCGGTCTGCAGGAACTGCCCCACCTGCACTGATGAGACAGGGTAGAAAGGTGATAAAAATGCGTACCGGAATAAATTTTATATGGGAGCGTGGGAGCTTGAACAGCTCCGCGATTAAAGCCCTTGATAAAAAGGGCATAGGTTGGGAGTTTGATTTGCAACGGCTCACAATCGACTTAATCGGCTGCGGTTATTTTGAGCTGGTCGAGTTTAAAAAAATAGCAGACGATGTGTACGAAGTCTGCACATTGAATTAGGCAACCGCCGAAGGCGGCGCACTGCCGGGGTTCGATTCCCCGGGTTGCTTCTCTCCCCTGGGGGGATTAAAAAAAATCACATTATTTTTAGGAGGATTCCAAATGGAGCTTGAAAAATTAATAGTTATCAATTTAAATTCAAAACCGGTATGCGATGAAATGGTTGATGAACTTTATCATGAAATCGCGCGCATTTTAAACAGGAACGGAGAAATTCTCATCAACAAGGTTCCTGCTAATCAAGTTCAGACACTAGCTCGCGCTATTTTAAGCTACGCACCATTTGGCTACGGAGATAGACAGCAAGAGGTTGAGATTGAAACAGGCGGCGACTGGATGCATATTCACGGAATTAAAAACCGCTCACATATCAGCGGTGGACAAGATGAATATCACAGTCGAGCCCTTCTGAGAATGTTTGGGCTTGATTTTTAAAACAGCCATCGCAGAGGATGCGCGCCGTCTCGCTGGCGGCGGTGGCTTTTTCCCTCTTTTCATAGGGGGGGGTATAAAAAATGCCTTGAAATTTTGAGGAGGGGCTAACATGAGAAAATATGTAATCCACGCCACTAACGGCGTGAAGATTTTTAGCGCATCTGAAATTATTGAAAATGCGTTGAAACAGGAGCGCAACGGCATTGCGCCACACTATGCGCTTTATGACTATGTGCATAGTGAAAAGCTGACACCTGCGGGGTGGCTGGTGTGGTCCACACTTGAAAGCGGCGCAGGTATTGTATATCGCCGCCCGAGTGACGGCAAAATGATTATAAGTGTAGGCGCACAAGGCGATTTTGCCTATACTTAAACCGCCGCAGAGAATGTCCCCGGCTCATTACCGGGCGGCGGTATCAGCTCCGCTTTGGGGCTTGAAAATTTAACAAGGAGGGTTCGACATGGACAAGATAATTGACTGGCTCATGAGCTGCGGCTACACCCGTGCCGATGCAGTGACCGAAGCCAACAAGATGGTTGAGGTGAACAGATGGGATGGCACCGAGATGTGCTCCTGTGAGTACGCCATTCAGATGGTGCTTAATACCATTGAGGAGGAATAAGCAGTTAAAAAGAGAACTTATAAAAAGTTCTCTTTTTGTCGTTCCTTGACAAATTGAAATCGAAGTGCTATTTTATCATCAAGCGGACAACTGCGCCATTAATGGGCGGCGGCTTGTAGCGTAATGCTGCTTGGCGGTCTGTTCGTTGTGCCCAACTTTATTGTCATAGGCAGAGCCGGGCGGTTTTGGGTGCGGTGTTGTACTGGTCCCATCACCATGCAGAGCCATTTTAGGCTCAAAAACGACATCAAATCATAGCCGAATTTTGACAAAATCGTAAATCGGTTTTCATATTTTCACTTTAAGATAGGCGGGGGTATCAAAATTTTTAGCAATAAAATTTTTGCCGAAAAATATTAAATAAAATCAAGAATTTTGAGAAAATGCAAACGAAAATCGAAGTCGGATTTTAAGGAAATCTGATTTCGATTTTTTTATTTTACTTTATACAGATAGGGGGGATATGAAAAATTTCGCATTATTTTTTTACTTGATTTTGCGCCGTAAAAATCACAGCCTTAGCCACATATTCGCATTGACTAAGCTCGTACATCATACGTTCCATTGTCATTTCCGGGTTAGTTCTCCGAATGTATTCTAATAACTGTTCTGCGCTCATACTGCCCTCCGTGCTAGGCTCGACATGATGTCGTCAAGCAAATATACTAAATCAGTGCCGTAAAGGCTTATCCAGCCTGCAAGGTATTCCTCCTGCTCAATCGGCATTGATATGTCATAGCTGAAGCAAAACGCATGACATAGTTCGTGCGCAATTATGCGTCTCAAATAATTCCCCATAGGTGCAGATGATACAAATATACTCTTGCGGTTCCAATCGGTCACAGCAAGGCTTGTAGTGCCGTCTGAGCGCAATAAGTCAGGACTTGAATTATTGACAAATATTAAGTTCCAGTTAATGCCGTTGATTGTAAACATGTTATACCTCGCAATGGTAGGGGCATTTCTGCCCCTACCTCATAATCACATCTTAGTCAACAGGATTGACATTTTGCTCTTCATAAGTGAGCGTTCCTCAGGCGTCATATCGCTTATCATGTCGGTTAAGTCTGTTGACAGTTCTTTCATGTACTCATCAAGTGACTGCATTTTTGCGTCCTTATCCTGCTGGGTGTTAGTCTTGTGCTGTTCCTTAGTCTCCATGTAATGCTTGCGACTTATACCGCTTCTGCCCTCACGCATATCACGTTCCGTAGAACTGCCGCCTCTCGGCTGGTCACTCATTCCCATGCGGTCTGACATGTCGGTGTAATACATTCTTCCCCGGCTCAATCTGTCCATGTCTCTCATGTGCTCTATGCTGTCATAATCCATATCCGTCATATCACCCGGGTATCTGTGCCAGTATGGTGGTTCCTCGTAGCCGCGTCTGCCTACATAACTGCCCTTGCCCTTTGGCGCGTACCTGCCAGTACGCATGTAGCGGTATTCATCATAGTATCTTCTGCCGCCCTCTTCGCCATATTCATCCTTAAGAGCCTTAAGGAGTTCTTTGTTGTATTCTTCTTCCTCTTCGTCAGCTTTCTTCATAGACTTAACGATAACAGCCTTGTACTCTGCTTCGCACAAGTCCTTAATCATATCGACCGCTTCACCCATTTCCTCTGTGTTGACATTCTCAACACCCTTATCAAGCTCGCATAAGGCTTTCTCTGTAAGACATTCAATCATTTTGTGGATTCTTTCAATGTGCATCTTCTCACCCCCTACGCTTCACGAACAGCAATTAAGTTACTGTTCTGTACCTCAATAGCCTGTGTAGATGTATTCTGCACTGCTACTGTACTGCAACAGCCGCAAGGTACATCAACATAGGCTTGTGCCGATACGTTAAATAAATTTTGAACTGCTGCTGGAGTGACTATCATCTTTGTAGACTGTAAAGGCTCTCCGTCTACTGCTATGGCAAGTGAAATCTCTTCAACTGTGCCGCCTGTAGGTATCTGAATGTTTCCACTATAAGATATTAAAAATCTAGCCTTGCACTGATTTGTAATACCTCTTAACTTGATAATTCCGCTTCCTTGTCTGTGAACTATACATTTGCTACCGCATACCGGTGTTTCTGTAAATGCAACATCTTCTCCGGCGGCAACTGTTTGTAACGCAATTCCTGTTATTTCCATTGTTTTTACCTCTCTTTCTAAAAAATAAGGGCAAACCATACAAGTCTGCCCCATGCTCCCGACATCAATGTCGGTACCAACGTAATACTGCTTAGCAGACATAATCTTTCGAGTTTTCTTTCGAGTGGAACTCAAAAGCACCCAATCCGATTAAGATACTTGATTATTAAGTTGTTTAGCATCCACAACCTGTATTGCATCCGCATCCGTAAGCATATCCGTAAAGGTTGCTTGCTGGGAATGACGGTACCGGTGTAGGTCTTACTGCATCAATAATCTGATTTGTCTGTGCTGCCATTGTGGTAGTCAGAAGTGCATTCTGTCTATCCTGTGAAGCAGCTCTGCGTAAATCGTTGTTCTCTGCCTGTAAGGTTGCAATCTTGTCATTTGTCAAGAAGTCAAGGATTGCTCTAGTTCCTGCCTGCTGGCTGTCAATAATATCTCTTGTATTATTGTTCATTGTGTTCTGCAAAGCGCAGGTGTTAGTTGCCATATTGTAGTTTACACCCTGTATAGCTTCTCTCGTCTCACAGCAGCAGTTAGCAAGCTGTGCCTGTAAAGCATTGGTATTCTGCATGTTAGCAACTGTATCAGCGTTAATAGCCTGCTGAATGCCATAGCCGGTCTGCATGATATTTGTGTTAATGCCGTTAAAGCCTGTGAGCATACTGTTATTCATAGCATAAAAACCATCGCAAAGTCCGTTGGAAATGCCGTCTAACTTGCTGATAACTGCCGAATTGTCGAAGCCTCTCTGAATATCAGCCTGTGTAGCCGCTGTCGCAACATAGCCACCGCCATTGTTGCCACCAAAACCGCCAAATCCGCCATTGCCCCATCCAAAGAGCAAGGCAAATACAACGATTATCCAAAGCCATCCACCGTCAGCCCATCCGCCGTTATTGCTGTTGCCGTCAATGTTCGCGACTAATGGCACGCTGGCACAATTTGAGTTTGAAAACATATTGTTACCTCCTAAAAATATATTCATAAAGATGTCACCTAGGTAGTTTGCAAAGACATCTAATATGCTATTAATTACCAAATCTACTTTTTATCTGATTAAATACATCATCTGCATTTAACCCTTTTTCTTGACACAAATTCCTAGCCATCTGCTCTATGCCCTTGGAATCTCCTTTTTGAGCCATCTGCATAGCGTTTCTAGCCATAGGGTTGCTCATTACGCTGTTATTCCCCATCATCTGTTGTAAAAACTGCTGCGGATTGCCGCCACGCATCATTTGAATTAACTGCATTGGGTTTATCATGCCTCGTCACTCTCCTTTTTGCTTTGCGATTGCGAAGTTTTTCTCTGCGTCCCTAAAGCTACCTTGTTTTCCAACTGCTCAATCTTGGCTGATAAGTCATCAAAGCGTTGCATAATGCCTGCTGTGGCTTGTTCTGATAGGTCAATTTTAAGTTTTTCCGTATCAAGCGAAGTATTTACCGCTTGCACTGATTTATTGTCTATTTGGGGCTTATACACAATCGTCTTGATTAGTCCGTTAGCGTCCCAAGCCTTGACGTATATCTCCGACATATCCTGCTTAGGGAAGAATGCCATTGAGCCGTCCATAGGCACTTCATTAGCGTTGATGTTCTCAACGGACTGCACCATTCGCCCATTGATGCCTACTGGCTGTTGCTGGTATGTTCCCTGCATCTGTACCGGCGCTTGTTCCTGAGGCTGATACCTTGCCGCCTGCATTTGCTGTAAGTATTGTGGATAACCCGTGTACTGCTGTGGATAATAGCTCGGAATGTTATAAGGATTATTGTATTGAGGACTGTTCATTTGCATTTTCTTCTTCTACCTCCTCGATAGCTTCGCCAACTGCGTGAATAATAAGAGATACCGTCATCAGGTCTGCTTTTTGAATTTCCTCTTTCGCGAAAATCTTCTCAATCACCTTATCTGACAACATCGGTTATCCCTCCTTTTGCTTATATTTTGGCATAAAAAAAGCCGCCTAAAGCGACAGCTTGGCGACATAAAAGCGACAAATATTCAATTTCCACTTTGAAAAAACGCGATAAATACGGCATTAGCACTAGCATACCGCCGTAGGGATGGCAGACAGGAAGTGCTAAAAATTCTTTAATTGTATCTCAATATTTCCGTTGACAATGATTATCTTGTCAATTATAGTTTTTAATATCATATTTTTTTGTTTCTTGTCGATGCTGTCCCAAACATCGGCAAGTTTTTTTATTTCGTCATATACAATAGTATTCTTCTGTCTTGCCGAAAAGTTCTTCCGTTCTTCTGCAATGTTCTCCTTAATCGCAGATATATTTGCTTCAAGCTCCTTAATCATGCTCAACACTGTGTCGTTGCCATCCGCATACAAGCCGTAAAGCCTTTTCAATTTTGCCTGTTCCTTGTCAAGCTGTGACTGCATAATATCAAGCTTCGTTTCCTTCTCCTTAGGCTTGTACGATGATAAGTCAAGCGATATTTTGAGCATTTCTTTCTCGACTTGCTCCTCTATATCGTCCGCCCATTCAAGCGAATTATTGCAGTCCGGCTTGTGGTTCGGCAGATAAGACATAGCTTTATTTCTTGACATGCAATATATCTTGTGCTTTCCGTGTGTCCACTTCTGGTATCGCATGGCACATCCACACACACCGCAATAACACAGCCCGGTCAATAGGTTCGGTTCAGTTATACAGCTTGCCTTATTAAGGCTTCGGGATTTTCTCAACTGTTGAGCAAGCTCAAACCGCTCCTTATCGAATATAGGCTCATGCAAACCTTGATATATCTTGCCCTTGTATGGTATCATGCCGATGTTGACAGTACTTGTAAGTATACGATTGACAACACGCTCTCCTTTATATCCGCATATTTCGCATATCATCGCATCCGAATATCCACTTATATACAATTCAAGTGCCTTATTTGCCTGTTCTTTGCGTTCTGCAATAGGGATTAAGATTCCACTATCCTTGTCATAGCTGTAGCAATAAGGCAGATTGCCACCGCCCATCCAGTAACCTTGCTTGACACGTTCAAGCATACCGCCACGCATACGCAACATCATTGTATTCTTGTCAAGCTGTGCAAATACCGCCATCATCTGAGTATATGCCTGTTCCATCGGGCTGTCGTAGCTTACGCTATCATGTACGCACTTGAACTGTACGCCGTTTGGCTGGAATATCTTCTCAATCATATATAGACCGTCAATCATATTCCTTGATAATCTGTCGAGCTTAAAAGCCACTACGCAAGATATCCTCTTATGCTTACAGTCAGCAACAAGCCTTTGAAGCTCAGGGCGGTTCATATTCGTTCCGGTGTAGCCATCGTCAACATACCAATCTGTAACAATCAGTTCGTTCTTGGAGCAGTAGTCGAGAATATCTCTTTTTTGGCTTTCCAGCCCATTGCCTTCTTCGGCTTGCTTCTCCGTTGATACTCTCATGTACGCAACACATTCCATCGTTTAACCTCCTCTTAAAAAAGAATGTGCCGTACTTATCGCGTTACGGCACATTTTACTCTTATGCTTACTGATTGTCAATTATTGATGCAATCAGCTCTTTAGTCTTGTCCGGCAATTTGATTTCACCTGCCTTGATTTCCTTACCATTCTGTGTCACAATCACCATGATTACCCCTCCAATCTGCTGATTTTTGACTTAATTCTTTCAATTCGCCTGTTCACTGTACGATTGCATACCGATACTTGCTGTGCAATCTCCGTTATCGTTTTACCTCTTGCAAGAAGTTTAAAAACTTCAATCTCTTCTTCTGTGAAGTTGGCGTTGTTAATAATTGCATCAAGCTCCGGCTTAGTCAGCTTCGACAGCTTCATAAGCCGTTATTCCTCCTATTCTCCCTCTTTTCTTCACATTCTTTCACATTCCAGTTCATCAACATTCACACTAAAGTATGTTGCTATCTTATCTAACGTATGCGGTCTAGGGTATGCCTTGCGGCATAAGTACTTACTCACCTGTGCCTGTGACAGTCCTAAATCACTGGCAAGCTTGAACTGTGATATTTTCTGTCTTGCCATAAGCACCCGAAGATTGTCAGCGAACCTCGTCATATTTTACTCCGTTTCCGGCTGCATTTAACCCATCTCTGTAACCCTCTTCGTACGCTTCAATAATTGTATTGTTTTTGCTTGCTCCCACTATCAGGAATGTTGCCATAGCTGATAATATCGTTCCGGTCAAAAAAGCTATTGTCGTTGCCATCAATAGTTATACCCCCTCCATTTGATTTTGCACTCCTCGCATAGGCAGGAGCTTTCTGTGTGCGGCACTTTCCCGCACATGGTACATAGTCCTTGTGCTTTGAGCCGCTTTCGCCGTGCCATAACCTCGTCTGATTTCTTGCGCCCACACAATTCGCAAGTTACCCTGCCCGGGCGTGCTTTCCTTGTCTTGCATATTGTACATAATCCTGCTTTCAGTGCTATTTTCCTTGCGTATTTAGTCATTTCACTATCAGCCTTCAAACAATTCTCGCACTTTGAAAGCTTGTAATTGTCTGGCAGTTTAGCTCCACAGTATGTACATTCATGGTTCGCCTTGCGTTTATAATATATTTCGTTAGCCGCCATCTTTATCTCCTTTCTGTATTATTTTTCGCTCCATCTCCTTGAATTGTTCGTCCGTATATCCTCTTTGCGAAAAGTGGTTAAACGTGTTCTTGGTTCTCGGCGTTGAGCTTTGAACAGCACTCATGCTCACCATCTTAGCCGGGTCATCTGTGTAGGCACCGTTAGGCTTAACACCTATCTGCGATTTCTCCTCCGTGTACAGTGTAGGCTTATATCTGTCCTTAGGTATGGTGTTATGTAGCCGCCAATGCTTAATTACAATGACGTTAGAGTTAGGGAACGTCAAAACATACCGCTTGTCAATCAACATCTGCAAGTCCTCGCTTGACGCTTGACATTCCCTTGCAATCCTCTTAGGTGCATCCACAAAGCCATCATCATCCGCTCTCATGCACAAGTGAAAAAATAAACCCTGCGCCGATATTGGCATATCAAGGAACGCATCCGAATCTATTAACTTTTTTGAGAACATTCTCTTGTCTGCCATATTCCGCTCCTCTTTGTTTTCTATCTCACTAAATCTTCTAACATTTTCTTACTTTCTAAGAACGTATTCGTGTCAAAGAATACCAATGTATGATTCTCTTTATCGAATCCCATTGACACACCATTCCTTGTAAGACTACCTTTTAGCAAGTCAAGGACTATGGACATTTCCTGTTTTGTATCGTCTGTCATTCCACACCTCCGATAAAATCACTTAATCTCATTTGAGCCATTTCACAATCAAGTCTTTGTTTTGATGCCTTATAATAGCATTCGTCAAGTTCAAACCCAACAAATTTATGGTTAGTGTTATAGCAAGCTATCAAACTACTCGCACTGCCTACATGAGTATCAAGAATAATATCTCCGTCTTTTGCGTATCTGCTTAATAGCCATTCATATAGTGCTTCTTAAGCTTTCTCAAATAAGAATCCGAAAATGTGTATGCACCAATAGGAATATCGCTCATTCACTTTCACCCACTTTCTTATCATCAACAATCTTAATTTTTCTGCCACAAGCATTGCAGTAAATATCATATCCTTTTGAGTAATTAAGCCTCATTTTCCCGCACTCTGTAGCATAAACCGGAAATCCATAGGGTGTATGAGTAGCATACCATTTGCACTGCTCATTTTCTTTATTGTCATTACTCATTCACTTTCACCCACTTTCAACAAATCCATAAACTTCTCATACTGTTTCTGCGACACCTTGTTGTGCTCTTTTTCTGGCTTTAAGCGGATTATAAGGTGCTTTTCTGCGATAGAGGATAATTCTCTTGCCAACACCTTTCTGCCTTGCTGTATGCCCTCTCTGTAGCCTTTAGCTGGGCGGTAATCGTCAATCTGTGCTTTGCCCTCGCCTTGGCTACCGCTCGTCTTGTTCCTGAGCTGATAGCCGTTGTCGGCGTATGCCTTGATGTAGTGCTGTTCCCACTTGTCAAGCTCATTCTGTGGGTAATGCAAAAATCCTATCTTCCACCCATAAGGATTCTCACTAAAATCATATAAACCATGTTTTTTCATGCTGAGGTCTATATGTTGAAACCCAACAAGATGTTGTGCCAGTCTGGTCAAGATATGTACTGCCTGTCCGATGTAAGCGTATTTGAAGCAGTTCTCGTCAACTCTTGTCAAGAAATAGATGCCGCTCTTCTCGTCAAGCTTAGGATTGACCTTTAACAGCCTTTTCTTATTCTCCTGCTCAATCGCCTTGGCTCTTGCTATGTTCTGATTATTCAAGGATTATCACCTACCTTTAATTTCTCCCCTATTTTGTCAATTTCTTCCTCAATAATGACAAACTCATAGGCTTCTTTCACGGCTTCAGCTGTATCATCGACAGCCTTATTGTAAATGTCTTTAAGCAAAACTACTCCATCATTTTGCTCGTATTCTCTAAGCCGTTTTAAACTCTTTGCAATATCAACAAAAGTCTGTGGCTCCGCTTTGAGCTTGATGTTCTTGCTTTTCTCTTCGCAAAATGCTATCTGTTCGTCAAGTGTCATTTAGTCCTCACTTTCTAATAATTGTGGATTGTCAAATGTGTTGCCGATAACCTCTGCATTAACCATATTTATCCAATAACCTAAATCTTTTCTGTATCTTTTAGTATACTTGCCTGACCAGTCTACATAAAATCCAACATGTTCAGTTTTGGTGCTATCAAAGCAACTGTGATACCTGCCATATTTGATTTGTGCGTAAACATCACTAAATAAGTCTTTTACAATATCATTCTCCCAAATCAGCGTGCCGTTCTTATCCCTAAGTCCGGTGCATCGGCAGATTGTATCTGGTCGCACTTCAAAAATTCCATTTTCCTCTGTAAAATCCTCAAAGCAATCATATTCTGCTTTATCCGGGCATAAAATGTATGGAATACTTTGACCTAATCTAAAGAACACATTTGTAATTAGGTTGCCGATTACCCATTCTCCATTATCAATTCTCTTTGCTTTAAATAAATATCTATCGTTCATCTCTTCCACCTGCCTTTACTATCTCTATTGCTACGTCTCTAACAATGAGATTGTGGTTCATTGTTGTTCCGCCGCCAACATCTATGTTTGCGTTAAATGTCCATTCGTTAATTTCTTTTACAACCTTATCCACATTGTAGGCGGTCGGCTGTTCGTTAATAATTCCAATTAATGCCGTCTACAACGCACAAGGATATTCTTCATCAGTTAATATAGTTCGCAATTTATCTGCATCAATCAGTCTCATTGTTTGTCCTCCTATTCCAGTGTCGAATAGCTTCTTCGTCAGTGAAAAACGCTTTCCCCATAGTAATATCGCACTCTTCGTTAGTACAGCCGACAGTTACTGTTCCATATTCAGTATTAAAGATTATAATTTCTGCTTTTCCACCACAAAACGGACACGGCTTTAATTCTTCACTCATTATTCATCACCCCAATCTAATAATCTTTCATTCTTAATCTTCTATTAACTGTGTTTTCTCCACATTTTAATTCATTAGCAATTTGTTTAATTGTAAAGCCCTTTTTTCTTAAAACAAGTACCTTTTCTCTCGTAACATCTTTACGTGAAATAATGTCTTTCATTCTGTTGCCATAATCTCTCATGTAGTCTTCAGAGACATATTGAACAATATTATGTTCCTTTGTGTGCAAATCTTTTCTGATGACTTGAAGATTTGAAATATCATTATTAAATTTGTTTTTGTCAATGTGATGTACGCTAATATTTGAGCCAAAATCAAATCCAACCATATATTTCCCTATTATCCTATGAACAGAGATTTTGTCGTGTTTCAAAGAAATTCCTGCATACCCTCTGTAGTTATAAATTTTATAAGTATTTTTTGGTACAATATTTCTTCTTTTGCATTCCTCGATTATTGATTTTTCTAATATGCTATAATCAACAGTACAATTACATTCATTTACAAACTCCATACTTTATTCTCCAAAATCCAACTTCTGGCCGCATCTGTTGCAATAAGTATTCAATCCTATATAAGCATGGTGCACCATACTGCTGTGAAACATTTTTTCTACATCGCAACTTTCGCATTTGTCAGAAACATCATCGTCATCAAATTTAATTATTTTCAAATCGCACGATGGACATATACAAGCATATACATTGACATTTCTGTACTGTTCATAGCCAACATCTTCATACTTGACCTTCTTGGGCATCTGCTTTTCTCTCGCCGTCCGGCATTCTTCCAAAGTCCCAATCTTACGATATTGACGCCAATCGCTTAATGCTTCTAAATAATTGTTTTTCATATCCTGCAATTCTTCCGGTGTGCCGATTGCGCGGTACTGTTGTAATTCCTTAATTGCTTCACTCTCCGTCACGAAACCACCTTCTTACTCTTGTTAATCCTTGTAGTCTTACGCTTCTTCTTGCTTCCAACGTAACGGCTACCGCCTGTTGGCTTACCATAAATAAATGCACTCATGTTTCCATTCTTAGACTTCATCTTCTCTACCTCCCAGTGCTTCAATTGCCATGTTAATAGCTTCAATTCTTTTTTGTTTATCATTGTAAGTTCTCTTATCTTCGTTTCGCTCAATCCCAAGTAATCGCTACTGTATACTGCTATTGCATTTATTAGTAGTTTTTGTTCATCACGAAGAATTTCAATTGCTTCCTGAACACACAAATTATCCCCTCCTAGTTCAATCGCCAAAATTATATTCCTTTAGCCGCTTGCTTTTCTCGTACACCGTACATTCATTACCTCCCGGACACGGTCTTCTGTGCCCGGTTATCAATATGTACTGGCAGAATCTGTCGCCACCCTCAAAGCTTATACGGCAACTGTATTTACATGTGCTACATTTCTTTTGCTTTGTCATGCTGCCCCATCTCCTTAGTTAAAGGGTAAACCTGTATCTTCTACACCCAATGGCAAATTCATGAAGCCGTCACTTGCCATTGCTGGGGCAGACACATTTGAAGCCTGCTGGCTTGGACTGCTGCCGTTAGCGTTCTTACTCTCCGCAAACTCATATTCCTCAACAACAACATCTGTGGTGTACACCTTATTGCTGTCCTTATTAGTGTAACTTCCAGTCTGAATACGTCCGACAACTACAATCTTGGTTCCTTGATGAAGATACCGTTCAATGCTTTCTGCGGTTTTGCCGAATGCCGTACAGCTTATGAAGTCCGCCGTCTGCTGTTCGCCTTCCTTCTTATATTTTCTGTCAACCGCAAGTGTGAATTTCGCAGTTGTAACATTCGTCGCAACGCTTACCCTTATCTCTGGGTCACGGGTCAATCTGCCCATCAAAATAACCTTGTTCATCTACTTTTCCTCGCTTTCTTCTACTTCTGCGTTATCTACTGCAAGTGCTAAAAATTCGTCAAATTCGAATTCCTTTCTATCGCAACTCCAAACTGAGCACCACCTATTTTCTTTCTCACACCAAAACATCACTAAGCCTTTCAAATCTGTATTCTGAATGTGGCGTATCATGCATTTGTATTTCCTCCGGCTTATCAATTCTCACAAATTCTATCACGAAAACGTAAGGATTCGCTTCCCAACCATAGCGGTCAATGTCGGATTTCTTGATGGTGGAGTTCCAAAGTTTATGGAATCCGTCGACCATATTAGGTTCTCCACCACTATCCGGGTCTGAAAATGTTGGACGCCACCCATTGTTTTCGTAGCACGCTTCGTCCCATGGGTTTGTGCCCTCCATACATGCTTGTTCTTCCGTAATATCCTGTAGCCGCTCCACCCTCACATCCGTAACCTTAAGCCAGATACGTGCGGCTTCTTTCGGCATGTGAATGGATGGTTTCCACTTTGTAACATCGGCAATGTCATTTCTTTGCCAATCTTCGTAGTAATAGTATCCGTTCGGCGCCTTTTTCCATGTTTCCCGGACATACAGGATATCGCCCGGCTTGCAAGGCAACTTAAAAAATTTCTCTCCATACCCATCTGCAAATGTACCTCTACACGATATGTACCCTTTAGGTGTAAAAGCGGTATATCCCCATACTGCATTGTTAGGAATAAAGCCTTTTACAATTCTTCTCGTGCAACTCTTTCTCCCGTCCAGAATTGCCCGAACCATTTCTGTATTAAACAATATTGGTTTTACGCTCATTCGTCGTTCCTCCCTAATAACTCTGGATTGTCAAAAATGTTGCCACACACTTCAAAATATTCTTGGTCGGATTTGCTAATCAGCGTTATATCTTTGCCTCCTCTTTCCATAACGTAAAATCCATTTCCGTGCCATATAATTTTTATATAAGTCTCATCTTCTGGGTAATCTTCGTCTAGGTGCGCAACCATAATATCATTCTCCCAAATCAGCTTGCCGTTCTTGTCCTTCAAGCCTGTACATTGGCAGATGGTATTTTCGTCTATTAAAAAAGAATATAAATCAGATGCATAGCTTGGAACTATATAGTATTTTTCTTTTCCTGTATGTCCATATCTTATAATGTAGCCAACAACCCATTCTCCGTCACTAATTCTCTTTGCCTTGAATAAATATCTATCTTCCATTTTCTCTCCTTTCAGTGTTTATTATGGACATATTTTTCTTTATCCTTTCCTCTTCACGCTTCTCTTTTGCTTCTGGGAAAATAAAATCCATAGCATCATTCCAACCTTTTGTGTAATCGCATTCGCTGATATAATCTTCATAATTTCTCATTGTTGGTATGCTTTTGTATAATGGCTTTTCAACCATATTCCTTCCTATTCTGCTTCTGATTGAAGCCACTCAAGTATTGTTGGTGCTTTTGCTTCACAATCTTTACAAGAAATTTTATCGCAATCTTTATCTGCATATCCCATAAAATCTACAAGACAAGTGTTTGCCATTTTCTGTATAAACTCCGCTAACTCTTTATCCGGCATATTCCTTATTCTGTCGGCATTGGTGTTTCTGCTATCACATCTGCAACAAGGTTCATTCTCTCTTGAATTGCTGTTGTGCTGACAGTTGCAGTTATTGTTGTTATCCTGTGTTTTCTGCTCATTAACCGCCTGTATTACCCATGCCTTTTTAATTAGTCCCATTTCAGATGGGATTTTTAATAATTCATCCTTTAATCTTGACTTACTAATTAAATCACTCATTTTCTCCACCTCTCAATTCTTTCAACTTCTTAAATTAAGTCCGCCACACCTAATGCAATAAAACTTTTTATATCCTCTGGCATATTCACACAAATAACCACAATGTCCGCAATATTCTTTTCCGTTTCTAACTGATATTTTTTTAGGTTCTGACACATTTTTCCTCTCGAACAGCTCTCCGTGCTTGCATTCTATACAATAATCTTCTTTATGCTTGTGCCTGCAAATATTACAGTCAATCATTGCCACCTCTCAATTTTTTCAGTTTTGCTTCGGCTTCGGATTTTGTGAGGAATACTGTTTTGCCAAATTCCGTTTCGATATAATTTCTGAACATATCATCGTTTTGGCATTTTACATTAATTATCTTCTCGCCTTTCATATAAAATATTGAAATTTCATTTACTGCGAGTTTGATAATTTTTCCCATTGAAATTCCATATACTGTATCTCCCACCTTGCAAGGCAATTTTAAAAGTCTGCCCTGTTCTTCTATGTCCTCGTATTCTTTCAGCTTTTCTCTTAAATCAGCCATAGCCCATAAATTGCGATAAAACAAGGCTAACAGTCCTATCTGACTATCCACTTCAACCGCCAGCATTTCACCCATATAGTCGTCAAATTCTTCATCTGACATATCGGATAAATCTTCATCGCACATATCTTTTACAAGATTTTTGACAAGCTCTCGGCTATCAATATCAAGTTCATAATCCCTGTATTTTGCCTTACATTTTTCATCTGCATAACAACTGTTATACGCTAATTCAAGCATATTCATATCAGATGTCGGCTTATTACTTGTTAATCTCTCCATTCCGCTCCTTTCTACCACACAGGGTAATAATTTCCGTTATCATCCACAATCCACCAACCTGTACTGTAAGTGTTAGTTAGTGGGTCGTAAACTTTTCTGCCTTTAATCATTCTTTTTTTTCTCTATTTCCTTGAGTTCTACAAAGCCATCAGTAATAGCTTCTTTAATAATCAAAGTATTGTATCTTTCAAGGCTGATTGTTATTGTTTTATCCTCACACTCTCTTATATTTCCTAAAATATCTTTGTATTTAGCCATATAATCTCCTTTCTAAAACGGACACTCACTAAGATTTTTTAATCTTTCAAAACCGACATATCATAGCCACTTTCAATGAATTTCAATGTCTTTTTGTGATTGCAAGCATTGCCTAAGTATGTATAAATCTTCTCCATGTCTTTTTCTGAAAAATCTGTACCAAGGTAATCATTTACTCCTGCAAGGATAAAACTGTGAAATTCATCATTTTTTCGCTTTGTACTGTATGGTTCTGTCTTGTAAGCAGGTCTTGAAAGCCACTCTAAAACCTTGCATTTAACATCTTCCTTGTCGTTACAATCTCTTAAAATAAAATATGTGTTACTTACGATATGTACTATAAGCTCTCCATTATGGTTAATAACGCTCCTTGGAAAGCAATCCATCAGTTCTTTTATATCATCCCAATTACTTAAAATGGTGGTTCATCTCCTTTCCTTAAAATCCAACTCTTGCCCTGTTCCGCAACGTCCACATTCGCCCCATTTACAGCATTTTTCATTTTCTCAATAAAACTATCCTTATCGGCATTTTCACTCGATAAATGGCACATTATGACATTTTGCAAGCTGTCTGAATCGTTAGTCCTAACAAAATCACAAGCTGTATCAATGCTTAAGTGACCTTTGAAAACGTGATTAGCTTTTGGATTGTCGGTATCGACTAAATCCTTGTCATAATTCACACCTAAGAGAATGTGGTTTATATCTTTAAACTTCCACTTGATAACTTCGCAATCCGTTATGTAAAGCATTCTTCCCATTTCCTTGTGCGCAATCAAAAAGCCGAATATCGGGCAAGGTTCGCCATTTGCGTCTGTATGTGTCCAATTCCCGTCCAATGTCTGTAGTGGAAACGGATAAATTGTGAATCCGCCATAATTCTTCTTGTTATAGTTTCTCTGGTAGGGTGCAAATACCGGTATTGACATTTTTTTAAAATTGTCTAATGACTTGCTGTGGTCAAGATGTTTATGGGTGCATAAGACACCCACAACATCTTTAATGTTCCAATCTAAGCCTTTTTTAATCTCCTTGATGCCGATACCACAATCAAGGATAAGCGTTTCTCCGTTGTCTGCGTGCAACAGATAGCAGTTGCCGCTACTGCCAGTTGAAATACATTTAAGTTTCATCCAAAAACCTCTCAACATATTCGTTCCATTTTTCTATTGCCTTTTCTTTTGTGGCTACATTATGAAAGAACATCTTCTTTGCGTGTACTCCATCGTTTAACCTGTATCTCGGACAGCCAGAACTATATCCCATAAAAAATCCGTCTGGCTCATTTCTAAGAACAACAGCTTCAGCACTACATATAGGGCAATTTCTTAGCCCTTTCATACTTCCACCTCATCATCTTTCGGGAACTGGAAATAATTCTGTGTCATCTTATCGAAAGTAGTCTCCGACAAACTTCTTATGAATTGAGTGCCTTTTTCAGTATTTATTATCGTTTTTAAAAAAGTGACCTTTTCGTGTTGCTCTCTCAACATTTCCATAGCCTTAAGTGCCTTTTCTTCGGTAGAATATCTTGCAATTATGCTTCTGCAAGAATCATCTTTGCACATTCCCATCGAAATTATTTCATTATATACACGAACCGTAGATAATTCATAAGGAAAATCTAATGTTCCGTCCTGTGAAATTACTCTCATATCAGTTCTCCTCACTCTGCATAAATGGTGGCAATGTGCCATCTTCTGCCTGTTCTTCGGTTACTTCTGTTGCTGTGGTGTCAACTGTATCTGCCTTATCTTCTATAAATTCAACAGTATTAGCATTTTCAGCATTTTCCGCCTGTGCAACCTGATATACCTCGTCCATTTCTATCTGTGCCTGCCTTGCCATAGGGTCATAATTCTTAGGGTATTTCCTCGTTGCATTGTTGCACATTTTTCTCTGTATCATGCTCTCCGGAGTATCAAGCCAAGCACCACTTATAAAAGGTCTTGCAATCTCACATTCAAGCATTTCATCAACTGTCTTGCACGCTCTTAAAGCATTGAGGACTTCCTCCTTCTTTTCCTTTATTTTTGCTTTCTCTTCCGGTGTAGCATCGTAACGTGTTCTTGCAACTTCCTTGTTATACTGCTTTTTAGTTCCGGTAATTACCCCAAATGTTTCATTCATCATATTCTGTTTAACGTGAGCCAAAAGATTGACCTTAACGCTGTCTCTGTCCGCAGAGAGATAAGTTACCGTTCCGTCCATCAGCTTAACAGGGTACACAACCCTTACCGCCTTATCGGAAACGCTGTTCTCCTCCCACTCAGGTTCCGTCACGGTAAGTCCCTTGTGCTTAGGTGGTATGTATTTATCTCCCTCTTTGACTATCCAGTATGGATAAACCTGTTTGACATCTTTTCCGTAATTAGTAAGTAGGGAATCATAACCACTGCCTTCAATTCCCATTTCGACCTGCTGCTGCCAAATTTCTTTTCCGTCGGCATCTTTTCCGATGTTCACATTTCTCAACTGAAAATAGCATTCTCTCGGATATGCGCTTGCATTAAGTTTAAGGCTTGCGCAACGCTTAACAATGCCTCTCAAATTGCTTGTATCAAGGCTGCCCATATTAACCTTAGGATTGCTCTTAACAAGGTTAAAAATGCTTGTCATTGCTTCCATAGCACACTCTTTTGCATAATCGTCCATATTCATTCCGCAAGACTTGTAATCATCAATGATAAGACCTGTGATTGCATTACTCCACTCACTTAATGAGGTGGTAAATGCTTTCTTTTCTGCTACTGCTGTTGTTTCTGCCATTTCCAATCCCTCCTAATTTGCTTTCCCAATTCCATCTATACCGATTATAAACACCTGTGTTGTGTCTAAGTCCTGAATAAGTGCAAGTGTGCTGTCGAAAGTATCATGCTTAGCAATATTGCGGACAATATACTTCTTGTCCTTTAAGGGTCTTTTCACAAGGACGTAGTTGCCTATATATTCTTTCAAGCCTGTCCAATCGGCGTAAGAGCTATACGTTTTAAGTAAGTTTACAACGATAACCGTATCCCCGACCTTAATTTCATTGTCCTCAACAGGCTTATCGCCTTTATCTTCCGTCAAACGCTTGAATGCGAGTTTCGCACCCACACGAAAGTCAAATTCATCTGCCGGATTGCAGTGTGCCTCAGCTCTCTTACCTGTGGACTTGTCAAGAGCTGTAACTATATTGCCATTGCGGTAAATCACAATGGTTTCTGTAGCCAAGCTGAGGCTATTCTCATCTACATACCAGCAATCATTTTCATTACCGTCTCTGTTCAGTCCGAAGCCGTTGTGACCGTCGTGCCAGTTCTCGAACCGGATTAAAAAATTAATGTCTTGGCAACCAACTATCGTTCCAGTCATTCCGTAAACTCCTTCACTCTTATCTGTAACCGTTACTCTGTCCCCTATTTTGAATTTTCTCTTTGCCATAATTATCCCTCCACAATCTCTAATTTCTCGCTATCATTGACAATCAGCATAATCAACTGACTATCGACCATTTCAGCAGCTTTCTTCTGATTGATGCTGTCAAGGCTCTCACTATCATCTAAGATAATAGGTACTGACATACCACTAATCTTCTGAATAGAATTGCAAATATCAACTCTGCCTAAAATCCGGTTACCCTTATTAGACATAGTTGTTAAGATACTCTTTCCGTCAACAGTAGGTATGCAACAACTCTTGTAATTGCCGTTCTTGGCATATTCAAATAACTGCCACTTAACTAACCCAAAATGACTGTTTACTGCTTCTGTCAAAGCTTCGTTCTTTGCCTTATCCAGTTCATCAAGTAAATCAAGAATTTTCTCGGCGTTAGCCTTGCCCTGCTCCATGTCTCTCTGCCGATTGCGTAACTCCTCCAAGCGTTCCTCTTCCATTGCGGTATTGCTTGCCGCAATCTTAGCTTCGCAATCAGACAACTGCTGCCTAAGCTCGCTTTCCTGTGCCTTTAATTCTGCCTTAACCGCCAAAATATTGTTAGCCTTGTGCATAGCCTGTTCTTTTTCGGCTATCTGCTGTTCAAGTGCCTTGTATTCCTCAGTGGTTGACACATCAATTTCCTGCGGCAACTCCGATAACTGCTCTGTAAGGACTTCAATAGCCGTATTCAGCATCCCAAGGCTTTCCTTGTGCTCTGGCAACTCTGCTTCGAGGTCTGCAAGTGTTTTCTTCTCCTTGCTTAATCTGTCTGCGTAAAGGTTTCCGTTATCGGTGATAGCCTTTAGCGTGTCAGCCTTGTGTTTCTTGAAGTCGGCTCTTAACTGCTCTTTTTTATCCTCTCTGTATTCATTGCCGCAATAAGGGCAGATAAGGCTGTTCTCATCAAACTGGCGGTTGTTCTCCTCAGTCCACTTCTTGCGTTCTGCGTTGAGGTAGTCAGTTATACTCTCAATGGTTTTCTTGGACAGTTCAATGCATTTTTCCGTCTCACTGATAGTTTTTTCTACCTGCCTAACAAGAAACTGCTTATCAGAAATCTTGTCCTCAATCTCTCTTCTAGCCTTAATATTGCCCTCGTTAGCCTTGCGTGATAAGTCTCCCTGCTTAAACTTCAAATCAAGAATATCTGAACTAGCCTTGTCATATTCAGCCATCAGCTTGTCATTGTCGGTCTGCTTTGCTATGCAGTCCTCAATCTGTTCTTTGAGGCTGTTCTTCTGTAATTCAAGGTCAGATATTTCAATAGCCTGTTTAAGCTGCACATCACGCTCTTTCTCTTCAATCTGCCCTTTCAGCTTTTTGGCATTATCATCAACATCTTTTTTAATCTTGTTTTTCATGGCACGTATTTCTTCGCATGTGTATTTTTCAAGAAACGGAACTAATTCGGCAAGTTCGCTTTTAGACTTTGCCATATCCAAGTCACTTGTCTTATCAACCAAGCTAAAAAGATACTCTCTCATTTCTTTAGGTTTCTGATTAAGGAATACATTGATATTGCTACACATCTTAAGCGTAGCAATGTTGACATCAAGATATTCATTGAATGCCTTTAATGTTTTCGATACTTCGTTGATATAATAAGAGTTAGGGTCATTTACTGTTGTTACCACTACTCCGTCTTTGACCGTTTCTCCGTATATACGCTTCTGAACCTTTCTCAATGTAACTTCCTTGCCATCGACATCAAGCATAAGTGTTACCGAAACATCCATATCATCAACCGACTTACCATCAACGACACGTCTTACCTGTGGGTTATCCCTAAGCTCATAATCGCAGTTGAACAATACCCAGTTAAAAGCTGTGACGATGCTCGACTTTCCCTTGCCATTCTCGGCAAGTATCTTCGTCAAGTGAAAGAAGTTGAACTCTGTGTCTACATAACACATGAAGTTTTCTAATCTCATTCCCAGTAGCTTAATCTTCATCCTTTTGTTCCTCCTCGCTCACGGCTCCTATAATCTTGCCGTCCTCAATAATTACCCTCATTTTCTCCGCTTTGCATACAATAGCCAGCTCTCTTGCCGCTAAAGCGTTTAAATCTGTAATAACCATCCGTTTTACCTCCCTTGCTTACACTCCGTTATTTCAGTTATTGTCTTCTATTTCCCAACCATTAGGTGTAAAGTAGACATTCTGATAATACTTGCAAGCTTTTTCAATCTCATATATATTCGTGAAGTTTCTCCACGCTTTCTTGAACATTGCTTTGTTAAGCTTTAAGAAACCTTCCACCTGTTCATGTGGTGGATATGAAAACATCACAATCCCTTGTATAACATCGAATGATGCCATAATATAAGCTTTCAAAAGTCTGTGATTAGGGTTGCTTCTTTGTCCTTTCATAAGCTCTAAATATAAGTAGTCTGATAATGGCATCCGAAAGTAGCCGGCGTACCATCTACTTTCTGCTTTTCTTACCGCATCATGAATGTCACGGTTCTGGAAGGTTATATTAACCTTCACTCCTGGTATTAAACCTAAATTCATTTCTTATCCTCACTCTCCAATCTTCCCAAACTCCGAATTTCATAGCATCCTCATGTTGTCAACTGTTGTCTGCACCTGCTCAATCTGCTGTGCCTGTCGCTTCTGTTCAAGCTCCGCCTTGTTCATGCTCTCAACAAGCATGTTCATAAGCTGCAACTGTGGTGATAACTGTGAGCGGTCAATAGCGGTCTGCTTAACTTTCTCCTCAATCGTTGTAAAATATTCCCTTGCCTGTTCTGCTTTCTCGCCGTTACCCTTGACAGATAACTTCTTAGCGAAGTGAGCTGTGAGCCTGTAATCTGTCGTAGCCTGTCCACCCCATTCCCCATTAATGGTGAATGCCCAATAATCAACATTTTCCTCTGCAAACTCGTTCTCGGTAATATTTGACTTACACCACCTTGCATAATGCTGTGGCGCAAGCTCTAAAAACTCATAAAGCTTTCTCGCCGTTGTCATGCCCTCGCTGTCAATGTCAAGGGCAATCTCAATCGGCGTTCTTGTTTCTACTGTCTTAACTTCGTTCAAGTCTTACTCCTTTCTGCTGTTTTCGCTTTTCTCTGCTTCTCTAGCTATTGCCATTCCCTCGGCTACACCAAGAATGTAGTTCTTCTTGTTATCGTCAAGCTTAGGGATTGTGTCGGACAGCTTACGAATAATCTCTTTTTCCTGCTCACTCATTCAATTCACTTCCCTTCTGTGATATAATGTTTTAAAAACCGGAGGTATTATTATGCTTTTAAAAATTGAAAGAACTATTTTGAAAAAAGTATCTTCAAATATGGTTGGCTCCATTGAACTTTCAAAATTCGGTAAATATTCCGGCGAAGATATTTACCAAGCTTTTTTAGATTTAAAAGAATTAGGCTTTTTCAGAAACGTAGATGTTTCCAATGATAGAACGGTGTTTTCTTATGTTTTATCTGTTAAAGGAAAACACTATAAAGAATATGTTTTTCTCGAATTTTTAAGAAATATCCTAATCCCTTTTATTGTGGCTCTTGTAACCGCCACGGCTACATATCATTTAGAAAAAGTAGCAGATAGCTATTCCAGTAGCAGCACCAGCCAAAGCACTTATGAGTTGAACTGCACCGATTATGAACGGTTCGAACTTATTGAGTAAATCTCGTTTCTGTCGGTATGTCATTTTTTTCAAAAGCTCACTTCCTTTCATGCTGTCAAATACGCTAACTGATTGACTATTGCCAATCGGTCTTTACAATTCTTGTAAATCTCTTTATAATGGAGCTGTTGGCTGATACCTTCTTCAACTACTTTCAATATGATATTTTCTGTGACGGATAAATTCATCAGTTGTTTAGCGGTTGCGGTATCTCTATCAGCCACACCGACAGTTTTGTTTGCCAGTTTTGAATATGTCATATACAGCATATCAGCGTGTTCGCTTCCCTGCTGTTTGGCATATTCAACTAACTGTTTCAATACATCTGTTTCAGCTTTTCTCGACAGCTTACCGACTGTTCTTGTTTCAATCCAAGACTGCGACTGTTTCTCTCTGATGTAATTCTCCATCTGATTAAAAGCGTTTATGTATTTAAGTTTCCAATCTAACGCTTTCTTTCCAGTAAATCCCATTACCAATAATGAAAAGCCGTCTCGGTTCATAAGGTACATTGGATATTCCTGTTTATTTTGCGGATGAATGTAACTACTTTTTACAAATAGGGGGTCTCCACCATTTTGGGCACACCCTTTTCCGATTAAATCAGAGTACATTCTTTCTATTTCTGAAATCAGCTTGTCATGTCTTTTGCCGAACTTTTCAGCAACCTCCAAACTGCTGCATACAGCTTCATCATGTTCTAAATGTACAAGTTCGTTCATGTTCTCACCTCTTTTCTGTTGATTGCAAAACAATTATATGTCATTAAAAAACATTTGTCAACATATTTTTGTTGATTTTTTCAACAAGGCGTGATAATATAAATTTGCAGGAAGGAGGTGTGAAAATAAATGAATGAGCGTATTAGAAAGATAAGAAATGCTCTGAATTTGACGCAACAAGAATTTGCTGACAAAATAAAAGTGAAAAGAAACACTGTTGCAACATACGAAATGGGTAGAAGTATTCCTAGTGATTCAGCTATAGCATTGATATGTAAAGAATTTAATGTCAATGAAGAATGGCTTCGGAATGGCATCGGGGAAATGTTCAAATCAAGAACCAAAGAGCAGGAAATCGGAGCTTTTGTCACTGAGACGATGGCTTTAAAAGATGACAATTTCCAGAAAAAATTTGTATCAGCCTTAACAAGGCTAACCGTCAAAGACTGGGAAAATCTTGCTGAAATAGCAAAGAAACTGTTAGATGAGTAAAAGAGGAGAGGGTTATTCCCTCTCCTTTGTCATTCCTTGAATAAATTTTAGGATATGCTCCAATATCCACAAATCATCCGTTTTATTAATTAAGGCAATTATTTTTCTTCGGTAGTAATTCACATCTTTTTTCATGTTTTGCATTTCCCCTTTACAACCACACGTTTTCCAGTAGCGATGTCCCAATTATAGAACATTTGTTCGCTAATGTCAACAACCAATAACCCCCACTTGCAAGGAACAATGCCAACGCCAATCAACACTGCCCCTTGCTTGCCAAAGCTTGAACCTGTCCTTATCGGACAAGTCCATAATAGCACTTTGTTGTATTGAAATCTGAACAATCGGTAACCAAAATCCGACAAAAAAACACAGAATACGGAGGTTTTGCCACGGATAAGCCAAGTGTTTGCACTGATAAACATTACAGTTACATAAGTGAGGAGCATACGTGAACTATCTTTGAGAAGTATGTGGCTACGGTGTGATGCCGTAGTTATGTAAATAATAATTTAGTGTCTTCATTAACAACATTAACTTCAAATAGTGCCGATATTGTTGGAGGCTTTAAGATTATTGGCAATATAGTATTAGTTGATATGCGGGTTACTCCAATGAACATTCCCACAGAGGTTTCTTATAGACAAGTGCTTGCCGGGCTTCCTGTTCCTATACGTTTAGATTACGTTCCATTATCATGCGTATCCGTAACAAACGGTAAAAGTCTAATTGCTATAGTTGATTCTGGCGGAAAATTGTTAATCAAAGAAGCTGAAAAAGGCGTTCCTTATTACATTGGTGGATGTTATGTTAAACAATAATTGATTATGTCTCTGATAATAACCAGTATAAAGATGATAGAGCTATTTTTGCTGTTTATGGGCTTATATAATCTCATTTTCTTTTAACCCATGCATATGGTTCGGTTGTACTAATGGAATAGATACCGCCCGGCTTCGATATCGCTATCACCACAAGATTGTACCCGAAGACCATGCAACTATTGCCTTGAGATGGAGTATTATTACTATTCCATTCGATGTAACCCATGAACGGTTGTTTTTTGCTTAAATTTAATATACCCGAGTTATCATAATTAGACAGATTAAAGAAATCCAACTTTGAGGTTAAATTATTATTTACCTCATTAATTGCATCCGCATTTGCCTTAACACCGCCCTCAATATTATTAAATTTATCTGGCGTAAGCTCCTCGCCGTACCCCCATGTATGCTGATTATATTCTACTGCCATAGTTTATACCTCGCTTTCTTTCTTCTCTGTTGCCTTATCAACGGCATTTTTCTTGAGCTGTTCAGCCTTTTTCAGTTCAGACGCCTCGCGGACAACCATCTCATCTGCGTCCTTCTCTGCCTGCGCTGTTAAATCCCGCAGAACCAGAAGTTTAACCTCCGGTTCTATCGGTGACTGCTTAATGTATGAACTTAATGAATTTCGAAACATCCTGATATTGTAATTTCCCATTGCTCCTCCTTGTAATTTAAAATCCCATAATTTCAGACCATGATTTAAAATGTTCTGTTCCTACATTATCTGTCCACCATACCCCTGCTGGGTTCATTTTTACTCTTCCTCCAAGACGCAGAAAACCCCATTTATCAACCTGAAAATCCGGCTCAGTCAATGTACCACTGCCTATTACCCACATTCCTTCTGAATTTAACACTGTATTCCACCCACCGGAATCATTGGCAAACGCAACCGCGCTACCTGTTATAGTGCAGCTTTCGATTTTCAGTGCCCTGATTGTTCCAGTGCTAATATTATCGGCATTAATGATGGTCTGTCCGCTTTCTTTTAAAGAAGAAATTGTAACCAAGCCTTGCAAGTCAAGCTTGCTGGATGCTATTTTGACTTGCTCGGCACTTGCATTGATTTCTGTTATCAGTTCTTTCTTTTCGACTTTTGCGTTCAGCCCTTCTGCTGTGGCATTCAATGTGACCTTCATATCATCCACAGTTTCTTTTGTCGCATAGTTCTTACTGATTTCAATTTTAATGCCTTCTGCGCTTTCGGCTATCGCGGCATTCATCTGTGTAGTGGTTGAATAGTCATTAAGGGCTTTCTGTGTTGCGTAAGTTTTGCTGAACTCTCTCGATAAACCATCAATGGAGAACTTAATGCTTGCCTGCGCATCAACTTTTGTGATGTAGTCCGCTCCAACCTTTGTCTCAAACTTTGACAGGTCAGCAGATATGCCATCAACCGTCACTTTGTATTCGGCGAGCTTCTTGTTGACCCATGAAAACTCAGTATCGCCAACATCGGAGAATTCCCACGTATCGCCATTCTTGATGAATCTATATGTCTTGCCGGCAATCTCGTCATATACAAGTGCTCTGTTGTGCTTCTTATAGCTTGCATCTGAATAAGTAAACCGCAATCCTTGCGTAAGCTTATCACCAACCACCGGTCCTGCTGTCCAGTTATATGCAGGATAATTTAGCAAGGTTGGTGTTCCCTGTATGGTGTAGACCTCATTTGCGCCGTCAAGTGCTTTATTCACTTCACTTATCTGTGCGGTAAGCCCTTCTGCTGTCCTGTTAAACTCTGCGCTCAATGTGTTGACGTAATCCCTAGTGGTGTATGTCTTAGATATATCTTCCTTGATTCCGTCTGCTGTGGTCGCTACAAGTGTCTCGGCATCAATCTGTGTGATATACTCATTCGTCACCTTGGTTGACAACTGCTCAACGCTCTGAGTAATTCCTTGTGCAGTTACGTTCAAGTCGGCTATTTGCTTCTGAATTACCGAATATTCAGTGTCGGCTATCGGCTCCCATGTCCATACGCTATCTTTTTTGATAAAACGATAGGTTGTTATGCTATCCTCATCAAAAAATAGGGTTCGCTGATGCTTGCGATACACTTCGTCCGAATAAGTGAACTTTGTGCCCTCAACAAGTACATCGCCAACCTTGGGACCGGCTACCCAGTTGTATGCCGGGTAATTATAGAGTGTCGGTACTCCGTGACCGTTGATGACGGTTATCTCGCCATCTATCTGCGATTGCAAACTCTGTATCTTTACATCCAGTTCCGATGCGGTCTGTGTTATCTCATTCTTTAATCCGGCTTCAACATTCGATATTTCCGCTTTGTTCTGGTCTACATCACGGATTAGTCGGTTCACTCTACCTTTAAGTTGTGTAATTGACTTATTAGAGCTGTTTATTTGTGTGGTGCGTAATTGTTCGCCCTGCGCCGCAAAGTTGTCTGTAAGGGCTTGTACGCCTTTCAGGGAGCGTTCTAAGACATAAGTGGTTAGTTCTGCATACTTAGTTGACAGTTTAATTGCGTCGCCGACTTCAATACATGGGTTTCCTGCGCTTGATATTTCCGCCGGGCGATATGTGATGCCCTTAATGCGATTGAAGACATTAGTTGCAATAGCCTTTAGTTGTGCCGCATCCTTGCCATACACAAGGAAGTTATTCTCAATCACATAGGTATTACTGCCTGTGCCAACAATCGAACCTATATCATCCTCATCCTGTCTTATCTGCAACTTGTCAATCTGCGACACCATATAGTCTTGATAATCAGCACTGATATAATGATTTTTGCTGATAGTTATTGGTGATGTGCTTTCGAGATATGTGAACTCAAACTGCCCTGTACGTCCTACTCGCCCTAAACAACCATTAATCTCACATATTGCATTAAGCACTTGACTACCACTCAATTCATCCGCATCAACAGTTCTGCTTGTTGTCATATCATCGTTAGCAAGCGTTATGTCTTTTTGTGTAATGCCAAAATGGCTGAAAAAACTATCCCGGAATTGCTTTAATGTTACATAAGTTTCTGTGTTTGGCAATATTCCGTTATACCAACCGACGACATCAGCGTTAATTACATCATATAACGCATCGTAGGCTTCAATTTCGCGTTTCGTTCTATCGGCTGTCGGTTTATCTGAGACTACCTTGTAACGTCCGAATATGAATGGATTAGAGCTATTGCCGTTGAGAACCATCTTAACGGTTATCCACTTATCCTTTAGTGATGTAAACACGTTTGATATTGTAAACTTGACCACTGCCGCTTCGCACGCTCCGAATGTCAACTCGCTCTCAGAACACAGACTCTCCGTCAACTCAAAACTCTCTTGATGCAGCTCCATGTTGGTAATCGTCACGGAGCCGTCATCTGTTGTAATAATGAGCTGTTTATCTACGTTAGGAGCGTAAAACAAATCTTGCAAGCTGTAATCAACCATCGTATACACCCCCAATAAATGACATTCTGAATGAGCTGTAATGTATCTCGCCGCCGTATGTGCCGTATATCTGTGGCTGGAAGTCGGCAAGATAGCCTTTCTGCGTCACATAATCGTTGTATTCGGGAATATAGGCGGTAATGATACATTCTCTGCCTCTTGCACTTGTATAGTTATTGCGGATATTAGACATAAGTTCTTCCAGTTCACTACTTGTCAGCATGGCACGCACGTCAAACTCAATCTTCACCGCTTTAAGCTCAGCCGCATTGCGGTGTAAATAACCGTTAGCGTCCGTGTAATCGTCTATGTCCTGCATATTCACATAAGGCTTATATGTGTCAGCTTTGATGAATTTCTGTGGGACGATATATTCTCCCACCTTAACTAAAAAACCGCCGTATGCCACCTTTACCGCCTTTCTAGGGCATAATAAAAGCACCCACTATATAAGTGAGTGCCTGTTGCCACCGTCTTAATGTATTAAGGGTATATCTGCACGCCCTTGGTTCCGTCAATTATAATTCCGTTCCTCAGCTTAGCGACCATCTTCGCTCCGGTATACTTCGTGTATGCCCCTACCTGTTTGCCGTTGACCTGAACTTTGAAACGGTTCGGAATAGTGTTTTTGCTATAATCTTCTTTCACAGTCGCATTATTGGTCGGATAAATCTGTTTGCTGTTCGTGCCATCAACCACAATACCACCTATTCTTTTTGCATGACTGCAAGCTCCTGCATACTTGGTGTACGCTCCTTTCTGCACGCCATTAAGCATGACCTTGAAGCGGTTCTGAATGGTATTTTTAGTGTAATCCTCGTCACTTGCAATCTGATTAGGTAAATCAGCGTTGATGTACGGTGTCGGGTCTACCCAGTCGAACTTAGAAGTGTTCATAAAAGAATTAGCTCCCCAGAAATCACCAGCGTTGACAGTGTAAGGCTTTTTGTACTTGCGAACTTCAAAGTGAAGATGAATACCTGTTGAATGACCTGTGTTGCCGACAACACCAATCACATCACCACGCTTAACCACATCGCCTGTCTTAACCCTAAGCTCTCTCATATGTCCGTAGCCAGTCACATAGTTGTCATTGTGTAATATCCACACCGCATTGCCATAGCCGTCTCCGTTGCCGGCATAAAGCACTGTGCCGTCCGAATGAGCCACAATACTGCTTGGAATGTATCTGTTGTCCTTCTGCGGCACAAGGTCAACTCCTTGCGCATAACCGCCATTCTTGACAGCTTCAACGTGTCGTGTGTAGGTCTGCGTCACAGCATAGCCTTGAACCGCAAATACTCTGTTACCGATATTCATAGTCTTATTCCTCCATGTGTCTAATTTTATTTAATAAAAAAGACAGCCCACACGGACTGCCCTTTATATTATCTATATAATTTACTGTATTTATTAATATATATATTTATATATAATATATATACATATTAATCTTATCTATACTATACTTATCTTATCTAATCTAGGTTACGCTTTGTTTACAGAATGTATACAGATTTTAGTATAGTAAATCGTAAAAGTGGATTTTAATTATTTTTCGTGTTACAATCTCCGTTGAGAGGAGGTGTATTATGTACAAAAGAGTATATGGTTTTTGCCCGACCCAAAACAAGGACTATTCGATTAGAGTTAATTACATCAACGCTTCAACAACCGAACGCTTTGAGTATGCCAAAGGTATTGCAAGTTGCGATTATACTAGCTGTGGCAATGATTGTGATTTACCTCAATGTCCTATTGCTTCAAATGCTCCTGAAAGCATTTCGGGCTAAAACTGTGGGGTAGTTATCAGCTACCCCTTTATACTCACATCAATCTCACCGACACCCTTCTGCATCAATAGCATTTGTCCATCAACGGTTAAATCAAATGCGTTGAGGTCTAGTGTTAATGTTGGCGCTTCGCCTGCTGCATGTTCTAACTTATAGTTTCTTACACCATTGAGCTTCTTGCCATCAATGAATATCTGCGAAAAAGCTCCGTCTGTTTTGATTTCAATTCTTGAATTTTCCATCGCTTATGCTCCTTTCATCAAACAATACATTCTAAAAGTACGTTTAACGTACATACCTTTGCAATGCTTAAAAGGGACAATTTGCCCCTTTTGAAAAAGTAATGGACAAATTTCGTACATTTAACATCTCCATTCGTACTTTAAGTACCATTAAAAAGACAGCACCCTGAAAACAAGGTGCTGTCTAACGAACATTTTAATTTTATTCCGGCATGTAGTCTTCCTTGACTACCTCTATCTTTAGCAATCTTTCCCATTTAACGAACTTAAACACTGCCTTGCTCTCTGCACCGTCATCACTCTTGATAAGTATGCGTTCATTAACTGCTACTATCACCGGCTTATCACCTGCAAGCTTCAAGAACTCTGCCTGTAAGCCTATCGGAGCAACTATAGCGATAATGTCTGCCTGCGCTATCTCGTCCTGTAATTCTGTTGCGTGCTGGATTGTCTTGTCAACCTGCGTAATGTCAACATCCCCCAGCGCTGTTCTCTGTTCAGCTGTCATTTCGTGTCTGCTGAACCATAATGCTTTTTTCATCTTGCTAATCTCCTTTACTTTTCTTCCTCAATTACTTTAATCAAGTCATTCAACCACCATGTAGCCATTGCTGATAATTGAGGGAAATAGTCCACAACATCAAGTGGGTACTGCGGTGCGTGTCCAGTCTCCGCTTCGTATATCTTCTTTGCCGCATCTAGGTCATATTCTTCGCCTATGCGCTTTAAAAGCCTGTGGCAAACGTACGAAAGCTTGCAATTCGTCTTGTACGCTACCCAATCAAGGTTGCTTCTGTTGCGGATATACCAGCTCTTGACCTTAGGCACCAGCGTATTGCTTGTGTTGTACTTGGCGTCCTCAACCTGCACCGGTGCAACTGCTGTCTGCGGCTGTGCCTTAGCCTTGAAGTAACCGCTTATCAATTCGTCCTGCACTTTCCAAGACAAATCATCCGTAAAGGCTTTTACCAACATCAGATAGCCACGCTCTGTCAATACTGTTATACCTCTGCTTGGTACAACGATATTTCTAATGTCCGTTAAACGGACATTAGCATTTTCTGTTCCTAATTGAAGCATAAAATAATGCTTATCTACCTCAAATCTGCTCCTGTTTCTGTTGAAAGTCTTTCTCGCCGTTCCGCTTGGCCTCTGGTGTACTGTGTCAATATCCTTGAATGTCACAACTCTCTGTCCGTTGTACTCACGGATTGCCAGTTCTGTTCCCTCAATCTTTACAAGCTCTGCCATTATGCAACACCTACCTTTCCCTTTGAGGTAAGTTCATAGCCACCCATGACACGCTCTACGCTCATGTCATTCGTAGCGGCGGCGAAAATTGCGATATTGTCTAAGTACTTCTCGTTATCGCAATCCAATACAACCTGCATAATGATTTTTCTCAACTGCTCCTTTCTGCACTCGCAAAGCAGTCTCATGTTTTCCTCGTCTACCTTGTCAAATTCTTCTCTCCAGTTAATTCTTGCCATATCATACCATTCCTTTCTGTGTAAAACCTCTTGATTTCTCCGCAAAGGAATGATAGAATATGCTTATCAATTCCTCTGCGGATTGGTGATTGGGAAGTGGTTGCATGTCGGTCAAAACATTTGCAACCGCTTCTTTTGTTTAGTCTCCGATTTCTTCATCGACCTTATCATTAAGCCATTTCTTTTTAGTAATGCCTTTTTCGGAAAGTTTTTCCTCTAACTTATCAAACTTTTCCTTATCAAGTTCAACACTAAAATTCCTTGTCTTTTTGCGTCGCTCTTTCATATAATCGGCTCTGCTTTCTGGTGCTATTTTCCTCACCTCCTTGTTACGAGTTACATTATACAGTGTTACATGTAACAAGTCAAGCCCTTTTTTAAAAATTTTTTTTGCAAACAAAAAGGAGCTTTTCAGCTCCTTTCTGCTTATTTCTGATATAACACAATAGGTTCTGTCTTTTCTAGTGAATTAAATCCAGAACCATAACAAATAAATCTTGTCTCAATATTTTCAATATCAGATATTGGACAATCCTTTGCGTTGTCGGAACTTATCCTCATTCCCTCCTTAGATTTCTTTCCAGCCGCAATGTCACAAGAATAAATTGGGTCAACCATGTAACCGTTTATAGACATTTCTCTTGCTTGCACTGTCATACTTTGGTCTGTCAAGTTCTCTACTGTGACGATTATATCATAGCTGCCATCGCTATATCTCGTTTTTTCAACACCGTTATATTCCACTCTTATGTATTCATCCTCATAAACTATGTTTTCATTAGTTGATTGCTTTGTTTGTTCTTCTTTATCTGCCAAAACACTATTAGCCCTTATCGATTTAGTAAGATCTGTGAAATCTTCTGAATAGTCATACGGCGTATAAACACTTCTTAAAAGTCCAAAACTGTAATAATAGCCATTATACATAAAATTAAGAGAATCGCAAAGATACCTTTCACCATCTATTGTATATTCCATCTTAACTTTTATAGCATCACCTGTGTTTATCTGTATATTATTTTTTTCTATAAGCATAGAATCCGTAGCAGCTTTTAACATTCCGTCTACAAACTCATCACTATTTTCAATAAAACTATCACTTATACCATCAACATCAACTCTGCTATTAATTGCAAGCATTATATCCTCATAATAAAAATATGTCCAATCTCCTTCTTGACTTACTTCATCTTGAAACACTATTGGGATATCAAAACAAATATCTTGTATTGTCCTTGTCGTCAATTCGCCGTCATAAAGTTTACCGACAATAGGTTGAGTTTTCAGGTAGTCGGCATAAGTATAAATATTTATCCATTTTTCATTTTCTAGTGCTTCAATCCTTACTTTATCTATTTTATCTAAATCTTCAGTTAATATATTTATGACAGGCAGATTTACTACATCAGAATACCCGGCATACATGCCAAATGCTCTTACATTTTTTTCTGAAATATCCAATTTTTCTTCAGATACAAACGCTACGCTCCATCTGTTGCCATCTTCCTGCTCGACAGTTAATGAAATAATCGGGAATTCCGTGTCGGCTAACTTTGTTTGATTTAAAACTTTACCTTCAATATACACATAAGTTCCGTCAAGCCCATTTTCTGACGCATAAGAATTAAATTTATCATAATCAGCTACTTCAAATCCGTCTATGTATTCTCCTGCCTTACTTTCGGTTTCAATGTTTTTACTTTCCGTAGTTGTCTCATTTACTGTTTTAGGAACATTTTCAGAAGCTTTTTCCGTTAGTAGTTCTGTAGTTGTTTCTGCCGGTATAGTTGTCTCTGCATTATCCTGAGGACTATTGCAACCGCAAACCATTAAAGTGACAGATAAAACAACCACTCCAACTTTAAGTGCTTTCATAATTATCTGCCCTCCTTGCTTTCAAAGTGCTTTCTGATTGCGTGGACATCAAAGCAAAGTCTTATACCCAAAAATAAGCAAAACAGGCTTAAAAAAATGCCTATTATCCACAATAAAATCATAAATCTGCCAGTTAAAGCCAAAAATACACCTAACAAAAAAGCTAAACCAAGCAGTATGGATATTACATTTATTTTAATATCCTCACTGTCTTTGCTTTGATTGTCGGTTTTAGTAGTTTTTTCTTCCATATAACAATACCTCCCATATTTGTGTAGTGACTTAATACTACTACTTTATGGGAGGTATGTCAATTTATGCTACAAGTAATTTTTTGGTCGGATTGGTGATGAAGTTCTTTATATCATCATATCCCCAGCCGCAATTTACAAGACCGCTGACAATCATTTCTATGGACTGGACTTTCGCAAGCTCCTCAGCCGTATAACAGTCTCTTAAATTAGCCTTTTTGTCAATGCCGTATTCTTCCCTTAACTGCTTTGCTGTTTTGCCGAATATCACTTTGTAAATAATGTCGGTATATGTAGAATAAGCGTGTCCATGCATACGCTCATTCTCATTTGACTGCTGGATAGCCTTAGTAAGTGACTGCCTTACTGCAATGCCCTTTTCGCGCTCAATCAGTTTTCCTGTAAGAAGCTCTTGCATAGCGTTAAACTGGTTGATATATGCCTCTTTGAACTTCATGGCTTTTTCGCCAGTATAGCCCATGGCAAGCAAGACAAATCCGTCTCTTGTGATGTAATACATAGGTTGCTTATGATTCTGCTGATTCAGATATTCCGACTGCACGAAATTGTGCTGTCTAAACTCTTCACTGCAAGCAAGCTCTCGTATATCTTGCAACACTCGCTTGTGCTCTTTCTCAAATGTCTCCGCTACATCAAGGCTGCTAACAACTATTGTTTCCTTACTTTTTGCGATTTTTCTTGTTTCTACTAACATAATATCATTCCTTTCTGTTGATGATTTGTAATAAAAAACCCTCAACAGGTACACTTCTACAATGTATCTGCTGAGGGAATTACTTCAAGCTCACTCTGCCTGCATCCTCTTACTGTTCGTAACACCAACTCTGCCGCCAGCCCGCCGACTGGTATTCTTTAATGCTTTCGTTATAATGTTACAAATTAAATTGTGACTTCATTATACATTATAATTGCATAATTTTCAATGAGTTACGCAATTTTAAAATGTGTAAGCGTCACGCCCTGTCCGCTTAAAAAAGTCTCTTGCATACTCTCTTGAAGCTTTGCCTATATCGCTTTTGCTTATGCCGTATTCCTTGGCAAGTATGCGTTGCAATAACTCGTTCTGCTCTCTCAGTAGTGCGTTTGTCTCGGCATTGTCCACACTCGAACTTGTATTGTAATAGTTCTGTGTAGTGGTACTTGTCGATGTGCTTACGCTCGGCGTGTAATCGGCATAACCACTGTACAACTGCTGTGGGTGAACCGCTTCAACCATGCCAAAGCCAAAATCCTTGATAGACAATTCTGTCGGCTTGTAAAGGCTCTCCATGCCCTCCTTAAATCCCTCTGTAGTGTAGGCACCAAGCTCAAACATAACCCTTGATGGCGAATGGATGTCAAGTGCTTTCTGCATTGTTGTAGCCACGTTAGCCGCTATCTCATCGACTTTAGAGTACAGTGTGGTTTCCATGGATGATAAGCCATTCATGAAGCCGTTCATTACTTGAATGCCTATGCTTGGCATACCAGCAGTCACTTTATCAGCAAAAGCAGTACTTGTAATTCTTCCAAGACTTGACATTTTATCTGTCACTGTTAGCTTAAGCGATTTAATGCCTTCCATATATCCTAAAATAGAATTTTTACCAATGCCACTAAAACCCGATGATGGCTTATTGCCTTGTGAGCCTTGGGCTTCCATAAAAGTACTAAGGGATAAGTTAGCAAGCCCGGCTACCGGCTTAATAAGTTGTTGAGAATTGCTATTTACACCGCCAACATAGCCAGTAACGCTTGACTCTCCTACATTTTGCATTTTTGTATTTACATAATTCGGTAAATTTGCCGTAGCATCGCTTATTATACTTTCGTAGTTGCTTTTAAGAACATAAACCGGTACTTCTCCAAATCCTATATATTTTTCATCAAATAGTTCGCCATAAATCTTTTTAGCCGCTTCTCCGGCAAAAGGTGTAGCTTCAATACCAAGCTGATTAAATCCTTCTTGGATTGCTTTGCTTGTTGGATTTAACACATCATTTTGCCATTTGCCAATGACTTTATTAACATATCCTGTTTCTGTTGTAAACGCTTTAGAAAACCAGTTTAAATTTTCGTATCCCTCAGTTGCTTTTTCAATTACAGATGGTAATTGTTCAAGCAAACCATATTGAACAGCATTTGCATATTCTGTATAAGCATCGTTTATTTGTTGAAGATTTTTGTCTAGGTCTTTGCCGATATAACTATCAATTATGTTTTGGGATTTTTCGCTAATTTCTTGACCTTGTTTTTCAGCGTTTGCTTTCCATTCATCAAATGTTTTGTTGAAATTTTCATTTGCGGTTTTTACTGCGTCAACCCCATCTTGCGCCGATTGAGCCACTGCATTTATATCGGTCGTAAAACTTTCTACATCAAATTTATTGTCAGAAATATATTGCGATAAATCAAGTGCTTTACCATAAGAAGCAATCTTGTCAACGGCAGTTTCTGCTTCTGTACCGGTTAATGATAGTTTTTCTGCAAGAGGAGTAGCTTTTTCGATAAACTCATTCATTGAAATTTCACCGTTATCTAAGGCAGTCATAAGTCTATCGTATTCTTCTCTTGTATCAGCTAAAGAATTTAACATGCCTTCTTGAACGCCGTATAATTCGCCTAAAGCATTTGCTACGGCTTTCGGTGTTTCACCTCCAAGTGCTTCTGTCGTATCTGAAACCGCTCCAAGTATATATCCAACAATTACATCGTATTCCTGTTTTAAAACACTTTCGGTGTCGGTTTTAAGTTGCTCGAACGCAGACTTAAATCTTGGTATTTCATCTTCGACATTCTTAGCTCCACTTTCAACGGCTGTATATATTGTTCCAATGCTTTCAACAGTATCGGCAATATTGCTTTTTACAGTGTCAATTTCAGATATTTTTTGAGTTGTTTCTTCTGCTTTTTCTTTTACATTATCAAATGTGCTGGTTGCTTTTTGGTTAAACTCTTCAAGCGTAGCTCCTCCCTCTATAGAAAGTGCTGAAATCATCGAGCTTTGTTCTACTTCATCTAAGCCTTTTTTAATTCCGCTTATAGCCGCAACCACGCCTGTTATTCCTGCTATTGCGATGCCTGCCGGTCCGAAAGCAAGATACATGGCACCAGCCGCCGCCGCACTAACTCCAGCAATCTTGCCAATGGACAATAGCATATTGTCACTACCAACAGTTAGGTCATTGAACGCATCTTTGAGCACTGTGAACTCTATTGCTGTTGACGCAACGCCAATAAGTCCTTTCTGAAAGCCTGTAAGGTTGTTTCTTACAGCTGTAACACCATTCCCAACAGCGTTCCAAAAGCCATTGTTCTTAACCGATGTCGAGAAATTAGTAAACGCAAGCTTTACAGCGGTTATTTTTTCAACAAGTCCCGGAAACATAAATGTAAGTGCAGATGCCGCCGCTTGGTTTCCAGAAAGTGCCATCACTGCCGCTTCTGCTCCGTTCCCAAGCAAAACAAATTTTTTCCAAAGTTTACCAACGCCTCCTACAAATTTACTTGCTGTGATAGCTTTAAGCAATCCCGGCATAGCCATGAATGATACAACAACTGTTTCCAGCGGTGCGGCTGTGAACATTCCGGCATAAAACTCTAATGCACCCTTGAAACCTTCCCATAAAACCTTAGCTGCCGATTTTAATATCTCCGTCCAATCAAGTCCGGCAAGGTATTTTCCTACATTTCTGCCGATTGTAAACCAAGGAACATTGTCTATTGCGTCAGCAACCCAGTTGAATAAGCCGCTGACAAGTGATGATGTATCTTGTCCTGCTGCAAAGAAATCTCCCGCAACAAAATTTTTAAAAATACTTTTGACAGGAGATAAAGCTTTAGTTATTTTATCAGCCCATGCCTCAGCTTTATTCTCCATCTTGTCAAAGGCATCGTTCCATACTTTCTCATATTCTTCCGTAGCCTTAACAATCTCGTCCGTAAGGTCAATCGTATCACCTGTACCAGTGGAAGAACCGCTTTTATTCTTGCCAGTACTAATATTATTAAGTTCGTCAAATCCACGAACACCCTTTTGTGCGTTCTTAGCCGCCTCAGCCACGCTATCATAGCCGTCTGCCATATCATCTAAGCCGTCTGTGGTGTCCTGATAGCCATTCTGCCCGAAAGCGTCAAAATCAATCTTGACACCCATAAGCGTTGCAAAACTCACAAGCATACGTTTAATCGCGATTGTTGTGCCATTGACAACAGGCATAACCTTTTGAAGGACAGGGATAAACAACTGTCCGAGAACCATGCTTGTTTCTTTGATATTTGTGTTAAATTGACGTATTTGATTCGAGGGCGATGACAGCGTATTCGATAAATCACCCCATGAAACCTTAGACTGGTCGAGAATAGCAAGCACTCTCAACTGTTGCTTTTCCATCTGCGTCATTTCTGATACAGACTTTTCAATTCCTAAGTTATATGCATATGTCGCAAGTGTAGCATTGGTAATATCAATACCATACTTGTACAACGCCCTTGATTGACCGATTAAGCCGCTTTGTAAGTTGGTGGCTACCGAAGAGTAGTCAACATTAAAAAGTGAGCTTATATCGCCAGCTAACATCGTCATTGACTTGGCTATTGCTGTGGTTGTTTCTCCTGTCTGCCCCAGTGAGTTAGTTACCGAAGCAAGCTGTGACGCAAACACCGTAATTTCCTGAATGTTCAAGCCTAAGTTTTTAGTGCTGTCTGCCGTCAACAAGCCGTCCTCAACATCAACCTGCAGTCCCGAAAGCTTACCTAACAACGTGCTTACCCTGTCAGAAAAGCTATTCGCATAATCCGTAGCGTTGTCATAGCCGTATTTCTCGAAGTCTTTGCCCCATTCGGAGCCGATTTTGCCAAATGCAACCGCATAGTAGTTGAACGCCTCAATGTAATCTGTGGCCGACTTAATCGCAGCCACAAAATGCTTTGTACCTCGAATAATAAAAAAGTAATTAGCGTACAACCGACCGAATGTTGCCGCAAGGCTCCAGACTTTTCGTTGTGCACGTTGTGCAGACGTGTCTACAGTATGCATACTCCTCTGAATGGTTCTTGATGCCGCACCCACTCTTGACCCTTGACTTGCTAGGTTAGCCAGTGCGTTAGTCATCTGAATCACATTATTGCTGACTGTCGGTGTACTTGCAAGTGTTGTAAATAACCCTTGAAGTGCGGTTGCTAACTGTGGAATGTTAGTTACTGCGGTCTGCACGCTCTTATTTCCAAGCTTGGATATGTTTTTTGCGACCTCACCTATTTTGGTCGCATTTTCCGATACTGCTGTAAACTGCCCGAATGCCGCCGCTGTTGAATTGAGCGAGCCGGCTACACTGTTAAGAGCTGCACTGTCCACACTTGCTATCTTAGTGATGTTTTTGGCAAGCCTTGTAAAACTTGCTGTGCCGACATCGTTTATCGACTTCATGGACGCACCTAAATTATTGACATTCATAGCCAGTGTACCAAGCTGTGAGCCGTTGACACTCCCTAATACCGATGCAAGTCTGCCAAGTTTAGTGATAAGGGTTTCAATGCTGTCATTCGCTTTTTTAGCGTTCGCCTGCAACCCAATCTCCAAGCTGTCAACTTCTGCCATTCTCTCACCTCCTCGTCATAAAAATAAAAGCGGCACAGATTACTCCGTACCGCCTCTTTCTCTCTTATTGCGTTCAAAGCTCTCTTGCATACCCATAAGCTGTGCAAGTAACTCCTGTCTTTTTTGTTCTGCAAGCCGTTCTTGCTCCACTGGGTCTTGTGCAACATATATAGCCTGTTCAGGATATTCAACCTTATCCTTGCCCCATGCACCGCCTCTTGTACCGATGATGATAGCCGGCAAGCCGTATTGTCTTGTCCATAGCCATACTTCCCTGTCTCGTTCCTTGCGTCTAAGTTTCTCACCCTCTAGGCAATAGCCTAAAGTTTTAGGTGTGAGTTTCTTGAACTCTTCAAGGCTTATGCCAATAGAAAACGCAAGCGGGAAGTATTCTTCCCATATCAGTTTGTGGAAATTTACTTCTTTCCCTTTGCTTTCTGCATCATCTCCAGCTGCTCCGCCGCCGACTTGTTCATCTGCTCGATTGTCTCCTGCAGACCGCTCAAAACGAAAAAACCATCGTCCTCCATGCACTTCTTAATGTCGTCAAATAACTGATAATAACCGTACTTGCTGTCGGTCTTTCTCTTTTGTGTTATATATGCTCGTGTCAGAGCCTTAGCTTCTGCCTTAGTGACTGAATTGTGCTGTAAGCAGCCGGCATAAAACGCCATGTGACACACTTCACTGTAATCAGCTACCATCTTAGCCGCGCCGTTAGATGTTGCAGTGATTGTGTTTCCGGTTTCCTTGTAGATGTATGCGCCGGTCATATAATCAAACATTTTCTGAACAATGTCTTTGTTTTCTGCTGCGTCAAAGCCAAACTCTAGCTTATACCCTTTGTTATCAATATCAAATGTTATCATTATGCTCTCCTTTTCCTCCTATGTTTTCCATAGGAAAAGGGGCAGTCCGTAGACCGCCCTTCTCTGTCAAATAATCACTTACTTGCCATACATCGACAAGTAATCATCGGCTGTATCGTCATTCAGTACAGCCATATTAGCTGAATGACTTACTATTCCCCCGGTGTAAGCTCCACCTTTGTGTCAAGTCCTTTGTATTCCTCGATTGTAAGGTTGATTTCAACTGTTGCAAGACCGTTCTGGTCTGCTGATGGATGTGGAATCTCATCTGGCGGTTGAGCCACAACAAAAAAGCTCTTGGTCAAGCCCTTAAAAATCGTCTCGAACCACATTCTCTTGCCACCAGTAAGAGCTTTATACGTTGTCATAAGAGCTTCCCATTCTGCTTCTGTCTCGTCTGTAAGATTGATTGTAACAGTCCATGTACCGCCTGTATCTGCTCTACCCTTAATACTTCTTGTTACCATATCTTCAAGTGCTGATGCGTCGATGGTCTGTGGGTCAATAGTAATTCCCCCAATAGTATTAATTCTGGTAAGCTGTGTGAATGTTGTCGGCTTAGTTCCGGCTGTTGTTTCTGCGCCGTAACCAAACGTAACACCTAATGTAGATATACCTGCTACTGCCATTTTTTTGTCCTCCTATAAAAATGAAAATAAAAAAAGAGCCTTAAAAAGCTCTTAGTTATAACAATCTGTCATTTGCACCGATAACGCGCCCGAAACGCGCGGTGCTTCTGTAAATTTTGTCTGCGTATGAAGTTTCTGGCATCGGTTTAGCCTCGAACCGCATAGTCTTGAATACCTCAGCAATCTCACTCATCACCCAACGCACATCCGAACTGCTTGTGTTAGTTGTGACATCAACTTGAAATGTGACAAGTAAGCCGTTAATGGATTGTCCGTCAATCGTTCGCCCTTGCTCTGTCGGTGCCAACATGTGGATGTACACTGTTGGGAATGTCGGTGAACTGTCACTCTGCCCCTTGTCGGTAAATAGCAAGTTGGGGTATTTCTTCTTGATTGCTGAATATGTCTTAGCCTTGACAATCGAATATATTGTGCTTTCAATGTCATACGCCCATGCGTTTTCACTCGCCATTAGTCCTTGAATACCTCCTTTGCTGTGCTGATAACGATTGACCTAAGCTCATTCGCTGTGTTGTACATGAACGGTCTTGACGGCATACCTTCTGTAAAGTACCAGTTGCCATCCTTACCCTTATAAAACCAACCATAACGCCCATCGGCAAGCTGTCTGATTGTCTTACCACTTGCATACTCCCAAGTAACGCCCTCAGGCAATGTGCCTTTATATGGCTGTGCCTTGCCGATAACGCCAGTTCCAAATTCAACAAAAACAGCGTGTGAGCTGTCTGCTACAACCGCCCATACGCCGCCACCTTTTACGCTTCCTTTATATTCAGAATGAATACTTGAAAGCAATTCAGTTGTGAATATTGCGTCAAGCTCCGCAACCTGTACTCTCGCAATCTCAACGCCTCTTTCTGCCAGTTTTTCCGCAAGTAGTTGACATTTATATGTCAGATAATCTTGATAGCTCTGCAAGCCTTTTATTGCGTTCTCAATGGATTTCTGTGAAAATACATTAACAACAATCTTGTGCTTTGCCATCACTTCACCTGAGCTTTCAGCATATATTTTGTGGAAGTCAAGGACGGTTTTACTCCGACAACAATGAAATCCGCTGTAATCTCGTCAACATGAACCTTGTCCTCGTCCTTGTAGCCAATTTCACTATCAAGCCATATAACATCACCTTTGCTCAATGGTAGCTCGTTGCGTTCCGTCAGCATAACTGCATCAAAGTCTGCCACGTTAAAGCCATACTCTTCCGCCTCTGCTTCGCCGCCGCTAAAGGCGATATTTGCTTTGAAAGCAACCGGCAGTGAATAGCCTATGTATTCCTCCTTGATGCGCGGTATCTTATTACCATCGTCATCAAGATACGGAATAAAGTTACCTTCGCTGTCAGTGTAGCCCTCATAGATTATGTTGCCCTCACTGTCAGTCTCATAAACAACTGTACGCTGTCCTTGCCGAGAATACTTCATGTTCTGCTTATTGATGTCAAGCATCTTTCTTTACCTGCTGCTTGTAAATCTGATTTACGCCTGTGCTTGACAGCCCCGACACTATGCCGACCGCAATAGCATTGAGAATGTCATTTGCCGGGAAATCAGGAATCACATACATACCGATAATACCTAAGATACCGCCTGCAATACCTACGATTATGGGAATGTAGTTGTCCTTAATCTGTGGGATTGCCTTAACAGCTAACCCGATTAAGTAAGCGATAACAACGATTGCAACTACTGTTGATACCTGTGTAATATCCATCAATCCTTACCTCCTGCTTTGCCTAAATGTAATGCCTGTATCTCGTTATACATCTTCGTAACCATGCCGTTACCACCTAATGCGTGGTATGCGTTGTACATCTCAACGAAATTGTCATACGCATAAGAAGGTATTTCACCCAACTTCATATATTTGTCGTGATATTCAATGAGTTGCACACGCAAGAGTAACATTGTTCCTTTGCTGTTTGCGTCCTTACCTTTCTTTTGCTGTTGCAAAAGCCATACTATATATCCGAGTATTACAGGTAATGCGATTGTATATGTCTGCAATAAAAAATCCATTATGCTGTTTCTCCTGTAATCGTAAAATTGGCACACCGCCCACCACCCTTAAAGTGTGCCGCCTGCTACCATATTGGTAACGCACAATCTTCTTATAATACCTTAACGAATGGAATTACCCCGGCGAGTAGATTATTGCGGTCAACCCAATTACGGCTAATGCCGTTCTCGGAGTAACTTGCCATAAAGCTCTCACCAGCTTGCGAGTGGTCATACACGGTGAGATTGACGATAACGCTCTCGTACTTGGCTAAGTCATCATCAATTTGCTCTTGTGTATAACTGCTCGGATAATTCCTTACGTTGACAATCTCTTGCTTTGCCTGCTCAATAAGCTGTTCGATGTGCGGATTGTCCTCTAACTCGTCCCATATCACAACACTAGCATTTTCAGTTGTCTCAATATGATATTGTTTAAGCCTTATCTTGACCTGCTCTAATGTTGTGTATGACATAAGCCCTCCTACAATCCGAACTTCTCGATTAACAGCTTTTTAAGCTCCGCACCGCTTAACAGCTCAGCACCGCCGATACCCTGTGTCTTGGCAAGTTCCTGTAAGTCTGCTGTAGACATGCGGTTAATAGCAGTCTTTGTCAAGTCTTTATGAGCACTCTTAGGCAATTCCACAGGCGTTGCAGAATTGCTCCTTGCCTTGATAAGCGGTCTGCCGATTTTATTTTTATTGCTTGCAAGTTCCTCAATCCTTGCCTGACTAGGGTTTGCACCGAGGCGAGGGTATTCGTCCCCCACCTCGTATACATGATTAAGGTCTTGTAAATCTTTGAACCTGTAAACTACCTTATAGCCCATTCTGTCTCTCCTAAGCTGCTTCTGCCGTAATAGTTGACTTGATAATTCCGTCAAGTCTTTCAGCAAAAAGCACAATGCCGGAAACTACTGTGTCCGATGCTGTCATGTTTGTGTAATCAGGTGTCTCATGAATACCGATAAGACCTGTCTGGTCTGATGTGAAGTCAAATGCCTCTCCAAGGTCAGCACCATTGACAGGAATATAATAAAGCACGATATTGTCCTTTGCCGTTGCATAGATAGTTTTCTGCGGCACCTTGCTGTCAAAAATAACAGTTCCAAGGTTAAGGAAATTCTCAACGTATGTCATGCCGAAAGCTGTCTGCAATGTAATAGGAGCCTTTGCGAGATAATCTGCAACATCAAGTGGGTTCATAAAGTATACAGCCTCGATGGAATCATCCTCGAACTTAACCTGTAACTGTCCCCATGCCTGAGCAAGTGCCACCTGAAAGCCTTCTCCTGTTGCCGTTCCTGTGCCTGTTCCAAGGAATGTGAAAAAATCGCTTCTAATGCCCTTCTGAACATCAAGCAACATTCTGTCAGTTGTCATCTGCACTGCCTGGTCATAGCCGCCGCTAATAATCGCCTCTGCTGATGTTGCCTTTCTCCACTTCTTAAGAGTGATTTCCTCGTAAGGAACCGCTACTGTCTGATACTTGGAAAGTGGAATAGTTTCGCCCTCTGCAACCTTTCCATCTACAAGTGTTCCTGTAGCCTTATAAGACTTCAGTGTATAGCCTGCCTGCTTCGGAATCTTCCTTGTTACTCCGAGTGCCTCAACTAATTTCTTGATGTTCTCACTAAAAATGTTTACAAACTCGACCTCTCTCGCTCTTACAAGGTCGGTCTTCTTGATTAAATTTGCTTCTGCTGGCATATTTTTACCTCCTAATTAAATAATTCCATATTCATAGCAATGGCTCTTCTTCGCTCTGCTCTGTCAGGAATTGCCATAATCTGTTCCTTGGTCATGCCGGAGTATTCGCCTCCGATGTTCATTCTAGGTCTTGACTTCATCCATTCCGTCTGTGCTTCTGCGACTGCTGCTTTCTTTTCAGCTTCTATGATTGCTGCTATGGCGTTATGGTCTGCATCCGAAACTGCATCAATCAGCTTCTCTATGGACTTTTCCGACACGCTCTTATAAGCATTAACCGCCTTAATATGATTCAGTTCCTTAATGGCTTCCTCATACTTCTCATTCTGCAAGCGTTCAGCTTCTGCCTTGGCTTCTGCTTCCTGCTCTTCGGTGGTTTGCTTTGCTCTTAAAGCCTTGGTAAGCTCTCCTTTTTCCTTTAAAGCCTTATCAAGTGCCTGCTTTTCCTTGGCTCTGTCCGCCTTTTCTGTGGCAAGCTGTGCCATAAGCTCTTCAACTGTCGGTGTATCTTGCTTACCTTCGGTCGGCTGTGTGCCTGTTGGGTTTTCGGTTCCTGTTGATTTGGTTTCATCTGCCATATTTTTGTTACCTCACTTTTCTGTGTTTTCTTGACTTCTCTGTCTCTCTGTGTTTTACCCACTTCTCTGTGCATATAAAAAAGCTACCAAGATAAACTTGATAGCTCTTATTAACTAAAAATATTTATTTGTTTGCCCTATTCTTATCAATCAAAGGGCTGTTGCTGACTTGGTCTGACAAGTCTTGCATTGTGCGGTCACTGTTGACTGCATCATCCTTGATGTTACTCTTTTGTATTTTTTCAACTGTATCTTTGCTTGCCTCCCAAACTTCGTTAGGGTCGTCAAATACAGGAATCGCATTGATTACTTTACCGCCATTAAAGCCTGTCTTGACAAGTGTGGCTATGCTATTGACTTTAGTCGAAAGTTCATATAACTTCTGCCTCTTTATGTTTATCTCAACATCGCTCAGGCTTATTTGCCTTAATGGGCTGTCTTGCGGAACATAAGGGCTATGCTTAATAGCCGCAAGGACAACCTCTAATTCGTCTATTTTGCAGCTCTCGGTTATCATTTGCTGCTTAGATGCCGCAGCCTCAGCATGGTCCCAACCCGATGCGTTATTTGCCGCAACGCCAGTTATGTTAGATGCGTTGCTGTTTGTTAGCGGAACATTACACTTTTCCAGTATCTTATCTCTTCGATACTGAATATTATTAAGCATTCCGGCATAATCATAATTGATAACGAGTGGTTCAACCTGTGGAGTTTTGCCGCTCGGTGTTGTATAGGTCTGTAACCATTCGCCGGACTTTGGCTTTCTAACAGTCTCTTCAACAGTCTGTGTGCCGTCCTCGTTGTCTGTTACCTTACGCTCTGTTGGAAACTCAACATCGTTTGTGTGCCATACAGCTTGTGTATTCTGCTCGACATCGTTTGTAAAATCAGATATAAGCAAATTGAGATTATCCATTTCCGATAACTGATGTTCCCACACACCCATGCGGTCATAAGAGCGAAAATATTCAACTATCGGAATAACTCTTAGTGGATTTATCTCACCACTTCTCTGACGATGCCTCCATGCTTCTTTCTTGGTGTAATCTCCGTTTGCAATCTCTTGGAGATTGACAACCTCAAATCGGTATTTTTTTGTAATACAAGTAAAATATGTATTGCCTGTCTTAACGCTGTGCCTGTAAGTAACCCCCATCATTGTACGCTTATCCGGGTAGTAACTTGACTTGACAACAAATGATGTTCGCGGGTCTAACACATCAAGCTCAAAAAAGCTTTTTCCCGGTTCCCAATCCATGTTTACATCAATAAGCACATTGCATACAGCACCTATCTCAACATATCTTCCAATCTCTTGTGTCTTAGCCTTGATTTTGGCAAGCTCGTATTGCTTATTAAGCTCCGATATGCCTTTAGCTACAACTTCGTTAATATCGTCACCGTTCTGAACTAAACTTATCGGGTTGCCCCACGCATAAGAAGTCCAGAAATTAGAGACTTGATGAGCCACATTATCAGAGCACTCGCAATCAATGTCGGGTCTGTAAGTTTTTTTATGCTTTCGTATAATTGGTTGTTCTCCACCGTCATAATTGAGCAAGAACTGTATTCTGTTTGCGTTTTGGGCGTGTGCTGTGTAGACATTGCGCAACACATCTAAAACATTCTCGTATGTAATTTCCGGCTCTTCCGTAAATAAAATATTGCGTCCTGTCTGCATATTGCTTTCTCCTAAAGATATGTCATGCCGCTTGCTGTTTTCCTTGGAGCCCATGGCTTTATGTCCGTAATGCCTGTATTTGTGTAATACACAACCTTTTTGTGGCACTTACGGCAACCGACTATTATATTCCCTGAATATTTTCCGTCCCACTCCGCAACCCGGCGGTGGCATTGTGGACAGTATATTTTCTTTTTATCGTTTCCCATAATTTCCTTTCACGCAAAAAAGCACCGCCATTAAGACGATGCTTTTCCTAAGAGGAGTGAATATTAAGCTCTTGAACGAACTTTTTTCAAGTATAACTATAACATATCGTCAAGCGGACATATCGGACAACTTTAGTTGCTTTTCAGAAACCTCTCGCATGCTTTCCTCACGCTGTCCTCTGTATTGCCACCGCCGATATGGTCCGCAACCTTATTCCATGACATATTTTCGAGGTACCTGAGATTTATTATCCTTCTCATGCGGCTATCAGGTATGCTTGCAATAAACTGTTCGACTTCGTTTGTCTTTGTAAGCAAATCATCTTCAAGCAGTTGTAAAGTGGTTTTCCTTGAATAAAGCAAAGTCTTTTTGCGACTATATTCAGGATACGGAATGCCCTCGATTCGGAAATGTTGCGTTCCACCAAATCCACCAGCGACACTGTCAACAACTTTCTCTCCGTCCTCTATCCTCTGAATATCTGCTTCTAATCGGTCAATTTTGGCTCTTACTTCCCTGATTTCATCTTTAATGTCAATGTATTGCGATAAGATACTTTTTGTCGTCATTGTGTCACCTCCTAAATAGGGCTTGATATAATAGAAGCTGGTCTCACCACGCCGCACCGCATTTCATTCTCGAACAATGCTATACTGTCGGGTGCGTCATCATGCTTTACTTTTCCGCTTCTTGTCATTGTTGTAAGTTCCTTCATAAACTTGTAGTACTGACACTGCCTGTCCATTTTCCTGAAATCCCTAAAATAGTAATCGCGAATAACATTGTCCCTTGCATTCTCCATTCGTGTTATCTTATTTGAGCAGTTAAACTTGAACCTCGCACTGCATCTACCACCTTGCGACTTTACAATCTCCATTACATCACGTCCGAAATACTCTCCGGCACTGTTACTCTCAAATGTAACGGTCTTAACATTGTGCCTAATCAACATGTTGGCACATTCCGGCTTGGTAAACTGTGTTCCGGCATTATCGAATACAACATCTACTATGTAAACCTCGTTGCCAAAGATATATCCTATTGGCATTGAGCAACTATCTTCTCCTTTATCCGCACTATCGCAAGCCGCCATAATAGCATCCGGCTCTCTGTCAATCGGAAGTTCTTCAAAGTAGTTAAGCTCATTCTCAGCAAACATACGCCCCTTTGCTTCATACGGCTCCTGTTGAAACTCAGCCGCCCAAGTTTCCTCTGATACAAGCTTTCGCTCTTTGCGGTAGTAGTCAGTTGTGAATATTTTTCGCAAGCCTTTTTTGTCTTTGCGGTATATTTCCCAGTTGCTTTCATCGGTTATAGGGTCTAGTGCTGGAACTGCAACTTCACGCCACCGCCACCCTAATTCGTCTGCCTTATTCTGTAATGCTGTAATAGGGTCATACAGGCTGTATTTAGTTCCTTGGATAATAATGGGTGTTCCCTCTAATCTACGTCCTAATACGTCATCTGTGACCTTTTCGCATAGGAACTCTAATCTATCCCTGTTTCTTGCTTCTTCATGATTCTTAACGCAGTCATCAATATAGACAAGCGCATTTGCTTCTGTACAACCTACGATTGCTCCGTCAATAGGTCTGCAAGTAAAAGTAGGAAATATATTTTTACTTTTTAAGTCGATAGACAAGTTCTCGGCACTCTTGTAATCTTTTTCACCTATCTTGACCGCCTCTGGGAATACAGTTAAGAACCTGTTGTATATGCTTTCCGTCTCAAAGCCTTGTAATAGTCCACCATAGAAACGCTTAACAAGTCCTTCACCCTTACCAACGCCGAATATACTTCCATCAGGTTCCCTTCCGCCCATCATCATTGCAAGTCTCAGTCCACCGGTCGTTTTTCCAGTACGCTTAGGCTGCGATACCGACAGGAAATCTAATTTGCCGTCATAAACCTCTTGATATGCCCCAACAACAGGCTGTAATACCTTGCGCCTTGGGAAGTAAAACCGCTTGAATGGGTCTTTCTCGTCAATCTCGATATAGCTAAAAAAGCTGTCAACCAAGTACGGCGATTCGCACCTTAGAACCTCATAATAGCTATCAAGTGTCTTGAAGTTTGTGCTATTTTCACCGCAATATACCTCCAAGTCGGGTATATGCCATCCGCTAGTTGATTCGCAGACCAAAGCATCTATTAAATTTTTAGTTTTTTTGGAAATTTCCAGTGAAAAAGGTACGTCTTTATCTTTAGACATACCCCATTTGATGGATTCTACATAGGCTTGAATAACAATGTCAGTTTCTTTGTCTCTAACAATGTTATGTATTCCTTTTCGCTCTATGTAGTTGTTGTTATTCTGGAATTGCTTAATCAATTCAAGACTTGCCAAAAGAAAAAGCACCTCGCTTTCCAGCAAAGGTGCTTATAGACCTCTGCCTATAACTGTTTTAGGGTAGCGACTACAAT
>OGCN01000598.1_pt1 | contig 57229 bp, 62 predicted proteins | sample 1570181 | NCBI WGS metagenome assembly OGCN01 (sample SAMEA4370584, study PRJEB24528) | human gut metagenome | reverse complement strand
ACCTGTGACCCTCTGCTTGTAAGGCAGATGCTCTCCCAGCTGAGCTAAGATCCCGCTTGCGCTTCACGCGACTTGTTTACTATATCAAACACATTTAAATCTGTCAACCCTTTTTTTGAAAAAAATTTATATTTTTGTTTAGAATGACGATTGCTTTTTTTTCAAAATCTTCTATAATGAAATAACGTATGATGAAATTGAATTGGACCATACTAAAAACTAAGAAGAAAAATCTTTTACCAAGAAGAAAGATACTTCGTAAAAAAAGGAGAATTCTATGAATAAACGTTCCGTTAATATCAGTAGTTTGGTTATACTGCTGTCCTTACTTTCATTTCTTTTTGAAATGTGTTTATATTATTTTATACCACAGCATCTGATCACTGTTGCAGTAGCAGCAATCATTTCACTGGGACTTGCACATTTCTTTTTGGAAAGTTCCCTGAACTATGATTATTGTTTTTTACATGCATCTTTTATGACGATTACATCGACAGCATTTACGATCATTGTTTACCTGATGCAGCCAAATGTCTGGATTGCATATGATTACAGCCTGATTGCTTTGATCATTGTAAACTGGTTCATTCCATTTGGCTACTGCTTTATCCGCGATTTTTGTGACCGTGGTCCGCGTTTTGCCGAATACTTATTTTTCTTTTACGGAATGAGCATTCTTTTCCTTATAATTTATGCAATCGCTTTAGTTAAGCTGCTTTTTGTCACACCGCTACTTCCACCTTATGAAACAATGGATTTTGGTGCCCATAACTTTATTCCATTTATGGCAACCGGTAATTATATTGAAGATGCTTTATCACATCATGCCTCCATTACCAAAATGATCACCTATATACTTGAAATGATCGTCCTTGGCATTCCTGCAGGTTTTTACATCAGAGTATTTTTAAGAAATCATTCAATCACACCTCGTATTTTCACATATCTGTTCCTGCCATTTCTGCTTGAATTTATTCAGTTCCTGACAGGCATCGGCCGGGCTGATATTGATGATTATACCTTTTATCTGATTGGCATTCTGGTCGGTATTGCAATCTATTATATCGTATACCGTATTTCTTATGAAGTACACAAAAGAGATTTTTTAGAAGATCGTACCGTTGTCAAAAAGCTCTGGCACTTCCAGGATAACTATTAATTCCGGATACGAAAAGACAACTTTTGAAAGTTACAATGTTTAAAAAAGCAAAAGACCATAGGATCTTTGTTAAGTTTTATCATAACCGGCTCAAACAGCATAAATTATGATAAGCTGATACAAAGATTCTATGGTCTTTTTATTACGATATTCTTTTCTAATCAGGAAGTTTTTCTATACTTTTATCAAGAAACTATTCTCCTATATTGTTATCTATACAGAAGTTTTTCTGTGCTTCTATCAAGAAACTATTCTCCTATATTGTTATCTACGCAAAAGTTTTTCTGTGCTTCTATCAAGAAACTATTCTCCTATATTGCTATCTATACAGAAGTTTTTCTATACTTCTATACTTTTCTTTGACCTTTAATATTTACGGTATTCATTCCAGTCATCAAGTAATATCCTGATACCGCGGATCTGTGAATCAAATATTCCCTGTTCCACAAAGGCTACAACAATCATTCCAACCGGAATACCTACGATCAAACCAAGCACACCGATCAAACGATATCCAATGAACATAGATAACAGCGTAGCAAACGGACTCATGCCAATGTTGTCGCTGACTAACTTTGGTTCGAGCAGACGATGTGCCAACAACGAGACAAAGTAAGTAATAACTAATACAACAACACTCAGATAATCTCCGGTCAAAGCACAATAAATTGCCCATGGAGTAATAATAATTCCTGTTCCAAGGAATGGAAGGAAATCAAGAAAAGCTGTTACCAAAGCTAAGACAACTGCGTATTTCGCATGCAAAATACCACCAAATATCACAAACAATATTGCAAATATAATGATCATAATCTTAAATAATGCCTTGATATATCCTGCCAGTGCACGAATGCAGGTATCCATTGCAACATTCCAAATATCTTTGATTCCTTTTGGAAGATATTTCTTAAATGTTGCTTTGATCTCATTTCTCTGTACAACAAAGAAATAGGAGATCATTAAAGTCAGTATACTCATTACAATGATATCGATCAAAGAACTTGCGAATGAACCTACTGCGGAGATAGGACTGGTCTTTAATGAATCAAAAAATGATAAGAAGAAGCTGTTGAGCTTACTGTCATTTTTGTCGATCAGTTCACTGATATTGTCTGGAATAAAATCAAAATGCTGATGCAATTTTCCTAATGAATCCTGAAGATTTTGCACTACCTGTTCATAGACTCCCGGAAGATCCTTTATCAGACTGCTTACCTGTGCTACCGTCACATAACCGATGCCATAAAGCAATGCACCTACTGCCAGAAGCACCAGCACAATGACAATCACAGAACCATGTTTTCGCATAATCTTAATTTTATTTTCCAGGAACCGTACCATCGGATTAGCAATTGCCGCTATGATCCATGCCACGATCAATGGCATAAAAAAACGTATCAATGGTGGTACAACAAAGACAATACAAAGCAGTATCATCAATGTCCACAACAAATTCATATAAATTCTTTTATGAAGCTCTTTTTTTCCTTCGTTACCCATACAAACGCCCCCGTTCTTTTGTATTTATTCGCCACCGAGTTTTAAAGCAAAAATGCCGCCTAATACCAATGCGATGATTCCTGTTACGATCGTAACAGCACCAATGCCTGATAATGCAGTTCCCATCAAAATAACAACCGGGGAAGAGATCACTAAACCTAGAATTGCAGAATAAGTAAGCCCTTCTGCTTTGTTTAACAGCCATTCGATGATCTTAGCGATCGCAAAGATACCAAGTACCACTCCAATACCAAACGGTACAAGGATTGCACCGATATGAAGTACATTTCCCCAGTCTCCGCTTGTAGCTGCTTTTACAAAGTCTGTGATTGCTTTCATGATCGGATTATAATATCCCATGATCATTAGCATCATAGATCCACTGACACCCGGTATAACCATCGTAGCTGAGGCGATCACACCGACTACAAACAACTTGATCAACGATAACACCCCGATCGTTAATGCGACATCGGTTCCGTTACCGCCAAAATATTGCATTGCAATGATCGATGCAAAAAAGATCAAAAAGACCACTCCATTGGCAATTCCGATTTTTTGCTTTTTGACTCTCTGAAAAAGCATCGGAACACCACCAAGAATCAGACCGATAAAGACCATTCTTGTCTGAAACGGGAAGTTCTTATCCAGATACTGAATCGCAAATGCCAACCCGACAATGCCGACTGCCATACCTATAAAATATGGAAGAAGCATCAATACGCTTTTCTTAAACTGCTTAAACAGATGCGTGATGCAATAGATAATATCATCATAGATACCCATAGAAACCATCATCGTTCCACCGCTTACACCAGGGATTGCATTCGCCACACCAATTACAACACCTTTTAGAATGTCAATTAAATATTTCATGATACCCTCTTTTCTCTTCAAAGTCTCCCTTTGAAATATAATTTTCTATAAATATAACATACTTTATTTTTTCATACAATTACCATTACCTTAATCTCAAAGCATTTTTCCATTGTATCTGCTCATTTTCTGCTGTTTTTGACAATTTATTCTCTTATTTTTAACACCTTTGTCCTATGTTTTTTGAATTCGTATATTCTCTTATTTTTATAATTGCTTTTTGGATTGTAGATCTCCGGATTTTCAACACTCGTATTCCTTTGATTTTGAAATCATTTTCCCATTGATGCACTCTTGATATAAAGTCTTACACACAAAATCGTCACAATCCTAGACGAATTCTGTCACAAAAAATCTTTATGTTAATCATAAAGACTTGTCTGTGAACAGAAATAACCTGTATAATACAAAAAAGCAGATCATTCCAACCCGGCTGACCATAAGAATCTCCTTACTAAAAAAGCATGGTATTAACCGGATAGGGGATTGCTTTTACGGATACAGACAAACCAGAGAAAGCAGCATCGGAAACATTGCAATAAAAAACGACTTTTTCAGATACAAGCAAGCTTAAAAAACAAAAAAACATTGTAACAGAAAGGATGAGATTTTATGAAGCATTTATACAAACGTTTTTTCCCGGCTGTATTTGCTACAGCCTTAGTGATCAGCAGCGTACCGGTCTATCCATCGGCTGCACAAGCTGACACATCTTCCGATAATCTGAAAATTTTAACCCGTGTCTACGACACAACGAACGATTCGCTCTTACATTATCATTATGAAGATACAAACGGAAATGTAGTTTCTCTTAATGATAATACAGCCACAACTTCATCTTCTAAGAAAAAAGCCACAGCCCTTCCCTCTTCTTATGATCTTCGTACACAGAATGCCGTTACATCAATCAAAGATCAGGGAGTCACCGGAAGCTGCTGGACATTTGGAGCAATCAAAGCTTTAGAATCCAACCTGATCATGCAAGGACTGGGAAGTGCTGATCAGACAGATCTTTCAGAGAGTCATCTGGCATGGTACACGTATCATACATCCAGCATTGCAAATGATCTCCTTGCCGGAGAAGGCTGCCTGGTTTCTCATTACCATTCTTCACCATCTGTCTCACAAAATGCAGCCGCTTATATGCTGGGAGGCAATGCACTGTCCGCTGCATTTACGTTAGCAAGAGGCAGTGGTGCCGTCAATGAAAGTACCGCTCCTTTTTCAGCCGATACCATAAACCGGTTAAATTCAATGGCTTCCTCCATGAATGCAGCCGGTGACAGCCTTTTTTATCAGAAAGATTACATTTTAACAGATGCATCCTGCTATGACAATTCATCACGTAGCACGATCAAAAATGTTTTAGTTGAAAACGGTGCACTTGATGTTGCCTTTTACTATAATAAAAATTATGATCATACTACTTCAGCAGGCACAGCATATTATCAGGAAAAATATACCGATGATACGGTTATGGACCCTGATCTGACTGCAGCATCCTATGCAAACCATTGCGTCACGATCGTTGGATGGGACGATAATTATTCAAAAGAAAATTTTGGTACCTATCAACCTTCTTCTGATGGAGCGTGGCTGATTGCAAATAATTACGGAAGTGATTACGGAGACGATGGATATTTCTGGATTTCCTACGAAGAACCTACTTTAACAGAATTTTACAGTTTCAAAGCAGCTTCTGCCTCTACATATGACAACGCTTATCAATATGATGGTTTTGGCTGGGGAAATGCCATTTCATCCGGTAATACATCTACGCTTGCTGCAAATATCTTTACAGCAAACACAGACTATAATCAAAACCTGGACTCGGTTGGCATCTATACAATAGAAGATGATCAGCCATATACCATTTCCATATACAAAAATATATCAGGAAATGTCCCTACTAACGGTACATTAGTTGAAACAATTTCCGGTACACAGGCATATAATGGGTATCATGTGATTACTCTTGACCAATCCGTATCATTAAACGCCGGCGAAACTTTTAGTGTTGTAATCTCTTATGATAAAACATCAAATGTATCAGGATATATACCGATTGAGGGCAGTAGTTATGACGATGGAAGCACCAAAGTAACCTATACTTCACAAAGCAACCAAAGTTTCTTATATCTCGACAATCAGTGGTCTGATCTGTCTGACTATGACAGCCGGAACGATTTAGAAAACAATGTCTGCCTGAAAGCTTTTACAACAAACACTTCAAAAGCAGATAATACAACAAATTTCAATAATAGCAGCAATAATAACAGTGCAGGTTCCTCTCAAAATACAACAACCGGAAACAGTTCCAATAACACTCAGAGTTCTTCTAATGGAATAAACACAAAAAGCAGCATAACGAACAATACAACAGCACATACGAACAACAGTCAGACAACACAAAAAATTGCATTTTCTTCTTCCAAATTAACATTGGGAGCCAAAGAAAGCTATTCTCTTTCTTCACTTCTAAAAACAAATACAACCGGTAGTGTTTCTTACCAGAGCAGCAAATCATCCGTTGCAGCAGTATCAAGATCCGGTAAGATCACAACAAAAAAAAGAGGATCAGCAACGATTACGGCAAGTCTTTCTAACGGAGCAAAAGCTTCCATTAAGATCACCGTGAAAAAAGCGCCTTCCAAAGTTATGCTAAGTCCTTCCGGTTCGAAAAAACTCAAGAAAGGAAAAAGTCTCTCACTCAAAGTAAAACTTTCGAAAGGAAGTGCAAGCCGGACAATGCGTTATACTTCTTCTAAACCATCGGTGGCATCTGTTTCATCAAACGGAAAGATCACAGCAAAGAAGAAAGGTACTGCGATCATTACCGCCAAGACCTACAATAATAAAAAAGCAAAACTCAAGGTCATCGTAAAATAAGGCATACCATATCATACAAAATATATTGCACCATATATCTTAAGCCGGATCATAAGATATATGGTGCTTTGCATTTACGTTATGGCATCAAGGACATTTGACTTCTGCTCATTTTTGTGCAAACATATTTCTTAGCTTTTATCATCAGCAGTAGGTATTTATAGTAACTTTTCTTCTTTCCTATCGAAATCTTAAATACAGCGTCATGTACAGTATGACATATTGTATTTCAAGTTATTTTTGTCTTGGGGGTAAGACACGCTGCCCTGTTAGGATATCTGATTTTTAAGCTTTTTTGCTAATTGGGCGCGGGTCATAACTATAGGGGCGACTCAGCCTGAGTAGCATTGTTGTTTGGGACACGCTCCCGCTTCGCAAAGCCACGTAGCGCACACATAGCACTGCAAAAAGTAAATCCCCTTTTGCAGCGCAAGTGGCGACGGCCTTTGAGATTCCCAAACAGCAATGTACATCAGACAGGCCCTGCCCCTATATCAGATGAGAGCGCCCAAAATCATAGCAAAAAAGCAAAAAATCTTAGATATCCTTATCAGGGCAAGATAGTGCTCCCCAAAGACAAAAATAACTTGAAATACAAAACACAGAATATAAAATGACGCTGTCATTCATCTCAAAGGGAAAGAAGAAAAGTTACTATAAAATCGAGATATGGTGTGAACAAAAAGAGGAGGAATAGAAAAATGATGTCTAGTAAGTCAAAAGGAATTTTGTGTATTATTTTATCTGCACTATCATTTTCTTTTATGAGTTTGTTTATTAAGCTTTCGGGAAATGTACCTACATTGCAAAAGTCACTTTTTCGTAATCTGGTGGCTGCGTTTGTTGCACTGATCCTATTGTTAAAAGATAAACCGGCTGTCGGTTGTACAAAAAAATCCTTTGGATATGTCTTTGGTCGTGCGCTTTTCGGTACCGTTGGCATCTTTTGCAATTTTTATGCGATCGATCATCTGAATATTGCCGACGCTGCCATGTTAAATAAACTGTCACCTTTTTTTGCTGTTTTATTTTCGTATTTAATTCTTAAAGAGTCGGTAGCATTTTATCAGATTGTTTGTGTTATTACTGCTCTGATGGGTGCACTTTTCATCTTAAAGCCGGATGGCAGTTCGTTGCTTTCATTCCCTGCATTGATTGGAATGCTCGGTGGCATGGGAGCCGGTCTTGCCTATACACTTTTGCGGAAAGCCCGTACACTTGGTGTTTCTGCTCCATTTATCATTCTGTTCTTCTCGGTATTTTCATGTTTATGCTCACTGCCTTATTGCATCCTGCATTATACACCAATGACTTTTATACAGTTATTTTATCTGATCCTAACCGGTGTTGCTGCATCATTCGGACAGTTTTTCATCACGGCTGCTTATTCCTATGCACCGGCAAGAGAACTATCGGTATATGATTATACAAATGTGATCTTTAGCGGAATTATCGGCTTTCTGCTTCTAGGCGAGATACCGGATTATTTAAGCTATATTGGCTGTTTTATCATTATCGGTGCATCGGTTATCATGTATATACTGAATTTACGAACCGACCAAAAGAGCCAACAATAGGATTCCATTTTTAGGTAAATACAAGAGCAAAACAAGCTGCGATTTATTAAGCTTGTTTTATGTTCTATCTTCCTGCCTTTTGAGTAAGGATCAATCCTTACTTTCAGCTCGTTCAATCTCGGTCTGTTCCTCCGGCAGATTCGATAAAGAATTTCAATCCCGGTTTATTTCTCCGGCAGATTAGATAAGGAAGCAAAAAACTCGGGACACATATCCAACAGCGTACTTTCCTGCTTGTCCATCCGAAACAGATCCAATACCGGTTTCATAACACGTTCAAATTCTTCTTTGTTCTTTGACAGACGCAGAATCTCTGCTGTATTGACAGCATCTGCCAACGCTGTATGCTGCGCTCCTGTAAATTCATAATCAGCTGACGATACTGCCTGCTTTAAACGGATCTTTTTTTCTATTCCGAGAAGCTTACTGTATTCTTCCTGAAAATCATTCCAGTTTGCTTCCATTCGTGGAAGGATCTCTCCTTTGTACTCTTTAAATTCCGCTTCTGTCTGAAACTGCCTAATATCGGATAAACTCCAGGAATAGAACTGTGTGTCTTCTCTGCCGATCCATTTTGCAAATTGATCCATAGCTTCTTTATACCGGGGCGCACCGACTAATTTATCATCTGTGATACCTGTCAGTTCAATGATCTTTTTATCCATTTTCCCATAATCGGGAGAAACATAAGACTGATACGTATCAATCACCTGAAAATGATCATCCATTTTGACAGCACCGATCTCTATCAATTCACTTGACAGCTTGCTGTCTCCACGAATCTGTTTCACAATCTTATTCATTTCTAAATCTATAACAATATGATTCACTCATACACATCCTTCCAAGACATTCTTGTTTTTATTTTATCACAAACAACTTACCTTTGCATTATGTTTTTCCTAACGAAGAGCGACACATGAAGCGGTCTATTCTACAGACTTTCCTGTTTGATCTTTTTCATGATGTTCAAGCATGCCTGAAACAGTTTTCTTTGACGAACATTTTCATATACTATTTTTCCTTATTTTGTATTATACTTTGTAAATTTTCCATACATATTGTGTATTTTTAACAAATATAAATATTTCATTAAAAATACACAATATTAGATTTCTTTCATAGACATAATTCACGCAGAAATTTTCCAGTTTTTGTCATATTTCGGTTTTTGCAAAAAATATTGCCCATTTTTGTTGACTTTTATTGATTGTTTTTTGTGCATTTTTCATATCATTTCTTCTGTAAATTCTTACCTAAAATTGACGTTCTACCCCAAAAGTGCTAGAATACAAGAGTAGATAAAACGATTATCCGTCATTTTTGATAATCCACTATGAAAGGTTTAGGTGAACTATGAGTCATGCAGATATACAAAAAGTAAAGTTTTCCTTGGATCGAAACATCGGAAACCGTGTTAAGATCCGTGCAAACCGCGGAAGACATAAGATTGATGAAGCAGAAGGCGTAATCAGTGAGACATATCCAAGTATCTTTTTAATTGAAGTCTTCAACAAAGCAGATGACACGACTCAGAAGATATCATTTAGTTATACAGATGTATTAACAAAAGATGTACAGATGCAATTGATCTAGCAGATAAAATACTGTCGTTCACTATTCTGATAGTATCCTCTCCAAGGTAAATACAGAAACCTGTGAAATGACAGTTTTTATATTCTAAAAGCCGGTATTATGATATAATACCGGCTTTTGTTTCTTATATTATTCATCCTTGAACTGATCAGGAGCATGTCCTGATTCCTGTTCCTGCTATATCATCTCTTTGCGATCATGCAAGATTATTTTCTACCACAGCACTGCTTATACTTTTTGCCTGAACCACAAGGACATGGATCATTTCTTCCAATCTTCTTTGGTTTTACAATCGTGCCTGATTTCTTCTGTTCACGATATATTTCTTTTCTTCTTTCTGCTGTAAGAAGCTTATCCCATGCAGGAAGTTCATAAAGCCAGTCCGCTTTTGCTTCTACCATATTATAATATAATTTTTCCAGATCGATATCTAAAGTTACTTTTGTATCCTCTGTCATTTCTTCAATCGGATTTGCAACTTTCAGACTTTCATTGATACCATCTAAAAAACCGACCATATAGTTTAGATCCATATGATATTTTTCAGCAAGTTCTTTTACTGTACCGGATACAACAATCGAAGGATCTGCCAAAAGCTCTTCATAGATAACTTTCTCCTGAGCAAAATACTTGTCCCAGATTGCTTTCCCCTGAGCTGAATTAATATCTACGCCATATGCGTATTCTCTCCATTCCTGCAATAATCCCATTTTACTTTCCTCTTTCTCTTTTTAATTTTGACTACAATTTCTCTAAAATCGATATACCATTTACTATTATACTGCCGTTCTGACGGTATAACCTATTTTATATTATAACATTCGATCTCTTTTTGGTCAATTGCACCATTGAATCAAACACTTTAACTTTGCACCATTGAATCAAAATACTTTAACAAGTATCCCACCATCGCTTTAGCAGCCATATTGTACCGGCCTTTTTAACAGTATCCTTGATACACATTCGCTTCGTTCTGTTTTTTTAGATCTGTCTGAGCATACCATCCTGATCGATCTTATATTCTATTCTGTCCAATACGATTTTTCCTCGTTTTTTCTGTAACCGGCACACATGAAAACGATAGGAAAAAGTCTCTCCGATGCAAAAAGAATGCTCTTCTAAGATCCATCGTTCCGGGTATTTTTCCTGCAACACTTTCCTGCTTTTTTCGATCCATTGCTCTTTCTGACTGCCAAAAGACGGTTGCTCATAGTCTTTTGCCGCATCCTGTATCAGTACGAAAAGCTGCTTTATAAACTTCCAATGTTTTGCTTGTGCTAATGCTTTCATGATCTTTCTTTCATAGTATCCACAAACGATAGAATTCTGCTTATCCTTATCCACAAACAATCGGTATTTTTTGAACAAATGCACCAACGATTTATCCCGAATAACACTTGCATTATGTATTGCAGTATCAACCGCCTCTGTCGTCGAAGAAAATGACTCATTTTCCTCCCAATATACACAGAAGTATTTTCTAAGCGGTGCAAGATCATATAATGGCAATAAAGCCCGTTCTTTCCGATTACAATAACTTTCTCCCATGAAAACCGCTTTTTCATAGATCAGTCCGATCTGGTACGTCAGATGGCGCAGAATCTCATAATCTTTCATCCAGAAATGTCCGATTTTATGGTAATCATATAATGTTTCTTCACAGTGAATTGCCTGAAATCGTACTGTAAATGCATTATCCTGTCCCTGCCGCACAGCAAGCATATAATTTCCATCCTCTAATGTTGTAATGCTTCCGCTGCATTCTCCCTCATATTGCCGGTCAAATTCACCTGTCATTACAGCCTGCTCCAGTACCAGAATGCTCTCGATCGCATCTGTCATCATATATACAAGATAGATCTCATTCTTTTGTTCATCAAAACCCAGTTCCAATACATTTTCTTCAAAGATCCTATCGAATCGCTTCCATTCTTCTGTATTGGCAGGTAGTCCGCTTACTGCACACATATCTCTGTTTCCTTTCTTAACTACTCTGATTAACATTTTAACAATTTCGGAATATATAGTAAAGAAGTGTATTTGACAAAAGTTTCACTTTGCAATCCACAAACAATTTACTCTACTGTCTGCCATAAAGTAAAGGGACATTGCATAGGCAATGTCCCTTTAGGAGAAGATATGAAAAAAATTTAAGCGGATATCAAATAGCTATTATCTATTTGATAATTCTATTATAGATGGAATTCGTGAAAAAAGTATGTTCAAATTGTCACGAAATGATGAAAATACTTTCTGTATCCTTAACACTCTTTGCAACTATTTATAATACCGAAAGAATCGTTCCATGCTCACTTACAATGAATTCTTAATACAAAAGCATCATTTCTTGCCCGCTTGCAATGAATTCTTAATACAGAAAACATCATTTCCTGCCCGCTTTCAATGAATTCTTAATACAGAAAGCATCATTTCCTGCCCGCTTGCAATGAATTCTTAATACAGAAAGTATCACTTCTTGCTCACTTGCAATGAATTCTTAATACAGAAAGCATCATTTCCTGCCCGCTTACAATGAATTCTTAATACAGAAAGCTTCACTTCTTGCCCGCTTGCAATGGATTCATAACACAGAAAGTATTCTTTCATATACACGCACAATTTTCTACGAAAAGATCAAAACTTTTTTCTTATCTCTTATTACTTTTCTATTTTCTAAGCCGTAACTACTTCTGCTGCATCCTCCTCTGTATCTTCAATTGGTGCAGAAGCTTCTTCTACTGTAAATACGATTGCATCCGGTGATGTGATCAGATCAATCTTATCAGAACAAAATTCCGGAATATCTTTTACATGAACACATTTTACTTTTCCAAGCTTCTCAAAATCTAATTCTACCTTCTCAATCAGATTTTCCGGCTCTGCTTTATAATCTATTTCTGAGAGTTCTTCATCAACACAACCATCTGCAAGATCTTCATGCAGGAGAACGATCTGTGCCTTTGCTGAAATCTTTTCACCAGCTACCAGAGTCTGGAAGTCAATATACATAATATGCTTTGTAACCGGATTATACTCATAATCTTTTACGAGCGCATTGATCTTCTTTCCGTCCAATTCAAGAACAGTACGGCTGCCGATCATATTTTTCTTAATGAATTTCTGGGCATCAAATACCTGAATTTTAAGAGGCACTGATTCTTCCAGATCTCTTCCACAAAGATTGCCCGGAACAAATCCTTCTCTTCTCAATTTCTTTGCTTTTACATCCATACTTCTTTTTGCTGTTTTTAATGTTGTCATGATAAATTCCTCCTTGTTTTTCCTGTATTTTCAGGTGACACTTTTCTTATTTAGGAAAACGCCAAAAGTCTGAGAATACAGCGTTACATTTTCCTGGGATAATCTTTTCTGATGTATGAAAAAAGTTTCCAAACAACAAAAAAGACTTCTCCCACACATCATATCAGTGTAGAAAAGTCCGAATCAAAAAGGTTTTTCGTTTTTTGCACTTTAATATATTATAGCACAAAAAACGTCCGTAGACAAGTATCCCTGTCCCGGACATTTTTCATGTTTTTATCTCATCTTTAATTATACTAACTCGATAAGTACCTGCATAGCAGCGTCACCTTTACGCTGACCGATCTTGACGATACGTGTGTAACCACCGTTGCCGTTACGCTCTGCATACTTTGGTCCGATCTCATCTAAAACCTTAGATGCAACATCTACAGTCTTAGTAGCTTTCTTACGTCCCTTGATTTCTGCTGGAGCTTCTGTAATTGTAAAGAGCGTCTTCTGCATCTGTCTTCTTGCATGAAGTCTTGAAGGCTGATCTTTCTTGATCTCTTTCTCTACTTCATCATATACAGTCTGCTTCTTACCATCTACAACTTCTTTTACTCTCTTGCCATCCTTGTCCTTGCGGGCAACTTTAGCAGTAACTTTAACTGTATCGTAATTATTGCATTCTTTGATACCTAAAGCAATGATACCTTCTGCAATCTTACGAATTTCTTTTGCCTTAGCTTCTGTAGTAACGATCTTACCATAGTATAATAAGTCTGTTACCTGGTTGCGAAGCAAAGCTTTTCTCTGGCTGGAAGTTCTTCCAAGTTTTCTATAGCCTGCCATGTGCTTACCTCCTAATTATTCGTCCCCTATATTCAGGGAAAGACCTAATTCCTTTAACTTAGCTAATACTTCTTCTAAAGACTTACGACCAAGGTTTCTTACCTTCATCATATCTTCAGAAGTGCGGTTACATAATTCAGCAACCGTATTGATACCTGCTCTCTTTAAACAATTATATGAACGAACAGAAAGTTCCAATTCATCAATTGACATATCAAGCACCTTATCTTTACTGTCATCATCTTCTGTAGACATAACAGGAATTCCTTCTGTCTTATCAGAAAGGTTGATGAAAGACTTCAAATGTGCACTAAGCACCTTTGCTGCAAGACTTACAGCATCGCTTGGCTCAATTGTGCCATTTGTAAATACTTCAATTGTCAACTTATCATAGTCAGTAATCTGACCTACACGAGTATTCTCGATCTTAATATTAACTCGTTCAACAGGAGTATAGATAGAATCAATAGCGATCACATTGATCGGTAAATCTTCTCTCTTATTCTTGTCTGAGCTAACATATCCACGACCATTTGCGATAGTCATTTCAATATAAAGCTTGCAGTCAGGACCACCGCTTAAAGTCGCAATAACCTGATCAGGATTCATGATTTCAATATCTGAATCAACCTGAATATCTGCTGCAGTAACCACGCACTCACCTGATGCATCAATGTAAGCTGTCTTTACTTCATCGGTCTCGCCTGTGTTCTTGATAGCAAGACTTTTGATATTCATGATAATCTCGGTAACATCTTCCTTCACACCAGGAATTGCTGAAAATTCATGAACTACACCATCAATTTTAATATGGCTTACAGCTGTACCTGGCAATGAGGAAAGCATAATTCTTCTAAGAGAATTACCCAAAGTCGTACCATAACCTCTCTCAAGAGGTTCAACAACAAAACGTCCATATCTCTTATCATCTGAAATCTCAGCTATTTGAATATTTGGTTCTTTAAAATCTAGCACTCCCAGGACCTCCTTTTGGGTGTTTTACGCTTACCTGCCTATAGGTTATTATTTAGAATATAACTCGACGATAAGCACTTCATTTACAGGAACATCAATCTGCTCTCTAGTAGGAATGTCTTTTACTGTACCAGAAAGTTTCTCATGATCAGCTTCAAGCCAGTCAGGGATTAATCTTCCTTCAGTTACCTCAAGGATATCCTTATATCTCTGAGCACCTTTGTGCTTTTCTTTGATTTCGATCACATCGCCCGATTTTACTTCATATGAAGGGATGTTTACACATTTACCGTTTACAAGAACATGCTTGTGACCAACAATCTGTCTTGCTTCTTTTCTTGTACGTCCATATCCCATACGGAATAATACGTTATCAAGTCTGAGTTCAAGAAGGATCATAAGGTTCTCACCAGTTGTTCCATATCTTAACTTCTGTGCTCTAGCAAAGTTGTTTCTAAATGGTTTCTCTAATACACCATAGATAAATTTCGCTTTCTGCTTTTCTTTTAACTGAAGACCATACTCGCTTGGTTTTCTACCAGCTCTAACATTTCTGTTAGACTTTTTATCAAGCCCTAAAAATCCTGGCTCTAATCCAAGAGCTCTACATCTCTTGAGTACCGGCGTCATATCTCTTGCCATGTCTCTTTCCTCCTATAATCTAATCCAAACTATTCTTCGTATCAAATATACTCGAATTTTCCACTTAATCGTTTCTCAAACAAAATAAAACTGTATATGAGTAAAATCACACACGACGACGCTTAGGTGGTCTACATCCATTATGTGGAACCGGTGTTACGTCACGGATACTTGTAACGTCAATACCGCATGCCTGTAATGCACGAATTGCAGCTTCACGACCAGAACCTGGTCCCTTAACCATAACATCAACTGATGTCAAACCATGTGGTACAGCTGCCTTTGCTGCTGTCTCTGCAGCCATCTGTGCTGCATATGGAGTTGATTTCTTTGATCCTCTGAATCCTAATCCGCCTGCACTTGCCCATGAAACTGCGTTTCCTTCAGCGTCTGTAAGCGTTACGATTGTATTATTGAAGGAAGACTGAATATGTGCCTGTCCATGTCCGACATTTTTCTTGACACGCTTCTTGCCTGCCTTTTTTGCTACCTGTTTAGCCATTGTCAAACCCTCCTATAAGATTTGTACATTTTATTTATTATTTCTTCTTATTTGCGACAGTACGCTTTGGACCCTTACGAGTTCTTGCGTTTGTCTTTGTCTTCTGTCCACGAACAGGAAGACCTTTTCTGTGACGAATGCCTCTATAACATCCGATTTCTTGAAGTCTCTTGATATTCATAGCGATTTCTCTACGAAGATCACCTTCTACTGTCTGTGTCTCGTCGATGACGTCACGAATACGAGCTACTTCTTCATCACTAAGATCCTTCACGCGAGTGTCAGGATTGACTTTAGCTTCTGCTAAAATACGGTTTGAGCTGACTCTACCAATACCATAAATGTAAGTAAGTCCAATCTCAACACGTTTCTCTCTTGGTAAATCTACACCACTAATACGTGCCATGTGTACTTTACACCTCCGTTATTTTTTTGATTAAATTGATTGTTACACAGTGATATACACTGTTCAGCCGCTTTAAATTGTAATTCCATAGCATAGACGATTCTTTTTCTGCTGCCCCTATGACAGCAAAATGTCGGGCTGCCTGCGAAATGGCAACCGGTACTACGCCGCAGTCATCAATCTGCCGTTGATGGAACCAGCTCCGGGCGCAAATGAATGCAATGACGCACCTTTCCACTGAAACGGATAATCAGTCCATCTACAATGTCGCAGTGCCACAGCACTACAATGAACAGAAAGCAAGTTATATCGAAATTTGTATCAGACCTTTATCGCCTGACCAACTCTTATTAACCCTGTCTCTGTTTGTGTCTAGGATTCTCGCAGATTACTCTGACACGACCCTTTCTCTTGATGACCTTACATTTTTCGCAAATCGGTTTTACTGAAGATCTAACTTTCACAGCAATAACCTCCTTTCAAAAAGTCCGTTGTCTATTCTACCATATTTATTTTATAGTTGCAAGTCCTTTTTTCAACTTTTTTCCATTTTTTCCATTTTTGAAAAGTCCCGAAAAAATGTACTTATTTCTAAAAAAATTGCAACATCTGCACTTTATAATTTTCAAAAGACTTTCCTGCCGTACCACTTGATACAGCCCTTTACCTATTCCATTAAAAGCGTAAAGCAATTCTTGCTGCTTCGCCACTTGATACAGACCTTTATCTATTCCATTAAAAATGTAACGCAATTCTTATTGGTATCCCATTACAAGCATTTTCTTTTCACTTAAAAAATGCAAAAACAAAAGACAGTCTTTAAAAATCCTTTCAAATTTCAAAAAACTGTCTCTGTCATTTGTGGTTCCTCTTATTATTTATCTCTCCAGGTAATACGTCCTTTTGTCAGATCATATGGTGACATTTCCATTGTTACTTTATCACCCGGTAAGATACGGATAAAGTTCTTTCTTAACTTACCACTGATATGAGCAAGTACCTGATGACCATTTTCAAGCTCAACTTTAAACATTGCATTTGGAAGCTTCTCCACTACAATTCCTTCAATTTCAATTACATCTTCTTTAGACATTGTTTCCTCCATTCTCAATCCGGTACATTACTGTACCAATAAAACTTTTACTTCTTATATATAAACTGTATCCTGCTACAGTTTTTGTTATGAGAGTTCTATGCCAGATCCTCACGATATGATAAGATTTCCGGCTCACCTTCCGTGATCAGGATCGTGTTCTCATAATGTGCTGACTTTTTCGAATCCTTTGTAACAACAGTCCAGTCATCATCTAACATCCACACATCATAAACACCCGCATTTACCATTGGCTCAATGGCAAATGTCATACCGGCACGAAGTTTCATTCCTCTTCCGATTGGCTTGAAGTTTGGAATCTGTGGTTCCTCATGCATCTCTTTTCCGATACCATGGCCTACCAGGTCACGTACAACAGAAAAACCATTTGCCTCAACAAAGTTCTGAATTGCTTTCGAAATGTCATATAAATGATTTCCTTCTTTTGCAAATTTGATTCCTTCAAAAAAGCTCTGTTTCGTAATGTCGATCAATCGACGATCCTCTTCTGATATTTCTCCGACTGCATGTGTACGGGCTGCATCGGACTGATATCCTTTATAAATAACACCGGAATCCAGGCTGACAATGTCGCCTTCCTGTAAGATTCTCTTTTTGTTTGGGATACCATGTACAACTTCATCATTGATCGATACACATACAGAAGCCGGATATCCATTATATCCTAAGAAAGAAGGAATACAATCATAACTGCGAATGATCTCTTCTCCCTTGCGGTTAATATCCATTGTACTAATACCGGGTCTGATTATCTTCGCTAATTCATCATGAACGATAGCAAGAATTCTTCCCGCTTCTCTCATTAATTCAATTTCATGTTCTGATTTGATTGTTACTGACATGTTATGCCTTCTTTCTATATGATATATTCATTTTATTAGTTATTATCTTTTTGTACCACAAAGCAATTTCTTTTTGAATACACCGGATAACTTCTTTCTTATCTGTATGCCTTCAAAAACTGTTCTGCATAAAAAGATCTCATCTAGCCTAGGATTTCTGCAACCTTTGCAGCTACACCATCAATACCAAGTGTACCATCAATCTCATGAAGAATACCCTGCTTCTTATAATATTCGATCAATGGAGCTGTCTGCTCATGATATACATTTAATCTCTTCTTTACCGTCTCCGGTGCATCATCATCACGAAGCTCTAAATCTCCGCCACAGTTGTCGCAGACGCCTTCTTTCTTTGGAGGAATGTTTACAACATGGAATGTTGCGCCACATTTTGCACAGACACGACGGCCAGCCATACGATCAATGATTGCCTGATCTTCCATTTCAATATCCAATGCATAATCGATTGCTGTTCCCTGCTTCTTTAACGCTTCTGTTAAAGCTTCTGCCTGTGGGATCGTACGTGGGAATCCATCTAAAATGTATCCGTCTTTGCAATCATCCTTTGCAAGACGATCTACTACTAAATCACATACTAACTCATCCGGAACCAATTCTCCGGCATCCATATATCCTTTTGCTTTCTGACCAAGCTCTGTTCCCTCTTTGATATTCTGACGGAAGATATCTCCTGTCGAAATCGTAGGAATCTTATATTTTGCTACAATCCCCTTTGCATGTGTTCCTTTACCTGCACCCGGTGCACCTAACATAATAATCTTCATGTATGTTCTCCTTTCAAAATCCCAATAAACAGTCTCTTCATTTATGATCCTATATAAGCTAAAAATAGACGCTCAAGGTATATATTACCCTATCAGCGTCTATTTTTCAACTATTTCCTTTTTTTTATTTTTGATATTTTCTTTCAGATACACGGAAATGACAGGTTAACACGGAACTGGTCTCCATCAATATCAATGGTCAGCGTTCCACCACATGCTTCTGTGAATGCTTTTGCGATCGCAAGTCCAAGTCCGCTTCCTTCCGTCTGCCTTGACTTATCCCCACGAAAGAAACGCTCCATCGCTTCTTCGGCAGTAAAGTCAATCTCGTATTTTGCAATATTCGTAATACTGAGTACGACAACCTGCTTTGCCTTGCTGCTGCCATCCTCTTTCTGTTCCGGCACTTCTTTTTGTGGATCCTGCTGTTCTGTTACATTCTTCTGTTCCTGCATTGTTTTCTTTGAATCCGCTTTTATTGCAGAACCGTACAGTCCACTTTGTATATCCGTCCGCTCTGTACCACTTTTCAGATAAATATTTTCGCGGATATAGATCCGTGTTCCTTCGAGCGCATACTTTAATGCATTGTCGATCAGGTTTTGCATGACACGATACAGACGATTTCCGTCTGAACAGATCATAACATCCTGCTGCTGTGGCAAAAAGCGTACATCCATCCCATATCTTTGGATCTTATCTTCCATATCACTTAGCGTCTGTACAACTAACCGGTTCATATCCAGATTTTTCTTTTCAATGGTGATCTCACCGCTTGTTGTCTTGGCAAGCTCAAAGACATCCTGTACAATGCGCTTTAAATTTCCTGCCTTCTTATCTAAGATCTCCACATATTCTTTTGCTTTCTGCGGCAGATCATTTTCTCTTTTTAACAGATCAATATAACTGATCACGGAGGTAAGCGGTGTCTTCAGGTCATGCGATACATTTGTTACCAATGCCACTTTCATCCGCTCACTTTTTATTTTTTCCTGTAATGTTTCCTCAAACCCTGCTCCTACTTCCGATAACAAAAGAAGGTCACCATATGCCAGCGTATTTTGTGCTTGCGCTGCATCAATTGCAAAATCCCCTTCATGAAGCTTTTTAATCTCTTTTTCTAATGTTGTAAAGGAAGTAAAAATCTTCTTATTACAATATATATACAATAGAAACAGAAGCAAATACAAAACACTTGCTATCACACTGACGCAGATCACATTTTCCGGTTTACCGATAAATTTTCCCGGAAAGATCAGCTTTTTCGGATACCAGGTTCGAATGGTATTTTTTTGATAGCCGACAGGCACATAACTATATACCCGAAACACATAAACGATAAAAAGCAGATAACAAAGCGTGATAAGTCCCGTAAGCGTTGCCGTCAAACGAGCCAGCCGCTTTTGTGCTCTATTGATTCCTTCCGGATATTTGTTCTGACCAAGAATGCACTGTATCAGCCATGCCCACAGCTTTTTAAGGACAGCAAATGCTTTTTCGGATAATCGCCATAACTTTTTTAATCCATGCCAGACAATACGGCAGGCTCCGTCACGATACAGCGTTTTCTGTGACCATTGTCCGATCAGCGAAATGACCGCCAGACCCAATACACTGAGAAACAGAATTCCGATCAGACTAAAACAGGCAAGTTTCCATACGAGCGGATTTGTGTTTCCTGCCAGTAATGCACCGGTAATACTATTAGATGACTGCTGACTAAATTGCACCTGATAAACCATTCCGGTGCAGGCAGCGATCAGCATCTTTGCATCCCACCAATACCATCTGCGTTTACGATTTCTGATACCAAGAGTTACCGCACTATACAAAAATGCAATAACAGCCAGCATTGCAACACCGGTCATAACAGAAAATTCCATTGACATTCTCTGCCACATGGCATCTCTTTTTTCGAGGTATTTGTTCTGAAATGCAATAATGATAAAGCTGTTCACCGGTTTCCGGATCGTTCCAAAATCCATCTTTTCTCCGTCAAACTTTTTTTGAACATTTTTCCCACATGTATAGGTCTTATACTGCTTTGCGATCATATATGTGCTGACATCAGGAAGTGTCATTAAATTATAGGTGATCGTATCATTTGTTTGCAAGTCGCTGATATCATCATCACTGATAAAGTTTCCATTCATATCTAATTCTCTGATCTTACTGAAAGCCGCTTCCATTTTGCTGTTTTCGCCTTGATATGCCTGTCTGTTTTCCAGAACTTTATAGCTTATACTATAATAAAATGAAAAGTTTGCTTTTAACTTCTGATCTCTTTTTTCAGGATCTTTTTCACGCATCCGCACATTGGTATCATCTTCAAATTGAACGACACGACGAAACGCTGTTTCAATCTCCTGCATGTGATACGGTGTCTTATAATATGCGGTTCCTTTCCATGCACTTGTCAGCATATTTTCCTGCCAGAGACACCCGACAACTGCCAGATAGCAGCTAATGATAAGGCCTGAAACGACCAGCGTTATGATCTTAGTTGTATTTTTCCATTTTGTATCCAATTCCCCACACCACCTTTAAATATTTCGGATCGCTTGGATTGATCTCAATCTTTTCGCGAATCCTTCGAATATGTACCATTACGGTATTTTCTACACTAAATGCTTCTTCCTGCCAGATATGTTCATAAATCTCTTCGGCTGAAAAGATCCTGCCCAGATTATGCATCAGATAATTGATGATCTTATACTCTTTAGAAGTCAGTTTGACTGCTTCTCCATCCACATAAAGCTGTTTTTGCGTGACATTTAATTCCAGACTTCCATTTTGTATGATCTCTTCTCCGTCTTTTTGCATATTTTGTGACCCAAAACGCAGATAACGTCTTATTTGTGACCGTACTCTGGCTAGAAGTTCGGAAGGAGAATATGGTTTTGCAATATAATCATCCGCTCCCACATTTAATCCCAGCACAATGTCATTTTCTTCTGTCTTCGCAGAAAGTATGATGATCGGTATATTTTTTTCATTGCGTATTTGCAATGTTGTCGTCAATCCATCCTGATATGGCATCATAATATCTAAAAGGATCAATTGCACTTCCTGCTCATGCATACATTGCATAACTTCTTTTCCATTATACGCTTTTACTGTTTCATACCCTTCTTCTTCTAACAAAGTGCAAATTGCGTTGACAATCTCCCGATCATCATCGGCAACTAATATTTTAATTTTTTCCATATTGTTCTCCTGCCTGTTTCTATAAAGCTGCTTTATATCCATTTTTCCGCGGTTTAGAAAATGACTGTTTGCTCTACTCATTTTCTATCTCTTATTCTAATAGATAATCCGAACATTTTACAGCAAAATTTCTTTCATTTTTCTTACAAGTTTTTTTGCGAAATGGCAAAGCCTGTAGTGCGTAGATTTTTACATACCATTTGTATATTCTTTGACATCTGTATCAGCACCTAGATATTGTTTGATCTCTTCTTTTGATCCGATCGCAAGTATCCTGCCATCTTTGATTGCAAACGCTTCTGCATATTTTTGCTGTTCATTTGCTGTATAAATTTTCCCCTTGATGATCTTGTCTGCATATTCCATCTGTCTACCTCCCATGTCATCTTATTTTCCTGTTCCGTCAAAACAACAAACAAAAAAGTGCAAAGCCAACGCTTTGCTATGTGTACCGCTACTGTACGAGCATTTTCCTATATAGCAAAAAAGGGCAACGACATCTGAATAGACATCGTTGCCCTTTGAAAAAACATAATCGATATTTGTTTTTTGTAAATATTCGATTGTATACGGATCCTGATTATTCGCTGATGAAACCTCTGTAATGACGAACCAGCATCTGTGATTCAATCTGTTTTAATGTTTCAAGAACGACACCAACGATAATGATCAATGATGTACCACCGAATGAAACATCGGCTCCGAAAGCACCTGAGAAGAAGATTGGAATGATAGCTACAATAGATAATCCGATCGCACCAATAAAGATGATGCTGTTGAGTACATTTGTCAGATAATCTACCGTTGGCTTACCGGGACGGATACCCGGAATGAAGCCACCCTGCTTCTTCATGTTCATAGATACTTCCTGTGGGTTGAAAGTAATTGATGTATAGAAGTATGCAAAGAAAATCAACAATAATACATAAATTACTAATCCCAACGTATACTTAAACTCACCAAAACCTCCGAATTTACACCAAGAGTTCTGGTTCAAAAGTGTTAAGATCTTCTGTCCAATAGATGCCTTTGCACCGGTTGCCGGCTGAACACCTGCAAATCCTGCGATAACGATCGGCATCTGGAATAAAGATCCTGCAAAGATAACCGGGATAACACCTGCGGTATTGATCTTCAACGGAATATGTGAAGACTGTCCGCCAACAAGCTTTCTACCCTGTGTTTTCTTTGAATATTGCACATTGATTCTTCTTTCACCATCAGAGAGGATAATAATGAATACAACTGTTGCAATAATAACTGCAATGATAACAATAGCAGCCAATAAACCATTTGTTACATTGGATGCACCGGATACGAATTTCTCAAATAAAGTCATCATATCCTCCGGCATACGGGAAACAATGTTGTATAACAGGATAATAGAAATACCATTACCAACACCCTTTTCTGTAACCTGCTCACCTAACCACATCAAGAAACTTGCACCTGTAGTTAATGAAACAACGATAACAGCGATTGATGTGAAAGACACACCATTTGTTAAATATCCGCTTCTACCGAAGCCATATGCCATTGCTGCACTTTCTACTACTGCAAGAGCAACTGATAAATATCTTGTATATTCACCAATTTTTTTTCTACCTTCTTCTCCGTCTTTATGAAGTTCTTCCAAGCGAGGAATCGCAATTGTTAATAATTGCAAGATGATAGAAGCCGTAATGTATGGTGTGATATTCAATGCAAAAATCGACATCTGAGAAAATGAACCACCGGTCAACTGGTTAAAGAAGTCCAGTGAGTTGTTTTCATTAAACCACTCAGATATAACAGATGCATCGACTCCAGGTACCGGAAGCTGACATCCGATTCGTACCACGATCAATACCATAAAAGTATACAAAATCTTTTTTCTAAGATCTTTAATCTTAAATGCATTGCGGACTGTTTCAAACATCCTTAGATCACCTCAGCTTTTCCACCAAGAGCTTCAATCTTTTCTACCGCAGTTTTACTAAATGGCTGATTCTTTTTACCCTTTACACCATAAGCTTTTAACTGAACTGTAAGCTTCTTAGTTAATTCTCCATTTCCGAGTATCTTAACTCCATCCTTAGGATTATTAATGATGCCCTTCTCCTGTAATGTTTCTACAGTTACAACATCACCATCGTTGAACTTGTTAAGCTTGTCAACATTTACTGCAATAATCTCAAGAGAGTTGATGTTTGTAAATCCTCTCTTTGGAAGACGCATATAAAGTGGTAACTGTCCACCTTCAAAACCCGGACGTGGAGCGCCTGAACGAGCCTTCTGACCCTTATGTCCCTTACCTGCTGTCTTACCATTTCCTGAACCGTGTCCACGACCTCTTCTAAAGTTGTCGCTCTGCTTTGATCCTTTTGCCGGACTCAAATTTGATAAATTCATGTTTACCTCCTAAAAACTGGTGACTCCTTTTTTCGTACCTTTTCTCTTTCCTTCTTTGCGGTACGGAGTCTGATCACTAACGGGTATGTGGCACTACCCTCGCTACATAATAAAAACTCTGCCACAAGTCAATATTTTACCATAATGTATAGCTGTTTGGCTAGTCTTTTTTGAATTTTTTTATAATCTGCAAAAACAAAAAAGCTATAAGTGAAGATCCAGGCTGCCCAAAGGCAAGCCCAACCTTTCACTTATAGCGTTCATCTTTGTATAACTACTAGATTTCTTCCACCTTTACAAGATGTCTTACATGCCAAACCATGCCTTTAACAGCATCGTTGTTAGGCAGCTCTACTGTCTTACCGATCTTCTTTAAACCTAAAGCTTCAACAGTTGCACGCTGCTTTGGAATGGCACCAATAGTAGACTTTACTAAAGTAACTTTTAACTTATCTGCCATAATTCGATTCCATCCTTTCAAATTAGCCTAAAAGTTCTTCAACAGAAATGCCACGAGCCTTAGCAACTTCTTCTGGAGTCTTTAAGTTATTAAGACCTTCAATAGCTGCAAGTACAACGTTCTGTTTGTTGTTAGAACCAAGAGACTTTGTACGAATGTTCTTGTATCCTGCAAGCTCGAGTACGCAACGAACAGGACCACCGGCGATGATACCTGTACCTTCTGGAGCTTTCTTGATCAAAACGGAAGCACTTCCAAATTTACCTGTGAAGTCATGTGGTACACTACCATTCTCATCCATAGGAACTTCTACTAATTTCTTAGTAGCATCTTCTCTTCCTTTACGGATAGCTTCTGGAATCTCGGCTGCTTTACCAAGACCTACACCTACATGTCCGTTCTTATCGCCAACTACTACTAATGCAGTAAATCTCATGTTACGTCCACCTTTTACAACCTTGGTTACACGTTTGATCGTTACTACATTATCTTCTAGCTCTAAATTGCTAGTATCAATAATTGTACGTTTCATGAGTTGTTTTCCTCCTAAATTAATATCCATCCTTTTTGAATCTTTCCAAAAAGATTACGTTCAACAGAGCCTAGAAATTTAATCCGGCTTCTCTGGCTGCTTCAGCTAAAGCCTTGATCTTACCCTGATATATGAAACCGCCTCTATCAAAGACAACGTTTGTAATACCTTTATCTGCTGCTTTCTTAGCGATCGCTTCACCAAGCTTTGCAGCTGCTTCTACATTGTTTGTTTTTGTTAAACCATCTTTAACATCTTTGTCTAATGTAGATGCAGCAACGAGTGTTGCACCAGACTTGTTACCATTGGCATCAATAACTGTGTCGTCAATAATCTGAGCGTACATATGATTGTTGCTTCTAAATACAGCTAAACGTGGTCTCTCAGTTGTTCCTGAAAGACGATTACGAACCTTCATGTGTTTTTTCACACGAACTTCTACTCTTGACTGCTTCTTAATCATCGTATTATCACTCCTTTAATTATTTTTTACCTGTCTTACCAACTTTACGTCTAATAACTTCATCAGCGTATTTGATACCCTTACCTTTATATGGTTCCGGAGCTCTCTTTTCTCTGATTTCAGCAGCGTATTGGCCAACTTTTTCTTTGTCGATACCTTTAACAATGATCTTGTTCTGTCCTTCGACTTCAACTTCGACACCGTCAGGATCTTCCATCTCTACAGGATGAGAATATCCAAGAGAAAGTGTTAATACTTTACCCTTCTTCTGAGCTCTGTAACCAACACCGTTTACTTCGAGCTCTTTCTGATATCCTTCTGTAACACCAATTACCATGTTGTTAAGAAGAGATCTTGTAAGACCATGAAGAGATTTCATTTTCTTTAAGTCATTTGGACGAGTAACAACGATTTCGTCATTCTCTAACTTAATTGTCATCTCAGCAGGTAAAACTCTTTCAAGAGTACCCTTTGGTCCTTTTACAGTCACTTTATTATTTTCTGCAATATCAACAGTAACTCCTGCCGGTACCGCGATAGGCATTCTTCCGATACGTGACATGCCGTGCACCTCCATTTTCTGTACTTGTAGCGATAACTACATTCATCCGGAAACTACCAAACGAATGCAAGTACCTCGCCGCCTACGTTTTCTTTTCTTGCTTCTTTGTCTGTCATAACGCCCTTGTTTGTTGAAACAATGGCAATACCAAGACCACCGAGTACTCGTGGAAGCTCTTCTTTTGATGCATAAACACGAAGACCTGGTTTAGAGATTCTCTTTAAACCTGTAATAATCTTTTCATTCTTGTCTGCACCATATTTTAATGTAATATGAATCATGCTGATACCATCAACGTCAATCATATCGAATTTCTTAATGTAACCTTCTTTTAAAAGGATTTCTGCGATAGAAACCTTCATCTTTGAACAAGGTACATCCACTGTATCGTGCTTTGCTGTATTCGCATTACGAATTCTTGTAAGCATATCTGCAATAGGATCGCTCGTCATCATCTTAGTTTTACCTCCTTACCAGCTTGCTTTCTTCACGCCTGGAATCTGTCCTTTATAAGCCAACTCACGGAAGCAGATTCTGCAAATTCCGTATTTTCTTAAATAAGCATGTGGACGACCACAAATCTTGCAACGGCTGTATTCTCTTGAAGAGAATTTAGCCTTACGCTGCTGCTTAACTTTCATAGAAGTTTTAGCCATGATTTTCCTCCTTATTTCTTGAAAGGCATACCGAACTGTGTTAATAATTCACGAGCCTCTTCATCTGTTTCAGCTGTAGTAACAACAATTACGTCCATACCTCTAACCTTGTCAACTTTGTCATATTCGATTTCAGGGAAGATCAACTGTTCCTTGATACCAAGTGCATAGTTACCTCTACCATCAAAAGCATTAGGGTTAACACCTCTGAAGTCACGTACACGAGGTAATGCTAAATTCACAAGACGATCTAAGAACTCATACATCTTGTCACCCCTTAAAGTAACCTTACAACCGATAGGCATTCCTTCTCTTAACTTGAAGTTAGCGATGGAATTCTTAGCCTTTGTTGTAACTGCCTTCTGTCCTGTGATAGTCTCTAACTCAGCAACAGCGGCATCGAGAACCTTAGAGTTCTCTTTTGCTTCACCGATACCCATATTTACAACAATCTTTGCAAGCTTAGGTACCTGCATAACGTTTTTATAACCAAACTTCTTTGTCATTGCATCGACAATTTCATTTTTATAAGTTTCATATAAACGAGTCAACTTTTATTTCCTCCTTTCCAAATTAATCGATTACTTCACCAGTTGCCTTGGCATAACGAACTTTCTTATCGCCTTCCATTTTAAATCCGACACGGGAAGCTTTTCCTTTGCTAACATACATTACGTTAGACATATCGATAGGAGCAGACTGCTGTACAATTCCACCCTGTGGGTTTGCCTGACTAGGTTTTGTGTGCTTTGTAACCTGGTTGATACCTTCGATCACAACTTTACCATCTTTTACAGATGTTACCTTGCCTTCTCTACCTTTATCTTTACCAGTGATAACCTTTACAGTATCACCTTTCTTAATCTTGCTAGTTGCCACAATGACACCTCCCTTATAAAACTTCTGGTGCTAATGAAACGATTTTCATGAACTGTTTGTCTCTTAATTCTCTAGCGACTGGTCCAAAGATACGTGTTCCTCTTGGTGTCTTATCATCTTTGATGATTACAGCTGCGTTCTCATCAAATCTGATATAAGATCCATCCGGACGACGTGTCTTATTAACAGTACGAACTACAACGGCTTTCACAACGTCACCTTTCTTTACAACACCGCCTGGTGTTGCATCTTTAACAGAAGCAACAATAACATCACCGATGTTGGCATATCTTCTGGTTGAGCCGCCCATAACTCTGATACAAAGAAGTTCTTTAGCACCTGTATTATCAGCTACCTTAAGTCTTGATTCCTGCTGTACCATGATTACCTCCATATTCCGCCGCAACGTTCACGGCCTAACATTTGTTACGTCAATTTCACTGCATTACACAGTAAATTCGATGACCGGCAAAATTATTTTGCTCTTTCGATTACTTCTACAAGTCTCCATCTCTTGTCTTTTGATAATGGTCTTGTCTCCATAACTCTTACTCTGTCACCAATCTTGCATGTATTCTCTTCGTCATGAGCCTTTAATTTGTAAGTTCTCTTAACGATCTTTCCATAAAGTGGATGCTTTACGTTATCTACTACAGCAACAACGATTGTCTTATCCATCTTATCACTAACAACTTTACCTACACGGGTTTTTCTAAGATTTCTCTCCACAACAGGTTCCTCCTTTCCATGTTGTATGCAAACTATATTGAATCAATTATGCCTTCTGTGCTGCGAGCACTGTCTGAATTCTTGCGATATTCTTTTTAACCTCTTTGATTCTACTTGTATTATCCAACTGGTTTGTTGCGTTCTGGAATCTCAAATTGAAAAGTTCCTTCTTAGCTGCAACTAAATCTTCATTTAATTCTGCTGCAGATTTACTCTTTAAATCTTCCATAAACTGCTTAGTCTTCACTGCCCGCACCTCCTTCTAAATCAGCACGAGATACAACTTTACATCTTATAGGCAACTTATGAGTTGCAAGACGTAACGCTTCTCTTGCTACATCTTCTGGAACGCCTGAAATCTCGAACATTACACGACCAGGCTTAACTACTGCTACCCAGTATTCTAACGCACCTTTACCTTTACCCATTCGAGTCTCGGCCGGAGTCTTTGTTACTGGCTTATCTGGGAAAATCTTAATCCAAACTTTACCACCACGCTTGATATAACGAGTCATAGCAATACGGGCTGCCTCAATCTGGTTTGATTTGATCCATGCTGGCTCTAAAGCCACAATACCATATTCACCGTTTGAAATCTTGTTTCCTCGGAGCGCTTTACCTGCCATACTACCGCGGAACTGTTTACGATGCTTTACTCTCTTTGGCATTAACATTATTTATCGCTCCCTTCCTTTTTTGTATTTTTTTTAGCTGGAAGAACTTCGCCATTATATACCCATACCTTTACACCAACTTTACCGTAAGTTGTGTCAGCCTCAGCGAAACCATAGTCAATATCAGCACGTAATGTCTGAAGTGGAATAGTTCCCTCGCTGTAGAACTCTGTACGAGCCATATCTGCACCACCAAGACGACCAGAACAAGCTGCCTTGATTCCCTTTGCGCCTGTCTTTAAAGTTCTGCTCATTGCAGACTTCATAGCACGACGGAAAGAAATACGGTTCTCTAACTGCTGTGCAATATTCTCAGCAACTAACTGTGCATGTTTGTCAGGGTTCTTAACATCCATGATCTTGATGTCAAGAGCAACCTTTCTATCTAAAACTTTAACTAATTCTTTCTTTAAGTTCTCAATCTCAGCACCGCCTTTACCGATTACGAAACCAGGCTTAGCTGTATGAATGATGACTCTCACTTTGTCGGTAGGTCTTTCGATCTCAATTTTTGAGATTCCAGCACTGTATAATTTCTTCTTTACGAATTCTCTGATCTTGTAATCTTCTACAAGAAAATCTGAGAAATTGTCCTCTGCGTACCAATTAGAATCCCAGTCCTTGATAACACCGACTCTTAAACCATGAGGATTAACTTTCTGTCCCATTTCAATCTCCTTTCATCGATCAATAAAACGATAATTAGCGCTCATTGAGAATTACTGTGATATGACTCATTCTCTTCTCAATACGATAAGCTCTACCCTGAGCTCTTGGTCTAATTCTCTTCATTGTCGGTCCTTTATTTGCAAAACACTCTTCAATGTATAAATCTGCCGGATTCATTCCATTGTTGTTCTCAGCATTTGCGATTGCAGACTGTAAAACTTTTAAAATAATGCTAGAAGCGTATCTTGGATTGTATGATAAAATACCAATTGCTGTCTCAACATCTTTGCCTCTGATGGCATCTAATACATAACAAGCCTTCTGCACTGAAACTCTTGCGTATGATAACTTTGCTGAAGGTCTGGTATCTTTCTGGTTCTCATTTCTCTCTCTTTTAATTTGAGATCTATGTCCCTTTGCCATTGATGAAGCCTCCTTTCAATTTCAGATGAATTGCTCCAATGTGGCTTATGCCACACCGAGCAGTTACTTTTTATTATCTACCTTTTTTCTCGTCTTTTCCATGACCTCTGTAAGTTCTTGTTGCAACGAACTCACCGAGCTTGTGTCCAACCATATCTTCTGTAACATATACAGGTACATGCTTTCTACCATCATGTACTGCAAATGTTAATCCAACAAATGATGGGAAAATAGTGGAACGACGAGACCATGTCTTAATAACCTGTGAATCGCCTGATGCTACAGCAGCATCTACCTTCTTGAGAAGGCTCTTGTCAGCGAAAGGTCCTTTCTTTAATGAACGTGCCATTGTATCCTCCATTCTGCCGAATCTTTCCGGCTATTCCAACTCTCTAGAACCGATCTGGTAATTTAAAGGAATTATTTAACCTTTAAAGCCTTACCATCTCTTCTTCTTACGATCATCTTGTTTGACTTATTGTTCTTCTTACGTGTCTTTAATCCAAGAGCAGGTTTACCCCAAGGTGTACATGGGCCAGAGCGTCCTACTGGAGCCTTACCTTCACCACCACCATGTGGATGGTCATTAGGGTTCATAACAGAACCACGAACGGTAGGTCTGATACCCATATTACGCTTACGTCCGGCTTTACCGATATTTACGAGGGCATGCTCACCATTTCCGATAACACCAACTGTTGCACGACAAACGATTGGAACCATTCTCATCTCGCCTGAAGGAAGTCTGAGTGTTGCATACTTTCCTTCTTTTGCCATAAGCTGTGCGCTGTTACCTGCGGAACGTACAAGCTGTCCGCCCTTACCAGGATAAAGCTCGATGTTATGGATCTGAGTACCAACTGGAATATTTTCAAGTGGAAGACAGTTACCAACTTCGATTTCTGCTGTTGGACCATTCATGATCTTCTGACCAACTTTTAATCCGTTAGGAGCAAGGATATAAGCCTTCTCACCATCAGCATATGCAACTAATGCAATGTTTGCTGTTCTGTTTGGATCATACTCGATTGTCTTAACTGTACCTACAACACCATCTTTGTTTCTCTTAAAATCAATAATTCTATATTTTCTTCTAGAACCACCACCGTGATGTCTTACAGTGATCTTACCCTGTGCATTACGGCCGGCATTCTTCTTTAATGACACTGTTAATGACTTTTCCGGAGTATCGGCTGTAATCTCAGTTCTTTCGATTACTGTCATGTGTCTTCTGGAAGGTGTATATGGGTTAAATGTTTTAATTCCCATGACGTTATCTCCTTTCAATATTCATCATTATTTTTATAATGATCCGCGCGATAGGTTTTCCACGCGTATTTTCAAACTCAGAAATCTCTTTGTCCGACTATCATCTTTCAAAGTATCTGATTTCTTTCGGATATAAAACCGTATCTTTTTTTGGCCTACAGACCTTCGAAGATTTCGATTTCCTTAGAATCCTCTGTCAACTGAACGATAGCTTTCTTTGTCTTAGCAGTCTTTCCTGAAGTTCTGCCACGACGACGAGTCTTACCATCTAAGTTCATTGTGTTTACCTTAGCAACCTTAGTTCCTTCAAAAAGCTTCTCAACAGCTTCTTTTACCTGAGACTTTGTTGCATCCGGATGCACTGAAAAAGTGTACTTCTTCTCTTCCATAGCCATCATAGATTTTTCTGTTACAAGTGGCTTCAGAATGATATCATAATATTTTAAATCTGCCATTATGCGTACACCTCCTCAATCTTTTCAACAGCGTTCTTTGTAGCAACGACTGTGTCATATTTTAAAATGTCATATACGTTGATCGCATTAAATGCTACAACTCTTACTCCGGCAATATTTCTTGCTGAAAGAGCAACGTTTGCGTTGTCTTCTCCATCAAGTACAACCAAAGCTTTTTCTACTTTCAAAGAATCAAGTACGTTTACCATCTTCTTTGTCTTGATCTCATCAAACTTTAAGGAATCCAATACAAAGAACTTCTCCTCATTTACTCTTGATGTAAGAGCTGATTTGATTGCTCCTGCCTTTTCCTTTTTGTTCATCTTGAAAGAATATTCTCTAGGTGTTGGAGCAAATACAACTCCACCGCCTGTCCACTGTGGAGCTCTTGTAGAACCCTGTCTTGCATGACCAGTTCCTTTCTGTCTCCAAGGTTTTCTTCCACCGCCGCGTACTTCTGAGCGAGTCTTTGCTTTCTGAGTACCCTGACGCTTATTTGCAAGCTGTAATACTGCAGCCATATGCATTAAATGTTCATTTACATTAGCAGCGAATACGTTGTCGTTTAAGTCCATCTTTCCAACTTCACTGCCTTCCATATTATAAACAGATACTGTAGCCATCTGTGTGTTCCTCCTTTCCAAAAGAATTATTTACCAGTCTTTACGCTTTCCTTTAATAATACACAAGCTTTCTTAGGTCCCGGAACAGCGCCCTTGACAAGAATTAAGTTCTGGTCTGCATCAACCTTAACGATTTCAAGATTCTGGATTGTTACATTTACAGAACCCATATGACCAGGCATTTTCTTTCCTTTAAATACACGTCCCGGATCAGAACAAGCACCGTTTGAACCGGCATGTCTGTGGAACTTAGAACCATGTCCCATAGGTCCTCTGTGAAGGCCATGTCTCTTGATCGCACCCTGGAAACCTTTACCCTTTGTAGTACCGCTAACATCAATCTTGTCACCGGCTTCAAAGATATCAGCTTTGATCTCCTGACCAAGTGTATACTCTTCAGCGTTCTCAAACTTAAATTCTTTCAGATATCTCTTTCCTGAAACACCTGCTTTTGCAAAGTGACCCTGTAATGGCTTATTAACACCATGTGATCTCTTTACTTCTTTCTTTCCTGCGGCATCTTTGCTGATAACTTTATCTTTCTTATCAACGAAGCCTACCTGAACTGCACTGTAACCGTCATTATCAACTGTCTTTACCTGTGTAACATAGCAAGGACCAGCCTGAAGTACAGTGACCGGAGTTAAAACTCCATTCTCGTTGAAGATCTGTGTCATACCGACCTTCGTAGCTAAAATAGCTTTCTTCATACTAGATGCACCTCCTGTTAATCTACAGCGGATTTCATTGTCTGACCATGTCAGCTCATCATATTCATGACGATCGGGTTTCCCCTTCCTTTGAAATCATCCTAGATGGCCTATAATGTGCAAGTTCGTAAACCAAAAACTTGAACTGCCTTGCGGGCAGTCTTTTTTATATAAACCCTAAGGACTTACTTGTCTTTATTTTTCTTTCATTTTTAATACTACCGCAACACCAGATGGCATTTCCATTTTTGTCAATGCTTCAATGGTCTTCTGAGTAGGAGCGATAACATCAATCAGTCTCTTGTGTGTTCTCTGCTCGAACTGCTCTCTGGAATCTTTGTACTTATGAACAGCACGAAGAATTGTTACAACTTCCTTCTTTGTCGGAAGAGGTACAGGTCCACTAACTTTAGCTCCTGTCTTCTTTACTGTCTCAATAATCTTTCCAGCAGCATGATCAATCTGATTGTGGTCATACGCTTTGAGTGTAATTCTCATTACATTTGTTGCCATAAAAAAAGCCGCCTCCTTTTCGCACTTTTACAGGTTATACTGATCTTGGGCTTCCCCATATACCTGCTAATTTGAGCGGAACAAGTGGTGACTGTACACTTAACCGGGTGTGTCATGCTTGGTTTACTGATTTTGCATAACTCCCTCTTTTCTGCATAAACGCAGAATATGAAATTGTACAGTGACTTGTCGCCAGTTTCCTAACTTGACATTCGCTCCACGGAAAACCTACAGATTTCTCTGTAGCAACCTCACGCTTCATAGCTATCAATGTCACAGCAAGTACAATTCTATCACGCTTTTTAAGGGTTTGCAAGCTTTTTCCTCGTTTTTTTCGCATTATTAACACAATATTTACATTTTCTACATATTCGCTATTTTACCGGTAAAATGCCGGCTTCTTTTGTATATTTTTCCCTATATTTGCTCATTTTGTATTGATTTCTTCCTATTATATATGGTATAAAGGTTATCAGTCCTATACCAGATGAGACTGATAACCTTTATATCTTATGATTGATTTCCTTTTTCACATTACAATCTGTAATATCCTTATTCGGATTTTGGTACTTTTGCTCTTACCGGGTGCATGTGTATTCCATAGTATATTCCTTTACAAGCTTCCTTTCATCATAGCACTACTGTATATATTTTATCCGAAAACTTGTTATGGCATTTTCCATCTCAGTCTCGCTGACATTTCCCATCAATTCATAACGCACATTTTGAAACTGAAAAATACCTTTTACACTTCCATCCGTTTCATCAGATTCGGAGAAGATATAATATTTTCCAAAGGTTTTATCATATCCTGTTTTAACAAGCTGGCCACAAATCGTTTCGATATACTTCATTTTCTTTTTTGTACTTTCACGTTTTCCATACATTGTCAGAGTCAGGTTAAGCAGTTTTTGATCTTTATTATCATTCCCTAGCCGGTATACCGGTCCCAGCACCGAGATCATCTCATCAACATACTTCTGCCCCTGGTCAGTAAGCTCAATGCCACCTCTGTCATACGGCAGTCCAATAGAGCACTCGGCATGATCCTTCTTTAATTTATCACTATCTAACACAGTAATCTCCAGTTTTTGCGATAATTTTTTCAAAGATTGTACTTTTACCATACCACAATTCGGATCAATCTCTGACGCATCCGGCCATTTCACAGTAAGATACCCCAATTTCAAATTTACTTTTTCATCATTTGTAATTACACTCTGATGCACTAAAAAGCTTTTGGCCACCCCCTTTACCGTATCCCAGTTCCATATCGTGATTCCAAATATTAAAAGCATTATCATGCAGGCAGCCATAATTTTTTCCTTTGTTTTCTTTTCCCAGCGTTGTAATTCTATAACCGCTCTATCACTTTCCTCTCCTCTTTCTCCTTTCTTCTCATGAATCAAACGCAATGCTTTCGAAACCTTCTCTTCTACAACATCCGGGATATCTGCCTTTTCCCTTAATTTATTTTTGAATTCTCTTCTTTCCATAATAATCCCTCTTTTCTGTATTCGATTTCTCTATACATTTTTCTTTCATCTTCATTGCTATTTTCTTTTCAGTATATTCCTTTCATGCCCATATTTACTTTTACTTATCCCCCAAATATGTCTTCAGGAGCGTTCTCCCTCTTACCAGCCTGGTTCGAACCGTTGCCGATCGCATCCCAAGCATCATTGCGATTTCCCTTGAATTATATCCCTCTGCATAATACAGAACTAAAATAGTACGATATTTTTCCGGAATACATTGCATCAGATCTTCAAATTCCACATTGCTATATCCTTGCTCCTTTTGTCCCATAAACGACATTTCCTCTTCCTCCATTTGGCACTCTCTTTTTTTCTTTCGAAGCAGATCATTACACTCATTGATCACAATGCGTATCAGCCAAGTTTTAAAAAAATGTGGTTTTTGTAAACGTGTCAGTGACTGATAACATTTTAAAATACTTTCCTGTAAAACATCTGCAATATCTTCCTCGTTCTTCAAATAACTCCTTGCCACTTTATACATGCTTTGCTTACACCGTTCTATCATTCTGATATAAGCTTCGTCATCACCTTTCTTGGCTAAAATCACATCCTGTACCCAAGCATCCGCTTTCCTCTTTTTATCTTCTGTTGCTTTTCTTTTTTCTTCCACGTACTCCCTCCTTTACATTTTATAAAATGATACTTTTTGTATTTATCATCTAATCATTAGACGTTCTAACTTTCTTATATGTTTCATTTTGCGAATATTTTTAATTCAAAATTTCAAAACAATTATTGCTTTGTTCAGAAGTTACCGCTTTCTATAAATAAAAAAGTGCAAAGCCCACGCTTTGCACTCCAAGAATTGCTATAGCAATTCTTGTTGATGCACCACTGCTGTACGAGCATTTTCCTATTCCATAAAAAAGTGCAAAGCCGGCGCTATACCACAAGTTTAATGTACCATTAAACTTGTGGCATCTCTACTATACAAGCAGTTTCCTATTCCGCAAAAAAGGCTGTGGTCAAAACCACAGCCTTTCCTAAATCATTGTTATTCATTTTCTAAGCCATCCGGCTCCTCAGCAAGAATCGTTTCGTACTTATCAAGGATCATCTTTTGAACCTTTTCTCTCGTATCGGAGTTGATAGGATGTGCAATATCACGATATTCTCCGTCACCGGCTCTCCGGCTTGGCATCGCAATGAACATTCCTTTTTCCCCTTCGATAATCTTTATATCATGGATTACAAATTCATCATCTAACGTGATTGAAACGATAGCTTTCATCTTTCCTTCCTTTGTAATCTTTCTGATCCTAACGTCTGTAACTTGCACAGCTATTAACCCCCTTTGGTTATTTTCTCTTTTTATATTAGCATTACGCAAAGAAAATAGCAAATCATTATACGCATTTTTCTCCGACAGCCGGCAATATTCTATTTTCTATTACTGCTGCAACAAGCCTTTCTTTTATCATGAGTTTTGTTCTAAATTATAATGCATATCGATCATTTTTCTCTATGACAATCCTTATATCTTCCTTATCTCCCACATATTTTGTGTTGGCTCGAATTGTATCTCTGCTTTCTACGATACAGTTTTCTATGTAAGTATTGTCACCGATATATACGTCATTTAAAATAATAGAATTTTTGATCACGCAATTATTACCGACAAAGACTTTCTTAAAGAGAATCGAATCTTCAACCGTTCCATTAATGATACATCCGCTTGACACCATACTGTTTGTAACAACAGAACCTTTATTGTACTTTGCCGGAGGCAGATCTTCTACTTTTGAATAAATGTCCGGATATTGATTAAAGAAATAATCTCTGACATCCTTTTTCAGGAAGTCCATATTCGTTCTAAAATAAGAATCTACAGAAGAAATATTACTCCAATATGTCTCCATCGGATATGCATAAATCTTCTTTACATTCTTATAGCGGATCAAAATATCCTTCACAAAATCATAGCGTTCATCCGCAACTGACTTTTCGATCAGATCGATCAGCAATCGTCTCCTGACAATATAGATACCTGCTGAAACCTGAAAGCTCTTCGCGTCAATTGGTTTCTCTTCAAATTCTATAATTCTGTTATTGCAATCTGTTGAAACTACGCCGAAACGACTTGGATCATCTTTTTCTTCGACATTTGCCGTAACTACCGTAAAATCTGCTTTCTTTGCAATATGATATTCTAATACCTTGTTATAATCCATCTTGTACACGCCATCACCCGATGCAATAACAACATATGGTTCATGACTATTCTTTAAAAAACTGAGATTCTGTGCCATGGCATCTGCAGTGCCTCGATACCAGTAGCTATTTTCCGGTGTTGTCGTAGGATTAAAAACAAATAAGCCTCCCTGTTTACGTCCAAAATCCCACCATTTTGAAGAGTTTAGATGCTCATTCAGGGATTTTGCATTGTACTGTGTAAAAACAGCAACCTTTTGAATATGGGAATTGCTCATATTACTTAGAACAAAATCAATGCTGCGAAATCCTCCTGCGATCGGCATAGCTGCCGTTGCTCTTCTATTTGATAATTCTCTCATCCTGCTGTTATTACCACCAGCTAAAACAATACCAAGCGCTCTCATTCTCTCTCACCTACCTTTATCAGCGTTTCACCGCTCATCAACTTGTTATCCGGATAATCACTTAATTCTGTTTCTCCGGAAATCGCTGTATTCTTGCCAATCTCAACGCCATCCGGAATGACACTGTCATCGCCGATCGTTACCAGACCAAATGCATAAACATCCGGTTTTATTTTGTTTGGAAGCTCTTCTCCTACGCCAAGCTTGCAATTCTTACCTACTACTACATTCTCAGCAATAATAGACTTGTCTACGATCGTACCGGCACCAATCCTGCTCGATCCCATAATAATAGAATCTCTGACGATCGCACCTTCCTCGATCACGACTCCGGAACCTATCACAGAATCATGAACCTCTCCATAGACCTCCGTTGCTTCCCCGATGATTGCTGTATCGATCACTGCAGAGCCTGATATGTATTGTGGTCTGATACGGTCAGTCTGTGTATAAATTTTCCAGAACTCTTCATATAAGTTAAATACCGGAATCAGGTCGATCAGTTCCATATTTGATTCCCAATAAGAACCCAATGTTCCTACATCTTTCCAGTATCCATTGAATTCATAAGCAAAAATACGTTTTCCTTTTTCATGACAGTAAGGAATAATATGCTTGCCAAAATCACAACCGGGCTGATCTTTCATTTTTAACAACGCTTCTTTTAGAACCGGCCACGAAAAAATATAAATTCCCATAGAAGCCAGATTGCTGCGTGGATGTTCCGGCTTTTCTTCAAATTCCTGAATCTGCTTCTTATCATCTGTAATAACCACACCAAATCGGCTTGCCTCTTCCATCGGCACCGGAATCGTTGCCAATGTAACATCTGCGTTGTTCGCTTTATGGAAATCGAGCATCACTTCGTAATCCATCTTATAAATATGGTCACCTCCCAGGATCAATACATAATCCGGGTTATAATACTCCATGTAGCGTAAATTCTGATAAATTGCATTTGCCGTACCTGTGTACCATTCACTGCTCGTACTTTTTTCATACGGTGGCAGAATAGAAACGCCCCCCACGTTCCGATCAAGATCCCATGGAATCCCGATACCTATATGTGTATTGAGTCGTAATGGCTGATACTGTGTAAGGACACCAACAGTATCAACTCCGGAATTGATACAGTTACTCAACGGAAAATCAATAATACGATACTTTCCACCGAATGCAACTGCCGGTTTTGCAACATTAGCTGTAAGAACTCCCAACCGGGAACCTTGTCCACCAGCCAATAACATTGCTATCATTTCTTTCTTAATCACGTTATCACCCCTTCATTTTGGAATATATTTAGTATAACATAACTCTCAAAAAATGTGAATAATTTTAACGAATTTATCATGTATTTCTTTCTATTTTTATGCAAAATGCACAATATACTATGATGTTTTGTGCAATTTCTATATGCCTTATTTATCTATGCCTGATTTTTTTCTTTTATTCCTTCTTTTCTTCTACATAAGAAGATATGAAAAAAGATTGAAAAATTCTCTGATTATTTTCCGGCTTTTCTTATACTTCTGGCACTTCAACCTTTTTTTCGTATTTTCTCCGGCTGTTGACAATTTATCTTGTTTTTTTATTCTCATGGTTTATAATACATATATGAAAGAAACAGAACAATGATTATGGAGGCAGATTATGTACCAGATTGATTTACAAAAACCATGTACCGTTCACTTTATCGGAATCGGCGGCATCAGCATGAGTGGATTTGCCCAGCTTTTACATGAAAACGGCTTTACCGTAAAAGGTTCCGACTCTCAGGAAAGTAAGATTACAAAACACCTGGCTTCTTTAGGTATTAACATAATATATGGTCAGTCAGCAAAAAATATTACTGATGATATTGATCTTGTTGTCTATACAGCTGCAATTCATCCGGATAATCCGGAATTTGCTACCGCAAAAGAAAAAGGGATTCCCATGATGGAACGTGCTGTCATGGTCGGGCAGGTAATGAAAAATTATAAAAATGCGATCGGCATCGCAGGAACCCATGGAAAAACAACGACCACATCCATGCTTTCCCACATCTTTCTTGCAGCGAAAAAAGATCCAACGATATCGGTTGGTGGTATCTTAGATGCGATTCAGGGAAATATCCGTATCGGTCATTCGCAAAATTTCATTACCGAAGCCTGTGAATACACAAACAGTTTTTTGAAGTTTTTCCCAACCGCAGAAATCATTTTAAATATTGATGCAGATCATCTTGATTTTTTTAAGGATCTCGATGATATCCGTCATTCTTTCCATGAATATGCCAAACTGCTTCCGGAAAACGGTGTATTGGTGATCAATGCAGATATCCCCGATCTGGATCAGATCACTAAAGATGTTCCATGCAGGATCATTACATTTGGTTTGCATCATACTGCCGATTATTGTGCACAAAACATCTCTTTTGATTCAAACGGCGATGGTGTTTTTGATCTTGTTTATCAAGGAAAACCAACCGGTGATTCGATCCATTTAAACGTGATCGGTGAACATAATATTGCAAATGCCCTTTCTTCCATCGCAATTGCACAATTCTATGACATTCCGATGGATGCGATTCAGGAAGGTCTGAATGCATTCCATGGAACGGAACGCCGTTTCGAACAGAAAGGATCCTTTAACGGTGTTACTGTCGTTGATGATTATGCACACCACCCTACCGAGATTACAGCAACACTGCATGCAGCCGAGAAGTTTCCTCATAAACATTTATGGTGTGTCTTCCAGCCGCATACCTATTCGCGTACCCGTGCATTGCTTCCTGAATTTGCTAAAGCATTATCAAAAGCAGAACACATATTATTAGTAGATATCTATGCTGCACGAGAAAAAGATCCTGGAGATATCTCATCACGTACCCTGCAGGAAGAGATCAAAAAGCATGGCAAAGATGCTTTATATTTTCCTAGTTTTGAAGAAGCCGAAAAATATTTATCAGAAAAATGTATTGACGGTGACTTGTTAATAACTATGGGAGCCGGAAACGTAGTAGAAATCGGAGAACATTTAGTTCAGAAATAGTTATCCACATTATCCACAATTTTTTGTTGATTTCTTTTAACAAGAGATTGTGGATAATTTTATCTGTAAACAAGCCATTCTATTTGCACTTTTAGCACCTTATGCAAAAAGTTATCCACATTATCCACATTTTTAAATCAACAATTCACCTGCTGCAGGCGGGTATTTTCTTTATTTCCAAACTATGCTACAATGTGTCGTGCGCCGGCATATTACCAGCGTATTGATCCTATTTTTTAAAGGGGGACGAATCATGGATCAGGTATTATTATGTTCAAGCCAAATCCCGCTTACAACATCAATCAGTAATACATTTATAAAAAAATATATGTTAAATGCCAATGGAAGTTATGTGAAAGTATATCTGTACCTTTCCATGTGCATCCAGTCTGATATACATGGGCTTTCCATTTCTTCTCTTGCAGACAGAATGGAAAATACCGAAAAAGATGTTCTGCGTGCATTGCAATACTGGGAAAAGAAAAACCTTTTAACCTTGCAATATAACGAATCAAATGATGATATCTGCGGCATTCTTCTTCTCAACCCGGAAACTGCAGATCAAACTATCTCTGTGACCGCATCTGATGAAACGCCGTCTAACGAGATATCATTTGATGAACCATCTTCTTATACTAAACCTGTCTCTGTGCCGGAGGATTTCCAGGCAAATACTTTATCTGCACTAAAAGCAGATACCTATACAACACCTGTCGATCAGGCAGACAGCCTTTCTTCCATGGAAACTGCCACAACAGAAGCTGTTGCAAGAAAAGACGATGACGCGCAGCCACTTCCTGTAGATGATACAGAGACAAAAGAAATCGTTATTACCCGGGAACAAACCGAGCGTGTTGCAAAAGATGATGATTTTTCATGGACACGACTAATTGTCGAAAGCTACCTTGATCGCCCGATTACAACCAAAGAAGCTGATCTTTTGATCTATTTATTTGATACATTACATTTTTCAAAAGATTTGATCCTATATCTGTATGAATACTGCTGTTCGATCCATAAGACCAATATCAACTATGTACAGGCTGTAGCTTTTTCTTGGGACAAAAACAATGTAAAAACACCGGACGATGCACAGGAGCTTTCACATCAATACAATGAATGTCACTCTGCCATTTGCAAAGCACTTGGTCTGAACCGTATGCTCGGTTCGATCGAATCACAATATATTGATCGCTGGCAAAATGAATGGCAGATGGATCTTGCCGTCATCCTCAACGCCTGTAACCGGACGATACTTACGATCCAGAAACCGGATTTTAAATATCTGAATGGCATTTTGGAAAACTGGCATAAACATAATGTACATACCTTACAGGATGTACAGGTCTGTGATGACAATTATAATAAGAAAAAAGCAAACAATACAAGAGACAATAAACCGGCTATCCAGAAAAGCAATAACAGAAATCAGTTTCATGCTTTTGAGCAAAGGAACACTTCTGCGGCTGAAATAGATCAGCTTGAAAAAATGTTGCTAAAACGTTAAAATCCAACTAGTATGATCTTAGACTCTAATCAGGATTCTTTGAATGGATTCTGAGCAGCCGCATCTTAGAAAGGAAAACCAATGGGAATTTCAAGCACGCAGTATAAAGATATCATGTATCAGTATGACCAGACACGCATGAAAAACCAGCGCAAATTAGATGAACGTTATGAAACGCTCTACAAAAAATTTCCTGAATTAAAGGAGATTCACGATCATCTTGTAGAACTCTCGATCCGCCAGGCACGTATGGAAGTATTAAATCCGGAATCTGCCAAAACAAACAATAAAGATTATTTAAAAGCACAAAGCGACCTACTTGCCAAGAAAGCAGAAATTCTGCGTGAAAACGGATATCCCGCAGACTATCTAAACTCGATCTTTACCTGTAAAGATTGCAAAGATACCGGTTTTATCGACAATACGCCCTGTCATTGTTTTCAAAAAGCAAAACTCGATGCATTATACGAAAATTCTAATCTGTCTGATATATTAGAACAGGAGAATTTCGATACATTCTGCGTGGATTATTATGATGACACGACATGTAACGAAAACCTTTCTATCACACCTCGTGAGAATATCATCAAGATACAGGAAATGTGCAAACAATTTATTGCCCATTTTGACACAGATTACAACAACCTGCTCTTTTATGGTCCTACCGGTGTAGGAAAAACCTTTTTGACACATTGCATTGCAAAAGCTCTTTTAGATACCGGGCATACTGTTGTTTACTTGACTTCTCTACAACTATTTGATATTTTAGAAAAAAATAAGTTTCATCGGGATGATCCTTATACAACAAATGAGCAGATTGCTTATATTTTAAATAGTGACTTACTGATCATTGATGATCTGGGTACGGAACTGACAAACTCTTTTACCGGCTCCCAGCTTTATTATTTTATAGAAGAAAGACACGTCAACAAACGTTCAACGATCATTTCAACAAACCTTTCTTTTGCTGATCTGAGAGATCGTTACAGTGAGCGGATCTTTTCCCGTTTTACCGGATATTATGATTTCAAGCAGATTATCGGTACAGATATCCGTATTTTAAAAGCTTTAAAAAGATAAATATTATTATTTATATATACAAGCCCTTTTGGTTTTATCAGATTTTGTAACTGCGCTACGGATCTGAATGTAGATAACGCCCATTGTTTTGCGCAGAGATGGAGGTTAATATGAAACGACACGACAAACTAGCAGAAACAATTCCTGTAGGTACCCTCGGTATCCTTGCTTTGGAAAGCAGCCGCGATATGGGAAAAAGAGTAAATGATTACATTGTTGACTGGCGTGAGGAGCGCGCACAAAAACATGCAGTAGCTTCTACTTTCGCGGGATATAACAGAGACTCTTTTATCATTGATTCTGCATGCCCTCGCTTTGGTTCCGGTGAAGCAAAAGGTCTGATCCGTGAATCAGTACGCGGTGACGATCTATATCTTTTAGTAGATGTTTGCAACTATAGCTTAACATATTCTGTATGTGGTCAGACAAACCATATGTCGCCGGATGACCATTATCAGGATTTAAAAAGAATCATCGCAGCTGTAGGTGGAAAAGCGCGTCGTATTACTGTGATCATGCCTTTCTTATATGAAAGCCGCCAGCACAGAAGAAGTGCCCGCGAATCACTTGATTGTGCACTGGCATTACAGGAATTAACCCAGATGGGTGTAGAAAATATTATTACATTTGATGCTCACGATCCTCGTGTACAGAATGCGATCCCATTAAAGAGTTTTGAAACCGTTCAGCCTACTTACCAGTTTATCAAGGCTCTTTTAAAGAATGTAGACAACCTCACCGTTGACGCTGACCATTTAATGGTGATCAGCCCGGATGAAGGTGCATTAGGTCGTGCCGTATACTATGCTAATGTTCTTGGTATTGATATCGGTATGTTCTATAAACGCCGTGATTACAGCCGCATTGTAGATGGACGTAATCCTATTATCGCTCATGAATTCTTAGGAGCAAACCTGGAAGGCAAAGATGTTATCATTATTGATGATATGATTTCTTCCGGCGAAAGCATGATTGATGTAGCCACAGAATTAAAGAGAAGAAAAGCCGGTCGTATCTTTGTTGCTGCCACTTTCGGACTGTTCACAAATGGAATGTCTAAATTCGATGAAGCACATGAAAAAGGACTGATCGACAAAGTTCTTACAACCAATCTGGTATACCAGCCGGAGGATGTTCTTTCACGTGATTATTATGTCAGTGTTGATATGAGCAAATATATCGCTTTATTGATCGATACCTTAAATCACGACCAGTCAATCAGTGAACTTTTAAATCCAACAGAACGAATTCAGAATATTTTGAAAAAATATGGTCAGAGATAGAAAAAAGACGCTTGGTTCCTAGAGATCCGAGTCTTAAAAAAATTTTTGGAAAACGAAATATCCTAAAATAACATGGGAAATTGATAGTATCATTCCTTACCGTACAAACCGGTGGGGAGAGAACATTCAATTTCCCACGTTTTTATTTTTGCAATTTTTATACAGATATTCCTTTCAAACAACGATCCCTGTATCACATATACGATATGGTACCCTCTCTATTTTCCCTTTTACATTCTTGTGCCCGCTACCTGAAATCAAACACTCTGGCATTGCATATTTATGACATTTTTACATATATCGGCAAATATGGATTGTTTTTTTACAGGAAAGAAGATATACTAAAAAGTAGATGCGTTTTTAGTATTCTGATCTAAAAATGCTATGAAAATTTTAAGCAAACACAATGTACAAAGGGGATATGCATTTTTGCATCAAACACTTTAGAATGGAGAAGAACATGAAGAAAAAAATATGTCAGATAGCACTTGGCAGTTTACTTGGCTTTTTTTGCGTACTCGGATGTTGTACAATGCAGGCACAAGCAAAACCCGGAGATCCGTATTCTTCCGATAAAGCTGCCGCCTATGCGGATTCTTGCTTTAAAAAAGTAGGAAACAAACACAAAAAGAATCCAAACAAAAAATATGGGGAAGAATTATGTGCCGGTTATGTATCGCAATGCCTGAAAGAAGGCGGTATGAGCATGGATGAGACCTGGTGCTGGAAAGGGATTAACAAAACGACCGAAGCATGGCGTTTGTCAAAACGCTTATTTACATATCTGAAAAATTCAGGCTACAAAGTCACTTACTCTCCATCGGCATCTGATGTACAAAAAGGCGATGTTGTCTTTTACTGGACCAACGGAGGCTGGGGACATGTTGCCATCTGTGTAGGTAAAAACAAGGATGGAAAGCCGCTTGTCAATGCCTATAATGATCCTCATTATCACTTTTCCTACTGGACCATGGGATATAAAACCTGTGTCATTTCTATGCAAAATGGGTTACAGACACCGACGATACAACAGGATATTATCAAAAACGGCAAAAGGATCACAATCACTCCCGCAGCTAATGCAGCAGCAACTTATTATACCACAGATGGTTCAACACCTACCCAGAACTCTTCTGTATATCAGGGACCTTTTACTATAACAAAAAATACAACTATCAAAGCAGTTTCGATCATGGCAAACAATATAAACAGTGATATAACAGCTTCTTTTGTAGACATCCAGAAAACAATAGAAGAAGGAACTTATTATATTAAGACTGCCAACAACCGGAAAATGACGCTGGGCATCAATCACAGTTCTAAGCAGGAAAAGATGCCGCTCACGCTTCTTCCAAGCAATGCACAATACAGCAGAAAAGTCTCTGTAAAATATACCGGAAATGGTATTTATACATTCACCCTTTTACATTCCGGTTATGTATTATCCGAGAACAGCGCGTCTACACCAGCCTCTTTATCAGGTAAGGTACAGGCTGGTGCGATTCGCCCTGTTGCCGGCAATGTGATCCAGTCAAAATACAAAGCAGATAGTCGTCAGAAATGGAAACTTCATTATGTCAACAGCCGGCGTTATACGATTACAAATGCAGCAACGAACCATTTCTTATCAGTTGGTAACAGCAAGTCATCAGGTAGTTATGCTTATACAGCTTCCGTCGCAGAAAACAGCGGACAGGTCTGGAATCTGACTCCAACAACACAATCGGAATTAAAAATAAACAATTTTAAATCCGTAAAGAATATTTGGTTCCGAAAATGCTATGCATTACACGGAACGGTTCAGTCAAATTACAATTTACAATCTGTGACCGCACAATTTACGAATAGTAAAGGAAAAACCATTGTATCTGCTACGGCAAAACCGCATACCAAAAAATATTCCCTTGCAAAACTTGGTTCTAAAATTTCTTTAAAACATAAAAAGAAGGGAACATATACATTTACGATAACTGCCAAAGATACAGCACAGGATACAAAGACTTTAATTCGCAAAAAAGTTCGCATCCACTAGGCATCTTGTCTAATATTAACGTTTTATTCGTATTCTGTTCATATTTTGTTCATATATATTGTGTATGATAATAGACAAGAAGTAATTGATTGAGTTCAACTTCTTATTAATTTGCTTATTGACTTATGATTGAGATAGATTCTTTTTCATTTTTTCATTTTGGCCGCTGGTAGCTCCCTCTACCAGCGGCTACTCCTTTAAGGAGTTTTTTCTCTTTTATTTATGTAATCATTAAAAAAATAAAACGCCTAAAAAATAGGCGTTTTATTTTTTTCTAACTATATTCTTTCATTTTGGGGCATTTCGTTTTATATTTCTCGCTACCTCTTTGCGAATTGACATATTATACTTGCAAGCTTTTATTCCAGTTCATCTAATCTCGAAATGAATGCCAGTACGATCTCAATACCGATTTTAGCTGCCTGCTGTGCAAACTCCGCATAATCCATTGCACCACCATCTCCATCGGAAATAGAACGAAGCACTGCAAACGGAACTTTATTCATATAACATACATGTCCGATGCTGCCACCTTCCATTTCTGCTGCAACGGCTTCAAATCGTTCATGAAGTTTTTGCTTTTGTTTTTGTTCATGCATAAAAAGATCACCGGTTGCGATCGTTCCAATCGTATAATGAATCTGTTTCTCTTCAAGACATTTTGCAAGCAATGCTGTCATCTTTTTGTCGCTTGGAATATAAATCTGGTCTATACCGGACAACAGTCCGACCGGATCTCCAAGCGCCGATGTATTCATATCATGCTGTACAACCTGATTGGCAAGAGCAACATCCATCACACCAAGATCGGAACATAAAGTACCGGCTACACCAATATTGATAATACGATCGACCTGATAGGTTAAAATCATGGCTTCCGTACAGATTGCGGCAAATACTTTTCCAACACCACAGACTGCTGCAACAACCTCAACATCACCTATCGTTCCTTTGACAAATTTAACACTGCTGATTTCTTCTATACTACTATTTTCAAGCGATTTCTTCAGATTATCAATTTCCATTTGCATCGCTCCGATTACACCTATTCTCACAATCTTTTCTCCTATTCTTCTTGTACTTACTAATGCTTCCTTTAACTTTGTTTGTTACCGTATCTATTACTGCATTATTTTACATATTATTCTTTACGTTACACTACTGTATTATCTTGACACGCTTTGTAACGAAATATTTTACCCTGACAAGGTGCTGTGCCGTATTTGAATGTGCTATGCTTTGCTCTCCTACTCAGAATATATAAATTCTATATTGGTCTGTGCTTTCCTGCTCAGAATATATGAATTCTGTATTAGTCTGTGCTTTCCTACTCAGGATATATAAATTCTATATTGGTCTGTGCTTTCCTACTCAGGATAAGTAAATTCTGTATTGGTCTGTGCTTCTAATACGGCAAGATATGTTTTGCATTCTTCCTTTGCAATGTCCAGATCCAGATTCTCGTAATGTCCGCATTCTGCAGCAGATGCGCCAAAGACTTCGCCTTCGTGCGCAATGATCTTGCGAAGAACATCCTTTGTGATCTCAAACACTTTCTTAGGTGCAACATCCTTTACTAACAGATAAAAGCCTGTCTGGCATCCCATTGGTCCAAAATAGATCACAGAATTTGCAATCTCTGAATTACGGATATATGTTGCAAACATATGCTCTACAGAATGCATATCGGCATTGCTCATATAATCCCCTTTGTTTGGTCTTCTTGTACGAAGATCATAGGTTGTGATATCACCATCTTTTCTTGAAATATAAAATCCCGGCATTAATACATCATGATTGATTGTAAAACTTGTAATTCGATCCATTTGTTATCATCCTTTCCTGCTCTTTGAAAACTCTATTCTCTGGATTCACTTTCTATTCCATGTCTGTCTCTGCTTTGCAAAGTATGCTTTTGGACAAGACACTCTATCATTTAGAATAGCATTTTTTTTTCAAACAATCAAATTTTCCCGCTACGGATTTTCGTTTACATACACTACGTTTTTTTCATTTACACGCACTACGTTTTTTTCATTTACACGCACTACGTTTTTTTCATTTATTGATACAGTCGTTCATATTGCGGCAGTTTCTTCCATTCTTTGCTGTTTTGCAATAATTCCATGATATCTTTACATGTCTGCAGAAACAGCCTGCCCTTTTGATCCTTTGCCTCAAATGTATAGGCAATCTGATCGCATTGGATCGTCTTACTGTAATCCCCATATGATACCGTAAGTTCGATTGACAAAGACGGACTCGACATAGAACCCGGATTCGGGTCATAACGATCCGGGTAAGCATCCATATCCATCTGTCGGATCTTCTCCCATATCTGCTTTCTCTGTGCTTTTGATACAGCTAATTTCGTCGTGTAACGCTCCGGGTGCTTTGCTCTCTGGTCTTTGACCAGAATTTCGCTCGCACTGTCGTAAAACATATTATTTTCTGTTCCAAAAGAAAAATAAAACGAAAAATCTTCCGGCATCTGATTCAAACGGTCATACCGGATAATCCCAAAAAGAATCACACAACTGATCATGATAAAGCAGACAGGCATCCATAAATGTCTGCCTGCTTCCTTGTCTTTTCCCGATATTCCATATGATTTTTGCTGCATATTATCCCCCTATTATGCTTTTATAACTTTTATGTAGCAAGCCATTGTTTACACCATTGTGCTATACTTGTACATCGCAGATACGGTCTTTGCTTTTTTTGCCTGACACAAACCTGACACTTTTTAGCCATTTAACATTTAATACTCTTTATCTGCCTTTTTGATCCAGTTACAAACCCATTTCAGATCGGATTCTGCCACTTCAAAGTGATCTCCTGTATTATATTTTCCATATTGATAAAATATGCATTCTTTTTTGCTGCAATATACACCAAGAATCCATTTTTCCTTCTGGCGGTTCTCTATTGTAAGATAATAACAATCTGCCGGTTTTTTAGAAGATATTTCATCCCAGCTTACCTCATGTGCATTGAATCCATCTTCTTCACCCGCCTTTGGTTCCTTACTATTCTGGGTGATTTTTTTAATCGCCTGCAGGATATTGGCTTTTTCCTGCTTTTTCGTGTAAACTGCTACGATCCGATCGGTATTTTCTTTGCTTCTTGCCCTATAGCGTTCCAGTGTAACGGAACGGATATCTTCTCCCTTTTGAATTGCAAATTTGTCTTTTAAGACGTCTTTTCCTTTTAGTCCCTGCCATGCAAATACATATTTTGCAATCGCCATATTTTCATCTTTGTCTTTTAATATATAATAGCAATGACTCTTACGGTCTGACAACTGATATACCTTCCATGTCTTTTCTTTTTGGTTATGATAAGGTGCACGCGCATAGCATACAATTGCCGTTCCTGTTTTGCCACCCTGTTTTTGTTCCAATGTATACGAAGTTTTTTTGTATGCCACTTTACGCAATGCATTTTTCTGTGTGCTGCTCAGATAGCGTATCAGATAAATGTATTCTTTCTTTTCCTGCCTGATCGTCCCTCTCAATACATCTATACCATATTTACTGCCATCCGTGCTTCCCTCCTGATAGAGCTTTTCAATCATTTTGGTTGTATTGCTAACACGATTCTTATTTCGGTATTGCATAAAGAATATACCGATTGCAACAACAAACACGACCATAATGGCTAACGATACCATATGTGCTTTTCTGCGTGGATTCGGTATATCCATTTTTCTGATCTTTTCATAGATCCTATCCTCAAAAGAGTCCCTCTCCTCTTCCTGATATACAGGTAATGTCTCTTTCTTTTCCTGCTGATAAATTTGCAATGCCTCTTTGATCACTTTGTCTTTTCTTCTCATCGCAACCCCTCCAAACTTTTTAATAACTGCTGTCTGCCCCGATGAATTTGTGAACGCACTGTGTTGTATGAGCGGTTTAGCACATCCGCGATTTCTCTTGGTTTCATTTCATTCAGGTAATATAATGTTAAAATTTCCCGGTAATCGTGATCCATCGTATCGATTGCATACAATACCCTCTTTACTTCTTCGCTGTCACAAACAGCCTTTTCTAAATCAAATGCATCGATTGGTTCGACGATCAGTTCTTCATAGGAGATTCCTGCCTTTTGGTTCTTCCGGTACAGATCAATGGCTGCATTCCGAACAACTGTCTGCACATAGGCTTTCGTCCGATAATCCTCAATATCTCCAAGCTTATCCATATGGCGCGATATTGCCAATATGCTGTTTTGTACAGCGTCTTCGGCATCTTCTTTCCGATGCAATATACTCATGGCAATCTGCATCATACTCTTTTGATGATACCGATATAAATCCGCCAGTTTTTGCCGTTCTTGTTCCTCCCAGCTCTTCTTTTTTCCAATCCCCAAACATTTCCCTTCTTTCTTTGCTCTTTTGCTTTATCAGGCGTTCTGTTATATATAACGCAACGATTTGCCAAAGTGATGCATTTTTTTCTTAATTTTACACTATTTGAGTAAATGTCGCGAGCAGAGCTTGAATAAGAATTTTACAATTCAAGAAATGCCGGAACAATTCCGGTCAAAACACTACTGCAAAACGGACATTGTCCCTGCTATACAGCAAAAATGGAGAAATACCATTTCTGATATTTCTCCATTTTTATTTTTAGATTTGAACCTGCTCTTCAAAGTGAACTATGTTTTTAGTTTTAAACTCAGTTTTCGACATAGAACTCTATTATTGAACAGTTATTTGACAATGCTTCTTTCTCAATCTGTGCCAGCGATCTGTCAATGCCTCTGATCAAGAAAGTTTTTCTACACCAAGTGTTACTTTCTCACCATTGATGCTCCACTCTTTTGTAAAGCCTGCTGCCTTGTCATAAGTAATTTCGTCTGCCATAACTTCTGACTTGATCTGTGCTTCGTTCTTCTGAACGATTTCTTTGACCTTATCATTATCCTGCATGGACACACGGATATGATCCATAACTTCAAAGCCTGCATCCTTACGCATTGTCTGTACTTTACTGATCACTTCACGGACAAAGCCTTCTTCTAAAAGTTCCGGTGTCAGGTTTGTATCCAGAACAACCGTGATACCATGATCACTATCTGAAATGTAACCTTCCATCTGGGCTGCTTCGATCAAAAGATCATCTTTTTCCAAAGCTTCTTCGTTACCGTCTACTGTGATCGTAAGATTTCCTTTTTCGTTTAATTCTGCCATAGCAGCCTGACCATCCAGTGAAGCAAGGATCTCACGGACTGCATTGATGTTCTTACCGAAACGGCGGCCCAGAGTCTTTAACTGTGGCTTGAAGCTATATGTGGTCAGTTTGCTGACATCGCCGGTAAATTCTGCTTCCTTTACATTTAACTCATCACGGATGATATCCATATAGAAGTCAGAAAGCTCTTTGTCTGCTTTGACATACATCTTGCCAATCGGCTGACGGTTCTTGATATTTGCTGTATTACGGCAGGCACGTCCAAGTACAACAGCCTCTAATACTTCTTCCATATCTTCTTCTAACTTTGAATCGATCCAGTCTTCTTTGACTTCAGGGAAGTCACAAAGATGTACACTTTCCGGTGCATTTGCATCAATAGAGCATACCAGATTACGATAAATGTCTTCTGTCATAAATGGGATCATTGGTGCTGCTGCCTTTGAGATCGTTACAAGAGCAGTATACAATGTCATATACGCATTGATCTTATCCTGTTCCATTCCCTTTGCCCAGAAACGGTCACGACAGCGTCTTACATACCAGTTACTCATTTCATCGACAAAATCCTGTAATGCTCTTGCTGTCTCAGGAATCTTATAGGCTGCAAGATTTTCATCAACAGCTTTTACGGTACTGTTTAAGCGGGAAAGCAGCCATTTGTCCATAACAGGAAGTTGGTCATAATCCAATGTGTATTTTGTTGCATCAAATTCATCAATATTAGCATACAATACGAAGAATGCATAAGTATTCCATAAAGTACCCATAAACTTACGCTGTCCTTCCTGTACGGCTTTGCCATGAAAACGGTTTGGAAGCCATGGAGCACTGTTTACATAGAAGTACCAACGGATTGCATCTGCACCGTATTTTTCAAGAGCATCAAACGGATCTACTGCATTTCCTTTTGATTTACTCATCTTCTGGCCATTTTCATCCTGCACATGACCTAATACGATAACATTTTCGTATGGAGCTTTGTTAAACAGAAGCGTTGACTCTGCCATCAATGAATAGAACCATCCTCTTGTCTGGTCAACTGCCTCTGAAATGAACTGTGCCGGGAACTGCTTCTCAAAGAGATCTTTGTTCTCAAACGGATAATGATGCTGTGCAAACGGCATTGCTCCGGAATCGAACCAGCAGTCAATAACTTCCGGTACACGATGCATGGTCTTGCCACAATCCGGGCAGGTAAATGTCACTTCATCAATATATGGACGATGTAATTCCACTTTCGCATCTTCCGGATTACCACTGCGCTGTGCAAGCTCTGCACGGCTTCCAATCGATTCCTGATGGCCACAGCCTTCACACTCCCATACGTTTAAAGGAGTTCCCCAATAACGGTTACGGCTGATACCCCAGTCCTGAATATTCTCTAACCAGTTACCGAAACGACCTTTACCGATGGATTCAGGAATCCAGTTGACGGTATTGTTGTTGCGTACCAGATCATCCTTAACTTCTGTCATTTTGATAAACCATGATTCACGTGCATAGTAGATCAGCGGTGTATCACATCTCCAGCAATGCGGGTAATCATGTTCGAATTTTGGTGCATCAAATAATTTGCCATCTTTATCGAGATCCTTTAACACTTCAGGATCTGCTTTCTTTACAAATAAGCCGGCAAACGGTGTTTCTTCTGTCATTTCACCTTTACCGTTTACAAACTGTACAAACGGGAGATCATAATTACGTCCGACATTCGCATCATCTTCACCGAATGCAGGTGCGATATGAACAATGCCGGTACCATCTGACATCGTAACGTAAGTATCGCAGGTTACAAAGAATCCCTTCTTATGCTGCTTATCCGCTACTTCTTTTGCACATGCATATAATGGCTCATATTCTTTATACTCTAAGTCTTTACCGGTAAATGTTTCTAATACTTCATATGCTTCTACATCTTCTTCTTTGTTTGCAAGCTTACCAAGCACTGTATCAAGAAGAGCTTTTGCCATATAGTAAGTATAGCCATCTGCAGCTTTTACTTTACAATAGATTTCATCCGGATTGACACAAAGTGCAACGTTTGATGGAAGTGTCCAAGGAGTTGTCGTCCATGCAAGGAAATAAGCATCTTCTCCAACCACTTTAAAACGTACAACAGCGGAACGTTCTTTGACTAATTTGTATCCCTGTGCTACTTCCTGTGAAGAAAGAGGTGTTCCGCATCTTGGACAGTAAGGTACGATCTTAAAGCCTTTGTATAAGAGATTCTTATTCCAGATCTCTTTTAATGCCCACCACTCTGACTCAATGAAATTGTCATCGTAAGTAACATATGGATTATCCATATCTGCCCAGAAACCAACTGTGCCGGAAAAGTCTTCCCACATTCCTTTGTATTTCCATACAGATTCTTTACATTTCTTGATGAATGGCTCCATTCCATATTCTTCAATCTGCTCTTTGCCATCCAGACCAAGCATCTTTTCTACTTCAAGCTCTACAGGAAGACCATGGGTATCCCATCCTGCTTTACGTGGAACCATATAACCTTTCATGGTCTTATATCGTGGGATCATATCCTTGATAACACGAGTCAGGACATGACCGATATGCGGCTTACCATTTGCAGTAGGAGGTCCATCATAGAATGTGTAAGTAGGATTTCCCTCCCTTGCTTTCATTGATTTTTCAAAGATTTTCTGATTGCGCCAAAACTTGCCGACATTTTTCTCACGGTCAACAAAGTTTAAGTTCGTCGAAACTTTCTCGTACATAGTTACTCTTTCCTTTCTTTTTATGATTTTGCCTGATAAAAAACTTTAAAAGATTGCAATGTAAATGATTTCCCAATAAAGATCGGGAAGAAAAAACAAAAAAAGCTTCCATCCCAAAACAGGATGAAAGCCGTTACAATCATAAACCACCTATTCTGATGTACCTTCGATACACAACCCATATAACGGTGGGAACCGTCGTAATGTACTCAATTTCTTTTTCCATCCGAAGCTTCGGAGTGATCTTCACGATCCGGTACTCTGCATCCGGTTCTCACTATCCCGGATTCACTTTGCCTTTTCCCAAAAAGCTACTGTCTCCATCAACGCTTTTATCAACACAAGATATATTTCATAATATAACCTGCTTTTTCATTTGTCAAGACCGTTTCTTCCCGGAATGCATTCTTTCCGTTGTCTGCTGACCTTTTAGTTCAAATGCATTCTTTCTATTGTCCGGCTGACTTTTTAACCTGATCGCATTCTTTTTCTGCATGACAATCGTTTTTCCTGATATTATTTTTCTTCAAGGATAGCTCTTGCAACATGCACACCACTTGCCGAAGCATGTGAAAGCGAATGCGTCACCCCACTGCAATCACCGATGATATACAAACCTTTATGTGCTGTCTCTAAGTTACGGTCAAGTTCTACTTCCATATTATAGAACTTAACTTCGACACCATATAATAACGTATCGTCATTTGCCGTACCCGGTGCGATCTTATCAAGTGCATAGATCATCTCGATAATTCCGTCTAAGATACGCTTTGGCATAACAAGACTTAAATCACCCGGTGTTGCCTTTAATGTCGGCGTTACAAAGCTTTCCTCGATTCGGCGTGCATTGCTGCGTCGTCCACGGATCAGATCGCCGAAACGCTGTACTAAAACACCGCCACCTAACATATTGGAAAGTCTGGCGATACTCTCACCATATCCATTACTGTCGCGGAACGGCTCTGAAAAATGCTTGGCAACCAAAAGTGCAAAGTTTGTATTTGCCGTGTGCTTTGCCGGATCTTCATAACTGTGTCCGTTTACCGTTACAATACCGTTCGTGTTCTCATTAACCACAACGCCATGCGGATTCATACAGAATGTACGAACCAGATCTTCAAACTTCTCCGTGCGATATACGATCTTGCTTTCATATAATTCATCGGTCAGATGCGAAAATACTTCTGCCGGAAGTTCGACACGGACACCGATATCAACACGATTGGATTTTGTTTTGATCTCCAGATCACTGCAAAGTTTTTCTGCCCATTTACTTCCGCTTCTTCCTGCGGAAACGATACATTTACTACAGCTGTAGTTTTTATCTGCTGTAGATACTACATAACCCTCTTCTGTCTTTTGAACACTTTCTACATAAGTATCAAAATAAAAGTCTGCTTTTGAACTTAATTCTTTGTACATATTCTGTAACACGATATAATTGATATCTGTTCCCAGATGACGTACTGACGCATCCAGAAGATGAAGTCCGTTTTGTAAACAAAGTTTCTTAATGTGCGTATTGGTTGTGGAATACAGCTTTGTGCCTTCCCCACCGTATTTTACATTCAGATCATCTACATAATGCATCAGCTCCATGGCCTTTTCTTTCCCGATATATTCATAAAGCGTGCCACCGAACTGATTGGTAATATTGTATTTTCCATCGGAGAATGCACCTGCTCCGCCAAAACCATTCATAATCGAACAGCTCTTGCAATTAATGCATGATTTAATCTTATCTCCATCGATCGGACATTTTCTCTTTTCCAATGCATGGCCGCCCTCTAAGACTGCGATACGCAGATCACTTTTTTCTTTTGTCAGTTCATATGCCGCAAAAATTCCTCCCGGTCCGGCTCCAATAATGATCACATCATAATCCATCTACAAGTACCTCCTCACTCTGTAAAGCTGTCCTATGACAAGCCTGTTTCTTTGTTTATACAATCTAAGCAACCTTTACATTATAATATAGAACGCCTTTCTAATCAATCATTTTTCTCATAAAACAAAATAGAAAATGCGTCTTATCTTAACATATTAAATTGTGTTTCTATTTCTTTTTATTTTTTGGATAGACACGACA
>OGCN01000597.1_pt1 | contig 57320 bp, 34 predicted proteins | sample 1570181 | NCBI WGS metagenome assembly OGCN01 (sample SAMEA4370584, study PRJEB24528) | human gut metagenome | reverse complement strand
GAACTTATTTGTGAATTACTCATATGTATAAAATTAATTTTGAATAGTTACTTATAACTTATATTTATAAGAATACAAGTTGTATTTTTATAAACATAGATTATATTTATAGAAGATAAAAGCACGCTATGGAGTTTTCTTTCCGCTAGAAATCTTTTTACTTGTTTATGATCCCTCCACCGAGAATAATATCGTTCCTGTAGAATGCAGCCGCTTGTCCGGGAGCAATTGCTGCCAACGGTTCATGAAGTTTTACGTGTAACAGTCCGTCACCGGTCATTGTAACGGTACATCTGTTCGCCTGCTTCCGATATCTTATTTTTACTATTACATCATCCTTACCCAACAGGGATTCCGGATTTATTATATTCCAGTCCGTGAGCCACATTTCGCTGTGTTCAAGCGAAGACAGTTTGTCACTTATTACAACTTTGTTTTCTTCAGGAATTATTTCTTTTACGAACAATGCCTTGTTCATATATATCCCCAATCCTCTGCGTTGTCCTATTGTATAAAAGGGATATCCTTCATGTTTCCCAATGTTATTGCCTTCTTCATCACAGAATATGCCGGGTTTGATTAAGTCAGGATTTACATTTTTTCCTAAAAAACTTCTGTAATCCATAGGGCAGAAGCATACTCCAAGACTGTCTTTCTTTACGGAAGCTTTCATGAAGCCTCTTTCTGCTGCTATTTCTCTAACTCTTGTTTTTGTTATATTTCCCAATGGCAGTACCATCCGCTTCATAATATCCTGTGGAAGTCCCCATAGAAAGAAAGACTGGTCTTTGTCTGGGTCTGTACCACTCTTGATATGCCAATATCCGTCGCATAATGTTTTTTGTACGTAATGTCCTGTGGCAATATGGTATATTCCTTCCCTGTCGGCTATTTCTTTAAGTATAGGCCATTTCAGATAGTTATTGCACTGCGTGCATGGAACAGGGGTTCTCCCTGTCATATATTCCTTTATAAAATAGTCTATGATGTATTTTTTGAATCTGTCTCTGAGGTCGTAAGTAATGTGCGGAATGCCAAGTCTGGAGCAAAGCTCTCGTGCGTCGTCCAGATATTCTGTATTGTTATCTTTTTCAAAGAAGCGGAATGTTGTTCCTGTAACTTCGTATCCTGCATCCAAAAGCAACATAGCTGCTACAGAACTGTCTGTACCTCCACTCATTCCTAATAATACTTTATTGTTTTCTTTCATAATTCTGTCTTCTTGAAAGTGATAGCTTGACGTAAGGGCATAAAAAAAGGAGTACCGCTGTACTCCAACCTTTGTTAACCTTAAAATCTAATACTATGAAAAACACAGTACAAAGGTACGGACTTTTCTGTTATCTGCAAGTTTTGTGCGCGAAAACATGTGTTTTATAACATTATTTAGTGTTGTTGCCGTATATTATACACTTGTTAAGGTTTTGCCCTATACTCTAATGGGCTCATGCCTGTGTGTTTTTTAAAATATCTTGAGAAGAATGATTGATCAGGGAAGTTTAATTCATACGAGATATCCTGTATGGACATATTCGAGTATTTAAGCATTATCTTTATTCTCTGTATTGCATGTTTGTCGATAATGTATTTGGCTGATTTATCTGCAACATTTTGTGTTATTGACGATAAGTAGCGTGATGTTATGTATAATTTCTCTGCGTAAAACCCTACTTCTCTTTGTTGTGGACAATACTTGTGTATCAGATGAATGAACTTTATAAACAGCTCTTCTCTTCTTCCCACTTCCTCCGATTTGTCTATTTTAAATAGGGTTCTTGTCTTGTCATATACATCAAGTAGGAAACTTTGGATATTGTTTTTGAAGATTTTTACTCTGAAACAGTTAGTCTTTTCATTATAGAAATCTTCCATAGCTTCTATCAGATAGTTCATCTTGTTTATTCTTTTTTCTCCTAATTGTACGCAGGGATATTCTTTCAGGAAAAAAGTGAACGAAGGTTCCAGTTGTGCTGTCGCTTCGTCGTAAACTTCGTGTTTGAATGTTATATATGAGATTTTGAAATCGTCACTATTGCTGATATTGTGGACTATGCTCCCGGCTATTATTATTAGCTGTGTATTGGCTACCAGTTCGTATGGGATAAGGTCTATTTCTATGTGGGCAGTACCTTTTCTGCAAAAGATAATTGTGTCCACATCTACTTTCATGGTTTTACCCTGAGGTAGCCATTCATTCTTGTCTGCTCCTGCTTTGAAAATTTCATCATCTGGCAGTTGAAATATATGCATATAGTTTCAATTTTGTTAATAACAATTTATATCAATAAAAATACATAGTAAAAATAGTATCTAAAATTGCAATTCTGTAATATATTGCGTTGTTTTTTTTATTATTTATTCTTCGTTAAATAAAAAATATTTAAGGTCTTAATAATTTATAAAGAGGACAGTGAGTTCCGTTTTTGAACAATTGTGCTGTAAAAAAGAAAATTAACGTTCTTCGCAATTAACTTAATTTTGCCACGAATTTTAAAGTAAAAAGATTTATATGGTAACAGTAAACAAAAAATGGTTGCAACTGATGGGGATAGTTGGTTGCGCAATCGGGTTCGCTTCGTGTGGACAAACTCAAAAAGGAGAAATGCAAACCGGTGGTTATGAAACAATGGTTGTGGCAAAAGCTGACAAAGTTGTAGAAACAAATTATTCTGCTACAATTCGCGGACGCCAGGATATCAATATCATGCCGCAGGTATCAGGTACAATACAGAAATTATGTGTAACAGAAGGTGAGAAGGTGAGAAAAGACCAGGTACTTTTCATTATTGATCAGGTTCCTTACAAGGCTGCACTCAATACAGCTGTTGCAAATGTAAAGTCGGCTCAGGCTGCTTTAGCTACTGCTGAACTTACTTATAATAGTAATAAGGAGCTTTTTGCAAAGAAGGTTGTATCTGAGTTTACATTAAGAACATCTGAAAACCAGTATCTCACTGCAAAAGCACAGTTGGCACAGGCGGAGGCTCAGGAAGTAAATGCAAGAAACAATCTTTCTTATACTGAGGTGAAGAGCCCAAGCAACGGTGTTGTAGGTATGTTGCCTTATCGTGTGGGTACTTTGGTTAGTCCTTCTATGGTTGAACCTCTGACTACAGTTTCTGACAACTCAGAGATGTACGTCTATTTCTCAATGACTGAAAATCAGGTTCTTGGTATGGTTCGCGAGTATGGTTCTATTGACGATGCGCTTACTAAAATGCCTGAGATATCACTAGTACTCAATGACGGAACTACGTACGGAGAAAAAGGAAAGATAGAGTCTATCAGCGGTGTGATTGACACCCAGACAGGTTCTGTAGGTGTACGTGCCGTATTCCCTAACGAGAATGGTCTTCTTCTGAGCGGTGCTTCAGGTAAGGTTTCTATCCCAAGTACATATAATGACTATATCATTGTTCCACAGGAAGCTACAGTAAAACAGCAGGATAAGATTTCTGTATTTAAGGTAGTTGACGGCAAGGCTGTGACAACTCTTATTAAGGTTGCCGCTTACAACGACGGACGCGAATATATCGTGCTCGAAGGTCTTAACGTAGGCGACGAAATAGTAGCCAAGGGTGCAGGACTTCTTCGCGAAGGTACTCAGGTGAAATAATTAAAGACGACAAAGTTGATTTAGAGTGACTTTAATAAAGATAGAACAACAATGAAAGGAAATATATTTATCAAACGACCGGTGATGGCTATTTCCATCTCCATCGTAATCCTGCTGGTGGGATTTATCTCACTTATATCGTTGCCGGTAGAACAGTATCCTGACATAGCGCCTCCTACAGTGGTGGTAGAGGCTACATATACAGGTGCCAGTGCTGATGCTGTGATGAACAGTGTTATCATGCCTCTAGAAGAGAGTATAAATGGTGTGGAAAACATGATGTACATCACCTCTACAGCTACAAACTCCGGTACTGCACAGATTCAGGTGTTTTTCAATCAGGGAACAGACCCGGATATGGCGGCTGTAAACGTACAGAACCGTGTATCAAAGGCTCAGGGTCTTTTGCCTTCGGAAGTAACAAAAATCGGTGTCTCTACAGCAAAACGACAGACCAGCTTTCTTCAGATTAACACATTGGTAAGTACTGACGGAAAATATGACGAAACATTCCTTGCCAACTATCTGGATATAAACGTAATACCTGAAATCAAGCGTATTCCTGGTGTGGGTGACGCTACATTGCTTGGTGATACATACAGTATGCGTATATGGTTGAATCCGGAACTTATGGCACAATATGGTCTTGTACCGGCAGATGTTACTGCAGCCCTTGGCGAACAGAATATTGAAGCTCCTGCAGGTACACTTGGTGAAAACTCGCCAAACGTATTCCAGTATGCAATGAAATACAGAGGACGTCTGAAAGATGTAAATGAATTCGATAATATCGTTATCCGTTCAAATGCCGACGGTTCTGTATTGAGACTTAAGGATATCGCAAAAGTAGAGTTGGGACGTCTGTCATACGGTTTCCACGGTGAGGTAAACGACCGTCCAGGTGTGACTTTCCTTACATTCCAGGTTGCAGGAGCCAATGCTACAGAGGTGAACGAAGCTATAACAAAACGTCTTGAAGAGATGTCGGAACTTCTTCCTCCGGGTGTGGAATTTGTACAGATGATGAGTTCGAACGACTTCCTTTATGCATCTATATATAATGTGGTTGAAACCCTTATCGTAGCCATCATACTGGTTATCCTTGTGGTTTACTTCTTCTTGCAGGATTTCAAGAGTACACTTATTCCGTCTATTGCGATTATCGTATCACTGGTAGGTACATTCGCATGTCTTGTGGCAGCAGGTTTCAGTATAAACATCCTTACTCTGTTTGCCCTCGTGCTTGCCATCGGTACTGTGGTGGACGATGCCATCGTTGTGGTGGAAGCGGTTCAGGAAAAGTTTGACTCCGGTTATACATCACCATATCTTGCTACAAAAGATGCGTTGAGCGATGTAACCATGGCCGTTATCTCATGTACATGTGTGTTCATGGCTGTGTTTATCCCTGTAACATTCATGGGTGGTACTTCAGGTATCTTCTATACTCAGTTCGGTATCACTATGGCTACATCAGTAGGTCTTTCAATGATTTGTGCCCTTGTTCTTTGTCCTGCACTTTGTGCCATCATGATGAAACCGTCCGACGGAAACAAGAGTCCGAAAAGCTTCAATGGTCGTGTAAGAGCAGCATACAATGCCTCTTTCAACGCTACCATGAACAAATATAAGAAAGGTGTAATGTTTGCCATACATCACAGATGGATGGTTTGGGCTTCACTTATTATATCTGTTATTCTCCTTGTATTCTTCATGAAGACAACCAAGACAGGTCTGGTGCCGCAGGAAGACCAGGGTACATTGATGGTGAACGTAAGTACAGCTCCTGGTAGTACACTTGTTGAGACTACCAAGGTTATGGATAAGGTAAAGGAAATTCTGAAGAACACTCCTGAGATAGAGAACTACAGTGCCACTTCCGGTTACGGACTTATCTCCGGTCAGGGTACTTCGTATGCTTCATGTATCATTGACCTTAAACAGTGGGATGAACGAAAAGGAGCAGAACACACAGCGGAAGCTGTTCTTGGACGCCTGAATGCACAGTTCGCACAGATAAAGGAAGCACAGATATTCTGTTTCCAGACAGGTATGATTCCTGGTTACGGTATGGGTAACTCTATAGAGCTTAACATGCAGGACAAGACCGGTGGCGATATGTCTGTATTCTTCGGACATGTCATGAATTTCCTTGGAGCTTTGAACCAGCGTCCTGAGGTAGCAATGGCATATACTTCATACGCAATGAACTTCCCTCAGATAGCAGTTGATGTAGATGCTGCCAAGTGTAAACGTGCCGGAATTTCTCCATCAGATGTACTTTCTGCTTTGGGTAGCTACTGTGGTGGTGCATACGTATCAAACTATAACGAGTTCGGTAAAGTATATCGTGTAATGCTTCAGGCATCGCCTGAATATCGTCTTGATGAGCAGTCTCTTAATAATATGTATGTACGAAACGGCTCGGAGATGGCTCCGTTGGGACAATTCGTTACATTGAAGAGTGTATTGGGCGCTGAAGTCGCAAAACGATTCAATCTTTACAGTTCAATCAATGTAAACGTAAATGCCCAGATGGGATATTCTTCTGGTGAAGTTCAGAATGCCATCAAGGAAGTAGCTGCACAGACATTGCCTACAGGTTACGGATATGAGTATGGTGGTATCGCTCGTGAGGAATCACAGAGTGGTGGTTCGCAGACAGTATTTATATATTTAATATGCGTCGTGCTTATCTATCTGATTCTTTCATGTCTGTATGAAAGCTTCCTTATCCCGTTGGCGGTTATCCTTTCTGTACCGTTCGGATTGATGGGTAGCTTCCTGTTTGCGAAACTCTTCGGACTGGAAAACAATATCTATCTTCAGACAGGTGTTATCATGTTGATTGGTTTGCTTGCCAAGACAGCCATCCTGATTACAGAGTTTGCCGTAGAACGCCGTCGTAGAGGTATGGGAATTATCGAGTCTGCATATTCCGCAGCTCAGGCACGTCTGCGTCCTATCCTGATGACCGTGTTGACAATGATTTTCGGTATGCTTCCACTTATGTTTGCAACAGGTGCCGGAGCAAACGGTAACAGTTCATTGGGTACAGGTGTTGTAGGTGGTATGCTTATAGGTACTTTGGCTCTTCTTTTTGTGGTTCCGGTGTTCTATATCACGTTCGAGTATCTTCAGGAGAAAATCCGCAAACCTATGCAGGTGGAAGGAGATGCACAGTTCCAGATGGAGAAACAGCGCAGTCTTGAAGAAAGAAGTGCTTTCAGTAACAATGATAAGTAATAATCATTAAACGAATTACACACATGAAGAAATTTATAATAATCGCTACTACAGCTGCAATGTTAAGCAGCTGTGGTATATATACAAAATATAAACCTGCAGAAACAGTTCCTGACAGCCTGTACGGAGAAAAGGTGGAGGTTGCGGATACGCTGAATTTCGGCAATTCCGACTGGAAAGAGGTTTTCACAGATCCTCATCTGCAGACCTTGATAGAGCAGGCATTGCAGAATAATACCGATTATCAGTCTGCGCAATTGAGAATAGAAGAGTCGAAAGCTACTCTCCTTGCTTCTAAGCTTGCTTTCCTGCCGTCATTCGCTTTGGCTCCGCAGGGAACAATCAGCAGCTTTGATGGTCAGAAAGCTACAAAATCATATCAGCTTCCTGTCACAGCAAGTTGGGAACTTGATATCTTCGGACGTATGCGCAATTCCAAGAAACAGGCTCAGGCATTATATGCACAAAGCATTGATTATAAGCAGGCTGTACGTTCGCAACTGATAGCAAGTGTAGCCAATACATATTATACACTTCTTATGCTTGACGAACAATTGGCGTTGTCGCAGGAGACAGAAACTGCATGGAAAGAAACTGTGGATGCTGCACGTGCGCTTATGGATGCCGGACAATATAATGAAGCAGGTGTTTCACAGATGGAAGCTACATATTATAGTGTGCAGACATCTGTAATTGACCTGAAAGAACAGATTAACCAGACATTGAACAGTATGGCACTGCTTCTGGCAGAAACTCCACGCGATTATGAACGTGGAAAATTAGCGGATCAGAAGATGCCTGAGGATTTGTCTGTTGGTGTGCCATTGCAAATGTTGTCAAACCGTCCTGACGTCCGTTCGGCGGAACGTTCTCTTGAGGCTGCATTCTATGTTACCAACCAGGCACGTTCGGCTTTCTATCCTTCAATAGTGCTTAGCGGAACTGCCGGATGGACAAATCTTGCAGGATCGATTATTGTTAATCCTGCCAAGTTTATTGCCAATGCTGTGGGACAGCTCACTTTACCTCTGTTCAACCGTGGACAGAATATAGCACAACTCCGTATAGCAAAGGCTCAGCAGGAAGAGGCCAGTCTGAATTTCCAGCAGACATTGTTGAATGCCGGAGCCGAGGTGAACGATGCACTTACAGCATATCAGTCATGCAAGTCGAAAACCGAGCTTTATCAGAAACAGGTAAAGGCTTTGGAAAAGACTGTAATGAGCACCTCGCTGCTTATGGAATACGGAACAACAAACTATCTTGAGGTATTGACTGCACGTCAGTCATTGCTCAATGCACAACTCACACAAGTATCTAACCGCTTTATGGAGATACAGAGTGTGATAAGTCTCTACCAGGCTCTAGGAGGAGGAAGGGGATAATGAAATTCCGGAAACACACACAATCATTTCATATAAAATTAACTGTTATCATTATCTAGTGTGATAATTAGATGATTTGGGCTGCCTGGGGAGTGATCTTCGGGCAGTCTTCTTTTTGTATGAGATGTATTGCAGAAAAAGCCAAATCGTTTTAAATCAAATGCCAAGGCGTTTTGCGAAGGCTTCTTAATGCCTGAATTCTAGTCCTTAAACTATGTTTTGCAACATATACCTTGCAAATGTGTTACACAAGTATAAATATTTCATTATTACGGATTTTTTTCTCTAATTATTAATTGCATTCAAATAAAATGTTGTATTTTTGTGTCGCCAAAAAGGAAATAAATATATCTAAAATAATAACCAATTTAATTCATTAGAACAATGGCAAATTTAGATCTTACCAAATACGGTATCCAGGGTACCGTAGAAATCTTGCACAATCCTTCATACGAAGTATTGTTCGCTGAAGAAACAAAAGCTGGTTTGGAAGGCTATGAAAAAGGTCAGGTAACTGAACTTGGTGCAGTGAACGTTATGACTGGTATCTACACTGGTCGTTCTCCTAAAGATAAATTCTTGGTAAAAGACGCTACAAGTGAAAACACTGTATGGTGGACTTCAGAAGAATATAAAAACGACAACAAGCCTGTAACTACAGAAGCTTGGAATGTATTGAAAGAACTTGCTGCTAAAGAATTGTCAAACAAGAAACTTTATGTTGTTGATGGTTTCTGCGGTGCTAACGAAGGTACTCGTTTGAAAGTTCGTTTCATCATGGAAGTTGCATGGCAGGCTCACTTCGTAACTAACATGTTCATCCGCCCAACAGCTGAAGAACTTGAATCATTCGAACCTGACTTCATCGTTTACAACGCTTCTAAGGCTAAAGTTGAAAACTACAAAGAACTTGGCTTGAACTCTGAAACAGCTGTTGTATTCAACTTGACTACTAAGGAACAGGTTATCCTTAACACTTGGTACGGTGGTGAAATGAAGAAAGGTATGTTCTCTATGATGAACTACTTCAACCCACTTCGTGGTGTTGCTTCTATGCACTGTTCTGCTAACACTAACATGGACGAAACTGAATCAGCTATCTTCTTCGGATTGTCTGGTACAGGTAAGACTACTCTTTCTACTGACCCAAAACGTAAACTTATCGGTGACGACGAACACGGATGGGACAACGAAGGTGTATTCAACTATGAAGGTGGTTGCTACGCTAAGGTTATCAACCTTGACAAGGAATCAGAACCAGATATCTACAACGCTATCAAGCGTAACGCTCTTCTTGAAAACGTTACAGTTGATGCTAACGGTAAGATTAACTTCGCTGATAAGAGCGTAACTGAAAACACTCGTGTTTCTTACCCAATCAACCACATCGAAAACATCGTTAAGCCAGTTTCTAAGGGTCCTCACGCTAAGCAGGTAATCTTCTTGTCAGCTGACGCATTCGGTGTATTGCCTCCTGTATCTATCCTTAACCCAGCTCAGGCTCAGTACTACTTCTTGTCAGGATTTACTGCTAAGTTGGCTGGTACAGAACGTGGTATCACTGAACCAACTCCAACATTCTCTGCATGTTTCGGCGCTGCATTCTTGAGCTTGCACCCAACTAAATATGCTGAAGAACTTGTTAAGAAGATGGAAATGACTGGTGCTAAAGCATACTTGGTTAACACTGGTTGGAACGGTACAGGTAAGCGTATCTCTATCCGCGATACTCGTGGTATTATCGACGCTATCCTTGACGGTTCTATCGACAAGGCTCCTACAAAGGTTATCCCATTCTTCGACTTCGTAGTTCCAACAGAATTGCCAGGTGTAGATCCTAAGATCCTTGACCCACGCGATACTTACGAATGCGCTTGTCAGTGGGAAGAAAAAGCTAAAGACTTGGCTGGACGTTTCATCAAGAACTTCGCTAAGTTCACAGGAAACGAAGCTGGTAAAGCTCTTGTTGCTGCTGGTCCAAAGTTGTAATTTAATACTACAACATAATATAGAAAGCGGTCCTCTAATGAGGATCGCTTTTTTTTATTGATAAGTATGTAAACAACTTCTTAAATATTAAATTTTTCAGTTTGTTTTGTCCTGAAATATTTAATCCCGAAAAAATATCCTTATATTCGTAAGCAGATTATAATTAGATAAGCTAGACTGTAATTTATTTTTTATTAAAGATTTTAACCTCAAAATTCAAAGTATTATGATTAAGAACATAATGATTTGTGCAGGAGTATTGGCTAGCGGAGCATGCCAAATTCAAGCCGCTAAAAAAACGGAGAAGCCTAATATCATTTTTATCTTGTGTGACGATATGGGATATGGCGATTTGGGATGTTATGGCCAGAAATATATCAATACACCTAATATTGACCGTATGGCTCAGGAAGGAATGCGCTTTACGCAGGCCTATGCCGGTAGTCCTGTGAGTGCGCCGTCGCGTGCAACGATAATGACAGGTCAGCATTCCGGACATACACACGTGCGTGGAAACAAGGAGTATTGGAAGAATGTCCCTATGATGAAGTATGGCGACAACGATGAATATACAGTCGTAGGTCAGGAACCTTATGATCCCAGTCATATAATTCTTCCGGAGATAATGAAAAATAACGGATATACCACGGGAATGTTCGGTAAATGGGCAGGAGGATACGAAGGTTCGTGTTCTACTCCAGACAAGCGTGGAATAGATGAATATTATGGATTCATCTGTCAGTTCCAGGCACATCTTTATTATCCTAATTTCTTAAACCGTTACAGTAAGTCGATGGGAGATACGGCCACAGTACGTATTACAATGGATGAAAACATTAAATATCCGATGTATGGCGACGACTATAAGAAACGTCCACAGTATTCTGCAGATATGATTCATCGTGAGGCTCTTAAGTGGATTGATTCGCAAGACGGAAGTACTCCTTTCTATGGTTTCTTTACATACACATTACCTCATGCAGAGTTGGCTCAGCCAAATGATTCCATTTTGAAGTCATATAAGAAAAAGTTTTTCCATGACAAAACTTGGGGAGGCTCGGAAGGCAGCAGATACAATCCTGCAGTACATACTCATGCTGAGTTTGCCGGAATGATAACCCGTTTGGATGAATACGTGGGTGAGATATTGGCGAAGCTGAAAGAGAAAGGTTTTGATGAAAATACCATAGTAATATTCAGTAGCGATAACGGTCCTCATGAAGAGGGTGGTGCAGACCCGGAATTTTTCGGCCGTGACGGGAAATTGCGTGGCTTGAAGCGTCAGTGCTATGAAGGTGGAATAAGAGTTCCTTTTATTGTGCGTTGGCCGGGTAAAGTTGAGGCTGGAACAGTGAACAATCATCAGTTGGCTTTCTATGATATTACGCCTACTTTCTGCGAACTGGTTGGCGATAAGAAATTCCCTAAAAAGTATTTGAACAAGAAACTTGAAGGTGACTGTTTCGACGGTATATCGTTTGCTCCTACATTGATGGGAAATGATGAAATGCAGAAGAAACATGACTATCTGTATTGGGAATTTCATGAAACAGACCAGATGGCTGTACGTATGGGCGACTGGAAGATGGTCGTAAAGAAAGGCAAACCTCATCTATATGATTTATCAAGTGATATTCATGAGGATAATGATATTTCTGCAAATCATCCTGATATTGTACAGAAGATGATTGATATAATCAAGAAAGAGCATAGAGACAGTGAATACTTTAAGATAACGCTGCCATTATAAAGCAATGATGCACTTTCTGTTTATCCTATTTTGGCTTAAATATGTTCTTTTCATGATTTTCTTTTGTAATTTTGCATTTGTATTTTACAATATTATATGGAAGATCAGTTTGATATAAGAGATTATAAGCCTACGGGAAAGGAACGTGATTTTGAGAACGCCCTCCGTCCGCTACAGTTCGAGGATTTCAGCGGGCAGGACAAGGTTGTTGATAATCTGCGTATCTTCGTGAAGGCTGCAAGGCTCAGGGCTGAGGCTCTGGACCATGTGTTGCTTCACGGACCTCCGGGATTGGGAAAGACAACATTGAGTAATATCATAGCAAACGAGCTTGGAGTAGGTTTCAAGGTTACTTCAGGGCCTGTACTTGACAAACCGGGTGATTTGGCCGGTGTGCTGACTAGTTTGGAACCCAACGATGTGTTGTTTATCGACGAGATACACCGTCTGAGTCCGGTAGTCGAGGAGTTCCTGTATTCCGCTATGGAAGACTATCGTATAGACATTATGATAGACAAAGGACCGTCGGCACGAAGCATACAGCTTGATTTGAATCCTTTTACTCTTGTAGGTGCTACTACACGCAGCGGATTGCTTACTGCACCGCTCAGAGCCAGATTCGGTATAAATCTTCATTTGGAGTATTATGATGAGAATGTTCTGTCGCGCATAGTTATGCGTTCGGCCGGTATTCTCGGGGTGACATGCGATGTTGAGGCTGCAGGTGAGATTGCATCAAGAAGCCGTGGAACTCCACGTATAGCAAATGCCTTGCTCCGACGAATACGCGATTTTGCCCAGGTGAAAGGTGACGGGCATATTGATTTGAAAATAGCCAAATATGCTCTTGAGGCTCTGAATATCGACCGCTATGGACTCGATGAGATAGACAACAAGATTCTTTGTACTATTATCGACAAGTTCAAGGGTGGTCCTGTTGGGCTTACTACCATTGCCACTGCTTTGGGAGAGGACCCGGGTACACTGGAGGAAGTATATGAGCCTTTCCTTATAAAGGAAGGTTTCCTGAAACGTACTCCGCGTGGTCGTGAAGTTACAGAATTGGCATACAAACATCTTGGAAGGAGCATCTGGCAGCAGGAGAAAACGCTTTTTGATTAGCTCTTAATTTTTAATTCTTAATTATTAATTCCCAACGTGTCACTAGTTAAAGATACAGCAATTTACGGACTGAGCAGTATAGTAGGACGTTTCCTCAACTATCTGCTCGTTCCGTTATATACGGCAGTCCTTTCGGCAGAGTCTGGGGGCTACGGAGTAGTGTCGAATGTTTATGCTTATACGGCACTTATACTTGTGTTCCTTACTTTCGGTATGGAGACAGGTTTTTTTCGTTTTGCAAACAAGTCGGAAGAGGATCCTGTAAAGGTATTCTCCAATACATCCCTTTTCGTGGGAGGACTTTCGTTGCTTTTTGTCATTCTTGGCTTGATATTTCTGGAGCCTATATCGCAATTCCTTGAATATCCCGACCACAAGGATTATGTAGGGATGATGATGGTGGTAGTGGCTCTCGATTCGTTTCTTTGTATTCCTTTTGCATGGCTCAGATATAAGAAACGGCCTATAAAGTTTGCATCAATCAAGCTTTTCAATATCATTGGCAATATTGTGCTGAACCTTTTCTTCCTTCTTCTCTGTCCATGGCTGAACGAACATGTACCTTCATTGGTCTCATGGTTCTATAATCCTGATTATCTGGTGGGCTACATATTCGTGTCGAATCTGATAATGTCGGCGGCACAGATGCTCTTCTTTATTCCGGAACTGAGACAGCTGACTTTCAAACCTGATTTTGAACTTCAGAAACGTATGTTAAGCTATTCGTTCCCGATACTTATATTTGGTGTAGTGGGAATATTGAACCAGACTGTTGACAAGATGATATATCCTTTCCTTTATGACGACCGTCAGGAGGGACTTGTACAACTGGGTATATATAGTGCCACAAGTAAGGTAGCAATGATTATGGCTATGTTTACCCAGGCTTTCAGATATGCATACGAGCCTTTCGTGTTTGGCAACAGCAATAAGAAGGACAGCACATCATCCTACGCAGGAGCTATGAAGTATTTCTTTATCTTCTCTCTTTTGGCATTTCTGGCTGTGATGTTCTATATGGATATTCTGAAATATATGGTAGCTCCGGACTATTGGGAAGGCCTTAGTGTGGTTGCCATAGTAATGGGAGCTGAAATATTGAAAGGTATTTATTTCAATCTTTCTTTTTGGTATAAGCTGATTGACGAGACACGCTGGGGAGCATATTTCTCTCTTATAGGATGTGCTGTGATACTTATACTCAATATCTGGCTGGTTCCTAAGTACGGATATCTGGCTTCGGCATGGGCATCGGTGGCAGGCTACGGACTTATCACTGTTCTGTCGTATTTCATAGGTCAGAAGAAATATCCTGTGGCTTATCCTATAAAGGATATGTTCGTCTATCTGGTTTTTGCGGCTGTGCTTTATGTAGCATCAATATACATTTATCCTGAAAATACAGTGTTGCGTATTGCTTTCCGTACATTATTACTTGTGCTGTTTGTTGCATATATCATAAAAAAAGACTTACCTTTGAGAAGTATCCCTGTTATTAACCGATTTATAAAGAAATAATTATGGAACTTAACAACAGAAAGAAGTACCTGATAAGAAAGTTTTACGATGACTATCTGGACTTGAACAAAAGTATGGAGGATGAGCAACTCACAGTTGAAAGCATCCGCAATGGAGTGGAATTCCGTGGAGCAAACCTGTGGATCCTTGTGTTTGCCACTTTTATTGCCTCTCTCGGACTGAATGTCAATTCTACTGCCGTAATCATCGGTGCCATGTTGATTTCTCCGCTTATGGGACCTATCATGGGTGTGGGACTTGCTATCGGTATCAACGATTTCGAACTTATGAAACGCTCTCTGAAGAGTTATTTCATAGCTACTGTGTTCAGTGTCACTACCGCCACAATATATTTTGCATTCACTCCGCTTGATGAAGTGCAATCGGAATTGTTGGCACGTACTTCGCCTACCATCTATGACGTATTCATAGCCCTGGTCGGTGGTCTGGCAGGTATAGTGGCTGTGGCTACAAAGGAGAAAGGTAACGTAATACCGGGTGTGGCTATCGCTACAGCTTTGATGCCGCCACTCTGTACTGCCGGATTCGGATTGGCAACCGGCAATTTGCTTTATTTTTTGGGAGCTTTCTATCTCTATTTCATCAACTCCGTGTTCATAAGCCTTGCCACTTTCCTGGGAGTACGGTTTATGAAGTTCAAGCACAAGGAGTTTGTGGATAAAAACCGTGAGAAACTGGTACGTAAGTATATCATAGCCATAACTTTGGTGACCATGTGTCCTGCGATATATCTTACATACGGTATCGTTAAGGAAACATTCTATCACAGTGCTGCAAACAATTACATATCTGAGGAACTCCAGTTCCCTAATTCACAAATCCTCAGTAGGGAAATATCTTATTCCAAACGTGAGATTAAGGTGGTGATGGTCGGCAATGAGGTGTCCGAAAGCCAGATAGCCGCTGCCGAGCAGAAGCTTGAAAAGTACAACCTCGGAAAAACCAAGCTTGTAGTATTCCAGGGAGTGAATAATGGCGAGATGGACATAAGCAATATCAAGTCGATGGTGATGGAGGACTTCTACAAGAAGAGTGAACAGAAGCTTGCTGCACAACAGCATGAAATAGATTCCCTGAAAACACAGTTGGAGCTCTATACCCGTAGCGGACAGGCTGACAGCAGATTGGCAGGAGAGATGAAAGCTTTGTTCGGTGGAGGTATCAAGTCCGTTGCACTGTCGCGCAGTATCCGTTTGGAACTTGACAGTCTCAAGCCTGACACTCTTACATTTGCTATATTGCAATGTGCCAAGAAACCATCTGCTGCTGATAAGAAACGTATGGCAGACTGGCTCAAGACACGTACCAATGCAAAGAAGCTTGAACTTATTGTAATGGAAAAATAAATAAAAAACGAAATGCGCAACTTTCAAGGCTGCGCATTTCGTTTTTTTACTAGTATGTGATTTATTTCTTCTTTTTCTTCTTTCCCATTCCGGCATCATCAAATCCCGGATTTGAAGAGTTATTGTCATGCACGAAGAACTGTTTCCAGTCATCCTTATGCTTTGGTCCGCGAGCTGAAGTATATCCGCGTTCCTCGCGGCTTGGCTTATCCTTCTTTGAAGCCTTCTTTTCTTTTGCAGGAGTTTCCTTTGTGGTTTTCTCTTTTGAAGAACCGGAATTGCGCTTCTTGCCGCTCTTATCACTTTTGCCGTTGTTCTCTCCGGCTATTTCCACTATAATTCTCTTACCTTTTAAAACAACTTTGTTAAGAGCTTTCATAACGATGTCAGCCTGCTGTTCTGCCACTTCGAAGAATGAGAAGTTCTGCATCAGGTCAATGCGTCCTATCTGTATGCGCTCTTTCTTTGTGTTGCGGTTAATCAGTTCTATGACCTGATTTGCATAGAAACCGTCAGTTTTACCCATGTTGAGGAATAGACGTGCATATCCCTTTTCTGCTTTGCGGGCTGTCTTTTCCTTGTCGCTTCCGCGATCCTTGCGGGGCTTGTCCGACTTATCTTTCTCGTTTGCCTTAGGCTGTTCGATTTCAGGTGCATTGCGGTAGTATTCCAGGAAGCGGTTGAACTCCATTGATACTACGCGCTTGATAAGGTCTTCCTTGCTCAGCCATTCGAACTTACGGTAGATGCCAGGGAGGAATGCTTCGATATCTTCCTCGTTCACCTTAACCTTTTCTATATCGTCTATAACCTTGATGAGCTGCTGTTCGCAAATCTCCTTTCCGGCTGGGAGTGTTCCTATCGTGAATTTCTTGTTGATGATACGTTCTATTTCACGCATCTTTCCCTTCTCGCGCATATTGATTATGGCGATAGAGATACCTGTCTTTCCTGCACGTCCTGTACGTCCGCTTCGGTGTGTATAGCTTTCTGTATCGTCAGGCAGGGCATAGTTGATAACGTGAGTAAGGTCGTTCACGTCAAGTCCGCGTGCTGCCACGTCAGTAGCTACAAGAAGCTGCAGATGACGCTGGCGGAATTTCTGCATCACGAGGTCACGTTGGGCCTGACTCAGTTCGCCGTGAAGAGAGTCGGCACTGTATCCGTCCTGTATCAGCTTGTCGGCTATCTCTTGAGTCTCTATTCGTGTACGGCAGAAGATGATACCGTATATCTGAGGATAGTAGTCCACGATACGTTTCAGCGCGAGATACTTGTCCTTTGCGTGTACGATATATGCTATATGGTTTACGTTCTTGCTGCCTTCGTTCTTTGTTCCTATGGTTATTTCTTTTGCGTTATGCAGGTAAGTCTTCGCAATGCGCGAGATTTCAGGACTCATTGTGGCAGAGAACATCAGAGTGTTACGGTCTTCAGGCACTTTTTCCAGTATGGCATTGATACTTTCGGTGAATCCCATGTTGAGCATCTCGTCGGCTTCGTCCATCACTACGTCTCTGATAGTTTCAAGGCGGGCCACTTTGCGCTCCATAAGGTCGATGAGTCGTCCCGGAGTAGCTACTATGATATGCACACCTTTTTTTAGGCTTCTGATTTGGCTTTCTATGGATGAACCTCCATAGACAGGTAATATCTTAAGATCTGAAATATATTTTGAATAGTCAGTAAGGTCACCTGCTATCTGCAGGCACAGTTCTCGTGTAGGGCAGAGCACCAGTGCTTGCGGTACACATTCATCAAGATTAATTTTCTGTATCAGCGGCAGACCAAATGCGGCTGTTTTTCCGGTTCCGGTTTGTGCCAGAGCCACTACGTCATTTCCGTTTCCTAATAAATACGGTATAACTTCTTCCTGTACGGGCATAGGATACTCATATCCCATTTCTTCTATCGCCCTGCGTATTTCTTCGGAAACGCCTAATTCTTCGAATGTCTTCATTTGTTGTTATTAAAATTATTCTATTTCTGATATTATCGTCTTGTCTTTTTCAAGTTGTTCTATCAACTCTTCCATTGAGGCAAACTTTATCTCCTGTCTTATTCTGCTGATAAACTCAATCCTTAAAGGATGATGATATATATCACCGCTGAAGTCGATTATATGTACTTCGATGCTTACGTTACTGCCATTGTTCAGGGTAGGGCGGTTGCCTATGTTCAGCATCCCTTTGTAAACTGTATTGTCTATTGGTACGCGTACTGCATAAACTCCGTTCTCCGGTATTAGTTTTTCCGGACATGAAGGAATGATATTTGCAGTAGGGAAGCCGATTTTCCGTCCTATCTTATGCCCGTCTGTCACTGTGCCGTCAATATAATAGTTATATCCCAGGAAGCGGTTTGCCGTAACCACATCGCCACATTTAAGTAGTTTTCTTATGGCAGATGAACTGATGAAAGTATCTGTGATGTCACATTTCAGAGGTTCGGCTTTTATTACAGACATACCAAGTTCCTGTCCGTAGCGGCAATAATCCTCGAAAGTCTCTGTGCGGTTGTGTCCGAAACGGTGGTCATAGCCTATAACCAGTGCACGTACATTGTATCTGTTGTGCAGTAGCTCCATGAACTCGCGTGCCGTAAGTTGCGAAAGTTCTTTAGTGAAAGGGAGGACTATGCAGTAATCGGAATCAAGAGAACTGATAAGTGAAGTTTTTTGTGCAGGACACGATAAGAGTTCCGGCATATAGTCTGCCTGCATAACCTGGCGTGGATGTATAGGAAAGGTGATAAGGGCACTTTTCAGACCTTTTTCATCGGCTATGTCGCGAACCTGTTTTACCAGATAGCGGTGTCCGGTGTGTACTCCGTCGAAGCATCCTATTGTTGCCGCGCATGGCTTTATGTCAGTTTTATCGTATTCTTCTATAAACTTCATTTTTATTATTTGAAAATCAGTGAGAGATCATCTCCCGGAATGTAATGTACGGTATTTATACCTACCGATTGTGCTGCGTCGCAGTTCAGTTTTGAGTCGTCTATAAACATGGTTTCTTCTGCCTTGAGTCCTGCTTCTGACAGTGCTTTCAGATAAATTGCAGTGTCCGGTTTGGCAAGGTGCATTTCATGCGAGAGAAATACTTTCTTGAAGAAATCATCAATACCCAATCCTTTGTAGCTGAATACTTTCGGTGCTACATTATCCCAATGAATTGCATTAGTGTTGCTAAGTATATACAGATTGTATTTATCCTTCAGTCTGTAAAGCAGTTCAAGTTTCTCTTCCGGAATACTGTCTATCATTGTGTTCCATATACGGTCGATTTCCTCATCTGATATATCTTTGCCTGCTCTACGGCGCAACTCATTGCGCGCATCGTCATCAGATATATTGCCAAGTTCGTATTCAAGGAAGAATCCTGTCTTGTGAGTGCCGGTTATTTCTTTATCCTCGAAACAGATTCCGGCTGCTTTGCATTCGGCTAGAAATCTGTCCAAGGTGACGTCGATAAGAACGCCACCCCAGTCAAATATTATATTTTTGATTTTTGAATTCATATTTTAAAACCTTGTTAACTTGTCAACTTGTTAACTGAAACCTTCTCAGCTATCCTTTAGAGCTCATTCTCTTGATACCTCTCCAGATTTCGCCAATCCAAAGTACAATAGAAGTTCCGCCTATAATATAAACCCAATCCATCAGCGGAAGAGCCTCGGTACGGAACACTTTGCCACCGAAGGTAACGATAATGAACTGACCTACAAGAATTATCAGTGCCACACTAAGCATACCTAGTGCATGACCTGCATCCTTGAAGATAGAATGGTTTGTCCCGAATACACTGGCATTGAACAGATTCCAGAACTGAAGCATCACGAACACGGTGAAGAATATTGTCAGGTTATGAACATCCATACCTGCGGCAGAATTGTTCATATAAGCCATTATACCCAATAATACGGCAAGGAAACATGCTCCGGTTATGAAAATATTGCTCTGCATTGCCTTGCTGATGATGAAGTCGGTACGCTTGCGAGGCTTTTCGTTCATCACGTCCATGCTTGGAGAGATTGATGCCAAAGCCATGGCAGCGAATGTATCCATAATCAGGTTCACCCAAAGCATCTGTGTAACGGTGAGCGGAAGGGCAGAACCGAAGAATGCTCCGAGGAGGACACTCAGCAATGCTACTACGTTGATAGTAAGCTGGAACACGATGAAACGCTGTATATTCTTGTAGAGCGAACGTCCCCACATCACGGCTGTAGCTATACTGTGGAACGAATCGTCGAGCAGAGTGATGTCGCTGGCCTCTTTAGCTACGGATGTACCTGTACCCATTGACAGACCAACCTGGGCATGGTTGAGGGCAGGAGCATCATTTGTACCGTCGCCTGTAACTGCCACTACCGCACCTTTCTGCTGTAGCAACTGTACCAGGCGCTGTTTGTCCATAGGACGCGCACGGCTCATCACCTTTATGTCAAGAACTCTTTCAAGAGCTTCTTCATCGCTTAATGCGGCAAAGTCGGTACCTGTGATACGGTTGCGTTCGGTGTCGTTCTCAGTCCACAAACCAATCTGACGTGCAATTTCGGTAGCTGTTCCCGGAGTATCACCGGTTACAATCTTCACACCGATACCTGCCGACTGGCATTTCTTGACAGCGTCAGGCACGTCAGGACGTATAGGGTCGCTTATTGCGAATATTCCGAGGAATGTCATGCCGCCTTCAGCCACAAGCTCAGCACAATCTTCCGATTTTCCTTCAGGGATGATTCTGTATGCAAGTCCCAGAGTACGCATAGCCTTGTTTTGGTATGCAAGGAGTTGCTCGTTGTATGCCTTGATTTTATCGTCGCTCAATGAACATTTCGACATTACAATTTCAGGAGCACCTTTTATATACAGAACACGTTTGTTCATTACAGGCGAATCAACGAGTGTGGCCATATATTTTCTCTCTGTAGAGAAAGTAAGCTGGTTTATTGTATGGGCATTTTCACGCAGTGAGATATAGTTGGCACCCTTTCCGTTGAGCCACAAGAGCAGGGCAACTTCTGTAGGATTACCCACACCCGACGGCTTTTCTCCTTCAGCCTTCTCTTCAAGGAAAGCAGTAGAGTTTACGGCAATGCTTTCTGCCACGAGTTCAGGATTTGACTCATCTACCTGAGCTTCGTGTACCTGCATCAGATTCTGAGTCAGAGTACCTGTCTTATCTGTACAAATCACAGTGATGGCACCCATAGTTTCGCATGCATGCATCTTGCGCACAAGGTTGTTGGTCTTCAGCATTCGGCGCATATTCAGCGCAAGGCTCAGTGTCACACTCATAGGAAGTCCTTCAGGCACAGCCACAACAATCAGCGTTACAGCCATCATGAAGTATTTCAGTACAATCTGAGCCACTTCAAGCCACTGCTCCCAAGTCTCTACTGTATTGGCTGTGAAATATGCATAAAGGTCCTTACCTGTGAAAATCACGAAAGTAAGTATGGCGATAGTGAAACCTACCTTACCAATCAGGTTGGCAAGTTTCTCCAGCTGTATGTTTAGAGGAGTCTTTTCGTCGCTCTGTTCTGTTGACTGACGAGCAACCTTACCGATTTCTGTAGCGTCACCCACGCGGTCAACCTTCATTGTTCCGTGTCCGTCTGTAACTGTAGTACCGCGCATTACGGCATTCGACGGATAGGTAGCCTCGTCATCAAAATGTTCAGGGTCGGTGGTCTTGTTCACCATAAGCTCACCTGTAAGGTTAGCCTCGTTCACTTGCAGTGAAACAGCTTCCACCAATGTTCCGTCGGCAGGAATCTCGTCACCTGTGTTCAGAATCACGATATCTCCGACTACGATTTCCTTTCTTGGAATCTCTTTTACCTTTCCGTTTCGAATAACGGTAACAGGAGTTTCCTCGCCTACGGCATTCAGAAGGTCGAACTTCTTGTTGGCGTCATATTCAAAATAAAATCCTATACCTGTAGCCAGAAAGATAGCGAAGAAGATGCCTATAGTTTCGGCATATTCATTCTCGATAATTGAAATAATAAGTGAAAAAACGGCAGCCACCAGCAGAACTCTGATGACAGGGTCCTGGAATTTTTCGAGATAAAGTTTCCAGATAGATGGACGTTTTGGAGGAGTAAGCAAGTTTTCCCCATATTTCTGACGGCTTGCAATAACCTCCTGGTCAGTCAGTCCGTTCAGATGATTTTCATTCATTTTCTGTGACATGTCTTTAATTTTTAATCGATTAATCGGTGCAAAAATACAACAATATCTCCGAAGTTACGGTGTCATGGGATGTAAAACTTCTTAATAGAGTATATATGAACTATTTTCATTTATATAAATTACGTATGCTTAGATGGAAATTATTGCTTTTCGCTTTTTTATGCCTTTTAAAAAACATGCACACGTTTAAAAATATTCATATCCTTGTGCCATATTACGCTGTTTTAAGATTATAAAATGACTGTCTAAAATAAAAAGTTCCATTTTTTTTTCTTCAAATGTTTGCAGAATAAAAAATAAACACTACCTTTGCATCGCAATCGAAAATAAAACGATTATCGGACTTGTAGCTCAGTTGGTTAGAGCAACAGACTCATAATCTGGAGGTCCCAGGTTCAAGCCCTGGCTGGTCCACAAATAAAAGGCTCATTTCTAACGAAATAGAGCCTTTTTTCGTGTCCAACCTCCAGATTACAAGCTGTTGCTCCTATATATTTTATGGATCAACGTAAAAACCTGAGGGATTCTGAAATTAAGCATAAATTTTCAATAATCTAAACAGAAATCAATAGAATTACACTTCATTTGCAGCATTTGTTTACTATAAATATTATCGTAATATGGGTTTAGAAGTAGCCTATAGTATGCCTTTATTCTTCAAATGGATATGTTTCGTCATAGACTTCACTTAGAAGACGATCGTTGAAAAGCCAGTGTGGCGTCGGCTGTATATGTTTGACTTTGTAGCCTTTTAGCTTAGCAGAAAGTGCACTAATAGAAGTTTCTTCTCCTTGATAACACACTTTGCGCTCTGAAAAAATGGTGACAGAAATTGATGGGTCATCTTTCCAGATGAGAATATCGCCTTTCTGCAATCCCATCTCATAGAAATTGAGCGGTGGACGTTTTGCATGTGCTTTTGTGCTGGCTGCTTTGTCTTCATCAGTGAGATCGTTTTGTATCTCATCAGTCACTTCTTCCGTTACATCTTCATGATGGAAAAGTTCGAGGATTGCTTGTGCCTGATCCACGTTAATACGGAAGAACTCACGATTCTGATTGATGCGCTGAGGGTCAAAGGCTTTATGTAGGGCTTTTTCAATTTTGAGACAATCACTTTTCTTAACCTTGCACGCAAATTTACACTCAAACGGAACAGGAACTCCTGTGGTATATAGTTCCTTCATCCGTTTATCAATGTCTTCCTGTGTGGTCATGCCTATTTTTACAAGTCCTGGCATTACAGGGTTTGTTAGAAGATAAACTATTCCGTATTCCATATCGTTTTTTTAGAAATTAGAGATTATTGTACGGTTTGTCGTTGTTTGTAATGAAATCAAGAACTCTTTCAAATTTGTACATCAGTGTTATCGTTCTTGTTGGTGAATATATGTGAGTTCATTTATTACTTCTCCTATATTTTTGATTACTGGCATTGGGGTGCTCTGGATTGGTCATTTCGAGATAGCCAGCCTCGATAAGTGACATGATGTATGTTTGGATATTTTTGCTATGGTATGTTACACCAGCCCTCTCAAGGATTTCTTTGCTGCTACGTGGCACACTACAGAAATTTACTATATCCCTCTGTTTGTTTGTTATTTTAGGACGTTTAGTGTCAGAGTCAGCATTGAAAGTGTCAGAGTCGGAATCTAAACCAGTGTCAGAGTGTCTAAGCTTAGTGTCAGAGTCAGCATTGAAAGTGTCAGAGTTGATGCCTAAGTCGGTATCAGAGTGTCCAAGTTTAGTATCTAAGTTACCATTGACTTGGCTACCCTTCGGTCTATTTATAGTAATTACAAACTCGTTAGTTCTGTCATTGTTGGTGAATGAAACTTTCATATCCTCAGATAAGGCACGAAGCATACCACTACCTGCTCCTGTGTAGGGGAGCAAATGGATGGCATTTGTGAAGAGGAACATATTGCGTGGCATGGATGTACCTACAACAATATCATCCACGCTAAGCCCATTAGGGAGAATTCCGGGGCTGTGTATCTCCACCCTGTCATCAAAGATGAATATACGGATAGGAGCAGTCGCATTCAGCGAGCGATGTACCAAAGCATTTACGGTGAACTCAACAAGGCTGATGTATGAAATCTCCAATACTCCTTGCGAGTTAAACTCTTTTCCAACTTGTATATGGCGCAAGTTCCGGGTGAAGAAATCCATAATAGTTTCAAACTGATGAAGCAGATTTCCTTCAATGTCGGCATCATTCACCTTATCGCGAAATTGTGTACCTCCAAGATTGTTGCCCACAAAACAAATGCACTTTGCTGTCATTGCAGGAAGCCAACGCTGAGTGTACTTGCCAAACAGCAACATTGCAGCCACTGTGATTTTTCCATCGGGTCGGATGAAACGTAGGTTACGCAGTAGCTTCTCCCCATCGTGCCCACTAGCGATAGCAGAACAGACTGCATCTAAAGAGGTCTCGCGGAATGCATCACCCACCAAACCTTTTCTCACCAATACTTTTTCAAACTTGTTGCTTAAAAAGATTTTGATGGTATTCTCGTCCAAGTCCTTAATCGTAGCATCCCGAACCCCAGCTTCATCAGGCGAGAAACTGCCGCAGTCGGTCATCATCTCGGCAAGTTCGGCATTATCGAACACCTTGCGCTTGTCGGCACCGTTCTTCACCCACACAATACCCCGATTGTCGTGGTAAGGCTTATTCACCCCTTCTTTAATATGAACCACAACAAGGCTTCCGCCATCCACGGAAATAGTTTCTACATCAACAAGGATGGCAGGAACAACATTCTCTGAAGCGATATTGCTAAGTGTATTAGTGGTTTCCTGTACTTCCTGATACGACAAAGGATTGATGCTACCAGTTTTGTCTTTAACGCCAACAACTAGTATACCGCCACGTGCATTGCTGAACGCAACCAGTTCGCAACCAATATCATAGTTATCAAGAAGACGCTCTTTGAACTGCACTTTACTGACCTCTCCAAGTTTTATCTGTTGGATAATATCTATTTCCTTCATTGTTCAAATGTTTTTGGTTAAGCAAACCTGCATCAATATTCAACGCCTCTGTTATACTTAGAAGGTTTCTTATATTTGGCTGCATGGTATTCGTCACATATTTGGAAACTGTACCTTTGTCTTTTCATAATTGTTCAGCCAACCGCTTATATGTTTTTGGCTCTTCGGCAAGTATATTCCTTAGCCTATTAATCATCTTTTTTCCCATAAAAAGACATCCCTTTCAATGTAAAAGTACAAATAATATATTAGAGCCACGATAGAATACATTAAAAAAGAGTGTTTTTATAATAAATAATTGATTATATCATCAACATATGACTTCATTTTATGATTTGTATGTAAAACTTTTTAAAGTAACAAAACTTTATTTTTGTCGCAAAACATAAATTATTTGCGACATATGACTTATGTAAAACAATGATCAGTATTTGATATCAACTTTTAGAATGATAATTTTACTATCACAGGATTATGGTCGGAAAGGTGTTTGTCACTTTTTGTACCCTCTTTAGGTATATAGCTGCTTTTAACCTTGATTTGTGGAGTGATGAAAATAAAGTCTATTTTATCTCTGGAGTCTGGATTTAAACGGCCGAAATTGTGGTATGAATAATTTACTCCACTTGTATTTTCAGCTTCTTTGTGTGTATCTTTCAGTACAAAACTGTTTGTTGTTAAAGTCTTGTATGCTTCAGAAAGCTCGTTTACATTGAAATCTCCGGTAAGGATTGCAGGTCTGTCGCCTACTATTTCTTTTATTTTTTCAATAATAAGCAGCGCACCTTTGCGACGTGCTTCTGTTCCGACATGGTCAAAATGAGTGTTTACAGCCATGAAAATCTTTCCGTTTTTCTTGTCTTTGATTTTTGCCCATGTGGCTATACGGGTACATGCTCCATCCCATCCTATGAATCCTACACTGTCAGGATATTGTGACAGCCAGAATGTATTATTGTCCAGTATCTCAAATCTGTCTTTTTTGAAGAATATAGGGGCATATTCGCCTTTGGTCTTGCCATCTTCTCGTCCTACACCAACTTCTGCATATTCAGGTAGTCTAGCTTTCAAGTCTTCCAATTGATTGTGCAATACTTCCTGCATACCTATAATATCCAAGTCCTGAGCATGTATAAAGCTTGCGACAGTGTCTTTGCGGTATTTCCAGTTGTTCAGACTGTCGCCTGAATGGTCAAGCCTGATATTAAATGTAGCATAGGTTATTTCAGATGGATTGTCTTTTACAGACGAACATGAGAATATTGTCAGTGTGATAAATGCTGCAAATGCATTTAGAACAAATTTTTTTGCTGTTTGTAGATGCCTTGTCATGGTATATTCTTTTTTAAGTTAACTTGTTTCTTATATTTATTTATCTTCCTTATTGGAGTTTATAGATAAAAAAAGGTGATCATTGTGATCACCTTTCTTTAGATTTATTTCTGTTGAGGTTTTCTATCGCGTTTCTTGTTGTTTTCTTCCAAACCTTCAGGCTTTGGTAATAAAACCTTGTGTGAAAGTTTGAATTTACCTGTCTTAGGATCAATTTCAAGAAGTTTTACTTCGATGTCGTCACCTTCTTTCAATCCTGATTCTTCGATAGTCTCAAGGCGTTTCCAGTCGATTTCTGAGATGTGGAGCAGACCGTCCTTTCCTGGAAGGAATTCTACGAATGCACCGTATGGCATTATAGAACGAACTTTACCTGTGTAAACTTCACCTACTTCAGGGATTGCTACTATGCCTTTTATCAGGCGAATAGCATCATCGATAGACTTCTTGTTTGTACCTGAGATTTCGATACGTCCTGCGTTGTCAACTTCTTCGATAGTGATAGTTGCACCTGTTTCTTCCTGCATTCCTTGGATAATCTTACCTCCAGGGCCGATTACAGCACCGATGAATTCTTTAGGAATTGTCATTGTTTCGATACGTGGAGCGTGTGGCTTCAATTCAGCGCGAGGTTCTGCGATACATTCTGTCAGTTTGCCAAGGATATATTCGCGACCCTGTTTTGCCTGAAGAAGCGCTTTCTCAAGGATGTCGTATGTAAGACCGTCACACTTGATATCCATCTGTGTAGCAGTGATACCCTTGCAAGTACCTGTAACCTTGAAGTCCATATCTCCCAAGTGGTCTTCGTCACCAAGAATATCTGAAAGAACAGCATATTTGTCTTCGCCGGCATTTTTGATCAATCCCATTGCAATACCTGATACCGGATTCTTGATAGGTACACCGGCATCCATAAGAGCCAATGTTCCGGCACATACTGTTGCCATTGAAGATGAACCGTTTGATTCAAGTATATCTGAAACTACACGTACGCAGTATGGATAATCTGCTGGTATCTGTCCTTTCAAAGCACGCCATGCCAAGTGGCCGTGACCGATTTCACGACGTCCTACACCGCGCTGTGCCTTAGCCTCACCTGTAGAGAATGGAGGGAAGTTATAATGAAGAAGGAAACGTTCCTTGTGCTGGTCAAGTACGTCGTCAACTACTTTTTCGTCAAGTTTTGTACCGAGAGTTACAGTACTCAAAGACTGAGTTTCACCACGTGTGAAGATTGATGAACCGTGAGGACCAGGCAGTGGGCTAACTTCGCACCAGATAGGACGGATTTCTGTAGTAGTACGTCCGTCAAGACGTTTGCCTTCGTCAAGGATGCAACGGCGCATAGCTTCTTTTTCTACGTCGTGATAGTAACGGTCTATCATTGCACCTTTTTCTTCAAGTTCTTCTTCTGTGAACTGTGCTTTGAATTCTTCGCAAACAGCATCGAATGCATCACCACGTTCGTGCTTGTTTCTGTTGCCTGAAGCTGCTATAGCGTAAGCTTTTTCGTAGCATGCGTCGTGAACTGCTTTACGGAGTTCTTCGTCGTTTTCTTCGTGGCAATATTCACGTTTAACTGTAGTGCCTACTTCTTCCATAAGCTCCATCTGAGCTTTGCAGTGAACCTTGATAGCTTCGTGTGCGAATTTCATTGCTTCAAGAAGGTCTTGTTCTGAAACTTCTTCCATTTCGCCTTCCACCATCATGATATTTTCGTAAGTAGCTGCTACCATAAGATCCATATCAGCCTTTTCAAGTGCTTCGAATGTAGGATTGATAACAAACTTACCGTCAATACGTGCTACACGAACTTCTGAAATAGGACCACCGAAAGGTATGTCTGAAACAGCAAGTGCTGCCGAAGCTGCAAGTCCTGCAAGTGCATCAGGCATATCAACACCATCTGCAGAAAAGAGTGTGATGTTTACATATACCTCTGCATGATAATTATCAGGGAAAAGAGGACGTAATGCGCGGTCAACAAGACGGCAAGTCAAAATTTCATAGTCAGATGCCTTGCCTTCGCGTTTAGTGAAACCGCCAGGGAAACGTCCGAATGCTGAATATTTTTCTTTGTACTCTACCTGTAAAGGCATAAAATCTGTTCCGGGAACTGCATCTTTTGCTGCACAAACAGTAGCTAGCAACATGGTGTTACCCATGCGTAGCATAACAGCACCATCTGCCTGTTTTGCTAGCTTTCCCGTTTCGAGTGTGATGGTTCTGCCATCTCCAAGCTCGATCGTCTTAACAATTGGATTGATCATAAAAATTGATTTAATATAGTTTTTTCGTCAAAATATGCGCAAAGATATACATTTTATCGCAGTAAACAGGTGAAACTGAGGTGAAACTTTCATAAAATACTATTTTTTTGTAGCTTATTACTAAGAAGAAGTAAAAAAACTTTGTCAAATCGTTTAAAACAGTAACTTTGCATCGCAAAAATAAAGATTAAACATTTTTTGAAATAAACAATATGAGCAAAAAAAGCTATATTGCTGCCGTCCTTATTTCTGCAGGATTTGCAGCATGTAATCGTGGTCCCGTTTTTAATGTTGAGGGTGAAATTTCGGGCGCAGAAGGTAAGATGTTGTATATTGAACATTCTTCGATAGAAGGCGTTGTAGGATTGGATTCTACAAAATTAAGCGGCGATGGCCGATACCATTTTTCAGAAGCCAGACCTGAAGCTCCGGATTTCTATCGTTTGAGAGTTGACGACAGAATTATAAATTTTGTTGTAGATTCAACAGAGACGGTAAACATCAGTTCGGATTATAACACTTTTTCTTCGGGATATTCTGTAACCGGTTCTGAAAGTAATGTAAAGATAAAGGAACTTTCATTGCTTCAGGCAGAACTTCAGGCTAAGGTAAATGAACTTAATAAATCCGGAATGCCTGCCGGACTTGCTCAGGACAGTCTGTTCCGTATGATTGAAAGCTACAAGAATGATGTAAAACGTAATTACATCTATAAGGAACCGGACAAGGCTTCATCTTATTTTGCTCTTTTCCAGCAGTTGAATGGATTTATGATATTCAATCCGCTGTCAAATAAGGAAGATGTGAAATGTTTTGCTGCTGTGGCTACAAGCCTGAACCATAACTATCCGCACGCCGACCGTTCAAGAAATCTTTATAATATGGTTATCAAGGGTATGAAGAATACTCGCGCTCCTCAGACAAAACCTTTGGAAATATCTGAGGATATGATAAATGAGACATCAATAATAGATATTCCTTTGAAAGATATAAACGGCGAGACAAAACATCTTACAGACTATAAAGGTAAGGTCGTGCTTATAGATTTCACGGCATACGGCACTCCAAGTTCTGGAGCAAGAACTTTGGCGCTTAGAGAATTGTATAATAAATATTCTTCACAAGGTCTGGTGATATATCAGGTTTCGCTTGATACGGACGAGCATTTCTGGAAAACGGCATGCGACAACCTTCCATGGGTATGCGTACGCGATCCGCAAGGACCTTATTCAACTTATGTCAGCATATATGGTGTAACGGCATTGCCTACAGCATTCCTTGTCAACAGAAACAATGAACTGGTGCTTAGGCTGAATGAAAAATCGGATATTGAAGCCGAAATCAAGAAATTGCTCTAACATGTTTAATAGCATGTAAAAATAGAATACTTATTTGCTTGACTTATAAGAAAAAAGCTTATCTTTGCACACAGAATATAAGACAAAGGGTTCCGGCATAGTTGAACATGTCGGAATTCTTTTTTGTTTTATGTCAAATGAGATAATTATTAATAACGAAATATTTTAGGAGGAAAATTATTATGGCTTATATGTCAGAAGAAGGCTATCAGAAACTTTTGGCCGAACTAAAACATCTGGAGGCTGTTGAGCGTCCGAGAATTGTTGCAGCTATCGCTGAAGCACGTGATAAGGGTGACTTGTCGGAAAATGCAGAATATGATGCAGCCAAAGAAGCTCAGGGATTGTTGGAAATGAAAATCAACCAGCTTAAAGCGACTATCGGTGATGCCAAGATTATCGATACATCAAAGATGAAAGCTGATACAGTCCAGATTCTTACACGTGTTGAGCTGAAGAATGTCAAGAACAACATGAAGATGGCCTATACAATTGTATCGGAGAGCGAAGCAAACCTTAAAGAAGGAAAGATTTCTGTTACTACACCTATTGCACAGGGCTTGTTGGGCAAGAAAGTTGGTGATATAGCGGAAATTACTATACCTCAGGGTAAAATCAGTCTTGAAATTTTAAGTATATCATTTTAATAGTTAAGGCAGGTCTGTTTTGTGCAGGCTTGCCTTATTTAATATCCAATAATATATGGCAACAATATTCAGTAAAATCATTGCAGGAGAGATTCCAAGTTACAAAGTAGCAGAGGATGAAAAATTTTATGCTTTTCTTGACATCAATCCGTTAGTCAAAGGACATACATTGGTTGTCCCTAAGAGAGAAGTTGATTATATATTCGACCTTGAAGACAGCGAATTGGCTGAAATGCATGTCTTTGCCAAGAAGGTGGCGTTGGCAATACAGAAGGCATTCCCGTGCAAGAAGGTTGGAGAGGCAGTTATCGGTTTGGAAGTGCCACATGCACACATTCACCTTATTCCTATACAAAAGGAATCGGATATGCTTTTCTCAAATCCTAAACTGTCGCTTACTTCAGAAGAGTTTGTGTCTATCGCAAATGCAATAAACAAGGCATGGACTGAAGCTCAGAAATAATTTTCCTAATATATAAGCATTAAAAGCCATCCGAATAGATGGCTTTTTTTATTTGTTATCATTAAATTTGTAATCTGTTAATGTGGAAAACCTGTTTTTATGAATAAAAGAATCTTCAGTGGAATATTATTGCTGTTTATTGCAGTGACTGTCATGGCCCAGAACTATCAGATAAAAGGAACGGTAATCAGCAAGACCACTCACGAACCATTGGAATTTGTGAATGTACTTGTAGTAGGCCTTAATATAGGTGCATCGACAGATGTCAACGGAAATTTTACCATTAATTCAGTTCCTCCTGGAATATATCAGCTCAGAGCTTCCACCATCGGTTATAAAACTGTTTTTACCGAAGAATACAGAGTCAATCATATTACACCGCACATAAATATAGAGATGGAGGAGGAAAGTACTTCCATATCGGAAGTTACTGTTACGGCCTCACCTTTCAGAAGAGTGGCAGAAAGCCCTGTCAGCCTTAGAGTTATAGGTCTTCAGGAGATAGAAAAGGCTCCAGGAGCAAACCGTGATATATCTCGCGTGGTTCAGAACTATCCGGGAGTGGCGTTCTCGCCTATAGGATATAGAAATGACCTCATAGTGCGTGGTGGAGGCCCTTCTGAAAACAGGTTTTATCTGGATGGAGTGGAAATACCTAACATAAACCATTTTAGTACTCAGGGCGCATCCGGCGGTCCTGTAGGACTGATTGATGCAGACCTGATACGTAATGTGAAATTTTATAGCGGCGCTTTCCCTGCACACAGAGGAAACGCGCTTAGTTCTGTGCTCGACTTCAGCCTTCGTGATGGAAGCATGGAGCGCAATTCATTGAAAGCCACTTTGGGAGCTTCCGAAGTTTCTCTCAGTTCGAACGGCCACATAGGCGATAAGACTTCTTATCTTGTATCAGTGCGCCAGTCATATCTTCAGATGTTGTTCAAGGTTTTGGGCCTTCCTTTTCTTCCGGCATATACAGATGCTTCGTTCAAGATAAAGACAAGATTTAATGATAAGAACGAGCTTACCGTTCTTGGGCTTGGAGGTCTTGACCGCATGAAGCTTAATATGGATATTGACGGCGACTATGCTGAATATCTGTTGAGCTATCTTCCTACCATAGAGCAGGAAACATTCACTCTTGGAGGTGTTTACCGTCATTATGCGGGAAATCATGTACAGTCGGTGACTTTGAGTCACAGCTATCTGCATAACCGTAATTACAAGTATCAGGACAATGATGACAGCAATCCCGATAATCTGAATCTGGATCTGGGCTCGGTGGAGCAGGAAACAAAACTTAGAGTGGAGAATACATCCGAATGGGATTCATGGAAAATGAATGCAGGTTTCGAACTGAATTATACACATTATACTAATGATACATATCAGAAGATTTTTACCGATGTACTGCGTGAGTTCAATTACGATACCCGTCTCAATATGTTGCGATGGGGAATATATGCATCAGCCGATTATACCTCATTCGATGACAGGTTTACAGCTTCTTTAGGAGTACGTACCGACGGAAATAACTATAGCGACAAGATGAAGGAACTCTGGAGACAGCTGTCGCCACGTCTTTCCGTATCTTATCGTCTTATAGACGGTCTTTACCTGAGCGGTCACATGGGGCTTTATTATCAGCTGCCTGCATATACAGCCTTGGGATATAAGAATAATGAAGACGTATATGTGAATAAGGACCTGGACTATACATCTGTCACTCAGGAAAGTTTGGGACTGACATGGAATCCTACCGAAACAATGGAAGTATCGGCAGAAGGTTTCTACAAGAAATATAACAACATGCCTCTTTCTGTTGCCGACAATATACCTTTGTCGTGCAAAGGAAACGATTACGGCGTTATCGGTAATGAACCACTTGTGTCTGAAGCGGAAGGACGTTCTTATGGTGTCGAAATAATGTTCAAATGGCTGTTGGCAAAGAAACTTAATCTTTCTTCATCATTGACACTTTTCAGAAGTGAGTTCAAATCGGGTGCAGATGATAAATATGTAGCATCGGCATGGGACAATAGGTTTATCTTCAATATGAGCGGTACATACAATTTGCCTAAGAACTGGAGTGTAGGTATGCGTGTATGTGCCATAGGCGGTTCTCCTTATACCCCATACGATAAGGAAAAATCTTCTCTTATAGAAGCATGGAATGTGCAGGGACGTGCTTACTATGACTACAGCCGTTATAACATGGAGCGTCTTCCGGCTTTCGGTCAGCTTGATGTCAGAGTTGACAAGACATTCTATCTGAAGAAATGTATGCTAGGCTTTTATCTCGACATACAGAACATCACTGCAAGCAAATTACGTCAGCCTGATGCTCTTATGAGTACGGGAGTAGAGGATCCAGAGCGTCCAGGACACTATATAATGAAAAATATCAAGATGGAAAGTGGAACCCTGCTTCCTACCATTGGTATCACGTTTGAATATTGATTTATCCTTCGATGAGGCAACATCAGAAGATGGCTTCCGAATTGACGGAATATTTGAGAAAACTTATGAACTGGTAAACAAAAGTCTATTAGCTTAATTCCGAACTTGGAATGACCGTTTATGTCAGTATTTAAGCATTTTTATTGTCCGAAAAAAATGTGCGCACATTTTACTTGAAACGTACGCACGTTTTGAATCGAATGGACGCACGCTTTGAATCGAATGTGCGCACGCTTAGATTACAGTACGTTTTTTGCGATAATTGTCTCTGAATTCTTTAGGAGAGCAATTCTTTTTCTTCTTGAATATACGGTTGAAGTTTGATAAATTATTGAAACCGCATTCATAGCAAATCTCAGCTATATTCATGGTTGAATCCACCAGAAGACGTGTGGCATGTCCCAAACGTAAGTCTATTATATATTCAGACAGGTTTTTGCCGGTACGAAGTTTGAAAAAGCGGCTGAAAGAAACTTCTGTCATTCCTACCATATCTGCCAGTTGTTCCAGCCTGATTTCTTCACGATAATGTTTGTTTATATAACTCTGGACTTTCTGTACTCTTCTGCTGTCCGAATGTACCTCTATTCTTGCGAACGAGGAACTTGATAATGTGCGGGCCTGCTCCGTAAACTGAGACAGTTCGTATAGCAGGGTCAGAAAGTTAATAACCGCATAAAAACCTTTCATCTCTGGAAGCTTGTCTATTAATGAGTAAGTTTTCATTATGGCATCAATAGGAAAGCTTATTCCGTTCTTGGCTTTCTCCAGCATTTTATGAATGGAGTCAAACTGGTTCTTGTCTATAAGACCATTGATAAAGGTAGGGACAAACTGGATTGTTATTTCCCTGATATTCTTTGATGTGCATTTGCCCTGTTCCCACACATGCTCCAGATCGGGATTTGTTATCAAGACCAAATCATAATCTCCAATCTCTTCGGAGGAATCTCCAACAATACGACGTACTCCCGGAGCATGTTCCACAAAGTTCAGTTCGAACTCCTTATGTGAATGCATCGGATATGTGAATCCTTCTTTGTGGCGGTCTGCTATATAAAAGCAGTCTTTATCGGATAGTGGTGTTATTTCGCGTATAAAACTTTCGCTGTTTTGTTTCTCCATAATATTTAATTTTTTCAGTCCGTACAAATATACGTAATAAAATATAATAACAAAACTTGAAATAAGTTTTCTATCAAAATATGATAAAACAGTATTATTCAAAATCAAAAGTAAGGCTTATTTTTGCGGTAAATAAAATAATTTTGTTACTAAAAAACGATGAAAAGCATGAAAATGAAACAATTTCTTCTTTTGGCGGGTGCATCTATACTTGCAACAAACACGTTATTTGCACAAAATATTTGTATTTCCACTCCTAATACATCTTTAGTTCTGAAAGCGCAAAAAGGTGGAGAATTGAAATACCTTTATTATGGAAATAAACTTAGTGGAACAGATCTGGAGAATATAGAGCAAGGCAGTAACTGCAATCATAATGCATATCCGGTATATGGTATGTATTGTCCGGGAGAAGTGGCACTGTCTGTCAAACATGCCGATGGAAATATGTCAACACAAATGAGTGTTGTGGATGTTGACACATATAAGGATGAACAGACTACAGTTACCAGTGTGAAATTGAAGGATAATGTCTATCCGTTCTATGTTGATGTGTATTATAAGGCCTATTCGGATGTGGATATGATAGAAACATGGACCGAAATAAGTCATACGGAAAAGAAACCTGTTTTGCTTACTCAATATTCATCAGCATATCTTCCTATACGTAGAGGAAATGTATGGCTTTCTCATCTCAGCGGCTCATGGGCTAACGAAGGTCAGCTGGTGCAGGAACCTCTGGAACCGGGTATGACTGTAATAAAGAATAAGGACGGAGTAAGAAATTCACATACATCGCATGCGGAAGTTATGTTTTCGCTCGACGGTAAACCGCAGGAAAACGAGGGGAGAGTTATCGGAGCAGCCCTTTGTTATACAGGTAACTATAAATTAAGAATAGATACAGACGACAGCGATTATCATCAGTTCTATGCCGGTATCAACGAAGAGAATTCATCGTATAGCCTGGATAAGAAAGAGGTATTCAGAACTCCTGTGCTGGCTCTTACATATAGTAATGAGGGATTAAGTGGAGCAAGCAGAAACTTCCATAAGTGGGGAAGAATATATAAACTGGCTCATGGAGACAAGGAACGCGATATCCTTCTGAACAGCTGGGAAGGTGTATATTTCGATATAAACCAGAAAGGAATGGACCAGATGATGGAAGATATATCTTCAATGGGAGGCGAGCTTTTCGTGATGGATGACGGATGGTTCGGCGACAAATATCCTCGTAACAACGACAGCTCCTCGCTTGGCGACTGGGTGGTTGATGAGAAAAAACTTCCTGAAGGAATAGATGGGCTTATCCGTGATGCCAAGAAGCACGGCATAAAGTTTGGTATATGGATAGAACCAGAAATGGCAAATACCACAAGCGAACTTTATGAAAAACATCCCGAATGGATTATTAAATCCCCACAGCGTGACCCGGTGTTGGGACGTGGAGGAACACAGGTAGTGCTTGATCTGGCCAATCCTGAGGTACAGGACTTCGCGTTTGATATAGTTGACAATCTGATGATAGAGCACCCTAAGATAGCATATATTAAATGGGATGCCAATATGGCTATAATGAATCATGGCTCAAATTATCTGACAAAGGACAATCAGAGCCACATGTATATAGAATATCACAGGGGATTTGAAAAAATATGCCAGAGAATCAGAGAAAAATATCCGGATTTGGTTATCCAGGCCTGTGCAAGTGGTGGCGGACGTGCAAATTATGGCTATCTCCCGTATTTTGACGAGTTTTGGGTGAGCGACAATACAGATGCCTTGCAGAGAATATACATGCAGTGGGGTACATCATATTTCTTCCCTGCCATCGCTATGGCGTCTCATATAAGTGCGGCTCCAAATCACCAGACATTCCGTACTATTCCATTGAAATATCGTATAGATGTTGCCATGAGCGGAAGATTGGGAATGGAAATCCAGCCTAAGAATATGACTGACGAAGAAAAGAATTTGTGCCGTAAGGCAATAGCCGACTATAAGAGGATACGTCCTGTTGTACAGTTTGGTGATATATATCGTTTGATGTCTCCGTACGATAAACTTGGAGTGGCATCTTTGATGTATGTTAGTCACGTAAAAGATAAGGCTGTGTTCTATTGGTGGAAAACCGAGCACTTTGTAAATCAGCATTTGCCTAGAGTCACAATGGCAGGACTTGATCCTGAAAAGAAATACAAGGTTATGGAACTTAACCGTATAGACAATGTTCCGTTGGAATTCGAAGGAAAAATATTCAGTGGTGCATATCTGATGGCCAACGGCTTGGAAATACCTTATAATCATAAGGTTGACTATCATAAGCAGAATGACTATTCAAGTAGAGTCCTTTATCTGGAGGAAGTAAAATAATTTTTTTTGATTAAGACTTATACATAGGTAATGACATGATTAGATTAGATTTTAGATTGCGTATTATAGCTTTTATTTGTTTGGCCTTATGCAGTGTTATTCCTGCCGTTTCTGGTGATAAAGTTGAACGACTCATGGTCAAAGGTACTTCTCTGGTAAATAAGAGTGGAGAGAATGTGGTGTTAAGAGGGGTAAGCTTGGGTTGGCATAATTGGTGGCCTCGTTTTTATAATACCTCTGCCATAAAAACTTTAAAGAACGAATGGAATTGTACTCTGGTTCGTGCCGCAATGGGAGTAGAACCTGAAGGGGCCTATATGTCAGAATCTGAAAAAGCTGTAAGATGTATAACAGAAGTAGCCGATGCCGCTATAGAAAACAATATGTATGTCATCATAGACTGGCATAGTCATGGAATACATACAGATGAGGCAAAATCGTTTTTCCATGATATAGCACTCCGTTATAAAGGAGTTCCAAATGTAATATACGAAATTTTCAATGAACCGGTAGAAGACTCTTGGGATGATGTGAAAAAATACGCTGAAGAGGTCATAAAGGTTATAAGAGAAGTGGATAAGGAAGCTTTAATTCTTGTAGGTACTCCACATTGGGACCAGGATGTACATCTGGCTACAGACAATCCTATAAGAAATGTTGACAATATTATGTACACATTACACTTTTATGCCGCAACCCATCGTGAGTCACTGCGCGAGCGTGCCGATTATGCATTGAAGAAAGGACTTCCGATATTTGTTTCAGAGTGTGCAGGCATGGAAGCCAGTGGAGACGGGCCTATAGATATTGTTGAATGGAATAAATGGCAGTCGTGGATGAAAAAGAACAAAATCAGTTGGGCGGCCTGGTCAGTATCAGATAAGGATGAAACATGTTCAATGTTTTATCCGTCGGCTCCTGACTATGACTGGAAGGATAAAGATATAAAAGAATGGGGAATTATAGTTCGGGATGAACTGTTAAGAAAATGATTATAAATAGGTATTAGAATAAATACAAGAATTAGTATGTATAAAGCTGTCCTTGATATTGAAGGGCAGCTTTTATTGTTTATGATGGTATTAATATGTGGTATTATTTTTTTAGAATGATAATTCTTGGATAAAATAATATTATGTTTGTGCTTTCATTTATAATAAATTTGTAATTGAAGTAAAATCTAATAGATATGTTAACACGTCTTTTGATTTTATTAGTGATCGTATTCTTGTTTTATTGTATCATTTTGTTTGTGTTTATATATGGATAAGTAGAGCTTTGTAGTGCTTGTCTTATATTAATAATATTATTATTTTGTGGTAAATGGTTGTGATGTGATACTATTTTTTTCTTTAATCATTATAATTTAAAATTATGAAGAGGGCTTATTTGTTTTTGTTGTTATCATTTGTCTGTACTTTATCGTTTAAGGCACAGGCTTTACAGCGTGAACGTATTCTTTTTGATGAAAACTGGTATTTCGCATTTGGAAATGCTTCTTCCCCAGAGAAAGATTTTGGCTGCGGAACAGAGTATTTTAATTATTTGACTAAGGCAGCTTCAATACATAATAAAGGTCCTTATAGTGAAAAATTTGATGCTTATGGATGGAAGCCTGTTGATTTGCCGCACGATTGGGTGGTTGATTTGCCTTTTGATAAGAAGGCCAGTCATAGTCATGGATATAAGACAGTGGGCTATCGTTATCCGGAAACAAGTGTAGGTTGGTATCGTAAGACATTTTCTATATCAGAAGAAGATTTGGGACGACACATATCCGTTCGTTTCGACGGTATATTCCGTGATGCCCGAATATGGGTGAACGGTTTTTATTTAGGGCATGAGCCAAGCGGCTATGCGACACAAGAGTATGATATCACCGATTATCTGAATTATGGTGGAGAGAATTTGATTTGTGTTCGTGTAGATGCGACACTTGAGGAAGGCTGGTTTTATGAAGGTGCGGGTATATACAGGCATGTATGGTTAAATAAGATGGATAAGTTACATGTCGCACCATTCGGAACATTTGTTCACAGCAAGCTTGAAGCTCCATTTGATAAAGCGGAAATTACTATCGAAGCCGATGTCGAGAATTTTTATCAACATTCGGTTTCTTACACTTTACGTCATGTGTTGCGAGATTCTGATGGTAATCAGATTGCTGAATGTAAAACAGATAAAGAAACTTTGTTGCCACGCGAAAATGGACATTCTATCGGCAAGATAAGCATTAATAATCCGAATTTGTGGAGTACAGATAATCCTTATATATATAAAGTAGAGACAGAAGTATATAATGATGGGATGTTGGTTGATTCATATATCACAAATATGGGTATCCGTCACATAGAGTTTGATGAGAATAAAGGATTTATACTTAATGGTAAACAAATAAAAATTAAAGGTGTTAATATGCACCAGGATCATCCGGGAGTTGGAACAGCAATTCCTGATGCTTTGCAGGTTTATAGAATAAGAGAATTAAAAAAATTAGGTTGCAATGCTTATCGTGCTTCACATAATCCTATGACTCCGGAGATGCTTGATGTCTGTGATAGGGAAGGAATACTTGTAATAGAGGAAAACCGACTTACTGGAATAAATAAAGAACATATCGATTTATTGCGTCGTATGATAGAACGTGACCGCAATCATCCGTCTATAATACTTTGGAGTGTCGGCAATGAGGAATGGGGTATAGAATGGAAAGAAAGTGGTACCCGTATAGCGGCTACTATGCGTGATTTTTGTCATCTTTTTGATCCGACTCGAAACATGACTGTGGCTTCTAGTAGCGGACCTGCTATTTTAATTCCAGCAGATGTTGCCGGGTATAATTATATACTACAGAATCCGGTAGAAAAACACCGTAAAGATTATCCAAAACGTCGTGCTTTAGGTTCGGAAGAGACATCTGGTTGTGGCACAAGAGGAATATATTTTGATGACGTGGAAAGAGGTCACATGATGTCGTTGAACCGGAAGCCGAATGGTCCGGATAGTCTTCTGAATTGTATTGAGCGTGGGTGGAAATTCTATTCGGCCCGTCCTTATCTGGCCGGACTATTTTATTGGACTGGATTTGATTATAGAGGTGAACCAAATCCTTTGTCTTTTCCTGCAACCGGTTCTCAATTTGGTATTCTTGATTATTGCGGTTTTCCCAAAGATGAGGCATATTATTTAAAATCCTGGTGGACAGATAAGCCTGTATTGCATATTTTCCCTCATTGGAATCTTTCTGGTCATGAGGGTGATAGTGTTGATGTTTGGGCTTATAGTAATTGTGATGAAGTGGAATTAATAGTAAATGGTAAAAGTCAGGGACGCAAGAAAATGCCGGAAAATGGATATTTATCATGGCGTACTGTTTATAATCCGGGATATGTAAAGGCGATAGGATACAAAAAAGGTAAGCGCGTAATGGAAGAGAAATTGGAAACAACAGGAAATCCTGACCGTATAGAATTGACAGCCGATAGAACAAATCTCAAGGCTGATAATCGTGATGTAATGGTATTTCGTGTAGAGCTTCAGGATTGTAAAAAACGTTTTGTTCCTACTGCCTGTGATAGTCTTGAGTTCACTGTAACAGGTCCGGTGCGAATTTTGGGTGTAGGAAATGGAGATCCGGCATGGCAAGATATAGAACGTCCGACAGAAATTGGGGCACGTTCTTTTAGTGTAAAGGCATTTAATGGATTAGCCCAGATTTTACTGCAGAGTACTTATGATGAAGGAGAAGCTAAGTTGGAAGTAAAGGCTAAAGGCTTAAAATCAAAGACTTATAAGTTTTATGTTCAGAAATAAGGTATAAATTTTGTGTGTATTATTAATGCGTATGGTTATGTACATACCTTGTGGTAGTGTTGTTTTTTACTAAAATCACTACTCTTTTGAATGAGCTAATTTTTCATTCAATTTCTATTTAATGTAATTTATCTGATTAACCCTTTATTAAGTGATATAAATATGAAGAGACATTATTTGTTGGTTATGGTTTTATGCAGTATGTTTTTTATTGCATCATGTGCTGAAACTCCATTTGAGAGTTTCCCTGATGATAGTAAAGAGGAGGAAGAGGAAGTTGTTACACCACCGGATGCTGATGACCAGGAAGATACTTTGCATGAATGGGATAATGAAAAATTAGTGACTGAACTTGAGGCTGAAGATGGTCTTCTGCAGAATGCAATATCAGAGAAATCTATTAATGGTTATTCAGGAACCGGATATGTAGCTGGATTATGGAATTCAGAAGCTTCAATAACAGTGAAGTTCAATGTTCCTGAAAGAGCTTTGTATCGTTTGTATATAAGATATTCTACAGTTGGAGGAAATTCTCATAATCTTATTGTAAATGATCAACTGTCAGAATTATGTCAGTTGGCTTTTCCTGTATCTGAAGGCTTTGAACTGCGTGATATGGGAAAATATATTCTTGAAAAAGGAGAAAACTCTATAACTTTTAAGGCAGGATGGGGTGACGTATATATTGATAAGTTCATAATATATACAGCATTAAGGAATGAGTATAGTATATCAGAAACATTGGTAAACCCAAATGCAGATGAATCCGCCCGTAGTCTGTATGCTTATTTATTGAATAATTTCGGTAAAAAGATTATATCAGGATATTTGGAAGGCAGAACAGTCGCTAATGTTACTGATTGTAGGCCAATGCTTTATGGTTGGGATCTGACATCATATACAGAAGGCTATCCTTATAATTGGTCTAATGAGGCAAATAATGGTCAGGGAGGTCATGTCTTTGGGTCGGTAGATAGTAAAGTTATTGAATCTGCTTTGGAATGGTATAAAACCACACAAAGTCAGGGCATTGTTACTTTGCATTGGCATTGGTGTTCTCCTACTGGTGGTAAACCGGGTACAAATACGTTTTATACTGAATTTACTGATTTCGACGTTTCAAAAGCTGTTGAGGATGGAACAGAAGAAAATAAATTAATATTAAGGGATATTGATGCTGTAGCTTCTAAATTGAAGAAATTGCAGGAGGCTGGTGTACCGGTATTGTTCCGTCCGCTACATGAAGCCGGCGGCGGTTGGTTTTGGTGGGGAGCAAAAGGAGCAGAACCATGCAAGAAACTATGGAATTTATTATATGACCGTTTAACCAATGTACATGAAATTAATAATTTGATTTGGGTATGGTCGTCTAATGAGGAAGAATGGTATCCTGGCAATGATAAAGTTGATATTGTTGGATATGATTCGTATCCTGGAGATTTTAATGTCGGAGTTCAGAATTATATGTTTAATGAATTATATAATCTTACAGGAGGTAAAAAAATTATAGCAATGACAGAAAACGGGCCGTTACCTGACCCTGATAAATGTTTTTTGCAAGATGCTCCATGGGCATTATTTATGGGTTGGGGCGATTTATTGTATGAGCAGAATCATTCCAGCCATATTGTTGATGTTTTCCATAATAAGAATGTATTGACTGTAAAATATTAAACAAGATGTTCTAATTATTTTATGCAAGTTTAAATATTAAGTAGATTTTTATCATATAAAGAATATTATAATACTTTTTTTATTTATAGGGAATTGTGTCGTAGTTTAAACACTTAATTACATAAGTTGTAATGTAATTGTTATTGTCAATATTCTATCTAAATCAAGATATATGGATAATGACTGATGATTGTTTTTTTGACTGTTTGCTATAATGGACTGTAAATCAATTGTTTTTCATGGCTATTAATGCTTTTATAGTGGATGCTTATTCTAGGATGTTAACTGAAATAGGTGTTTGAATAGATAGATGATATTGTAATTATGTACAGCTTTAAGTTTGTGAAGCTGCCTTACTTGTGTATATGTATGATTTATAACGTAGTCTTATTTTTAAAAAAGTAAAGTAATTATTATAGTGATAATTCTTGGATAAAATAATATTATAATTATTTTACTGTTTGTAATACATTTGCAATGTAAATAAAATCTAATAGATATGCAGAAACGTAATTTAATTTTATTATTGGTTTTGACTGTTTTAGTTTCTTGTACTACCGGTTCTAAGAATCAAAAAAAACAAAGTTTTGTTAGAGTTGAACAAGGTCAGTTTATTCGCAATGGCAGACCTTATTATTATGTAGGTACTAATTTCTGGTATGGTGCCATCTTGGCGTCTGAAGGTGAAGGTGGAAATCGTGAACGTCTTTGTCGTGAATTGGATTCTTTAAGAAATATTGGTATAGACAACTTGCGTATTTTGGTTGGTTCTGATGGTAAAAGAGGGGTTCCGGCAAAAGTGGAGCCTACTTTACAAGTTTCTCCAGGTGTATATAATGATACAATATTTGCCGGACTTGATTTTCTTTTGCAAGAGATGGGTAAGAGAGATATGCTTGCAGTGTTGTATTTGAACAATTCATGGGAATGGAGTGGTGGATATGGTCAGTATCTAGAATGGGCAGGATATGGAAAAGCTCCTGTTCCTGCTGTAGATGGATATCCTGCATATATGAATTACGTTGGAGAGTTTGTTCGCTCAGACAGCGCTCAGGCTCTTTATGCCAATTATGTGAAAGATGTTGTTTCACGTACTAATCGTTATACAGGAGTCCGTTACATTGATGATCCTACTATTATGTCATGGCAGATTGGTAATGAGCCTCGTGCTTTTCTTCAGGAGAATAAAGATTATTTTGCTGAATGGATGAGCGAAGCCGCAGCGCTTATTAAATCACTTGATCCAAATCATCTTGTTTCTACAGGAAGTGAAGGCAAGTGGGGATGTGAGGGTGATATGGATTTGTTTGAAAAAATTCATTCCGATTCTAATGTTGATTATATGAATATACATATTTGGCCTTACAATTGGGGCTGGGCTAAGAAAGATAGTCTGCAGGAAAATCTTGAAAGAGCAAAACAGTATTCTAAATCTTATATTGAAGAACATTTGGCTATAGCTGAAAAATATAAAAAGCCTTTGGTGCTTGAGGAATTCGGTTATCCTAGAGACGGATTCCAGTTCATTAAATCTTCTTCCGTGAATGCCAGAGATGCATATTATAATTTTATATTTGATATGGTAAATGAGAATGCTCAAGCAAAGACATTGTTTGCCGGATGTAACTTCTGGGGGTGGGGAGGTCTTGCCAATCCTTCTACGGAATATGAGTATTGGAAACCAGGAGATGATTATACAGGAGATCCGGCGCAAGAACAGCAGGGACTTAATTCTGTGTTCGCTTCTGATGTAAGTACTTTGTCCTTAGTAAGAGATACGAATGTAAAATTACAAGAATAAGATTATAATTCATTAATAATAAACAAGTTATATAGAAATGAAGAAGCTAATCGATTTTAGAAAATGGTATATGATGTTAGTGATATCATTTATACCATTGTTGGCATTTGCACAAGAAATACAAGTGCAAGGGAACATCATCGATGAAAATGGCGAGCCATTAATCGGTGTCTCTGTGTTGGTTCAAGGAACTGGTACCGGTACTGTTTCGGATTTTGATGGTAATTTTATTTTAAACACCTCTAAAAACAGTACATTGGTAATTTCGTATGTTGGTTATAAGGAACAGCAGATTATCGTAAAGAATGATAAGCCTTTGAGGATTACAATGATTCCAGATACTCAAGCTTTGGAGGAAGTGGTGGTTATTGCTTATGGTTCTCAGAAAAAAGTAACAGTAACAGGTTCTGTTTCTAATGTAAGTAGTAAAGAGTTGTTGAAATCACCTTCTGCATCTTTGGGTAACGCTATATCGGGTAAATTGCCTGGCCTTTCTACTGTACAATATTCTGGTGTCCCTGGTGCAGATGATCCAACAATATTTATTCGTGGTCAAGCTTCTCTAAATGGTTCAAATCCATTGGTATTGGTTGATGGTGTCGAACGTTCATTTACACAGATAGATCCAAATGAAGTTGCTGATATAACAATATTGAAGGATGCTTCGGCTACAGCCGTTTATGGTGTGAGAGGTGCTAATGGAGTTATTTTGGTTACAACTAAGCGCGGTACATCCGGAAAAACTCAGATATCTGCTTCAACATCATGGGGAATACAAACTGTTACACAGTTCTTGGATATGGCAGACTCATATACATATGCAACTACATTTAATAACGCAAGATTGTCTGATGGAAATAATACATTACGATTCTCTGAAGATGTAATAGAGCATTTTAGAACTCATGACCAACCTATATTGTATCCTGATATTGATTGGGTTGATTATGCAATGAATGATATGGCATTACAAAGTCAGCATAATATATCTATAAATGGTGGTAATCAGGTAGCAAGGTATTTCGTTTCATTAGGTATGCTTGATCAGGATGGTATGTTTAAGACATTTGGAGAAGATCCGAATTCTAACTTTTCATATCGTAGATATAATTATCGTGCAAACTTGGATTTGAATTTAGGAAAACTTCAAGAGTTGTCAATAAACCTGGGAGGACGAGTTGAAAATAAAAATAGTATCGGTAATAATGGCGGTGATAACGGAGAAGAGTATATATTCCGTTATTTGATGGATGCGCAGCCTTTCTCTGGTGCTGGAATAGTTGATGGTAAATGGATAAAAACCAACCCTGCATTGATAAGTAATGAAAGTGCAGTAAGCCAAAGAGACGGATTGGATACATTTTATGGACAGGGTTACAAAAAAACAATTACAAATGTTTTAAATCTAGACTTGATATATAAGCTGAAATTGGACTTTATAACAAAAGGTTTGGATTTTAGGTTGAAAGGTTCTTATAACTCTACATACTATAATGTTAAAGACCGTACTTGTGGACAGCCAGCAAAATATATGCCTTATCTAGATGAAAGCGGAAATATAGTTTATCAGCGCACAGGTGATTATTGGAATCTTGGTTATGCAGATAGTTCTTGGCCTGAACGTAACTGGTATGCGGAGGCAAGTTTTAACTATTCTAGAAGCTTCGGAAATCATAACTTCTCAGGATTGTTGTTGTATAACCAATCTAAATCATATTATTCATGGGATGCCAATAATAGTGCTTATATATCAGTTCCTAAAGGATATGTAGGTCTTGTAGGTCGTGTTACTTATGATTATAATCATCGTTATATGATTGATGTTAATATGGGATACAACGGTTCTGAAAACTTTGCAAAAGGACATCGTTATGGTATTTTCCCGTCAGCGTCAGTTGGTTGGACTGTATCAGAAGAAAACTTCTGGAAACCAATTAAGCCTGTGTTCTCATATTTGAAATTACGTGCATCTGTAGGTACTGTAGGTAATGATAACTGCCAGGGATACAGATTCTTGTATTTGCCTGCTGCCTGGACTATCACAAATGGTTATTATAATAACATTGGTGACTACGCCGGTTATAACTTCGGAACGACTAATACAACATTCCTAAATGTGGCACGTGAATATTCATCAGCTTCTCCAGATGTAACTTGGGAAACTGCTGTTAAGTATAATTACGGTTTTGATGCAAAATTCTGGAATGATAAAATCAGTTTAGGGTTTGATTATTTTACAGAAGATCGTAAGAATATATTGATAAATAATGAAAATATGATACAGGCTCCTACTGCGTTGAGACCTTCATATATAAATTATGGTAGAGTGAAAAATCATGGTTATGAAATAACCTTGAGTTATTCTGATAAAATAGGAAAGGATTTCTCATTTACAATTTCTCCAACAGTATCTTATGCAAAAAATAAGATAATTGAACAAGCTGAAATTACAAGGCCTGATAAGTTGGTTAAAGCAAATAGTTATATGGGTAAGAAACTTGGATTGACCGAAGATACAGAAGTTTCTCCAGATTGGACATATGCAACAGGACATTCAATAGGTGCAAGAAAAGGATACTTATTCTTTGAGTTTTATGAAAAGGGAGTCACAGAAGAACGTTATAGAGAAAAATTTGGTCAAGATATACCACAACAGTTGGTATCTAATTTGATGAATGGTGATGCTGTATATGTTGATTTGGATGGTGATGGAGTAATCACTGAAGAGTATGACCAAATGTATATGGGATATACAGACAATCCGGAATTTACATTTGCTTTAAATTTCAGTTTGCAGTATAAGAACTTTGACTTCTCAATGCTATGGTCTGGTGCTGCACATGTTTCCAGAAACTTAGATGGAGTCTATAGACAACCATTTGGTCAGCAATATAATTCAGCTTTGTTGCAATGGGTAGTAGATAACGCTTGGACTGAAGAAAATGCGGAGAATGCAAAAATACCACGTATTACTTTTGCTAATGAAAAACAGAATCAGGCTAATTCTAATATTTGGTATTATGATTCAAAATATTTGAGATTAAAGAACGTTGAGATAGGATATAACATTAATAATGTCTCTTGGCTGCCTAAAGGTACAAATTTGCGTGTCTTTGCAAATGGAACAAACTTATTGACATTTACTCCACTTGATGCAAATGACCCTGAAAATACTGGTGGTGGATATGGAAGCTTTATTAAGTATCCTTTGATGAGAGTGTTTAATTTAGGTTTGAAAGTAAACTTTTAAATGAAATAAAGATGAAAATAATAAAATATATATTAGGAACTGCATTTACGATTTCTACCTTTTGTGGAATGACATCGTGTGTTGATCAAATAAGAGTTGGTGACTCTTTTCTTGAGAAGGCTGAAGGCGAAGATGTTAATGAAGATCTTATATTCTCAAAAAAAGTCTATACTGAATATCTATTATGGCAATGTTATGAAGGATTATATTCTCCTTTTAAGGGTTGTTATACATTAAACTCGGGTGTAATGGAAGCTTTGTCTGATATAATGCATTCAGAGCTAGGTTGGGATGAGCTTGGTCGTATGTTTTATACAGGAAATCTTACTGCAGCAAATGCAAATCCGGGATGGGTACAAAGTCGTTTTGCCTTTATATCACAAGGAGGCATCCAAAATATGTCCAATCAGAGTAAAAGATCTATATGGAATTGTGTCAGAGATTGTGAACTGCTTATAGATAATATACACAGAGTTCCGGATATGACTGATGCTGAGAAAGCACGTTATACAGCTGAAGCAAAAATAATATTGGCATGTAAATATTTTGACGGAATACGTCATTTCGGAGGACTTCCAATAGTAGATCATGCTTTCAAAGGTGAAGATCAAATGGAAGAAGGACGTTCGTCAATTGATAAAACAGTAAAGTTTGCATTAGGTTTGCTTGAAGAAGCAATTGCAGAGCCTAATTTACCTTGGAATTTACCGGACTCTGATTTGGCTACTTGGGCAGGTAGAATGACAAAAGCTTCTGCTGTTGGTTTAAAAGCAAAATTGCTATGTTTTGTAGCTAGTCCTATTTTTAATAGTGACACTCCATATTGTACAGAAGAACCTCAGGATGCTGTAGAAGCTTTGCAGGTATGGTATGGAAACTACGACCAACAGCGTTGGAAAGATGTGGTAGATGCTTGTGAGGAGTTTTTCAGAATGAATGCTGAGAATGGAAATTACTTTAAATTAGTTGAAGCTACGTCACAAACCGAACAAGGTTATAGAGAAGCGTATCGTAAAGCTTATCGTGCAAGAGGAAATAAGGAGACTATTATAGAAGTTCACGATAGAGTATATCTTACAGACTGGGATCAATGCCCAGGAAATGTTTGGCATACTGGAGCCTGTGCCGCGACTTTGGATTGGATGGAAATGTTCCCATGGAGTGATGGAAAGAATTTTGATGGTCAGAAATATTATAATCAGGCACCTGCAGAAGTGGATATTTTTGCAAATAGAGATCCTCGCTTATATGAAACAATGGTAGTACAAAAACGTGATTACCAATATCAGTATTATGGATCGGATAATCCTGTACAGATGTGGGTCGGTGGTGAGTTTAAGGTTTGCGGTAGCGATTGGGCTTGTAAGCCTTGGGGATTCCCGACTTATAAATATGTGCTTGATTTAGGTTCAGACGATCAGGGTGGTCAAGGTATAATTGATAATGAACCAATGCAGATAGCTTATTTGCGATTGTCTGAAATATACTTGATTTATGCTGAAGCTCTTGCGGAATGTGGAAGAAATAGAGAAGCTATTGAACAGATTAATATTGTAAGACGTCGTGTTGGATTGGGTGATATAGAAGTAAAAAATCCTGAACTTAATCTTATATCTAACAAGGAAAATCTTATAAACGAAATCATGCGTGAAAGAGCATGTGAATTGGGATTTGAATGTGAAAGTCGTTTCCATGATATGAATCGTCGTCTTCTTGTCAATGATTTTAAGAAACATTTAAGAGGAATGAATATTTATCGTTTGAACGATAATAACGAACGTGTTGAAAAACCATGGTCGGCTGATAGTGGTGAACCTTTCCCTACAAAATTTGAGTATGTGCCTTTCGAGATACAAGGCGCTAATCCAAGATTTGTATGGAGTAACCCTGAAAGATGGTCAAATAAATGGATACTTGCTCCACTTCCACCTGATGAAATTAATAAGAATTATGGGCTGACACAAAATCCTGGTTGGTATTAATCTTTTATAATTTCGAAGACAATGAAAAAAAACTATATAAACTCAAAAATTTGGCTTGCTGCAGTATGTGCGGCCGTAGCTAATAATATTAATGCTCAAAGTTCATTAATTGATTATAAAGACGGTAAGGTTGATTTGGGAATGAATATTGAGCAAAGCCAATTATTATCAACAGCTTCAACAGAGACGATATACGCTGAAGAATTAGAAAAAACTGCGGCTATATCTTTGAAAGATGCACTATATGGAAGACTTTTAGGATTAACTGCTTTAAAAAATGGAAAATTCGCAGGTGAGTCTGGATATGGTGCTACGATGAATATACGCGGAAATCAAACAACTAGTGAGAATAATTTATTGATTCTTGTAGATGGTATTGAACGTTCTATAGATTATCTGACTGTAGATGAAGTAGAGTCCGTAACTATACTTAAGGATGCTGCTGCTACAGCATTATATGGTTACCAGGGTGTTAACGGTGCTTTGCTCGTTAAGACTAAAAGAGGTACAAAGGATGGTAAATTGCACATTTCGGTAGGATATGATCACAAATTTACTTTTAATCCTAAAGTCGCGGATTTTGTAGATGCATATACATATGCTCAGGCCATAAATAAAGGTAGAATCAATGATGGCTTATCACCTATGTATAATGATTATGAATTGAATGCTTTCGCTACAAACCTTTCACCATATTATTACCCTAATGTGGATTGGAAAGATGAGGTCTTTAAAAACATGGGTTCTGAGGATCAGTTAAACCTATCTATGAAAGGTGGTAATGAAAAACTGCAGTTCTTTGCAATGTTGGATTATACTGACAGCCGCGGTTTGCTTGAAGGAACAGATCAGGAAATGTATTCTTCTCAGCTTAAGTTTTCCAAGGCTAATGTACGTGCCAATCTTGATATGCAACTTACTTCCACAACAAAGATGTCAGTAAATGCATTGGGAACATTTATAGAAACAAATCGTCCTAATGGAGCTGATGCTGCTGGTATAACTTGGATGCTTTATCAGACACCAGCTTCTGCATTTCCTGTAAAAAACGATCCGGAGGGTACATTGGCTGACGTATGGGGAGGTAATACTACATACGGAATGAACAATCCGGTGGCTCAAATTCAAGCATCAGGTTTTCTTAAGTCGCATGCAAGAATGTTTCAGGGGGATGTTTCTTTGACACAGGATTTAGGAATGTTGTTAGAAGGACTTAGTGTGAACGGTAGGGTAGGATATAATAATTTCTCAGAAATTTATGAGTCAAACTCTTTGGGATATATGTATGGATATCAGAGATATACATTTGATGCAAATGGTATTCCTTCTGGTTTGACTACATATTCTGCAGGAAATAAAACAAGTAATTTGGACTATAATTACTATATTAACCAGCATAACAGTTCTTCATATTTATCATTGTCTGCCGATTATAAGACTTCTTTTACTGATGATGATAATTTTAACGCTTCATTAATTTGGCATCAGAAACATTCAACCACAAAACCTGTTGGTGTTACAGACAGGTATTTGACGTATAACCGTATGAATGTGATGGCTTATTTACATTATGATTTGAAGCAGAAATATATTGCTGATTTAGTTTTAGCAATGAATGGATCCAATAGATCATATCCTCAGAAATGGTCGTTCTCACCTGTTTTATCATTAGGTTATATTATAAAGAACGATGAAAACGCTTCGTTTATGAACTTGGCAAAACTGAGATTGTCGGCTGGAATTCAACATATTGATTATGTTCCGGTTAATGGTCTATGGCTTGAGAACTATAATGGCGGCGGTGGTGATTATTATTTTGGTTCTGGAACAGGTTCTCAAAATTGGGGTACATTTATAGGATATTTGCCTACCAAAGACTTTAAGCTTGAAACTGCTTATAAGTTTAATATTGGAGCTGATTTGCGTTTGGCAAAGCAATTGGATATTACACTTGATGCATATTATAATTACAGGGATAATATCTTGTTATCAGGTGATGGATTGATTTCAAGTGTAATGGGTATTCCAGCTTCTTACATTAATTATGGTAGAGTCGCGAATTATGGCGCTGAATTTGGTGTCAATTGGGTGAAGAAGGTAAATAATGACTTGTCATTTAATGTGGGTGCTGACTTTACTTATGGAAGAAATAAAATATTGAGAACTATAGAAAATGTCGCTTATGACTATATGTCTGCTGTAGGTGGTCGTGTTAATCAGGCTTGGGGGCTAGAAGTTGATGGCTTCTTTAAAGATGAGAATGAGATTTCATCATCACCTTCTCAGAATTTTGATATAGTAAGACCTGGTGATTTTAAATATAAAGATCAAAATGGCGATAAAATTATAAATGAGAACGATGTCGTTAAATTGGGATATGATACTAGTGTTCCTGAATTGAACTATTCTTTGAATTTAGGTTTCAGATTTAAAGATTTTGGATTTAACGCATTATTCCAGGGGGCGGCATTATACACTGCTTATCTAGGAACTACAGGCGTTTGGCAACCTTTGGTTGGAGGTGCCAACTTGTCTCAAGAATATTATGATAATTGCTGGGACAATAGTGAAAACCCTAAATATCCTAGATTGACATCAAGAACAAATAATAATAATTATCGTGCAAACGATGTTTGGTATCAGAATATAAACTTCTTTAAATTAAGGAATTGTGAGATTTATTATTATTTGCCGGAGAATCTTATATCTAAAATAAAAATGTCACAGTGTAAACTCTTTGTTAAAGGTGAAAATCTTATGACTTTGTCTAATTTAAAAGTTATGGATCCTGAGAATATTGGAACAAATTATCCTACTTTAATGGGAGTGAATGTTGGATTCTCTGTGAAATTTTAACATTAAAAATAGATGTAACATGAAACTAACAAAATATATTTCGGTTTTAGCATTACTATCTGTAAGTAATATTAGTTGTGTTGACCTTAATTATACAGAGGTTACTACTAACGATGAAGAATGGATTTATCAAAGCCCTGTTTATGGTATCCAGCAGCTTGTTACAAGTGTATATGCACGTGTACCTAATGGGTTTGATAAAAATTATGAAGGAACAAGCGGCTCTACATTGGCTGCTGCATCAGATGAAGCTGATTGCTCAATATCAACATCCAGTGTACGTATATTTTATAATGGTGGATGGAATCCTCAGAATCCATTTTCCTTTACTTGGGATAACTCATACAAGGCAATTGCTGAGGCAAATAATTTTCTTGAAAAATTAGATAAGATTGATCTCAGCGCATATGAGAATAATAATGATTATGAGGCAATGAAGACTAAGTTTGAATTATTTGAATATGAGGTGAGATATCTTAGAGCATTCTTCTATTTTGAATTAGTCCGTGCATATGGTGATGTTCCTTTTACATTAAAGACTTTATCAGAGACAGAAGCTAATCAAATGAAACAGAAATCTAAGATTGAAATCATGGACTGGATTGTGGAAGAACTTGATGGCATTGCTGAATATCTGCCTATTACTTATAAGAATGAACTTAATCAAGATATAGGTAGAGCAACACGTCCAATGTGTCTGGCATTGAAAGCTCGAGTTTTACTTTATAAAGCTTCACCTCTGTTTAATACAGAAAATAACACTCAGTGGTGGTTAGACGCAGCCAGAGCAAATCATGATGTTATTAAATATGCGGCAGAGTGGGGAATAACTTTAGGTAATTACGCTAATATTTGGGGCGCTGAGAATGGTGACGGTTCTGAGGTTATAATGGCTTCAAAACAAGGAATGATGAGTATATGGGAACAGTATAATTATCCGATTGGAGTAGAAAATGGTCAAGGTGGAATGTGTCCTACCCAGACTCTTGTTGACGCATATGAAATTAATGATGGAAGTGGTCTTTCATTTGGAGAAAAATATTCAGAACAGACCATTAATGTTACCCAGGTAAATCCTTATGCCAATCTTGATCCTAGATTCGGTATGACGGTTGTTAAAAACGGTGACCTGTGGCCGAATTACAATCCTACTCCTATAGAAACTTTTGAGGGAGGTATTAATGCAAGCCCGTTACTGAATGCTACAGAAACAGGATATTATCTGAAAAAGTATTGTGATGGTAATGTAAATATATCTACAAATGATGCAACAACTACATCTCACGCCTGGATTATAATGCGTTTAGGTGAGTTCTATTTGAATTATGCAGAAGCTATGTATAATTATTATAACAATGCGGATACTCCTGGAGAATTTGATCTTACAGCTAATGGCGCAATTAATATACTTAGAGATCGCCAAGATGTTCAGATGCCTCATTGGAGTGGAACTCCTGATAATTGGTTGGAAAGGTATGAGCGTGAAAGATTTGTAGAATTGGCTTTTGAAGACCATCGTTTCTGGGATATTAGGCGCTGGAAACAAGGCGACAAATTAAAGACAATTAAGATTGTAAATATTACAAAGGATTCAAATGGTGATATCATTTTAACTAGAAATCAGAAAGAACGTATATGGGACGATAAATATTATTTCTTCCCGATTTCTTTCTCGGAAATTAATAAGAACCATAATTTGGTACAGAATCCAGGATGGGAAAACAATATTAACTAATTAAATGATGAAATAATGAAAAGGAAAATATATTATTTTGTAGCATTATTCGCATGCTTCAATTTCTTATCATGTTCTGACGAGAATGAAGATATGCTTTCTTCGGAGTTGTCTATTTCATCTTTTTACCCAACTATAGTAATGGATGGAACTGAAGTAACAGTAACAGGTACTTCGCTTAATAATGTAACAGAGGTGGTATTCCCTGATGGGAAATCATCAACGGATATAACTGTTGTTGATGATAAATTATTGAAGGTGATTGCTCCTACAGATGTCAGCGAAACTGCTGCTCCTCTTGTTTTAAGAACAACAGACAGTGAGGTGTCAAGTCGTCAAACAATAAAAAAGGCAAATCCATTATTTACATCTTATGTGTATTCGGATAATGAGGGCGCTGTAACAGGCACTGAATTAACAGTTTCTGGTTCAGATCTTCTATTAGTTGATAAAATTAGAATCTTTGATGAAAATAAAACAATTGAAATTTCATCTATAGAGATGATTCGCAAATCAAATGATGCTATCAAATTCACGTTGCCGGAAGATTCACCTATTGGTGAAAATGTAAATGTTGCTCTTGTATTTAAAAATGGCTCTTCCTTGAGTCTCCCGAATGTTAATATCATTGAAGGCTCAGGTGGAGGTACATGGGTTGAGCAGGAGGTTGTGTTGTATGAAGGTGAACCTGTTGTGACCGGTGGTTGGGCGGCTTCAGCTCAGATTGCAAATGCAAAATTGCCAGAACTAAAAGCTGGTGATGTTATTAGGGTATATATTTCCGATGTTCAAAGTGGAGCACAGGGATCATTAAAATGTACGGCAGCAGGATGGCCTGGAATTGATACTGATTTCGAATACTTTGAGATTACGCAACAGGATATTGATGCAGGATATTATATGTGTACATTAACAGAAAATGCAATAGCTAATTTGAGCGGAAATGATTTGATCGTTTCAGGTCAGAATTATACTATAAATAAAGTTAGTGTATTTACTTCTGTATTTGTTGAAGATACTGATGATGCTAGAGAGCCTATTACTGACAAGACAATTATACTTATGGACTTTGAAACAACAGAGGAGCATAACGCAAGTTGGGATAATAGCTGGACTACAGGTGTTGAACTTGAATTTCCTACAGAAAATAATGGAAATATATATGCAAGACTGAAGACAACGGTAGAAGGTGAAATATGGCTGCTAAATTGTAATCATGTTGATAGAGGTACTGTAAATAATATTGAGAATTATGTAGTTAAGTTTGATTTGATGATTGAGGAAGGTGTAACAGGTGCTTCACAGGCTGCTATGCAATTGATTCTGGCAGATAATTGGTTGTGGGTTGGACAAGGTTTCTTCCCTGAAACCACTAATGGTAAGTGGATAACTGTTTCATACAAGGTCTCAGATCTTAATGCCGATCTTACTGGTGATTTTACATTCGGAACTAAAACAACGGGAATGTATGGTAGTGGTATTCCGGCAGGTATTAACATAGATAATTTACGATTGGACCCTATAGAATAATTTGAATATGATGAGAATGGTAATTAGTTATATTATTTTAATTGTAGGAACCCTGTTAACGGGTTCCTGCAAAAATAATACAGATGATAGTTTTACAGGAACGGAGTTACAACTTTTAAATATTTCACCTCAGGATAATGAAACTGTATATCCAGGAAATATGGTTGTAACTTTTAGTTTTAATACAGATGTTTGGATTTTGGACAAAAACAAGATAACTGTAAATGGTGAAACAACCAACAATTTGAAAGCAACAAATAAAGAGATTGTTATTAGCTTAAATACAGTTTCTAATACTGATTATGAGATAATGCTTGCTGCCGGTGCAATTAAAACACATGATGGATTTGTGTCCAGAGAAGATTATACTGTTAATTTTAAATGTGTAGAACATGAAGCCTTAGCTTTAAGCAAAGAAGCTACTAACTTATATAATTTCCTTAAAGAAAATTATGGTAAAAAAGTGCTTTCCGGTACTATGGCAAATGTTTCTTTAAATCAAAATGAGGCACAATGGGTTTATAGCAAAACAGGGAAATATCCTGCAATAAACTGTATAGATTATATTCACCTCTATGCTTCATCTACTGGTAGCTGGATTGATTATTCGCAAATCGACTTCTTGGAGAATTGGTGGAATAATAATGGAATAGTAGCTGCTATGTGGCATTGGAATATGTTGGCTAATAATGGTGTTGACTATTCTTGTACTCCAGGGCAAGGCGCAAAGGAAACATCCTTTGATGTATCAAAGATAAATGATGAATCATCAGAGGAATATGCGATAATGATGAGAGATATAGATAAAGTAGCAGATTATCTTCTTCTTTTAAAAAATAAGAATATCCCTGTGATATGGCGACCGTTACATGAGGCTGGTGGTAGTTGGTTTTGGTGGGGAACGGACAGACAGGCTTGCATAAAGTTATGGCAGATAATGTACAATAGATTTAAAGAGAAAGGATTGAATAATCTTATATGGGTATGGACATTAGCTATAAAGTATAATGAAGAAATACCTGATGGTTTCTCATGGTATCCTGGTGATGATTATGTTGATATAATCGGTTATGATATGTATAACGTAAGTGACATCGCTAAAACTAATGATATCTTTCAGCAGTTGACAAATGAATGGCCAAACAAACTTATAACTTTAAGTGAGTGTGGAAATATTCCTGATATAGGTAGTCAATGGAGTGCTGGAGCAAAATGGTCATGGTTTGTCACTTGGTATGATTATAATAGGACTAATGATCCTACGTCTTCTGAGTTTAATAAAGATGAGCATGAACATGCAAATGCTGATTGGTGGAGAACAGCAATGCAGAATGAAAATGTTATAACGAGAGATAAGATGCCTAGTCTTAAATAATTACATTGATTATAATATACAATGAAATTCCCATGAGATAAAAAAATCACGCCAAAGAGAATGTAAATAGTCAAG